>Ga0190270_10000200_pt1 | contig 26375 bp, 28 predicted proteins | sample Popmic320T_FD_133748 | JGI IMG/M metagenome (GOLD analysis project Ga0190270, IMG submission 133748) | Populus adjacent soil microbial communities from riparian zone of Weber River, Utah, USA - 320 T | ecosystem: Environmental > Terrestrial > Soil > Riparian zone | place: USA: Utah | collected...
CGTGGAGGCTGCGGCGGCCGCGCTGATGAGCGCGGCGGCGATCACGGCGAGCGGCTTCACTGGACGCATGGCTTTCCTCCCGATTTCCCAGCGCGGACGTTAACGCATTCTTAACGCTTGCGGCCAGCCATTAACCCCTGAGAAACCTTGTCGCGCCATCCTCGGGGAACTTATCCGAAAAGCCGGCGATCATGCTTTCATACGTGACCGACTTCGCAAGCCAGCTTGGCCTGCAAATCGTCATGGCGCTCGCCATCGCCGTGTTCGCGAGCCTGTCGGTCGCGCAGTGGTTGATTCTGCGCCGCCACAACACCCGGTTCACCACCGCGCTGAACAACATGACGCAGGGCCTGTGCATGTGGTCGGCGACCGGCAAGCTGGTGCTTTGCAACCGGCGCTACGCCGAGATGCACGAACTGTCGCCGCGGCTGGCGCAGCCGGGAACCACGCTTCATGAGGTGGTTCAACATCGCAGCGAGCTCGGAGCCTTCTCGGGCAATGCTGATGAATACGTCTCCCGCTTGATGGCGCGCATCGCCGAAGGCAAGACGGTGACCAGCATCCGTGAGCACAAGGGCCGGCACATCGCCATCGTCAGGGAGCCGCTCAAGAGCGGCGGCTGGGTGGCGACATATGAGGAATCACCGAGCGCCGCCAGGCGGACCGGCAGCGCGTCGCGATGAAGGAACAAGAGACCCGCCGCACCACCGTCGAGGCCGCACTCGCCTCGTTCCGCGAGCGCGTCGAGACCGTGCTGGGCGTCGTCACGGACGGCGTCAGCGCCATGCGCGACACCGCCAACGGGCTGTTCGGCTCGTCAAGCCAGACCTCGCAACGCACATCCGCCGCCGTCGATGCGTCGAACGAGTCCTCCACCAACGTCGAGACCGCCGCCGCGGCCGCCGGCGAACTGTCGACCTCGATCAGCGAGATCAGCGCGCAGCTCACCCGCACCCTGGAAGTCGTGCGCTCCGCAGTCGGCGAAGCCGAAACCACCAACACCCGGATCACCGGGCTCGCCGTGGCGGCGCAGAAGATCGGCGACGTGGTCAAGCTCATTCGCGACATCGCGGAACAAACCAACCTGCTCGCGCTCAATGCCACGATCGAGGCGGCGCGCGCCGGCGAATCCGGGCGCGGCTTCGCAGTCGTCGCCTCGGAGGTGAAGTCGCTCGCGGTGCAGACCGCCAAGGCGACGGAGGAAATCGCCGCCCAGATCCAGGCGGTGCAGGGCTCGAGTGCCGGCGCGGTTGAGGCGATCGGCAGCATCACCGGGTGCATGCGCGAGATCAGCGAATACACCTCCGCGGTCGAGCAGCAGAGCGCCGCGACCAGCGAGATTTCGCACAACGTGAGCAGCGCGGCGCAGGGCACGGTGCTGGCGGTCTCAGCGCTTGGCGAAGTGGCCGGCGCCGCGAGCGCGACGCGGACCTCCGCGCGGACCGTGCTCAGCGCGTCCAAGTCGGTCGAAAGCGCGGTCGCCAACCTGCGCGGCGAGGTCGAGACGTTCCTCGGCAAGGTGGCGATTTAGCCGTCCACAAGAGCCAGCGAAAACTCCGATCCAGTCTGGATTTTACGGCCCATACCAGCTTCACTGCCGGCCATGCCAACGAAAATCCCGCTCACCCTCGCATGCGGCGACTACGAGATCGTGCGCGCCCTCAAGGAGGGAGAGGTCGAGCCGGACGGCATCGACCTCACCATCCTCACCGACATGGATTCGACGACGCGGCACTGGCGCTTCATCCGCAACGGCGACTTCGACATGGCGGAGACGTCGGGCTCCTCGTACATCGTGGCGCGCGACCAGGGCGTGCCGGTCACCGCGCTGCCGGTGTTCCTGCACCGGCGCTTTCGCCACGGCTTCGTGTTCATCAACACGACGAAGGGCATCAAGCAGCCGAAGGACCTGATCGGCCGCAAGGTGGGCGTGAAGTCGTTTCTCGTCTCGGCCGGGCATTGGATGCGCGGCATCCTCGAGCACGAATACGGCGTGCCGCACAAGTCGATCGAATGGTTCGCCGAGCTCGACGAGGACATCGAGTTCACGCCGTATCCGGATCTGAAGCTCACGCGGCTGCCGCACGACCGGTCAGTGGAGACGATGCTCGTCGAGGGCGAGCTCGACGCGGTGATCCACTCCAGCATCATCAAGCCGATCGTCGACAAGGATCCCCGCGTCGGCCGGCTGTGGCCGGACTTCAAGTCGGAGGAGATCGCCTTCTACAAGAAGACCGGCATCTTCCCGATCATGCATGTGATGGGCATCAAGCAGGAGGTCGTGGATCGCCACCCCTGGGTGCCGATCAACATGTTCCAGGCCTTCCAGAAGGCCAAGGCGATCGGCATGCGGCGAATGCACAATCCACGGGTGGTTCCGCTGGCTTGGTACCGCGAGGCCTGGGAAGAGCAGCAGGAAATCCTGGGGTCAGACCCGTGGGAATACGGTCTGACCGACAAAAACCGGCATACGATCGAGACCGTGGCGGGTTATTCTCATGAGCAGGGCCTGACAAAGCGAAAATGGACGGCCGACGAGCTGTTCGTAAGCGTGTTCCAGGGCCGCAAGCGCGGCGAAGATGCATTTGACGATCCGGGCGCGAGGCGGGTTTAAGATGATGATCGAACCAAGGGAGTTCCAGCCATGACCAGCGGCCTTGGGTTTCCCGACAGAAAGGTGATGTCCGAGCTCACGGCAAAGATGCTGCTGGAGGTCGAGGCCGTCCGGTTCATGGAGGACAAGCCGTTCATCTTCACCTCGGGCTGGGCGAGCCCGGTCTACACCGACTGCCGCCGGCTGATCTCGTTTCCGCGCGTGCGCAAGACGCTGATCGACTTCGGCGCGGCCACCGTGTTCCGCGACGCCGGCTTCGAGCAGTTCGACACCGTGGTGGGCGGCGAAACCGCGGGTATCCCGTTCGCCGCCTGGATGGCGGACCGGCTCGAATTGCCGATGCAGTATGTGCGCAAGAAGCCGAAGGGTTTCGGCCGCAACGCGCAGATCGAAGGGCATCTCGAGCCCGGTCAGCGGGTGCTGCTGGTCGAAGACCTCACCACCGACGGGAAGAGCAAGGTCAACTTCTGCAACGCGCTGCGCGAGGCGGGCGCGATCGTCGAGCACATCTTCGTGGTGTTCTTCTACGGCATCTATCCTGAGAGCACGAAGATCCTCGGCGACCTCAACATCAAGCTGCATCACTTGTGCACCTGGTGGGACGTGCTGGAGTTCGCCAAGACCTGCGGCCAGTTCGACCCGATCAAGCTCGACGAAATCGAGAAATTCCTGCACGACCCCGCCGGATGGTCGAAGGCCCATGGAGGCGTCGCCGAAGCGGCGGAGTAGAGTATGGAATTCGACAATTCGTTCGAGGTGCCGCTGCCCCCGGCGCAAGCCTGGCCGGTGCTGATGAACGTGCGCGGGATCGCGCCGTGCATGCCGGGGGCGCAGCTCACCGACGTGATCGACGACAAGAACTACAAGGGCAATATCTCGGTACGGCTCGGCCCGGTGGCTCTGACCTTCGCCGGCGTGGTGACGTTCGAGGACATCGACAACGTCAACTACAGTGCGCGGGTGCGCGCGCAAGGCACCGACGCCAAGGGGCGCGGCTCGGCGCAGGCCAAATCCACGTTCCGCCTGGAGCCGGCCGGCACCGGCTCCAAGGTGCTGGTGCACACCGACCTCACGCTGTCGGGTGCGGTCGCGCAGTACGGCCGCGGCGTCGGCATGATCCAGGCGACGGCCTCCGCGATCATGAATCAATTCGCCAATGCGCTGAAGGCGCAGCTTGCGCAGAGCAGGCCCGCCGCACCCAGCGCCGCGGCACCGTCGCCCGCGGCCGAGCAGGTCCCGCCGCCGTCGGCCGCGCCGCTTCCGCAGGCCGCCAAGCTGCCGCCGGCTGCCCCGCTGCCGCCGGCCGCCAAGCCGATTTCCGGCTTCTCGCTGATGGCGAGCGTGCTGTGGAACTCGATCAAGCGGCTGTTCGGCGGACGTTAGAGATGGCCGCAACCGACAACGTCGTGCTGGTCGACGCGGACGACGTGGCGATCGGCACCGCGGAGAAGCTCGACGCCCACCGCCGCGGCCTCAAGCATCGCGCGATCTCCGCGCTGATCCACAACAGCGCCGGCGAGTTCCTGCTGCAGCGGCGCAGCCTTGCCAAATACCACTCCGGCGGGCTTTGGACCAACGCCTGCTGCAGCCATCCGTATCCCGGCGAAAGCGCGGCCGACGCGGCGAAGCGGCGGCTCACCGAGGAAATGGGCATCACCTGTCCGCTCAAGCCGCTGTTCCGGTTCTCCTATCGTGCGGACGTGCCCGGCGGCCTGATCGAAAATGAGGTGGCCCATGTGTTCGGCGGCATGCACGATGGTCCGATTGTGCCCGATCCGGCCGAGGTGGACGGCTACAAATGGATCGCGCTACGCGATCTCGATGCCGACATGCTGGCGAAGCCCGAGGCTTATACGGTGTGGTTCCGCCAATATGTCGGCGCGCATGGCGCGCTGATCGCGGAGTGGATCGAGCGGGGCGCTCGCGCGCTTCAGTAAACCTCGAACACCTTGCGCTCGGTCTTGTGGATGCGATCGCTACCGCTGGCGCCGACGATGTAGTTGTCGCAGACGATCATGAAAAGGTCGTCGAGCGCATAGTTCGGATGCACCGCAAGGCACATGCCCTTCTCGATCGACATCGGCTCGTCGGCGCGCACCAGCGGCCGCTCCACCATGTCGTAGCCCTGGCCGTGGGCATAGAGCCGCAGCTCTTTCGGCAGGCCGCGCTTCGCCATGAAGTCGTCGTGCGCCTTGGCAAGATCGCGGCAGGCAATGCCCGGCTTGAGCAACGAAACGGAATAGTCCTGCGCTTCCTTCGCCAGAGCGAAGTTGTCGAGCAGTTGGTGCGACGCCTTGCCGAGCACGATGGTGCGGCCGACCTCGGTGAAATAGCCGCCCGGCCCGTTCACTTCGACCAGGAAGCTCAGGTTGTCGCCTTTTTGCAGGGTGCGGTCCTGGAAATGCCGGCCGACCAGGAACGACGGCTTGCCGAGCGGCGCCGAGCCGCCGAGGTAGATGCCCTGCGAGGAGCCGCGCACCCAGCCTTCCGCGTAGGCCATCGCGGTGATGTCGACGTCGCGCATGCCCGGCTTGATGGCCTTGAGCACCTTGTCGAAGATGGCGTCCTGCATGATCGCCGAGCGCCGCAGCAGCTCCAGCTCCTCCTCGCTCTTGAGTGCGATCAGCCGGTCGATCTGCGGCGTGACGTCGATGACGGTGAGGCCCTCGAAGCCGTCGAGAACGGCCGACACCAGGCCGTGCGGCATGGTGCCGGGCACCACGAAGCCGATGGTCCGGTAGCCGCGCTTCTTGACGATGTCGCGGACCAACTCGCCCTGATAGCGCGTGGTGTAGTCGACCGAGGAGAAGAACGAGGTGTAGATCATCTCGCCGACGCCGCGGTGATATTCGTCGCCGTCCATGCGGCGACGCGCCCCGAACGGGCCTTGGTCGATCACGTCCATCGGGCCGTCGGCATGAAACACCACGGTGCGGCCGTAGCCGTTGTGGGTCGGCACGTCGGTGAACCAGCGGGCGTGGCCACCGAGCCAGTCCTCGGTGCCATAGGCGATCAGCGCAGAAATGCCGCGCTCGCGCATCAGTCTGCGCGCGGCGTCCCAGCGGCGCGGCAGCTCGGCGTCGGACACGCGGGTGGACACTCGCTCGGTGGTCATTCGCTTCTCCGGCTGGCGCGGCTTGGCTATGCTGACGGCCACTGCCAATCAGGAGCCTTCATGCCGGCACAGGTTCTCATTCTCCACCACGACGCGCAACAATACCTTGCGCGGCTGCAGCCGAGCTTCCCCGAGGTCACGTTCCACAGTTTCGAGCACGGCGCCGACGCCAAGGCAGTGGCGTCCGGTCTCGACGTCATCGTGGGGCTCGGTCATCACATCCCGAACGACCTGATCAAGGCATCGCCCAAACTGAAATGGATCCAGGCGCTGACCACGGGCACCGAAACGCTGACTGCGCCGGACGTGCTGCCGCCGCACGTGCTGCTGACGTCGACGCGCGGCATTCACGGGCCGCAGATGAGCGAGCTTGCGTTCCTTAACATGATCGCGCTGAACCGGAATTTCCGGAAGATGCAGCGCAACCAGGCCGAGGCGAAGTGGGAGCCGTGGAACCAGCCGATCTTGCACGGCAAGACGGCGGTCATCGTCGGGCTCGGCATCCTCGCCGAGCATCTCGCCCAGCGCTGCAAGCTGTTCGGCATGACGACGATCGGCATCAGCAGCGGCCGCTCCGATGCGCCGCACTTCGACGAGGTGCATCCGCGCGGTGCGCTCGCGCAGGCCGCGGCGCGGGCGGATTTCCTGGTGCTGCTGGTGCCCTATTCGCCGCAGACCCACCAGATGGTCAGCCGCGAGGTGCTGTCGGCGATGAAGCCCAGCGCGTTCCTGATCAACATCGCTCGCGGCGGCGTGCTCGACGAGGCGGCGCTGATCGAACTGCTTCAGGCCGGCAAGATCGCGGGCGCGGCGCTGGATGTCTTCTCCAAGCAGCCGCTGCCGCCGGACAATCCGCTCTGGCGCATGCCGAACGTGATCATCACCCCGAACCTCGGCGGCCGCAGCGATACATTCGTCGAGCAGACGTTAACGATCGTCGAGCCGAACCTGCGGGCCTTCGTGGAGGGGCGCCTCAAGGACCTGAAAAACATCGTGGCGCATTGATGGGGGTCTTGGAATGGGGGTCTTGGAATAGGGTCTTGGCCACACCGGCGCCGCTGCCATATATTGGGCACAGTCGGCGGCAAGAAACGCGGGACTTGAGGGACTTGCCTATGAGACGTCTTGCCATTGCAGCAGCGATTGCCCTGTGGACGGTGCCGGCCTACGCCCAGTTCAACATGGGCGGCGGCCAGGAGCGTGACCGCACCCGCTACACCGATGAACAGCGCAAGAAAGAGGCCGAGGTGGAGAAGGCCTACAAGGACGCGGTGAAAAACACCCGCGGCGCGACCAATGAGGCCTACGATCCCTGGCGCACCATCCGCCCTGCGGGCGAAGCCGGCAAGAAGCCGGCGCGCTAGCGTTTCATTTTAGCCGGAACATCTTCTGCGCGTTGCGGAAGCAGATCTTCTCGCGATCGGCCGGCGCAAGCTCGATCGATTCCAGCGTCGCGATGGTCGAGCGGATGTAGCCCGGCCCCTTCTCCTTGTCGAACGGGCAATCCGACGCGAACAGCACGTGATCCGCGCCGAAGAAATCGATGCCGCACACCATCGGCGCGCGCGTGCCCTCGATCGCGGTGTCGGCATAGAAATCCTTGAAGTAGTCGTACGGCCGCTTCTTCAGGCTCTTGCGCAGCCCTTCGTAATCCTCATCGGACGTTCGCGCACCCATCTGGTCGAACGAGTGCGCGACGCGCCCGTCGAGATACGGGATGACGCCGCCGAGATGATGCGAGATCACCTTCAAATTGGGATAGCTGTCCATGATCTTGGAGAAGATGAAGCGCGACAGCGTCACGCCGGTCTCGTAGGGCCAGCCGAGCACGCTGCAGATCTCGTACTTGGATTTCTCCTCGCCGACGTAGTCCGGCATTTCCCGCGCGCGGGAGGGATGCAGCAGAATCGGACGCCCGGATTTCTCGATCACCTCGTAGAGCGGCCAGAATTCCTTGCCGTCGATCGCCCGGCCGTTGACGCTGGTGCCGAGCTGGATGGCGTTGGCACCGTTCTTCAGTGCGCGCTCGGCTTCCTTGGCGGCAGCATCGGGGTTGTTCATCGGCACCACGGCGGAATAACCCACGAAATGCTTCGGGTTCTTCGTCACAACCTCGGCGAGGCCGTCGTTCGCGAGCTTCGCCATCTCCGGAGTCTTGTCCGGCCCCCACAGCCGGTCGATCATCGGAAGACCCAGCGAAAGCACCTGAGTGTAGTCGGGAAACTGCTCGACCACCTTGAGCCGCAGGTCGAGATCGTAGAGCGCGGGAATGCCGCGCACCCGCTTGCCGATGTCCTTCTGCCCCGCCGGCGATTCCAGCAGCGCGTCGAAATAGCGCTTCGGATTGAAATGATTGAAGGCATCGATGTAGCGCATGCGGGACTCCGTGGCTAAGCTCGACCGTCGGAAACTCGGGGCGGGCTCGTGATCTACAAGGATTTACGCGGCTTCATCAAGCAGGTGGACGAGCTTGGCGCGCTCCGGCGCATCAACGGCGCCGACCAGAAGTACGAGCTCGGCGGCATCACCGAGGTCGCGGCCGGCACGCCGGAGTGCCCGGCGCTGCTGTTCGACCGCATCAAGGGACTGCCAGCAGGCTTCCGCGTCTTCACCAACGCCACCACGACGCCGCAACGCGCCGCACTGGCGCTTGGCATCGATCCCTCCTTCAAGCCGCTCGACGCGCTGAAGGCCTGGATGCAGCGGCGACAGACCTTGAAGCCGCAGAAGCCGGTCGAGGTGAAGAGCGCCGCATTCATGGAGAATTCGTTCACCGGCCGACACGTCGACATGAGCCGCCTGCCGGCGCCGCACTGGCACAGGAAGGACGGCGGGCCGTACATCGGCTCCGGCTCGCTGGTCATCATGCGCGATCCGGACGGCGGCTGGATCAACGCCTCGATCTACCGCGTGCAGGTGCATGGCAAGCACCGCGTCACCATGCAGTTCGATCACCTCGGCCGCCACGGCGCGGTGATCGCCAGGAAATATTGGGACAAGGGGAAGTCTTGCCCGGTCGCGGTGGTGAATGGCCAGGACCCTGCCCTGTTCATCGCCGGCTTCGAGTATCTGCCTGACGGTCAGTCCGAATACGACTTCGCCGGCGCGATCAAGGGCGCGCCGATCGAGGTGATGCCAGGCCCCGTGACCGGGCTGCCGCTGCCCGCGCATGCTGAGATCATCCTCGAAGGCGAACTGCTGCCGATGAAGAAGCTGGCGCTGCCGGAAGGCCCGTTCGGCGAGTTCACCGGCTATTACGCCAACGAGGCCCGGCCCTGCCCGGTGATGGAGGTGAAGGCGATCCACCACCGCGACAACCCGATCCTGCTCGGCTCGCCGCCGATGAAGCCGCCGCGCTTCCACTTCGGCCTGCCGTTCCGCGCCGCCTCGATCTGGAGCAACTTGGAAACCTCCGGCGTCGGTGACGTGGTGGGCGTCTGGCAGCACGTCGCGCAACTGATGACGGTCGTCGCGATCAGGCAGCGTTACGCCGGCCACGCCAAGCGCGCTGCGCTGATCGCCGCCGCCAACAGCTACATGGGACGGCTGGTCGTGGTGGTCGACGACGACGTCGATCCGTCCGACCTCGCCGACGTGATGTGGGCCATCGCCACGCGCTGCGAGCCGGCCGAGCAGATCGACATCGTTCGCAACGCCTGGTCGTCGGCGCTCGATCCTCGCATTCCGGACGAGGCCAAGCTCGCCGGCATCACCTCGCATTCCAAGGCGATCATCGAGGCGGTGCGGCCGTTCCAGTGGAAGGACAGCTATCCGCCGACCTCGGCGCTGACCGCCGACGAGGCGAGTGAGATCGAGGCGAAATGGGGTGGTGTGATTGGGGGAGCGGTTCAGCCGAAAAAAACGACACGGAAGGGCAAGCCCAGGCGGCGCTAGTCGTTGCCGGGTTCCTGCAGGTATCGGATGTTTTAAAAATACTTGGCGGTGCGTACAAAGCGAGGAAATGGATATGGCGGAATGGAAGGCGGCTGAACTTGAATGGGGGCGTGGACCTCGGGTTTTCGAGATGTTTTTAGAGCCGACTTGTCCATTTTCGAATAAGGCTTTCGGCAAAATCAAAGAACTTCTGTCGACGGCGGGCGAAGATAAAATTACGGTCAAAGTCCGGCTGCAATCCCAGCCGTGGCATCTCTATTCCGGCGCGATCGTTCGGGCGATACTTGCAGCTTCGACGCTGGACAATGGCCGGGAAGCCGCGTGGCGCGTCATGGAAGCCGTGGCCGCACATCGCGAAGAATTCGAATTTGACAAGCATTGCACCGGCCCGAACCGCACAGCCACTCCAAACGATATTATTGCGCGGATCGAGCACTATAGCGGCATCAAATTAGCCGCGGCATTCGACATTCCTGATTTGGACAGGGCAATCAAAATGCATTGCCGGTACGCAAGGCAAAATGGAATTCATGTCAGCCCGACATTCATGATCGACGGGCTGGTCCAGTCGGACATGAGTAGCGGAGACGCTGTGTCCGTCTGGGCGGGACGCCTTATCGGCGGCTGACGCGCCTACTCCTGAGACTGTGCAATCCCCGCCTTCTTCACCACATCGCCCCAGCGGGTGATCTCCGACTTGATGAACGCGCGCATTTCGCCAACCGACGGCGTGCCCATGGGGATGACGTTCATCTTTGCCATCTGGCCGCGCACCTCAGGCAACCAGAGGATCGCGTTGAGCTCGCCGTGCAGCTTCTGCACCACCGGTTCCGGCGTCTTAGCCGGCGCCGCGATCATCAGCCACGCCGCGCCCTCGAAGCCCGGCAGCGCCTCGGAGATCGGCGGAACATCAGGGAAGCCCGGCAGCCGCGCCTTGGTGGTGACGCCGAGCGCATTCACCGTGCTGCCGCGGATCGCGCCGGCCGCCGACGGCACGTCGCAGAACATGATTGGCACGTGTCCCGCGATCACGTCATTGATCGCCGGCAGGCTGCCCTTGTAGCGCACCTGCGGAATCTTGATGCCGGTCATGTTCATGAACATCTCGGCGAACAGGTCGTGCGGCGTGCCGATGCCGGCAGAGGCAAACGACAGCTTGTCCGGATTGGCCTTGGCGTAGGCGATCAGCTCGGCCACCGACTTCGCCGGGACCGACGGGTTGGCGAGCAGCAGGAATGGGCTCTGCGCGACCGCGGCAAGCGGCACGAAATCAGTCAGCGGATCGTAGGGCAGCGCCTTCTGCAATGTGACGTTGATGGCGAGCGAAGATGACGTCGCCATCAGCAGCGTGTAGCCGTCGGGCGCCGCCTTCGCGACCGCGTTCGAGCCGATGGTGGTGCCGCCGCCGGCGCGGTTCTCGACCGCGAACGACTGGCCGAGCCGTGTCTGCAGGTTCTGCGCGATCATCCGAGCCAGCACGTCCGGCGGACCCGCCGCGGTCAGCGGAACGACGATGGTGACGGGGCGCGACGGGTAGTCCTGGGCCGGGGCGGCGGTGTGAATTGCAGCGAGGGTGAAGCAGAGCAAGCGTGCAGCGCTTCATCATCGGCATGAACTCCATTCCGGAGCCAGTGTCGCGCGGTCTTTGCAACTGTCAACGCGACGGATCGTCAGGGCGGCGGATGGCCTTCGTCCACCGGAACCGGCCGCAACGTGCTCGGCACGAACAACTCCTCGACGGCTTGCGCGGGATCAGGCCCTGCTCCTCCATATACTGCAGCAACGCGGTGATCGCCGCCGGGTTTTCGACGCCATAGGGAAACCAATCCTTACCGATGATGGATTGCTCCTCCTCGATCAGCGAATGCAGCCAGGCGAACGAGGCGCGCGGCGCGCCGGCGTGGGCCAGCGCCTGCATGGCGCGCTGCTAGGCGGTGAGGAACGCCTTGTAGAGGCTGAGCGCGGCCCACGGATGGCGCTCGTGCACGTCCTTGCGGATCACGATCAGGTGCATGATGGGGTAAATTTTCGTCCGTTTGTAATAGTCGATCTCAAGCTCGCGATAGTTCGGGAACAGCCGCGCCACCTTGGGCGAGCCGCGCGTGAAGGCGATCGGCGGGCTGGCGGACAAGAGAAAATCGATCTCGCCCTTCTCCAGCAAGTCGCCGGGCTGCGAGCCGGGCGGCGCGGTCGTCACCTTCATGTCCGGCGGCAGCTTGCGGCCGAGACGGTCGGGGCGCGCCTGCACCCATTCGACGTCGCTCGGCCTGACGCCATACTCGTGCTGCATGATGCCGCGCATGTAGACGCCGGCGGTCTGGCGATACTCCACCACGCCGCCGCGCTTGCCCTTGAGATCGGCCGGCGTCTTGATGCCGCTTGCCGTGTTGATGAAGAAGTAGCCGTGGCGGAACACCCGCGACGGAAACACCGGAATGGCGACGAACGGCGATTCGCCGAGGCTGACCAGCGTGATGTAGTTGGTGATCGACATTTCGGAGAGGTCGAACTCCCGATAGTTGATCATGCGGTAGAAAATCTCCGCCGGCTCCAGCGTGAGATAGGTCAGGTTGATCCCCTCCGGCTTGACCGAGCCGTCGCGCAGCGCCTGAGTGCGGTCGAACGGCCCGCAGGCCAGCGTCAGATTGATGTCGGTCATTTCTTCACCTGTGCGGAAGCGTCGGCGCGGCGGAAATCCGGGGTCGGCGGCGGCCCCCAGACGTACAACGAGCCCTCCCCGCGCGGCCAGACCTTCGGCCGCTGCGGATGATCCTTGTGCCAGGGCCGCGGATCGAAATAGCCGAGCGCCTCGTCCTTCATCTGATCGAGCTCGGCATAAACCTCGATGACATGATCGTCGGGATTGCGGGTGAACGCCGCGACGTTGTGTCCGGGCCCGAGCCGGACCGGTCCCCAGACGATCTTGATGTCCTTCTGCCCATACAGGTCGCAGGCGTTTTGCAGATGCGAGAAATCGCGCAGCTCGAACGCGACGTGATGCATGGTGCCGGGCGGGCCGGTGATGAAGTTCACAGTGTGGTGGTCGGCGTTGCAGCGCATGAAGACGAAGAAATCGTCGATCCAGTCCGACACCTTGAAGCCGAGCACACGCGCGTAGAACTCCGAGATCGCCTTGGGATCGTCGACGTGGAACGCGATGTGACCGAGCTTGAGCACGCCAATGCCGGTGACGTCCTGGCCGCGGCCGACCGACTGCCACTCCTTGAACAGCTCGATCGCGGTGCCCTTGGGGTCGTCGAAGGCGAGCACCTTTCCCAAACCGGGTGCCGAGTCGCTTTTCATCTGGCACTTGACGCCCAGCGCCGTGAGCCGGCGCGCCACGTCGGCGAAATCCTCCTCGGGCGCGATCTCGAAGCAGAGCTTGGCGCACCGCGCCTGCCCGGCGCGGCGAAGCTCCACGGCCAGTTGACCGGTGCGCGCGGCGAAGAACGCGTGGTCCGCATCGCGCCCCACCAACGCGAGGCCGGTGACGGAGGTATGGTAGTCGATCAGCCTGGGGAGATCGGGCGTCTCGAACATGGCGTGCCCGATGCGGCGGACTTGGATCATGGCGATTTTCTCGAGTTCAACTTTACGAGGCGCTTACTCTTTCATCCTAGGACATCATGCGCTCGGCAGCATACAGGAGGACCGATGTCGGCAAATTCCGTTACGGTTGCAGCACTGACGCACGAGCTTCTGCGGAAGCGGTCGATTGCCACCCTGATTTGGGACGGCGACCCCGAAAAGCGGGTGGCCCTGCCCGTCCCGTTCGGTTGCGGCCTTGACCGCGTGCAGGCCGAAGCCGAGAAAGCCTTGCGGTACCTGTCCGCCGAAACGGCAACAATCGCAGTCAACGCGCCTCCTTAATTTCAATACGACTTCGGCAACCCGAGCGCGCGCTCGGCGATGAAGCTCAGGATCAGGTGCGGCGTGATCGGCGCGATGCGCGCGATCAGCACCTCGCGTAGATAACGCTCGACGTGGAACTCCTTGGCGTAGCCCATGCCGCCGTGCGTCATCAGCGCGGTCTCGCAGGCACGGAACGCGGCCTCGCCGGCGAGATACTTCGTCGCGTTGGCCTCGATGCCGCACGGCTCGCCCTTGTCGTAGAGCGAGGCCGCCTTGAACGCCATCAGGTTGGCGGCCTCCAGTTCCATCCAGCACTTCGCCAGCGGATGCTGGATCGCCTGGTTCTGTCCGATCGGCCGGTCGAACACCACGCGCTCCTTCGCATACGCAGACGCCTTGCGTAGCGCGGCGCGGCCGAGTCCCACCGCCTCGGCGCCGATCAGGATGCGTTCCGGGTTCATGCCATGCAGGATGTACTCGAAGCCTTTGCCCTCCTCGCCGATCCTGTCCTGCATCGGCACAGGCAGGTTGTCGATGAAGAGCTCGTTGGAGTCGACGGCGCTGCGCCCCATCTTCGGGATCTCGCGCGCGTCGATGTGCCTGCGGTCGAAGTCCGTGTAGAACAGGCTCAGGCCTTCGGTGCGGCGCTTGACCTGCTCGAGGGGCGTGGTGCGGGCGAGGATCAGCATCTTGGTCGCGACCTGCGCGGTCGAGATCCAGATCTTCTGGCCCGACATCACGTAGCGGTCGTTGCCTTCGCGCACCGCTTTGGTCTTGAGTTTGAGCGTCTCCAGCCCGACGTTCGGCTCGGTGACCGCGAAGCACGCCTTGTCCTGACCGGCGATCAGCGGCGGCAGCATGCGCCGCTTCTGCTCCTCGTTGCCGAACACCACCACGGGGTTGAGCCCGAAGATGTTCATGTGCAGCGCGGAGGCGCCCGACATGCCGGCGCCGGATTCCGCGATGGCCTGCATCAGGATCGCCGCCTCGGTGACGCCGAGGCCCGCGCCGCCGTACTCTTGCGGGATGCAGATGCCGAGCCAGCCGTCGTCGGCGAAGGCGCGGTGGAAGTCGTGCGGGAAGCCGCCTTCCTTGTCCTTGGCGAGCCAGTAATCGTCGCCGAAACGCGCGCAGACGCGCTCGATCGCCTCGCGGATGGCGTGCTGTTCGGGGGAAAGGGAAAAATCCATCCGGCTTCCTCAAGACCCGTAGCTTAGCGCGGCTGCCAACGCTCCGCCTGCCGGTTGTTTAGCGACGTTCGGCGCCCGTGCGCGGACACCGTTGATCTTTACACGCTATCAGGCGTGGAGAGGTCATCGTGAAGGCTAGCCCGCTCCAGCCAGAACCGCTGCATCGACAACCATCGCATCCGGTCGTCGTCAGTAAACGCCTTACGAGCCAATTCCGCACAATTAGCGGCATTGATCTCGCACTGCTTTCGATGGAATGCGGCGAAGTCTGAGGTCGCTTGCACAGTCTTAGGCGAGACGCAGGAAACCCCTGCCTTCGAAAGGGCTTCGACCAACTGCTTTGCAGGGAACGGTTTCTGTAGATATGCGACGCAGCCCTGATCCAGGGCTTGTCGCTGGAACGTTTCTTCGTCAGACCCCGTCATGAATATGATGGGATACGCAAAGCCAGTCGCTGAAAGGTGGCGACCCAATTCAACGCCCGAAAGGTCGCCGAGTTGGATATCGACTAGGAGGCAATCGGCTTCGCTTGTTATCGCGGCGCGGACGAATTCCTCCGCCGAAGCGTAAAGCTCGGTGCGATATCCAAACGCGGAGAGCATACTCTCCAGCGCTTGGCGTATTTCCGGATCGTCGTCGACGATTGCAACAACGTTTCGCGACGTCGCCATTTCGAACTTGCTCTCGATGTTGTTTGGTTTGCCGGACCATCGGGTCCCAGCCCAGTCACGCGGTCGCCGCCGTCGCACCCACGAAAAAGGTGCCCCGGAGAGACGTGGCTAGATTTCTCCGAGACCAAGTTTTGTGGGCCGACAGCCTTTCGCCCACTTACCCGACGACTTTTGGGAGGCTCGTCGGTTGATGCCGATATACATGCGACTTTTCGTGAGTGCCTTGTTATCCTCTGCCAAAATCTTGTTCGCTCATGCCAACTTGGCCGAAATCGACCGATCATTCGGGGCTTGGGATGCGGGAAGGAAACGTTCCTGCCGTCAGCCGCGCCGACCGGCTTCCGAGCACGGCGGGTGGCATGACGCGGCTAGCTTATGCCCGCGCAAAAGCAGCGGGTATCGCGCTGGACCCGCTATTGAAGCGAGCCGGTCTGACCCATCACCAAATCAAAGACCGGCAATCCGTCATCAGAGTGCGCGATCAAGTCAATTTCTTAAATGTTGTAGCCGCCGCGCTAGAGGACGACCTCCTTGGATTTCACCTGGCTCAGACCTCCGATCTTCGCGAGCTAGGGCTGCTGTATTACGTTCTCGCTTCCTCGGGAACGCTCATCGACGCGCTGCAAAGAGCGGCCCGGTACAGTTCCATCGTCAACGATGGAATTTCGCTAAAATGCAACGATGGTAAGTCCGTTCGCATATCGTTTCATTGCGTTGGTGTCGGTCGCCACCTGGACCGACACCAGATCGAATGCTCGATGACGGCACTGGTGCGAATTTGTCGGCAATTGACCGGCCTTCGCCTCATGCCCCACCGTGTGCGGCTGATACGTCATCGGGCACAGAATGCAGAATTTGCAAAATTCTTTGGCGACAATATTGAATTCAACGCTGCCGCCGATGAAATGACGTTTTCTAAAAACATCAGGCAATTCTCCGTCGTCGGTGCCGATCCCCACCTCAACAAGCTTTTGATTTCCTATTGCGAGGAAGCGATTGCTCATCGACCAAAAGCTCGCGGTTCATTCCGTTCGCGGGTCGAGACCGCCGTTGCACCGCTGCTGCCCCACGGCAAGGCACAAGCCAGTGAGATCGCTCGCCAACTCGGAGTGAGCCAACGAACGTTTGCTCGGCGGCTGTCTGATGAAGGTCTATCTTTCTCCCAACTTCTGAATAGTCTCCGATCCGACCTCGCAAATCGCCATTGGTCGACCGGGATTTGGCCATTTCACAAATTGCATGGCTGCTTGGCTATCGAGACGTCGGGGCATTCTCGCATGCTTTCAAGCGGTGGACCGGCAAGACGCCGGGGAAGGCGCGCGCGGAAAGTGTGGCTTAAATAGCGTCCGCGCTGCGCACCTTTAGCCCTTGTCGCGGCGATGGACCGCGCTCGTCCAAACTCCATTTTTCGTGTCGGTCATCAGACGCTCTCCTGATTACGCAGCACCGCAGCGGCCTTTCTGCTCGCATTTTTAATTTTGATTATGTCGCATTTGTGCATACTGCATAGTCGCATCATTCAGATTTTGCGTCGCACGTTGTTCCTCCAGCGACGTTTGTCTTTCAGTAGGGGCACGTGGCGGCGTGCTGTTGGAGGTTTCAATGTTGCGTATAGCGTCAGCGGCGTTCGTGCTCTTTACGGTGCTTATCTCGACCAGTGTCATTCCGTCCTCATCTGCTGAGGCGGGGTACTACGGCGTCCGATACGGCGGCTTATGCGGCGGCGCAGTGTACGGCCCTCCAGTGTATGGCCCTCGTGGCTACGGTTATCGGGGTGGCTACTATGGTCGCTCCAATCGGCCCCTTGCCACCGCGCCCTATTACGTCAATGGCTGTTACAATGGCTATTCCGACGACGGCGTCTATTGCTACGTTTACGTCGGTTGCCCTACAACGGACACCGGTACTAATCCGTATGCCTGTCCGATAATTTTTCATGCACGCGCAACGCCGCGGCGGCCATCGGGTTTGGCTGGTGCAGGCGCGGCTAGCGAAATTGGAAACGCCGCCGCGGCTCACGGCTGCGAGCTGACTTGGCATGTGCGAACAAGCAATTGGCACAAAATAACAAGCTGACCACAAACCCCCGTGTCTATATCTGACAAACGCAGTCATGCACCGAGCGGGTTCTGTTGAAGCTTCCGCCGCGTATCCGCACCTTGGAGGAATGCTTATGACCGGACCATCGCGGCGCGGTGTCGTCGCCAGTCTCGCCGCCTTGCCGGCGCTTGCCGGCGCAACCGTTGCCGCTGCCCATGGCGGCGCCGCGCTCAACGATCCAATCTTTTCCGCGATAGAACGGTATCGCCGCGCGCTTGAGGCCTTCGAAAGTGCTGACGAACTTTCCAAACCAAGTCAGTTTGAAGCCGCTGGTGACGAGCTATACGCTGCCAGCGAGGCGCTGTTTGCGACGGTGCCCACAACCGTTGCCGGGTGTCTCGCGCTGATTGATTGCGTGCTCGCCGATGCTGGCGGTGAGGATCTCGAGCATCATTGGGCAGCACTGAAGTCTCTAATCGAGGCGCTGCCACAGCTTGCTAGATCAGCACTGACCTAACTAGGCGCGCCTTTCCTTCGGCGCGCCGCAATCGATCATCGGCGCGGGTTGCGCGACGATTCCTTGCGCGGGAGCGCGTCGCGGCGACTGACGGCGCATTGCCCGGAAGAGTGTTTTCAGACAGAGCCTGCCTTCGTGGCGATCAAACAATGATGGAATATGTGACTGCATGGACGCTAAAACGGAGCGAGTTTCGCCGCCAATCTCATATGCGCGGAAGGGTGCTGATGGGTTTTGGTATGTGGCTGTGACATGGGGCAACGGGCGGCAAGAGCGGCTGGGCCCCTATAAAACTGAAGCCGTCGCCCAAGAACGCATCAAAGCGCAGTTGGACGCATGGCATGACGGCCAGAATAAATTTCGGAAAACGTAGCCCAATGAACTTCAACGCACGAATCCTGAAAGAGAACCGGCTGAGAAAGGCCAAGGCCGAGAAGCAGATCATCAGCCGAGGCTGCGCTCGCGGCAGCTACGAGCGGATCGCGCGCGCCTACTACCGCGCCTGTTCCGGCATCCAAGTCGGCAACAAGGACATCCCGGCGATCTTCCGCACCGTTCGCGTCGCGATGGCACTGATGCCGGAATGGACCGACGAAGCCCTCGACCGGCTGGTCGCTGCAACCGTCGAAAGCTACAGCAAGAACAGGCCGTTATGACCGCCCCTCGCCCCAGCGAGTAGTAGAGGAGGGTTCAAACATCGAAGCGGTTTTGCCCTCGGGAGAGGCGAGCCACTCCTCCAGCTCTCGATCTGCCTTTGGCGAGCGACCCTTGATCCCCACGAAAATATCACGAGGCGTCGGGACCTTGGCTTTCTCTGCTTCCTTTTTGTCATTCATGGCGGATACCAATTCTCCTTGCTTGCAGCAGCACGCCGCCGCGCTCAAGCGCACGCAGGCGAATGCGCCGCGCGGCCCGCACGCACCCTTTTTGATTTGCATCAACACAGAGCGCAGCCGCGAGGCGCAGGATGCGGTTTGGCTCCGGCGCGCCGAGCGTCTCCCCACGTCCAGACCCGTTACTCCACCGGGTCAGGTGCGTCGGGGCCGCAAACTAGTGGAAGCGGGAGCCGCTGCACTCACGCAGCAGCTATGCGCGCGCCGAGCGGTACTCAGGTGAGGCTATGTCAGCCTTGCTGGCTTTTTTTCGCGCCGGTACGCGCGATGATGACGGTTGAGTTTCGTGCCAACCGCTTGGCCCCCTAACCCCCCGAACACCAAGCGGCGAGCCGAACTCAACCAAGTGGCTGCACTCAAAGAACCCCCAAGGGCAAACCCCTTGGGGTTTTTTTGAACTGATGCCGCCTCGCATTTCAAGTACTTATGACGCTCGGGGATAGAGCGCCGGTCCACCCCCTATGCCTCCCACAGAAACCCACAGGTTCACATGATGCTCGCGCCCATTGAGAGAAACGCCACAGAGCGGCGCTCGATGAGGTGCGCGCCGAGGTGGCGGCACTCAAGCGCGAGGTGTCCGAGTTGCGCAGCGAGGCCAAGGTGCGCGGCTCGCTCGATAGTCTGACCGACCGGCTCGCCAACTGGAAACCGCCGCCGCCGAGCGCGCAGCGCCCGGCCTGCGCGCGGTGGGGTGAAGAGACTGGCGCGTAGGTGGTGCGCTGGCCTACCTCGCTGTGTCTTTTTTAAATGACCAGTTGGGCATTCGCCCAATAATTTGGGCTTTCGAGGGAGCTTGTTTCGCATGCCCACATATCGGCGATGTTGGAGGCAGGCATGTATTCGGTCGAACAATGTCGGAAGAGAGCTGAAACGTGCGTGGAGCAAGCGCAGTCAGCTAGCGGGCCAGCGAGAGCCACGCTTTTAAAGGTTGCTGCGGAGTGGCTTGCACTGGCGGACCAATTCGCCAAGCTGCCGACAACGCAGCCGGAACGTTCACCTCAGCGCGGACAGGCGCTGCCACCATAATCAAAATGCGCGCCGCGATAATTCTCACGGTTGGTAGTGCCGCCACCGAGCGCGCGACGTCGCTGCGTGCGGTCGGCTAAAGCCATAACCCGACAATACCCCAAGCCGCCATTACTAAGCAGAATAGGCTGAGGAGAATAATCCCTGCGGGGCTGACGATGCGTGGCCTTTTCATAGCCCGTGATGTAGCAACGGACACGGCGGCTAATCTTGCGAGTTGCCGCCAATTATTTGCGCGCCGAAGCCAAGGTGCGCAGCGCGCTCGACGATGTGCAGGCGCGGCAGAAAATTGGAAACGCCGCCACCGTCCCGGCTCAAGGCTGCTATCTAATAAAGGCCCCGAACACACCTGAAGCCTAACAGTAGCCTGCGCGGCTAAAGAGGTTGTTGTCAGATGCGACCGGGGCCTATTCGCAGCTTGCGCCCAGCTTCCGCACCCCGCTTTGATCCACATCAACGGGAATTTATTTCACGCGCAGCACCGCGCGGCGCGCGGTCGGCTGATTTTACCTTTAAAAGCCAAGAACTCCCCACGCGAAAAGGCCGGTCGAAGTCACCGCCGCCAATACAGCCAGCGCAATAATTTTCCAATCATTCACCCAGCAGGTTGCTAAGTTTCTGCTGTCGCACTCAATGCACGCATTCGCAACGCACCCAACTCCCCTACGCAGTCGCTTTCGTTGGCGCGGTCACTCTTACGACACAAACCCCGAGCGCGAGTGCATCGACCGGCTTTTGGCCATCAGCGCGTCAGCGGACTACCGCCAATCGAAAAACACAGCCCAGAGGGCGATGGTCACAAGCAGAAGATTGAGCGCGATTATCAGCCGGTGGAGGTTCATCGACCGGGTTTTTGCCCGGTTACCGGCATATGCATTTTGCGTTATGTCAAAAAAATACAATTAGACTGCCCTCTAGACTGCCTTCTTGCCCTCACCAACTTTCAAAATGCCAGCCAAATTATTCGAACCTAAACACTTTGTGGCCGCTCGGGTAACACGGTAGCGAAACTCAAGATTTCTTGCGCAGCGAATTACCTCAATACCGTTTCAACGAACCGCTCACACACCCCGCGTTCAATCCGTCGCACCGTCGCCTCATAGCCAATCCGGTGAGTAGCCGCGCGGCTCGCGGTCGCGGTCTAACGTGCAAAGGGGCCACCTTTCGGTAGCCCCTCAACTCGCGGTGCTGATTGCCGCAGAGCTACTGAATTATTTCTTTTTCTTTTTCTTGTTGCGCCGGTCGTCGCGCCGATCCTGACGGCCGTCACGTCGGTCGTCACGTCTCTCCATGCCCTGCGTCTGCGCATCAGCGTTCGTTACTGTGAGCACCGTTGCGGGAATGGCGAGGCTCGCTGCAGCCGCCAGCCCCAAAACGGAGAAAATCCTTCGACGCGAAATCATTTCCAATTTGATGTTTTCAGTCATCACAACCTCCTGCTTAGAAGGAAAAGCTATCAAAAAGGGACGCCTTCAATTTGATGCATATCAAGCGGGTCAGCGATACAGGCGACAAAAGCGAGCGTGATGGGCTGGCCGTCTATTTGATAGAGATGGTTCTGCGGATGGTGCTGCGCATGCGGAGCCCCCTGTTAGGATGGCGGCTCTGGCGGTGGCGACGATGACCGAGGCCCGCGACGTGCACAGCGCCGTGAGCCGGCCCCGCTCCGTCATCCAGCATCGCGATCGACGACCCCCACGATTGGGCAAGCCGGATAAGAATATAATCCGCAGGATTAAAGTCAAGCGCTCGATTCAATCGCCCATTAGCCTTCATCGTGGGTCCAAAAGATGATATCTTTTAGCCAAACCGCCAGAGAAAACGGCAACGCCGGGAGGACAGCATGAGACAAGTCACCGTCGCCCCGAAGGGCATGGGCCTCAACGATTTCGTCGCGCAGCAGGAAGGCTTCTTCGCCGCCGAGGGCCTCGACGTCACGCTCGACTGGAAGACGTTCCGTGGCACGCAGTCGAGCTGGAAGGGCCTCAACTACATGGAGCGGCCGCAGGACCGGCCCTACACCAAGGACAACGCCGAGGTGATCCAGGGCGCCTGCGTGTGGGGCTCGATCTGCAACGCCTCCGCCGGCATGGGCAAGTTCGTGCCGGAGGCTTACGGCGATTCACCCTGGGCGATCTTCGTGCGGCCGGATTCCAGGATCCGCGAGCCGAAGGATTTGAAGGACGTTCCCATTTCGGTGGGCATGCGCGCCGGCAGCCACTTCAACGTGCCGTACCGGCTGGAGAAGTACCTGCCGCTCGAGAACATCAAGACCGTCAACACCGGCGGGTTCGGCGCGCGTCTCAAGGCGCTGCTCGACGGCGAGGTCGAGGCGGCGTCGCTGTTGCCGCCGCAGATCGCGATGGCCGAGCAACTGGGCTTGCGCAAGATCATCGAGGACAAATTTCATACGCTGTGGTGGGTGCCGGCCGGTTTCGATCCCGAAGTGACCAAGAGCTATCTGCGTGCGCTCGACCACGCCGAGAAGGCGATGGACGCGGACCTCCAGAAATATCTCCCGCTGTGGAAGCTCGCGGTGCCGGCCGAGTTCGAGACCTACCACACATGGGATTTCTCAAAATTCGGCCGCGGCGAGCGCTTCGTCTACAAGGCCATTCCGCAGACCGAGTTCGACGAGGTGATGGATCAGGTCAAGCGCTGGGACCTCGACCAGTTCCTGAAGGACAAGAGCTACGAGGGTCTCGCGGCGCGCTGATCGGCGACGTTTTTGCCGGCGGGCGGGTTCCGGCCCGTCCGCCATTGGCATATCCTTGGCAGCGATGTGTCCGTCGCTCTCACCGTTATTGATATGGCGCTCCGCCCGATGGGCAGCCGCGCTGACTTGTTTGCTGGCGCTGCTGCCATTCGCCACGGCGCAGCAGCAGCCCTGCAACCCCGTGATTGACGGCACCTATTGCGCCACCCAGATGCCGCGAGGCAGCGCCTCAACGCAGCCGCGAAACGCCATGAGCCCGATCCAGGACATCGGGAGCGCGATCTCGATGGACTCGAACTCGCCGGGGACGCTGGGCGGCATCAGCTTCAGAAGCGGCGGCACAACCTGCATCGGGCTGCTGCGCCGGGGCAATTGCAGTTGAGGGATTCCAAAATGAGTACGGCACGCACACTGGCCTTGATCGCTGCCCTGGCAAGTTGGGCCGGGCCCACCGGCGCACAGGACAGCCTGAATCGCACGATCGACCAATACAAGTGCCGCGACGTCATGCGTGAACCCGGCGCCAACCGGGACATTGCGATCGCATTTGTGCATGGCTTCCTGCTGGGAAAATCGGGTAGCCAGAACTTCAACCTCGACACGTTGCATAAGCAGACCGAGGCCTTCGTCGAACACTGCCTCAACAATCCCGACGGCAAGGCCGTGGATTCCATGATGGCAGTCAAGAAATAGCCGCGGGCCGGTTTGCGTTGCTGGACTTGCCTCCCTGTGCAAGCATTCGCGGCAGGGAGAGGCGCATCAAACCGCTCAACGAAATGACCGCGACAGAGATCGTCGGGGCGATTGCCGCGGGGACGACGACCTGCGAGGCGGTGACGCGCGCGTGCCTCGGCCGCATCGCAGAACGCGAGGGCGAGGTGCACGCCTGGGCCTATGTGAATGCCGAGCAGAGCATCGCGGTGGCTCGCGCCATCGACAAGGCCGGCCCCAAGGGCCCGCTCGCCGGCGTCCCGTTCGGCGTCAAGGACATCATCGACACGCAGGACATGCCGACCGAATGGGGCACGCCGATCCACAAGGGCCGGCAACCCGAGCGCGACGCCGCGTGCGTGGCGCTGTCCCGCAAGGCCGACGGCCTGCTGCTGGGCAAGACCGTCACCACCGAATTCGCCAACCTGCATCCCGGCCCGACCCGCAATCCGCACGACCTCAAGCGCACGCCGGGCGGCTCGTCGAGCGGCTCGGCCGCTGCGGTCGCCGACCTCATGGTGCCGCTGGCGATCGGCACCCAGACCACCGGCTCGACCATCCGGCCCGCGTCGTTCTGCGGCGTGATCGGCTATCGCCCGACCTGGGGCGAGCACCGCCTGCACGGCGTGATGGAGGCGTCGGGCTCGCTCGATACGCTCGGCATCCTGGCGCGCTCGGTGGACGACGTCGCGCTTTACCGGGACGTGCTCGCCGGCATCACGCCGGAGCCGGTCGCCAAGCTGGACCGCGTGCCGCACATCGCGCTGTGCAAGAGCCACGTCTGGGACAAGTTCGAGCCGGTGACGCGAACGCTCACCGAGGACGCCGTGGTCCGCCTCGCCCGCTCCGGCGCGCGCATCAGCGAATTCGAGCTGCCCGCCGACTTCGCGCGGCTCAACGAGGCGCACCGCTGGATCTCCAGCTTCGAGTTCGCCCGCACCTTCACCTGGGAAATCGAGCACCACTGGGACGAGATCAGCGACACCTTGCGCGGCGGGCGTCTCAAGGACGGCATCGGCGGCGACTTCGACCGCTATGTGGCATCGAAGCGCATCGCGGAAGAATGCCGCATCCGGCTTGACGACCTCTGGAGCGACATCGACGTGCTCCTCACCCCCGGCGCGTTCGGCGAGGCGCCGGCCGGATATCCGGCCTTCGAAGGCGTGCCGATGTTCCAGCTCTGGACCATCCTGCACGTGCCGGCGATCACGCTGCCGGTGTTCAAGGGTCCCGCCGGCCTGCCGATCGGCGCGCAGCTTCTTGGCAGACGCCACGACGACCGCAACCTGTTCGCCTGCGCGCAATGGGTCTATCAAAAACTGATGTAACGGAACGATCGCTCATGACCGACAAAGAAGAACACACCTGGCAAGTCACCTTCCCCGGCAACCTGCGCTGGACCAACGCCACACAGATCGTCAAAGGCATGGTGCCTTACGGCGCCTCCAACATGGCGGAGATCGACAACATCCGGCGGCGGCTCAACAAGCGCGCCAAGGAGGCTGATCTCGACAAGGCCTGGAAGGAGGAATGGGAGCGCGAGGCCGACCGCGTCGCCGCCTATGGCGACAAGGCCGACGCCGAGGGCTTCAAGATCACCGCCGGCAACCAGTACATGCGCGCCGGCAACTACTACTACAGCGCCGAGCGATTCATCCCGCCCGGCGAAGACAAATGGGCGGTCTATCGCAAGGCGCTGCGCTGCTACCAGGGCGCGATGACGCGGCTGCATCCCGACATCGGGCGCGTCGAAGTGCCCTATGAGAAAGGCCTCACGCTGCCCGCCTATTTCGTCAAAGGCCGCGGCGACGCAAGCCGGAAGCCCACCGTGGTGCTGTTCGACGGCATGGACAACGCCAAGGAGATGAGCGTCATCTTCGCCGGCCTCGATCTCGCCAAGCGCGGCTTCAACGTGCTGGCGATCGACGGGCCGGGCCAGTCCGAGCCGTTGCGGCTGCGCAACATCCCGAGCCGTTACGACTACGAGGCGGCGGGCATCCCGGCCTATGACTTCGTGGCGGCGCGGCCGGACGTCGATCCCAAGCGCGTCGCGGTGATGGGCTATTCGTTCGGCGGCTACCACGCGCCGCGCATCTGCGCGTTCGAGAAGCGCTACGCAGCGGGTGTCGCGTTCGGCGCGATGCACTGGAGCGTCTACGATTTCGTCACCAGCCACGGCGTCGCCGATCCGGCGCGCGCGTCGTCCTCGACTTTCCAGTGGCGCTGGGTGGTCGGCGCCAAGGACAATGCGGAAGGCCTGGAGATCGCGAAGAAGTTCACGCTGGAAGGGATCGCGCAGAAAGTGGAGTGCCCGTTCCTGGTGGTGCACGGCCAGGACGACCGCATCGTGCCGGTCGACGCCGCGCACAAGCTCTATGCGGCGCTCGGTTCCAAGAAAAAGGATCTGCGCATCTTCACCGCCGAGGAGGGCGGCGCCGAACATTGCCAGGTCGATCACCGCCAGTACGGCGTCGACTTCATCGGGGACTGGCTGACGAAGAACATGTAGAGTCTGCAATCGGGGAGCAAGGAGGAGTCCGTGGTTGCACTTGGCCGCATATACTTGATCGCCTTTGCATTGCTTGCAGCGTCCCTCCCGGCATCTGCGCAATCGAACTATCCCGAACGGCCGATCCGGCTGATTGTCGCCTTCGTTCCGGGCGGCGCGACCGACACGCTGGCGCGGGTACTTAACGCGGGACTGCAAGGCGTGCTCGGCCAGCCGGTGGTGATCGAGAACCGCCCCGGCGCCGGCGGCTACCTGGCCTGGAGCCACGTCGCTTCCTCGGACCCGGACGGCTATACGCTGCTGCTTGCCGAGAACGCCGTCGCCATCAGCCAGGCGCTTTACAAGAAATCGAAGTCGCCGTTCGATCCGATCACGCAATACGACTCCATCACGGGCGTCGCGGTCGCGCCCTCGGCGCTGCTGGTCGCCAACAACCTCCCGGTCAAGACCGTGAAGGAGCTGTTGGAGCATTCGCGAACCGTGCCGCAGAAGCTCAACTTCGCTTCCGCCGGCATCGGCAGCGTTTCGCACCTCAACTTCGAGGTCTTCATGGACCGCACCGGTATGAACGCCGTGCACGTGCCTTACAAGGGCGGCGGCCAGGCGATGAGCGACGTGCTGGCCGGC
>Ga0190270_10000201_pt1 | contig 26373 bp, 21 predicted proteins | sample Popmic320T_FD_133748 | JGI IMG/M metagenome (GOLD analysis project Ga0190270, IMG submission 133748) | Populus adjacent soil microbial communities from riparian zone of Weber River, Utah, USA - 320 T | ecosystem: Environmental > Terrestrial > Soil > Riparian zone | place: USA: Utah | collected...
GGCTACGCCCTTCCGTCAGGCCGCCAACTATCCATGTTGGGGCTGTGCCCCGGATCTGGGGCATAGCCCCGACTATTCAGAGACGCTTGCGGCGGGGCAAAGCCACCGCCGCACATCGGGCGGCGAAGCCGCGACGAACTCTGCGATATCAGGTTCGAACAACCCAGCCCCGAGTTGTCGGGGCTGGGCTATTTTAAGCCGTCCGCTACGCGGACTAGAACAATGAACCCGTGAATGTGCCACACCCATGCTCAAAATCGTCTTCTAAACCGAACCTCAAAACTGAAGTTGTCGCTGTGCGACGTTAGCTTACGCGTCGATGCCTGTTCATATTGCGCTACGAAAAACAGCTTGTCCGAAACGCGATACTCAACGGCGAAAATCATATTGGGATCGGACCCAACGTTTGTCGAATAGGTAAAGGTGAGGTCTTTGTTAATACGCTTGCCGAGAGTTAGCCGCGCTGCCGGCGAAGATCCACGGCCACCAAGTGTCGGATTAATCTCAAACCGGCTAAGCCCGAAAAGTCTGCTGGTCGCCCGTTGTACCGGCGCGTTGATTATTGCATCGGTAAGAAGGCTGGTGGCGGTGCCAAGACCGGATTGAGAAAGCACGGAGGCGCTGGTATCGCCGGTGGCAAGCTGACCAGTCGTGATCAGCGAAACCACATCCGCCTGCGGCAACGCAGGGTCAGAACTGATGATCGCTTGTGGTTGCGAGAGCGGACCCGCGAGGCCAACGGTGACGCGATAACCGCGAATCTGCGATTCACCCTGGATGTTGATAAGCGGTTCGGCGCCACGTTGCGGCGGCAGGTCAACCAGGGCCCTGGTAATTTCGTAACGATCGTTGCGGAAGTTGAGAGTCCCGCTGGTGGCCGTAATTCTTCCCGAGATTACAGGGTCTTTCACCGGTCCATTGAGTTGCAAAGAAACTGAGCCGACCAGGTCTGCCAGATTGTTTCTGACCACCAGCGCGTTGCGTCCTTCAATTCTCAAATCGCTGAACAGTGCTGTTCGGGCCAGCGCGCCTTCCCCACCCTCTTCGATCGACTCCTCAGCGCGGAAGTTGATCAGGTCGGCGATTTCGATGTCCTCCGTGTATTCCGTGCGACGTACGTTTATGACACCACCAATCAGTTGCTCGCGCGCACTCCCTCTGATCTCCAGGTCGATATCGGCAGTCGTACGGAAGTTTTCCGGAATCGGCACAGTCACATCATCACCGTGGACGTTGAACAGGAAACGCGAAAGCGTAAAGCCTTCGAGCAACGCGCCTCCGGTTGCCGAGACACGTCCGCCGCCGAGTGTGCCTGTCATGGATTCGATTTGGGCCTGATTCGCATTGAACCGGACTACTGACTTCACATTCAAAACCTGCCATCGCTCGTTGCCTATCAGAACAGCGAATGAGCCTCCATTGATTGAGGCGGTGCCATTGAGCCGCGGCCGCTCGTAACTGCCTGAGACGCGGACGGCAACCTCTGCTGTTCCGGAAGAGAAAAAGTCAGGCGAGAGGCCATTCAAAACCCGCAGGTTGAGCTGTCCGTCAACATTAAGATTCTGCCGGCCGGATGCGCCCACCGCGAGAGTCCCGGCCAGAGAGATGTTTGTTCCTGGTCCGGTAAACTGCGCCTTCTCGAAAGTGATTTCGCTCGGCGAGAAACGCACGATGAGCGGCGTCGTGGCGTTCAGTTGAACGTCTTCAACTCTGAAGTTGAGCTCGAAAAACTCTGCGGTGCCCTGGAGGCCGTCGGCGGCAAAGTATCCATCCTCATCAAGTAAATTGCCGGTGGCTTTAATCGTTCCACTTGCGCGGCCGGTAAGCTTCACTCCCGCCTGCGGCATTACCATCGCCAGAATGCTGGTGAGGTCTGCATTGTCGAGCCGGGTCTCGACATTCGCAGCCAGGCGCTCGCTGCCAAGATTTATTTGCGCTGACACGACTTGCGGTGTTGGGCCAAGAAGCCCGGAAGTGAGCGTGATATTAAGTTGCTTGTTCTCAGTTCTTCCGACGAGCGCCAGCGTGCCGGCGGGCCGGCCATTGATGACTACGTCTTTTCCTTCGCCGTCAAAAGTAATTTGATAGTCAGCGAAGTTCGTTTTCGACATGTTGCCAACTATGTGCGCGTTGAAATTAGCGATTCCGCTGACCGTTCCCATTCCTGGTTTGTTCGTGAACGCCATAAGCCGGCTCAGCTGCACACCCTCCGCGCGACCCTGGAAGTCGAAGTCTTTGCTGGTAGTGTTGTAGTTGCCGCTGGCGACGATGTGTCCGGCAGCAAGCCGCGCATCGATGCTCTCGAGCGTGACTTGGGAACCGCTAAAGGTGGCACGAGCAACGGCGCTCTCGAGAGGTTCGCCGGCTAGCATGCCCGGCCCCAGACGTAAATCGGCGCTGCCAACCATCTTCCCTGGTATGCCTGTAATTTTTATCTGACCCGAGGCATCCGCTTGTGTGGCCGCTATCTGTTCGGGAGTGAGTCTATTTTTTGGCAGCAGCGCAGCGAGAAGACTGCCGGCGTTGACGCGGTCGAGCGTAGCATTGAGCGTGATGTTGTCCTCACCGGTGCGTGGCGCATCCAGCGTAAACTGCATCCCACCTCCGTCTCTCTCGGTCAACCGGCCATCTTCGATTCTCAACTCCGCGGCGGTCATCTTCAGCGCCGCCGAGAGCGAACCAAGATCTCGTCCATTAATCAGGAGCGAACCCAGGGACACCTGGCCGTCAAGATCAGGCGAACTGAGTCTGCCTCTTACGCTTCCGTTGAAAGCCAACGCCCCCTCCAGAGTGATGCCGTAGCTGCGCATCTGTTCATCAGCTTCGGTAAGCAGTCCTGAGGAGATCAAAACTGCCTGAAGCTCTGACGCGTCGGAGGAGTTGAGGTCAACATTAAGATTCGAATCACCCTCGAAAGAAAACCGTCCCGTCGCCTTCAACCTGGTAGCCCGGGTTTGCAGGTCGACTTGATCGATTTCGAACAGACCACGATTCGCGCGCACGGCGACGACACCAGAAATGGGAACGCGCCCGGTGTCCGCTCCCAAATCTTCAGCCGTTAACGTCGTGTTGATCGTTCCGGAAGCGAGCTTGAAGTCGGTACCAGGAAAAGCCAGATCCACTTTGCCGCTTGCCTGTCCCGCTAGTGGAACGGCAGCTCCTGCGAAAGCGGTGAAGGGCCCGGAAATCTCCAGCCCATCAAAGGTCGCCTGAATCCGCGATGTGCCTCCTCGAGCAATCGCGATTCGCGCGTTTCCATTCGCTGTTCCCTTAAAGATGTCGGCTTTGAAATCGTTGAGCTGGATTTCGGTGTTGGTGGCGACCAGCCGTGCGCTTGCCTGGCCCATGTCCATCTGGCCCAACACACCGCCGCCGATGCTCAAGTCAGCGCTGGCCCGATACCGGCCCGAGGGCTCGACAACAAACACGGGCTTCGCAAGCTTCACTGAATCAACCTGTCCGTCGGCAAGCTTCACCGTGCCGGCATTGATATCAGCCGTGGAGCCCTCAACTCGACCGCCCCGTACAGACAAGCGCACGCCTGCAATGTTGATGGCCCCGATTTCCGCACCGGCCGCCGAAGTTGCACCAACTTGCACGTCTTTGACTAAAACACTCGTGACGCCGTCGCGACTCGCAATGTCGATGTTGTTGGCGGTAACGCCATTTATTTTTGTTCCGGAAGCAACGATGGTTCCGGCCTTTGCCTTCGCAACGCTTGCCGTGGTGACGTTGTTTTCACTACGTAAGCGCAGGTCAGACGCGGTGATTCCATTTGCTCTCGTGCCGGATGACGTCAAGCTTCCTGCACTAAACTGACTGGACGACGCGGTCAAAACGCCGTCGTTCATCTCCGCGCGCGCGTCCTGGAGAATCAGGCCCGTGATAGTTGTGCCATAGCTTCTCTCCGCCGCTGCGCGAAGTTCGCCGACCCAACGGAAATCTGATCCGGTGCCCATCACTCCACCGACCAGTTGCACGTTATTGAGTTGAAAATCGCCGGCGGTCAACAGCGTCGCCACCGCGCGCCCATTGATGTTGTAGGTGTTGTCTTTCCCGGCGCCGTTCGCGGTGATGTTCAACCCCTGCAGCCGCACGCCATCGGCGGCGAGCGCATCAGACTTGATCGTGCCTTCAACTCGATATTGATCGCCTTCGCCTGTAACTACGCCGGCGAAGTTGCCGGTCCCGCGCATCGTCGCTCCGGGTTGCAGCACATCGGAAAGCTGCGTGAGATCGACCGACGAAGTGATATTCATCTGGTAACGAAGCGCCCGCCAGTCGTCCATCGTTCCCTGCAGGCGCGCCTCGGCCACCGGCGACTTGAGTACAAGCTCTTGGATTTCCGCACGAGTTTGATTTACGCGTCCGCGCGCTTGAATGTCGATGTTGTCGATGGGCCGGCCATCGTAAGTGAACGTCGAATTGGAGAGCGCGAGCGTGACCGTGTTCATCCAACTTGCAGCCGGAGCAGAAGGGTCATCTGGTTGAATCGTGGCGTTAAGGTTTCGAGCTTCTCCGGAAATTTCGTGGCGCTCGTCACCGTAATGAATAACCCCGTTCTTGATCTCGATTCGTGCGGTGGAATAGGCGAACAGAATTCGTTTGTTAGGTTCGGGCGGCGGGATGTGGATGTTGCGAAAATTAGAACGACCCTGCTCGTCGAAGGTGACCCACGCTTCAAAACCTTCAACCGTGAGGTCCTTGAGATTTATATTCCGTTGCAGATTGAAGGCGTAAAGATCTTCAATGCGGACCGTTGCCAGCAGTCGATCAATCTTCCCCAGCCTTTCTCCGGTTTGCGCGTCGAAAAGCTCCAGCCCCTTCATCTCCACCGTTTGCGGAGTGAAGGCGGTATGAAACTCTTTGATCTCCGCGCGGATGCCGTACTTCGCAAACGTGTCTTTGATTTGGCCGGCGACGTAGCGGTCTATATATCCCAGGCGGTAACTAAGAAACACGAGCAGAATCAACGCCACGATACCGATTGCGCCGGCGATGGTGGCAATCACCAGGTTGCGCCGGTTTAGAAACCGGCGGCGACGACCCTGTGGGGTGACGGGATGCGGACGTTCGGCATCGAAGTTTGCAGCAGCTTCAGCTTCGGGCGGAAGCGGCTCATCGGTCTCCGACTGCAGCGCGTCGCGGATTTCCTCCTTTTTTTCTGAGGAAGGACCCGGCGATCGCGTCGACTCTTTGCCCGAATCGTTATTGGGATCGTCTACGCTCATAGCAGGCAGCCACCGAAGCGGCACCAAAGTAGTTCAAAAGGGAGAGGGAAATCCGATAGCTCAAAATGAACTTTGAACCGAGAACCGAGAGAGTTTGAAGAACAGGACACGTGGTCGCTGCGCTATCTTGCCAGATGGCAAGCTGCCTTAGGTGCGTTGCCCTCTCTTTTCCTGTTCGGAGTTTTTTACCTCCGAGTCGGGCTCTTTGAGATGCGCCGGCTCACCGAGCGGAACGTTGCCAACAACTTCCAGCGCAAAGCCCTCGAGAGCAGCAACTTTTGGGGGATGGTTCGTCAGCAATTGTATACGACGCAGCCCAAGGTCATGAAGGATCTGCGCGCCTACGCCGTAATCGCGAGACACACCGTAACCTGTTTCCAGGCTTGCTTCACGCTTGCCAATCTTCCTCTCCTGCATCACCGAGTAAGTGCGCAACTGGTTCACCAGGTCCAGGCTGTGTTCGCGTTGGCGCAGGTAAAGAACAACTCCCTGCCCGGCGGCGGCGATTTTCTCCAGGGCGGTATGAAGTTGGAAACCGGTGTCGTCAATCAGCGAGCCAAACATGTCGCAGGTGACATTTTCCGTGTGCACGCGCACCAGCACAGGCTCTTCCGTCTCAACATTGCCCATTACCATGGCCAGATGCACGTCGCCGTTGATGATGTTTTCGTAGGCGACTGCGCGAAAGCGTCCATAGACCGTCGGCAGATCGGTCTCAACGGCACGCCGCACCAGCGTCTCTTTGCTGATGCGATATCTGACGAGATCTGCGACGGTAATCATCTTCAGATTATGCGTCCGGGCAAACTCGTTGAGCTCAGGAAGCCGGGCCATCGTTCCGTCTTCGTTCATGATCTCGCAAATGACTCCCGCGGGATAAAGACCTGCGATGCGCGCAACGTCAACGCTGGCTTCGGTTTGACCGGCACGGACCAAGACGCCGCCATTCTTCGCCCTCAAGGGGAAGATGTGCCCTGGCCGGGCAATGTCCTGCGGCCGGGTTTTAGGATCGACAGCAGCCAGAATTGTGGTGGCGCGATCGGCCGCCGAGATTCCGGTGGTCACTCCTTTACGCGCGTCGATGGATACGGTAAACGCGGTACCGAGATAAGAGGTGTTATCGGCGACCTGTGTAGTTAGGTGCAGTTCATCGCAACGGTCTTCAGTGAGCGGCAAACAAATCAGTCCACGCGCATGGCGAGCCATGAAGTTAATGATTTCGGGCGAGACTTTCTCGGCGGCACACACGAGGTCGCCTTCGTTTTCGCGGTCTTCGTCGTCAACGATAATGATCATGCGCCCTTCGCGTATTTCGGCGACGGCGTCGTCAATGGAGGCAAATGGCATTAGGCTTCCGGGTCTGGTTCCGCTTCTGACTTCCTCGATCTGAGATCGGAGTTCTAAATTTGATATCTGTGGCAATGTTACCCGAAAGCACTGGATTTTTCGACCGGGGGCAAAACAAAGGCTAGTGCTCCACTAGTGTGCTAAAAAAGGGAGGGTCAAATGCAATGAAGTCAGTACCACCTCGCGGGTAGCGGGTGGGTCCACTCCCGAACACGGTCGTTCGGCAAAACCAGATACCTCGCGATCATCGCTGCTAGATCGACACCCACCCGCAGCGCGAGGTCGTACTGACTTCATTTGCCGGCGGCTAAAGAGAAACCTTAGAAACGGTTCACAGATTGTGCCCGTAATACTGGTCACCGGGCTGAAGCCGCGGTGTTAATGAGATCGCTCCGCGTATTGCAAGTACAGCCGATGGCCGGCTACTGCTCAGAGTCGTGTCGAACCACCAGAATCCGCTCAACGTATTTGGCAATCACATCGACCTCGAGATTCACCTCGTCGTCTGGTTGCAATTGAGAGAGGTTCGTCACTTGCCAGGTCTTTGGAATGATCGCGACTTCGAAGTAATCATCACTAAGATTGGCTATCGTGAGGCTAATCCCTTCCACCGCGACTGAGCCTTTGAAAACAAGGTACCGCGCAATCTCAGGTGGGTAGGCAATACGCAGCGTCCATGAACCTTCGTGATCCAAAGCGTGAATGAATTTACCGGTGGCGTCGACGTGTCCCTGAACGATATGGCCGCCAAGACGCGTGGCTGGCGTGACAGCACGCTCGAGATTCACAGGCGTTCCGGCTTTCAGCCGGCCGAGTGTGGAGCGATCCAGCGTCTCGCGTGAGACATCAGCAGCAAACGAGTCGGGTTGAATATCGAGCGCCGTCAGGCAAACCCCATTAACCGAAATCGAGTCGCCGTGTTTTGTCTCTTCGGTGACAGTGCGCGCCGAGATTACGATGCGCGCATTCTCGCCATTCGGGTCGACGCTCTTTACGCGACCCAGTTCTTCAATGATTCCAGTGAACATAAACAATCGTAACGCAAACTGTTAGTTTGCTATCCGTGGGCCAGGAGTTTCTCGGAGGAATGCAGGTAGCTCTGCCGTTCGCTCAGCAAACTAACAGTTTGCTTTACAGCTAACGAAACGATCTAATAATCAACACAACAAGTGCAACGAATATGCCGCCCACAACTGGGGCGAGGAAGGAGAGGACCAGCATCCACACCGGCTCCCGCTTGAATGAAAAGCTGATCAGCTTCATACGCTCTTTTGGTTGATGGCAGCCATCATCTTTTCAAAAACCTCATCGATCGACAGTCCAGTTGAGTCAACTATTATTGCGTCGTCCGCCGTCTTTAGAGGTGAATCGGCACGAGTAGAATCGCGCCTGTCGCGTTCTGTCATATCCGAAAAGGTCGCTTCAAAGTCGGCGTTTGGGTCCTGTGCGCGCTCCTCGATAAACCGGCGCTCCGCACGTTCCTGCGGCACTGCCGTCAGGAAAAACTTCACGTCCGCGTCCGGGAAAACAACAGTCCCTATGTCCCGTCCATTAAGCACCGCTCCGCGCGTTCCCATTTCCCTTTGCCGCTTAACCATTGCACGCCTGACCTGGGGAATAGTTGAGACAATTGACGACATTTCGGTAACTTCTTCGCTGCGAATCTGATCGGTTACATCCCGTCCTTCGAGCGTCACTCGTAACGAATCGGGATCGCCGGCAAGATCAATGTCCACACGGCCTGCGAGTGACCCCACCGCAATATCATCCTGCGCGTTGACACTCGATTCCATCACCGCCAGCGCCACTGCGCGATACATTGAGCCGGTGTCGATGTAGAGCAGATTGAGGGAACGGGCGAGCATGCGGCCGAGTGTCGATTTACCGGCGCCGGATGGACCATCGATGGCGATGATTAAGGGATGGGACAAAATGGAACTTTGTTCTTGGTACTTTTATTTCTAGTCTTTTGTTCCTGGTTCTTGGTGCTTAGTTCTTTCTTCTTGCCTCTCTTTGTCGCTCTTCGCCCTTAGCTCTTCGCTCTTCGCCCTTAGACAAACGCGGCAAACACCTCATTCGACATCAGCGCGCCCGCCCGAGTAAGCTTGACCAGGTCGCCGCTCAATTCGATCAACCCAGCATCGCGGAACCGAGCCAGATCAGTTGCGTGCGTCTCCCGAATGTCGGATCCAAAGAGTTCGCGATAACGCTCGACACTGAATCCATCCATCATTCGCAAGCCAAGAAAGACAGCCTCAGCCTGCCGGTCTTGCTGAGTCAGCTCTGTTTCCACAACAACTGCAGACTTGTCCCCCTCGATCATCTCCAGATAGGAGACGATATCGCGTTCGTTCGCCCACCTTCGAGATGCACCGTCGTAAGAATGGGCCGAACAGCCAAAGCCAAAGTATGCCGCGCCAATCCAGTATTTTGAGTTATGCCTCGATTGATATCCAGGCAAGCAAAGATTTGAAATCTCGTAATGTTCATATCCCGCTGCGGCCGACCGCTCAAGCATTACCTCAAACATCTCCGCCGCAAGGTCTTCATCAGGAACCGGCTGGACACCACGACGAATATGGTCGGCGAGTGGCGTTCCCTGATGCACTTCGAGAAGGTAGAAAGAAAGATGCTCCGGTCCGAGCGCAAATGCTTCGTCCAGATTTCGATTCCATCCATCCAATGTTTGCCCAGGCAAACCGGCTATTAGATCGAAACTGACATTGTCGAAGCCGACTTCGCGCAAGTGACGAAATGTCTGACGTGTTTCCTCTGCCGTGTGCGAACGGCCCAGCCGCGCCAACTCACTATCGTCGAATGTCTGCGCGCCAAAACTTGTCCGGTTAACTCCAAGCGTCTTGAAGTCGGCAAGCCTTTCCGGAGTGACCGTTCCCGGATTCATCTCCATTGTCACTTCGGCAACCGGCGAAACCGTGAAGCGGTCGCGAACGCTACTGAGCAGCGCTTCCAGTTGCTCGGCGGAGAGAAGTGATGGTGTGCCGCCGCCAAAATAGATCGTGTCGACGGGCTGCTTCCAGTCTTCGCCGAACGATTCAATCTCCCTAACCAGAGACTGAACGTAACGCTCAGCTAGATCAGCCGTATACATGCCTGTCGCGAAGTCACAGTAAGAACAACGCGAGCGGCAAAACGGTATGTGAATGTAGACACCGGCTTGTTTCAATGTGGCGAAATTATAACATGCGGGTCTCGATACAAACCGAACTCAGTAGCGTCCGTATTGAGCTAACGTCGAGCAAAGAAGATTCGACCTTCATTCATGTTGTTCAGAGAGTATCAATCCAGGTTGAGTCAGGCGATAAGGCCGAGGTCTGTATTTATTGTTTTCATCCGCTGTACGATTTGAGGACCGCGTATCGTTTCTTAATCCATCGAATTCGCCCAAACAAAGTGGCATGCCAGTTGTTTATTTGACCTCCGAGTCAGGAATTCCACGCCGGTTGATTTTTGAACCGGCAGACCTTTTTAACAACGAGGAGGGAATGCGATGGCAGACGACAGAAATAATCCGAACACAGAGAGGAATGCAGGATCGAATCAGGGTGATTTCGGCGGTGAGAATCAACAGTCGCCGGGACGAAATCCTCAGGACGATCAGTCAGCCGGACAACGAGGCGGCGCCGGCCAGGGCAAAGATCAGGGACTAGGCAAAGGCCAGGACGGCAACCGCAAACTTAACGAAGGCGGATTTGAGAAGGGCGGAAGCGAGCAATCGGAACAACGCGGTGACACTGAGTAGTCTGCCGCAGGATCCTTCATAACCAAACGCGGTGACGATGCAGAACATCGTCACCGCGTTTTGTAAAGCAAACTGTTAGTTTGCTTGGTCGCTGCGTCAGAAGCTAGTTTCCGCGCCAAAGCCTTTACTATACCGTCCGCAAAAACAGTTTGCGTTACTTTATGCGCCGCACGCTGCCGTCAGCGCTCACCGTCCTGCTCATACTGCGCGACACTCGTTCTGCTTCACCAAATGCTCGCATAAAGTTTTCACCCAGAATCTTGCGCACGTCTTTTTCGCTGTAGCCTCGCTTCAACAGTTCATAAGTCAGAACCGGCAACTTTGAGATGTCTTCCATGCCGATGGGCAGGCTCGGTATGCCGTCGAAGTCAGACCCAATCCCTACGTGATCCACGCCGGCGACTTTAGCGATGTGATCGAAGTGGTCCAACAAAACCGATAACGGAGTCCTGGGCAACGGATTAGCGGCCAGCAGTTTATTTGTCTCTTCCTCCAACTTCTTCGGGTCGTTCTTGTACTCCTCCTTGAGCGCGTCCGTCTGCGGCTTAAGACGAGCATCACGTGCCTTGGAGGCCTCGACAACCTTCTGATCTATGAAGCCCGGATAGAAATTGACCATCACGACGCCACCGTTTTGGCTGAAGCGCTTCAACAAGTCGTCGGGGATGTTTCGTGTCCGATCCGCGAGGGCACGCGCCGACGAGTGTGAGGCAATGACCGGTGACTTGCTGACGTCGAAAATGTCGCTCATCGTCTTATCTGAAACGTGTGAGACGTCAACCAGCATGCCGAGCCGGTTCATTTCACGGACGACTTCTTTTCCAAAGTCTGAAAGGCCGTTATGTTTTGCAGTGTCGCAACAGGAGTCGGCCCAGTTGTTTGTGTTGTTGTGCGTCAAGGTCATGTAGCGGATTCCCAACCGATAGAAATCTCGCAACGCACTCAACGAATCCTCGATCGCGTGGCCGCCTTCGATTCCCATCAGCGCCGCAATCTTTTTCTGCTTCTTGGCTCTGCGGATGTCGGCGGCCGAGTAGGCCATCATCAGATCATTTGGATATTTCTCCACGGCGCGATAGGTGTAGTCGATTAAGTCGAGAGCACGGCGCGCAGAACCGCCATCGCGCGCGTAACTGCGATCGATGTAAACCGAAAAGAACTCCGCTCCCAAACCGCCCTGCTTCATCCTCGCTAAATCGGTGTGATACTTGCCGACCGACGAAACCCCAATGTCGTAATTCTCGTCAAACATGATCGAGAGAATGTCGTTGTGTGTGTCAACGACGATCGACTTGCGTTGAATATCCAGCGCCCGCTTCCAAAGTTTCTCATCGCGCGCCGGGGAGGTGTCTGCCGCGGCGGCCGGTTGCTGGGCAATCGTGGACGGGACGGTGAGCAGGCAGGCGGTTACCAGGAGAACGACTCTTCGAAAACTCATTTGGTACCTTTCAGGGGAGAATTAATTGCAGGTTATGGTCGGCGCCATAGTGCAGAAAAGCGGCGCAGCGAGTCAAGTTATTGCCAATCCAAAACCCAGCGCGATAAGTGCCGGATACGACAGGCGCAGTTCATTACGATGTTTTGTAAACACCGGCGCCTTGCGGCTTTGCCGCCTTCCGTGCGGAAAGGCTGTGCCTTTCCGTAACTTGTTTGACGACTCTAGAGGCTATGCCTCCGAGGCGTAGCCTCAAGGTTATTAAACCTTGTCCGGTAAGGCAGAGCCAGGCAGAGCCTTACCGCACGGAAAGCGGCAAAGCCGCGAAAACCTCGGGGTCAGATGACACTCGCGAAGGCCCCCCCAACAGGTTTGCTTCCGGCATACGGCGCTACTCCGCTCCCTCAGGTGTAAAGTATGCTTGACATTTCGACGGCGATGCTTTACATTGCCGGCCGTTCGGAAATTCCTTTGAAAGAGAGGCAGGAACGATGGAAGGAGCTACCTTAATGACTAAGAAACAATCAGGCCGATTCTCACCGCTTGTTTTCACGCTGTGCAGTCTGACCATTGCTCTCGGAATCACACACATCGTGCTGCGCGAATATTATCCCCCGGGCCACACCGTCCGGCTGGTCATCACTGCGCTCATGATGCTGTCGCTGGCGTCGTTCATTTTTGTGTACTCCCGGCTGGTTGCCAGTCTTGACGAGTATCAAAGGCAAATTCAGCTCTATGCACTTGCCATCGGCTTTCCCCTGGCGTTGGTATTCGTTTGGGCCATCGGTTACTTCCGTGCGGAGGGCCTGTTTCAGGGCAGCGATCCACGCGATTTGCCCGTGGTGATGTTGATTGCTTATGCCATCGGCTACGGGCTGGCCTGGTTGAGATACCGTTAAGGCGAGCCGCCGCTGGAGGTTTAGGACTATGAAGAATCGTTTGAAGGTTCTACGGGCCGAGAATAATCTGACGCAAGAACAACTCGCCCAGAGCGTCGGCGTCTCGCGGCAGGCAATCAACGCGATCGAAACGGGTAAATACGATCCCAGCCTGCCACTCGCGATCAAGCTGGGTAAGCTGTTCGGCAAGCCGGTTGAAGAGATTTTCCTGATAGACGAAGACGAAGCAGTATAAATACTTCGCGGCGCTCCCCACGGCGGAGTCGGGCCACGTTTCTGCGCTAAAAGGTCACTACCACCAGAGGGACGTCCTATCCCACTGGGCGGCCGAACCGCAGAGCAAGGTGTGGCGAGCCACATTACGGGCAACGGCACTTTCAAGATATTATCCTCCCTATGTCGATTCTGATCGCCGAAGACAACGTGGCCCAGCGCCACTACCTGCGGGAGATACTGGAAAAGGAATTCCCTTCTCACGCACCTGTAGTTGAAGCTTCTGACGGCGAAGAGACGGTGACGCTAGCGCTCGCCCAGAAACCGGAAGTTTGCATTCTCGACATTCAGATGCCGAAGCTGTCTGGCGTAAAAGCCGCGCGGGCTATCTGGCGCGACTTCCCTTCCGCGCGGATAATTTTCTGGACACAGTTTCCTCACGAGATCTACATCAACGAGATACGCAAGATCGTTAAGTCAGTCGATCCTCCTCCGGCTTACGGCTTCATTCACAAGAACAATCCCGAGTCACGTTTTCTACGCTTCGTTGCCGCCGTACTCGAGGACGGCGCCGACATGATCGACCCGGCGTTCAAAGATTCGTTTAAGCGGCCGCTGCTTACCGAATTTGAATCTGAGGCGCTTTACTATCTGGCGCTTGGTCTTTCCAATTGGGCCATCGCGCGCAAGTGTTCGCTGAGTTTACGCGGAGTGGAAAGCCGGCTGGCGACGCTTTATGAAAAGCTTTTCATTTCGGTCGCGGAAGGCACGGACCATGAGGCCTATGAAAAACTCGCCTACAACGTCCGCACGCGAGCCTTTTTCGAAGCCCTCCGCCGGGGCTTGCTGAACAACGATGAGCTGGAAAAAGCCGCCGGCGATCTCGACGCATGGATTGAACGCGACCGCAAACGATTCTTAGACGAAGAGAAGAGTGGTAATCAACGGAAGAAATAGATCCTTACGCGCTCAAAATGATCCGCCGCTTTTGCCGGCTTTAACTCGGCGGACTTTGCTGTCCTATTTGTGTGCTTCGAGTTTGAAGCTGTTGGCTCTTTCTGCTTTCTGCCTACTGCTTCCTGCTTCCTGCCTCCTGCTACCTCCCGTCTCTTCCCAGGCACCTGAGCCCACCCCGTCTCCGTCACCAAGCCCTTCTCCGTCTCCTCCGCCATCGCCATCACCAACACCTGTAACCGGCTTGCATCAATGGGGCGCGGTCACACTCTTTCATGGTCTGCCGTCGGATCGCGTGCGCGCGATTGCTCAGGGCGCGGACGGGATGATGTGGTTTGGAACGGAGGCCGGCCTGGCAAGATTCGACGGCCGGCGCACTCAGACTCTGGTTGATTCCGAGTTGCCGCAGGGACGTGTACTTGCGCTCCATACCGATGCTCGCGGCTCGCTCTGGGTGGGCACGGACAACGGCGTCGCGCGGATCATGAGCGGCCGCGTTGAAGCCGTAACAGGTCTCAAAGGCCAAACGGTTAATGCGATCATCGAACCCATCGATGGACGATTAATCATGGCGACCGAACAGGGAATGGTCTTCGAGTGTAATTTCAAACCTGACGGCGGTTATGAAGTCAAACAACTCCTCGCACAACCTCTCGCCAGCGCCGACATCGATCGTCCCGGGCCTCTGCCGCTAACAAGTTTGACGGTGGCCCATGACAAGTTAATTGCCGGTTCACTGAGTCGCGGCCTGCTCGCAATTGAAAACAACACCGCGACGGAGATACAGGCACGACGGCCAACTTATTTTGTTCGCGCTCTGGCGACAGATGCGCGAGGTCAACTCTGGGTCGGAACCCGGAGCAAGAAAAACGAGCCGGCCTTGCACTCGGCCGCTGACCCTTCAGACCTGGTTACCGAAGACGCGGTGACCGGCGCAGTAATTTCCCTTCAGGCAGGGCGCAATGACGATATGTGGGTGGGAACCGACGGGAATGGCGTCTTTTATTTTCCAACGTCGCGGAAGCCTATGCAGTTCACGTTTGATGGCACGGCCGGAGGCCTGCGTTCAAACAGTGTCTTTGCAATTTTCATTGACCGCGAAGACGTCGTTTGGTTAGGCACGGATCGCGGTGTTTCTCGTCTGGATTTGAACGCTCCCAAAGTTGAAACCATTGGCGACAGCGCCGACAGTAATTTTGTGCGCACGCTTTATCAAACGTCCGATGGCAGGATACTGGCCGGGACTAATCGCGGTCTCTTTGTTAACGACACGAAGACTGCGAGCTGGAACAGTGTTTCTGACCTGGCGCGCAACAGTATCTATTCAATCGGCGAAGATAGTAGCGGTCGCTTGTTGGTAGGCTCGGCCAGCGGTTTCTACGTTGGGCCAAAACTTGGAAGAGACAGCGCGATTGAGTCGCAAAGTTTTTCGCGCACAACCGTAGGTTCGGGGACCACCGACGGACTCGGCAGCATCCGCAGCATGGCCACGTTTCGGGGTTCAATCTACCTCGCGAATTACGGTCGTGGAGTCGAGCGTTTTGAAGACAATCGCGTTACCAGCATCTGGCCGGCTGGTTCTACGCTGACCGGCGAGGTGATCAGTCTGCAAGCGGATGGAGACGAGAGGCTGCTGATTGGAACCGCTAAGGAAGGCGTGCTCAGCTTTGACGGCAATGAAATATCACGTGACTCGGCCTTCGCGCCGATGGCCGAGAGCACGGTCCGTTCGATTGTCACTAATCCGGATCACAGCTTGTGGTTCGCTACCAATCAGGGAGTCTATCTCTGCAAGCCGGATACTGACTGCGTCCCTGCTGCTCCTGGATACGAAGCGCGCAGTCTCACTAAAGGCGCGGCAAGCGAGGTTTGGTGTGCCACGACCGGAAGCGGACTTTTGAAGATCACGCTCGACGAACAATTTGGGCCTGTGGTCTCACAACTCGACGCGGAGCAGGGCCTGCCGTCTCAAAATGTCTTTGCCTCGTTGCCGCAAACCGATGCGCAAGGTTCCAGGTCTCTGCTAATTGGTACCAGCCGTGGCGTCGCCCGTTACAAGCCGGCAACCGCGCCACCAACCCTCTACGCGGCGCGCGTAATCAGCAAGCGCGTACACTCGCCTGGCGAGCTGCAGGCGGGCCTTAATCTTGAATACCCACAAAACAGTTTGCTGCTTGATGTGGCAGCAGTCAGTAGTCGGACGTTCCCGGAAAAATTTCAATACGCCTTCACACTCGCCAATGCTAACGGCAGGGTGATCAAACAGAAATTGTCTCGTGAATCACAATTCACTATGGAAGGTCTCAGCCCGGGATCGTATCGAGTCACGGCTCGCGCTTTCAATCGAGATCTCGTTCCATCGGAGCCGATGTCGTTTGGGTTGAGTATTCCCAAGGCGCCATTTCCTTGGACTTCAACCGCACTGGCGATCCTTCTGGCGCTCGCGCTCATGGCGTTGCTCTGGGCCATTTTAGAAAGGCGCCGTATCGCACGGACCAGCGCCGCGCTGTTCACTGCCAACCGCGAGTTAGCTGACGCACGACTCAATCTGGCCAACGAAGCTGAGCGGGAAAGACGCCGCATCGCGCGCGACCTGCATGATCAGACGCTGGCTGACCTGCGCCACTTGATGTTGTTGAGCGATCAAGTCTCAGTGTCCCGGGTCGAGGGCAACGGCAAGCAAGTCGATCCGGCCGCGTTGCGGACAGAGATCGAATCAATCTCGCAGGAAGTGCGCCGTATTTGCGAAGACTTGAGTCCATCTGTACTGCAGAATGTGGGCTTTGCGGCGGCACTGGAATTCGCGCTGTCCCATGCGGTGCAGGATGCGGCCGCGGATAAGAGGTTTGAATACGAGTTCATCTGCGATGAAGCTTTGGATGAGAAGATCCAGCTACCGCCAAACGTACAAATGCAGATTTACCGGATCGTGCAGGAGGCGGTAAATAACATCTGGAGACACGCGGGCGCAACCCACGTGAGAATGGAAGTACACTCTTCAACTGCAGGCGACTTCGTTCTGACGATCGAGGACAACGGAAAAGCTTTTGATCCGGACCAGAAAAGCGGCGGCCGAGGTTTGGCAAACATGTTTGCGCGTGCGAGCCTGATCGATGCGAAGGTGGCATGGGACAAGCGTGACAGCGGCGGCACGGTGTTCACGTTAAGAAAAGCGCTGGCCGCGCCGAGCGTGACGAGTTAACACGAGGCTTCTTCGCGGATTCTTCGAGGATTCTTCGAGGTCTCTTCTTAGCGGCTTTGCCGCCTTCCGTGCGGAAAGGCTCCGCTACTGATTAAACGGTCCGCTCCTCAGCGCCAAAGGCGCGACATGTAACAGCCTGGGGCAACGCCCGAGGTTAAAGGGTGTGAATTTTCGAAGCGCTGAAGGCGCGAAATAGCAAGTGCCGACTAAAAGCAGTAATAATTGTTTTCCGCCCCAAATCATTTCGCGCCTTCAGCGCTGATAATTCTTACTAATCCTCCCTGGGCCGTTGGCCCAGGCTATTACATTTCGCGCCTTTGGCGCTTAGGCCCAGGACTACAGACGCACCGCATATAATGGATCGCAAACATTTCAAATACAGCCCCGAAGTTCAGTCAGCACTCAACGCGCGACAGCCCATCGTCGCGCTCGAATCGACGGTTACAGCCCACGGTTTGCCGCGACCGCAAAATCTCAAAACTGCTATGCGCCTGGAACAGATCGTTCGCGACGCCGGCGCTGTCCCTGCAACTATCGCAATCCTCAAGGGAGAAATATGCGTTGGGCTCAGTTCGGAGCAGGTAAAGTTCGTGGCTGAGAGTGACGGAATTAAGAAGGTAAGTATGCGCGACCTTCCGATTGTCATCGCTCAAAACTTGAATGGCGCCACCACCGTTGCTTCCACCAGCTGGATTGCGCAGCGTGCACGGATAAAGGTGTTTGCGACGGGTGGCATAGGCGGCGTTCATCGCGGTTCATTGCCCGACGTTTCTGGAGACCTTCCCGCGCTTGCAACAACGTCGATCGTGGTCGTCTGTTCAGGAGCGAAGATTGTTTTGGATCTTCCAGCGACACGCGAATGGCTGGAAACGTATGGAATCTCGGTGGTTGGATACAGGTGTGACGAAATGCCGGCGTTTTATTCGCGCTACAGTGGCTTGCCAGTGGACGTTCGCGTTGACTCGCCTCGGGAGGTGGCCCAGATATTCCTGGAGCAGCAGAGTTTGGGAATCGAACGCGCACTGTTGGTAACCGTTCCAGTGCCGCCGGAAGTCGAAGTCCCCGCTGCCGAACTGGAAGCTACGCTCAACGCTGCATTGTCTGAGGCTGAAGCCCAGCGAGTTGCCGGCCGCGACCTCACGCCATTTCTTTTATCGCGCATGGCCCAACAGAGCGAAGGCGCAACGCTCAGAGCTAATCTTGGATTGCTGGAAAACAATGCTCGAGTTGCCGCTGAAATCTCACATGAAATCGGCCGGTTAAGGCCGGCTTCAGATTCTTGAAGACTTCTCCGAAGTTTTAGCAACCCGCCGGATGTCCTTACACATCTCACCGTCGAACAAAGGCTCCTCCCCAGGCTACTACTCTCGCAACTTCAAATTGAGAAATTTGAGTTCGGAACATTCGTTCCGGCTGTTTGTCTAACTCTGCGCGCCTTCTCTCCCCGGGCTCCGATCAACTTGCAAATTGATAAGGAGACCTACCATGCCGTCCAAGAACTTCCTGCACAATCTAACCATTCCCTCGCCTTGCACCGCTGACTGGAACTCTATGGTCGGCAACGATCAAGTGCGTTTTTGTGAACACTGCAGTCTCGACGTGCACAACCTATCCGTGATGACACGCAACCAGGCGCAGCGACTCGTAGCCCGCTCAAACGGACGTCTTTGCGTTCGTTACCATTCTGATTCAAGGGGAAAGCCCCTTACTTTGCCTTTGGCTCAAAACCTCCACCGCATCAATCGCCGCGCATCGCGAATCGCCGCCGGAGCGTTTAGTGCGACTTTAAGTATCACTAATGCTGTGTCCCAGAATTCCTCCAGTGCGCAGGGTGTGAACCCTCCCATCGCGACACAGCAAAACCCGCGGTGGGCTCCCGGTTCCAGCCTCGTTGGTACTGTAAAAGATCAGAATGGCGCGTTAATACCCGCAGCCACCATTTTTCTCTCGAACACAGAATTACAGGTTGCGTCATATGCGAGCACCGGACTCGACGGTCAATTCAAGATTGATAACTTGCAAGCTGCTGTGTACAGACTCCGCATTGAGGCCCCGGGTTTTGCAGCCGACGAAACGGAAGGATTATATCTTCAGTCAAACGGCGAGATTCGCGTAGACCGGACCCTGAGAGTCGCTCAGGTTGAAGAAACAGTCGACGTCGAGTCCAACGGACCAGAAATTCAAACTTTCACATCAGGTGGAGTCGCAATCGTCGCGCCCGAACACCCTTTCGTGAAAGCAGCACACGAAGATGACCTCGAAGCTCTCACGGCGCTAATTGCTGGTATCGACGTGAATCTGCGAGATAAGCGTAGCGAAACCACGGCGCTGGAGCACGCAGTCAGAAACGCTAATCGCGAGATGGTCCAACTACTGCTCTCCGCCGGGGCAGATGTCAACAAAACCAACGACGTGGGCGAGACAGTATTGATGATGCTGGACGACGACGCGACCAGCGATCTGACCTGGGACTTGATCAATGCAGGCGCAAACGTCAATCGCAAAGATAAATTCGGGACTACTGCACTTATGGAGATCGCCGCTTCGAATAATATGGAGGCATTGAAGACGGTGCTCGATGCCGGTGCGGAAGTAAACGCCAAAAACGAGGAGGGACAAACCGCGCTTATGCTCGCCGCCTCTGGAGGTTATGTAAACAGCGTGCGAGCGCTGGTGCTGGCGGGGTCAGACATCAATGCAAAAGATAAAGAGAAGATGGATGCGTTGGCCCACGCTATGGATAACGATCACCGGGTGGTCGTTCGGTTCCTGAAATCCAAAGGAGCGGTAGAAACCGCTAAGGTTATGAAAGACCAATAGTCATTTTGAAGCCAAGCCTGGGACAGTGAAATGACGCAGCTCTCTTCCGCCCAGTTGTGCTACTCTATCGGCCCGAAAACTGACAGTTCAGGAGGAACCATGGCAGACGAGAGAGAAACTTGTGAGAATGCCCCATGTGGCTGTCCCCGCCCGGAGGACAGCAAGTATTGCAGTGCGGCTTGTGAAGGTACCGGCGACACGATTCAGCTTGACTGCGACTGCGGCCATCCGGATTGCAGCGGCAATTTTTAACCCAGGCTTTTGTCAGTACCACCTGAAGTAGGACAGACATCCCTGTCTGTAGCAGAGTTCCCGTTCCGATCAAACGGGCTTCTCCAAATAGACCGACAGACAGGAATGTCTGTCCTACTTACGCGGGTGGTACTGACAAACTAACAAACTGCGCCGCTAACTTCGGTCCAGTGGCCTCGTCTTCGTGTTTAAAGAAGACAAAGGCTTCCTGCCATTCCTGCTCCCGAATTCTTTTCAGCCACACTTTAAGATCGTCTTCGGAGTACTCAACTCGGCGAAGTCGAAGGTAACCCCAGTCTGCGGTCTTATCGATATGGCTGACGGGAAGGTCGTCGGTGTCAGAGATACAGAGTGCACGGTTGTGGCTGCGCAGAAGACTCAGCACATCGTCATCGAACCAGGTCGGATGTCGAAACTCGAATGCAGCTCGCGGCTCTTGCGGCAATTGTTTCAGGAACGAGTCGAGGCGGGGCAAATCCTTTTTCATGTTCGGCGGCAGCTGGAACAAAACCACGCCCAGTTGATCTTCAAGTACTGCGGCGGTGTCCAGAAAATATTTCGTTTCTTCCTCCGTATCCTTCAGTCGTTTGAAGTGCGTCACACGTTGCGGGGCCTTGAGTGAGAAGCGGAAGTTTTTCGGTACCTGCTGTTTCCAGTTTTCCAGCATGCTCTTCTGGGGCATGCGATAGAAGGTGGCATTGATCTCAACCGTGCTGAGCTTTTCAGAATAGTAACTGAGCATGTCCTTCGCCGGAATTTTCTCCGGATAAAAGCTCCCCTTCCACTCCTTGTAGCTGTAGCCGCTCGTGCCGACGTAAAGATTCATATTGAGACTTGCTCCGCCCTCTCCAGCAGACTGCTGAAAAACAATAAACGATCCACGAAGCCACACGAAACAGCACGAAATAGGCCTCGTTCGTGTTATTTCGTGTGATTAGTGGATCCAGCCATAACTAACAAGAAAGTCAGCTGGGGATCCTAGTTGTCGTTGGTACTTTTCCTTTTTCAGCAACCTGCTAGGTTTCCAAGTTCGTGATGTATGAAGGTGCGGTCTGGTTGTTGTCTGAGGGATATAGGATTTCTTTGAAGTTCAGCAATGATATCGTTTCCTTGGACTGTTCTCTTTCATCTGCTTGGATAACCGCTTTGGCTACTTCGAAAAACACGGCCTTAGCCTTCTCAGCGTACTGGGTTCCGTGTTCACCATCATAAGTCTCTAAGAATTGAACGCTATATGGCTTATGGTCTATTGATAAGCGTCTATTGGGATGGATGCGTAAGAATTTGCGACACATATCAACGTAATCGTGAGAAGAAAGAGCGAAAGCATCGTCACCGCAAATGGCATGACGAAAGTTATTGAGAAGGCCTGTCTCCTCATCCGTTATGTTCAAATCAGCGTTGGTGAAAACCAGGACAACCATCGTTAGTTCGCCCATCATTAGTTCTAGTCCGTTGGGATAGCCCGTTTCCCCATCGCGAGTCTTCGATTGTATGCTCTCAATTGGCTCAACGAGTTCGCGGATTGTGGCCTTCAATGACTCCATGAGTTGAATACTCTCAGAATGTGAAGACATTCTCACCTCGCGTAGTCTCCGACTGTCGCTTCGCTAAGTTCGAGAGCTTCGGCCTCGCGTGCCTCATCTTGAGCCATGGCGCGATAGCTCGCCTCTAGTTCAGCCTCACTCCAGACGGGCTGTTCGTCCAGTATTGTCACGAGGGCCCGGCGCGCTTTGGCGAGCTGAATCGGCCCGTCAATCGTCTGACTCATTAACTTTCCTCCACTTCATGATCCATAGTGCAAGCAAGTTGTTGTAGCGTCAAGTCGTTCTGTGGTACACAAGTCGGCCATAAATAGCACGAAATCTTGCTTGGAAAAACACACTGAAAATGTCATCAATGACCACAAACATTGAATCACTTCAGCACGAGGATCGTCTCTTTCCGCCGCCTTCCGAATTTGCCGCCAAGGCCCACATCAAATCGATGGAAGAGCTCGAACGTTTGCGCGCCGAGGCGAGCGCTGACCCGGAAGGCTTCTGGGCGCGCATGGCTGAAGAACTTCACTGGTTTAAGAAGTGGGACACGGTTCTGAACTGGCAGGCGCCACACGCAGAGTGGTTTGTCGGCGGCAAGATCAACATCTCTTACAACTGTCTCGATCGACATCTCGAGACCTGGCGACGCAACAAGGCCGCGCTTATATGGGAAGGCGAGCCGGGCGAACAGAGAACATTTACTTACCAGCAGCTTCACACAGAAGTGTGCAAATTCGCCAACGTCCTGAAGCGCTCAGGGATTGAGAAAGGCGATCGGGTCGCGCTCTACATGCCACTCATTCCAGAGCTGGCCATCGCGATGCTTGCGTGTGCGCGCATTGGCGCCACCCACTCTGTGATCTTCGGCGGTTTCTCGAGCGCAGCACTCATTGATCGTATTAACGATGCGAGTTGCAAGGCCGTGGTCACAGCCGACGGCGGTTGGCGTCGAGGAAAGGAAGTCAAACTCAAAGCCGCGGTTGACGAAGCGCTCAAGGAAACTCCATCTGTGAAAACCTGCGTCGTCGTGCGACGAACGGGCGAGCGCATTAACATGCAGGCAGGGCGCGACCACTGGTGGCACCAGTTGATGGTAAACGAAAACGCGACGTGCGCCGCCGCGGAACTCGACAGCGAGCATCCGCTGTACATTCTTTACACGTCGGGAACGACCGGAAAGCCCAAGGGTATTCTTCACACGACGGCTGGTTATCTCCTGCAGTCACATCTGACCTCGAAGTGGATCTTTGACCTCAAAGACGAGGATGTTTACTGGTGCACTGCCGACATTGGTTGGGTGACGGGCCACAGCTATGTTGCGTATGGGCCACTTTCAAACGGGGCCACCGTCTTGATGTATGAAGGTGCGCCCAACCACCCCGAGCCGGATCGTTTCTGGGACATCATCGAACGCCATCGAGTCAACATTCTCTACACTGCGCCCACTGCGATTCGCGCCTTCATCAAATGGGGCGAGCAGTGGCCGCTGAAGCATGATCTGTCGAGCCTGCGTTTGTTGGGAACGGTGGGTGAGCCCATCAACCCGGAAGCCTGGATGTGGTATCACAAAGTGATAGGCAAGGAGCGTTGCCCAATCGTCGACACCTGGTGGCAGACTGAAACGGGCGGGATCATGATCTCGCCTCTTCCGGGCGCAACGCCTACCAAACCCGGTTCAGCTACCAAACCGTTCCCTGGTATCGAGGTCGATGTGATGACGCGTGAAGGCAAGCCGGTCGGCGCGAACGAGGGCGGGTATCTCGTGATCAAAAAGCCCTGGCCATCCATGCTGCGGACTATCTGGGGCGACGACGAACGATACCGCGAACAGTACTGGTCGCAGATCGAAAACATCTATTTCGCCGGCGATGGCGCCAGGCGCGACTCGGATGGTTACTTCTGGATCATGGGACGAATCGACGATGTCATCAACGTCAGCGGTCACAGGCTGGGCACGGCCGAAGTGGAGAGCGCACTCGTGTCACACGTGGCGGTAGCCGAAGCGGCAGTTGTAGCGCGTCCTGATGAGTTAAAGGGATCTGCAATCGTCGCTTTCGTGACTCTCGAAGGGTCGCATAGTCCATCGCCGGAGTTGAACGCGGAGTTACGCGCCCACGTGACCAAAGAGATCGGGGCACTCGCGCGGCCGGATGAAATACGATTCTCAGATGCGTTACCAAAAACTCGATCAGGCAAGATCATGCGCCGGCTACTGCGCGAGATAGCAACCAGTGGGACGGTGGCCGGTGACGTCACCACGCTCGAAGATTTTTCAGTCCTGGAAAAACTACGGGCCGAAGAAGAATGAGAAACGCGAAGACACATATGTCAGGTACAATACGCGCCTGACTGCGCTGTCAAGCAACTGTTAGTTTACGGTGGTGCGAAGTTATTCAAGCGGCGAGTTGCTTTACCACTGCCGTCCAGGAGGAGTCTGAAACATGGTTCGTGAAATGAATTCGGAGACCCGTTCCGGGCAACGTTATCTGGCGTCGTTTGAGGTACGCGCGGAATGGGACGAACCTGGCGGTTCTCACGTCGTGGCGCAGGGCACTACGGAGAATGTTGGACCAGAAGGCACGCTGGTTCACCTGCCAAAGGGCCTGCCCCAGGTTGGCAGTCGCGTGCGTCTCGAAGTGGAGGGTGAAGACGGCAAGAAGCTGCAAGTCGTAGCCGAGGTATTGCGGATTGAACGCAATCCGGGCCATCCCCTGGCAGCGCTTCAGGTGATAGGCGAGACCGAAGAATGGAAGGGACTAATCTGGGAGCCGGCTGCGCCGCGAGTAATCGCGCCGCCTGCTCCATCGGAAGATGGTGACGAGGAAGATGAGGAAGATGACGAGTTTGCCAACTGAAAGGAGTCTCCCCCGATGAACATCCCCGGTTCACTTTTACCTGATCATGAAAGGCGAAGATTTCCTCGTTACTACGTCAACACCAAGCTCACGCTGGCCATCGAAGACGAAAGTATCAGTGAGTCGATCGGCATCGGTGAGCCGGGTGACATTAGTTTGGGTGGACTGCGCGTCTGTAATCTACCCAAGTGTCCCAACGTAAGAGTCGGCGACAAACTCGGCCTGTTGTTAATGGACCACGAAGACACGTTGTCACTGCACGGTGAAGTGGTCCACCACGCTACCCCCGATACGTTCGGTGTCGAATTTCGTAGCATCACCCCTTCCGAGCAAGTTGCTGTCGGCGGAATCATCGCCAGGCTGTACAGCTAAAAGTAATCGTGCGAGACCAGCAAACCCAGGAAATAGCGCAAACGGCGGCACACGTGGCGACCAATACGGCGTGGCCACAAACGCGGGCGGTGCTGCGGATCATCCTGATAGTGCTGGCGGTAGCGGTTACGCTTTGGATAATCGTGAAGCTGACCGGCGTTATCTTGCTTCTGATCCTGTCTGTGTTCTTCGCCTACCTCGTTTCCCCGATGGTCGAATTTCTTCGCCGCCCTTTGCGTTTTGGCCGGCGTGAATTCGTGATGCCGCGAACAGCCGCTATCGCTCTTGCCTACCTCATTATTGCCGCAGTCGTCACCGCTGTGATTTATCTATTGGCGCCACAGTTGGGCAACCAGTTCCCGGAGTTTACCGAACAGGCGCGTGGTTATTGGGTGGCAGTGGGTGAACGAAGTCAGGGATGGGTCGAATACTTTCGTACCCATCGCATGCCTGGGCCATTGCTCGATGCTGTTAACAAAGCGATTCCCAGTGTAATTGAAAAGGTAAGTCTGACTGTCAGCGAAGTCCTGACACACATGGCGGGCTGGCTAATTTATATTCCCTGGCTGGTGCTGATTCCCGTGTTGAGCTTCTTCTTTCTTAAAGATGCGGACGCGTTTCGACGCTCCGCTTTGCAAATGCTTCCGAAAGGACGCTGGCGGTGGCGGGGTGATGAGTTTTTCCAGGACATCAATAGCACACTGGCAGCTTACATCCGTGCGCAATTAACCGCCTGCCTCTTCATCGGAGTTATTTGTGCAATCGGCTTTACGCTGCTCGGTCTACCCAGCCCATTGGTGCTCGGACTGATGGCGGGTGTGCTTGAGTTTATTCCTCTGGTCGGGCCTTTGGTGATCGCACTGATCGCTGCAGTTGCAGCCACGCTGCACGCCGGCCCGTTCTCAGCTCTGATGGTGTTATTGTTCCTGGGGGTTCTTCGCATAGTTCAGGATTATATTGTCTACCCGCGTTTAATCGGCCAGGGCATACATCTTCATCCGCTCGCTGTGATCATTGCCATCCTTTCCGGAGCGGAGTTGGCAGGCGTGGCCGGAATATTCCTGGCGATTCCGGTGGTCGCGATTCTGACGGTCAGCTATCGACACTGGCTCGAACACAGGGGCAGTGAAGGCCTCGCCGATGTCCTGGAAGCCGCGCCACCTGAACCTATTGAACTAAGAGAGGTACCCGGCGTGGGCAACCTGGCCGTGAGTAACCAAACGGCAAATGAAGGACCGCCTCATAGTCACCCTACTGCCCACACAACGCCGGGCGAGATGGCCCGCGAACGACCAGACCTTACGACTGGCGAACTAAAGTTGCCGTTGGAAGACTAGCCGACGGGTCCGTACAACAAAGATGCGCATCGCTTACCCACCCGCTACCGAGACTGTGTGAAAACTGAAGGTACGAGTGAATAACGCTGAAAGCGTTCGCTAGCTCCAGCCCAGGGTTGCGCTTTGGCAACCCTGGGAAAGAGGCATTCATTTTTAGA
>Ga0190270_10000202_pt1 | contig 26136 bp, 16 predicted proteins | sample Popmic320T_FD_133748 | JGI IMG/M metagenome (GOLD analysis project Ga0190270, IMG submission 133748) | Populus adjacent soil microbial communities from riparian zone of Weber River, Utah, USA - 320 T | ecosystem: Environmental > Terrestrial > Soil > Riparian zone | place: USA: Utah | collected...
AGAGCGGATTTCAATTGGATGTACGGGAAGGAGCGCTCTGGTACGGTACCGGGAGCGGTAGCGACCGGGCGCCAGTGACCCGGTCGCTACCGCTCCCGGTACCGTACCGGAGCGCTCCTTCCCGTACATCCAATTGAAATCCGCTCTAGCCTCAGGAGCGCGACGCCGCGCCGCGCCGCAGAAGATCGAAGACCGCCTGAATCACGTCGTCGAACGAAGCCGGCTTGGTGATGCAGAAATCCGCGCTGGAACTGACCCCCGCCGGAATTTCATCGCGGCTGTAGCCGGTGATGACGATGATCGGAACCTGGCCCAGGACGCGATTGGCGCGAAGTTTTCTGAGCACCCTCTGGCCGTCGATGTCCGGCAGGTTCAGATCGAGAACTATTACGTCGGGCGAGAAACGCCGCGCCGCGCGATAGCCCGAGACGCCGCCGGCGGCCGACCTCGTTTCACAGCCTTCTGCTTTGAGCAGATGTTCAACCGCTTCGCGCGAATATTCATCGTCCTCGATGATCAGGATGCGGGGCTTGTGTTTCACCATCGCTTTGATCTACTTACCGTAACGGAGTTACAAAGCCGATCTTCAGGCCCTTCTAAGAGGGCTACTGCGGGCATTCTTCTCTCTTCCTGCTCCAAGTGTAAGAAAGCAAGGGAGGCGCCACCGCCATTTGTCATCTGTCATTTGTCATTTGTCATTTGTCATTTGCCGTTTGAAGAGGTTCACATTCCCAAAAATGGCGGACAGAGAAGCTCTTTTGTAGTATTTTGGTCTAAACACCGAACCGCAACCCGATTTTCGGAGTCGTCAAACGCATGAGGGGAAGTCTGATCGCGAGCTTCATTGTGATAGCCGCCGCATTCTCGACGGCCGCGGCGGTCTATGGGGACAAAGCCTCTCGGTCACAATTGAGATTGCTCGATCTCGAAGGTAAAAGCGTCAACCCGCTCGCGGATCAGGACGTGAAGGCCGTTGTCTTCATCTTTACTCGACCCGACTGCCCGATTTCAAACCGTTACGCGCCGGAAGTGCGGCGATTGAGCGCGTCGTTCGCGCCCGAAAAGGTGAAATTTTGGCTGGTCTATCCTGACGCCGACACGCCGCCCGACTCGATTCGCCGGCACGTCAAAGAATACGATTACAACTGTGGGGCGCTGCGCGACCCGCGACACGAACTGGTCAAAGAGACCGGCGTCAGCGTGACTCCGGAGTCGGCGGTGTTTGTTTTCAATCGCTCCGGCGCGCGGATGATCTATCGCGGGCGCATTGACGATCGGTACGCCGCGTTAGGAAAACACCGCCCCGCGCCGGCCGCGCGCGATCTCGAAGACGTTCTCACCACTGTCGTCAAAGGCGCGGCGGTTGAACTCAGAACTACTCCGGCGGTCGGTTGTTACATTTCGGATCTGAAATGAACGTGATGATCAATCACATCGGATTATCCGCCGCAGAGGAGCAGAGGCGCCGCGGAGAAAGGCCAGAGGGCGTTTCTCATTCTCTCTCTGCGGATCCTCGCGCCCTGCGCCGACTCCGTGGCGCCATATCCCGTATTTTCTTTTTCTGCCTATCGATTGCCGCCGCTTTCATTGCGCCAGTGATCTCCAAACGGGCTGAGGCCGGACGCCTTCCGCAGCAGATCACTTTCAACAAACACGTCGCGCCGATCCTCTTCGCGAACTGCGCCGCCTGCCACCGCTGGGGCGGGGCCGGGCCGTTCAGCCTGATCGAATATCAAGAGGTCAAAAAACGCGCGAGGCAGATCGTGACCGTGACCGGGAGCCGCTACATGCCGCCCTGGCTTCCCGAACCGGGCTACGGCGAGTTCGCCGACGCGCGGAGGCTGAGCGACGAGCAGATCAGGACCTTTCGCTTGTGGGTGGAACAGGGAATGATCGAAGGCGACAAAAGTGACCTCCCTCCTGCGCCGAGCTTCAATGAGGCATGGCAGATAGGCCGGCCCGATCTGATCGTCGAAATGCCGCAAGCTTATACGCTGCCCGCCGGAACGACCGACCTCTTCCGCAACTTCGTGATCCCGCTTCCGGTCACGAAGACGCGGTATGTCAAAGCCGTGGAGTTTCTGCCCGGCGACAAGAAGATCTTCCACCACGCGAACATCCTGATCGACAGAACCGGAGGGTCGCGCCGCCGCGATGAGCAGGACCCCGAAGTCGGATTCGGAGGAATGGACGTGGCGATAGAGTCAGAGAGCTTCGACCCCGACAGTCACTTCCTCTTCTGGAAGCCGGGCTCCGCGCCGTGGGTAGAGCCTGACGGAATGGCCTGGCCGCTCACTCCGGGGACCGACCTGGTCTTGAATCTTCATATGCAGCCTTCGGGCAAGCCGGAAACGATCAAGGCGCGGATCGGGCTGTATTTCACCGACCGGGCGCCGTCGAAATTCCCGATGCTTTTGCAACTCGAACACGACGGCGCGATAGACATCCCGCCGGGAAAGAAAGATTTCGTCATCACCGATGAGTTCACGCTGCCGGTGGACGTTGACGCGCTCGCCGTCTACCCACACGCGCATTACGCCGGAAAAGACCTGCAGGCTCTCGCCGCATTGCCCGACGGAACGAAGAAGCCGCTGGTGCGGATCAAAGACTGGGATTTGAATTGGCAGGCGGTTTATCGCTACGAGCGTCCAGTCTTTCTGCCAGCCGGGACGGTGATCTCGATGCGGTTTACTTACGACAACTCCGCCGCCAACCCGCGCAACCCTAACAGCCCGCCGAAGCGCATAGTCGCGGGCGACAAGGCCACGGACGAGATGGGGCATTTGTGGCTTCAGGTATTGCCGCGTTCACGTGAAGACGCGCGAATGGTCCTGCAGGAAGCGTTGATGCGCCGGCGATTGAAGAAATACCCTTCGGATTTCACGGCGCATTTCAACCTCGGCGCGGCGCTGCAACAGAAGGGTAAGATCGAAGAGGCGGTCGTTCACTTCCGCAGGGCGTTGCAGGTGAACCCGCAGAGTTACCTTGCGCACACGAACCTCGGCGCGGCGCTACAGGAACTCGGGCAAAGCGGGCAGGCGATCAGCCATTACCTTCAGGCGCTGCGGATCAAGCCTGATTACGTCAACGCTCGTTACAACCTGGGAAATCTGCTACTCCGCGAGGGCAAGATTGAAGAAGCCGTCAGCCATTTCCGCGAAGCGCTGCGCGCGCGGCCCGACGACGCGGGCGCGCACAACAGCCTGGGTAGCGCGCTGGGGATGCAGGGTAAATTGGCCGAGGCTGCGGCGCACTTTGAACAAGCGGCGCGCCTCGACCCTGATAGCGCCGACGCCCACGCCAATCTCGCCTACGCCCTGGCCGCGCAGGGCAATTCGGAACGAGCCGTCTTCCACTACGAGCAGGCGCTGCGCCTCAACCCCGACAACGCCGAAGCGCATAACGGGCTGGGCGTCCTGCTAACCAGTCAGGGGAAGTTGCGTCAAGCGATGGCGCACTTCGAGCAGGCCTTGCGCCTCGACCCGAATCACGCCGAAGCCCGTGAAAATTTGCGGCGCGTGCGACCGCAGATCAAATAAAAAGGGGAGCCTGCGCGAGGCTCCCCCGTGAGTTTCGAACTTCCTTCAACAAAGATTAGAACTCGAGCCGGATGCTGAACTGCATCTGGCGCATAGTCGAGCCGGCGGCTATGCCTGTGATCTGTCCGGCGCTCCCGCAGTCCACGCACCCGTTGGGCTGGCCGAGGTTGACGTTGTTGAAGAAGTTGAAGACCTCCGCCCTGAACTGCCCGCGGAAGTTCTCCTTGAAGTTAAGGCTCTTGATGAGCGAGAAGTCAGTGTTGAAGTACGACGGGCCGCGCAGCGAGTTGCGCGGGGCGTTGCCGAAAGTACCCGGCATGGGTCGCTGCCACGGGCCGATCGTTTGTCCCGGGTTGATGAATGGCGCCAAGGACCCCGGAGCCCCCGGAGCTCTCCCCAGCGGCTGACCCCCGGTAGTCGTGAACCAGCGGTCTTGATTGCCGTCGGTGCTTACTTCGCCTACGAGATTGGGCCGGCACGGGCCGGTGTCGCGGTCGGCGCCGCAGCCGTCGTAGCTCGGCGAGAAGGGCAACCCGCTTGATATGGTGGTGATCTGGTTGACCTGCCACCCGCCGATGAGCAAATCCCCCAGGCGGGAGGCGCCTGTCAGGTACTTCTTACCCTTGCCGAACGGCAGTTCGTAGAGCGATGAGACGACGAACGTGTGAGTGCGGTCCGTGTCGGTGGGGCCGTAATTGAGCTTCGCGTCGAAGGGGAAGTAACCACCGTCGTAGTTGAACGCTTTCGACCAGGTGTAATGCCCCAGCAGCGAGAACCCGTTCGAGAACCGCCTGGTCGCCTTGGTTTGCAAGGCATGGTAATTGCTCGAGGCGCAATTGCAGAAGAAGTCAATGTCTTGAGACCACCCGAACCGCTTGAAGAACGGCCGGCGGTCGTTAGTCGAGAGCCCCGGGCCTCGTGGATCGCCATCGGCCCTGAAGCCTACAACACTAGGCTGGTTGATACTGAAAGCCGGGCCAAACCCGGTGAAGGTGTTGGTGCCCTTATTGCCCACGTAAGCCGCCTCAAGCGACAGTGATTGCGAGAGCTGGTGCTGGACGGTCACGTTCCAGGCGTCGAGCGTCGGCAGTTTGATCTGCTCGGGTCTGGCACGCGTGAAAATGCCGTTCGGCAGCGGGAAGCGGCCCGTCTGCTGGTTCGGTTGCGGGAAGACTGGCGCCGGCGGCCCCGAAGCGAGCGTGAAGACTCGGTCGAAACTGGTCGCCGGGTTGAGACCCTGCGCCGCGAGCACCGGCAGGTTCTGCGTCACCGAATGGCCGAAGACCGAGCCGAAGACGCCGATGTCGTAGCTCCGCCCGTAGCCCGCCCGGATGACGGTCTTGTCCTTCCACTGGTAGGAGACGCCGAGGCGTGGCGCGAAATGTTTATAATTCATCTGGTTATTGCCGCTGAGATCAATCGGGCCGACTCCGCCGACGCGTATCTCGCCCGTATCCAGGTCGAGGAACCCGCCGTTGCCTGGCTCGTTGACGGACTCGGGGTGGATCAACTCCCACCGCAGGCCATAATTCACCGTCAACTTCGGCCTCACGCGCCACGTGTCCTGGCCGTAGAAGAACTGGCGGTTCTGCCGCTCTCGCGCTTCGGTGTTCGGGCTGGTATAGCGCACGAAGCTCGACACGTCACCGAGCAGGTACGTGGCGATACCCAGACCTCCGCCGCCCAGGCCTTGCGTCCTCTCGCGCTCGAAGCGTAATTCACCCGCGCGGTGCGAATCGGACGGTACGCGCAGGTTGCGCGCGTGACGGACGTCGGTCCCGAACTTGAAGTTGTGGTTGCCGCTCAAGTACGAGACATTGCCCACGAACTGCACCTGGTTCTCGTTCTGGTCGAGTGGGCAGTTGCACTGATTGACGCCGAGCGCGTAGCCGAAGCGAATCTGCCTGTTACCATTCGCCTCGTTGATGTAGAAGGCCGGCATGCCGGAGGTGAAGAGGTCATCCACGTTCAGGCCCGGAATGCCCGCGTCAGCCGCCGGGCTGGTGCCGACGGCGTTCGGCAGCACGTTGACTTTGTAGCGGAAGAAGCCAAACCGGAAATCGGTTAGCAGCCTATCGCTGATCGTGTAATCGAATCCGCCGGCCAGCGAGTGGTTGCGCACTTTCGACTGGCCCGAAAAGAAGATGTTGTCGAAGGCCGGGCCGCCCAGCAGGTCGCCGAAAGCGCCGGGGCCGCCGCGCGTGAAGTCGGCGAAGCTGTAACGCCCGAAGACGTGGAACTTATTGCTCAGGTACCAGTCCTGGCGCGTGTTCCACTGGTCGCTGTCGAAGACCTCGATGCCCGATGCCGCGTAGTTGAGTTCGATGCCCGGACGGTTCGGCAGCGGCAGTTGATTAATCAGCCGCAGCGCCTGCTGTGAGAGGCGCGCCGTGGGGATGGTAGCGTTAGCGAACTCGGCGCGACTGGCAGGCGCCACCGGGGCGCCTGCGGCGTTCACCGGGTCGAAAATGCGCACGCCGTACTCGCTCAGGTTTCCGGTCCTGGCCAGCGCCGTGGGCACGGTGGTCAGCAACGAGCCGCCGTTCTTACGCCGCGTACCCTGGTAGTCGCCGAAGAAGAAGAGTTTATCCTTGACGATCCGCCCGCCGAACGCGCCGCCGAACTGATTCCACAAGGTATCTGGAATGAACTGGCCGGTCTGGTCGTTCTTCTTGGACTGCGAGAACGGGTTGCGGGCGCTCGTCACGTCGTTGCGCCGGAACAAGAAGGCCGCGCCGTGGTAGTTGTTCGTGCCGGACTTCGTCTGCGCTGTGGCCACGCCCGCCGTGGCCACGCCGAATTCGGCGTCGTAATTCTGGGACGTGATCTTGGTCTCGGTCACCGATTCGAGCGTCGGGTTGATGACGATGATGCCCAGGATCGGGTCGCGGTTGTCGGTCCCGTCGAGTTGGAACCCCGTGCCATGGAACGGCTGTCCGTTGACGATGATTTGCACTGAGCCTTGCGGGTTCTCAGAAGAGGCATGCTGCCAGCCCAACTGCTGCGTGCCGGGCGTGAGTAGAAGGAACTTAGTGAAGTTGCGGTCGAGTATCGGCAACTGGGAAACCTGTTTTTCCTCGAAGGTGGTGGCCACGTCGGCGCGGTCAGTCTTCAGCAGCGCCGCATCGGCCGTGATCGTCACCTCCTCCGAGACCTGGCCCGGCTGCAACTGGAGGTTGGCTGAACTGGACGTATCCACACTGACGCTGACGCTTTCGAGGACTCCGGCCTTAAAGCCGGTGGCCTCGACCCGCACGCGATAGACGCCCGGGACGAGGCGCGTTAGAGTGTAGTTGCCGTCTTGATTGGTCTGCGCCGTGACGGTTACGTTCTTGCTGACCTCGGTGATTATCACCTTCGCGTTCGGCACCGCGGCGCCGGACGAGTCGGTCACTGTCCCAAAGACGCTGCCGTATACGGCCTGCCCGAACGTCGTGCCGAATGTAGCGGCGACGAGCCCGAGACAAAGCGTCATACTCAGCGCGAGCAGAGGGACTTTGCTGGTGGTTCTCATATGATTTCTCCTGTGTTGAGGTGGGACAGACTTTAAATTCTGTCCATGTCGCCAGTTGCGGACGGGCAGGCTAAAGCCTGCCCCATAGACTTGGGTCTGTCCCACTTATGATCTTTCCCAGCAAAGCAGATTAGTTTTAAGGTTGTCTTCGGGTCGTACGGGTCCCGCCCGAAAGTCATTGAAATTCCCAGCAATGAGCTAGTGATGAGATTGAGTGGCGATTTGGGACTTCCAAAAGCCCGGAATCGAAAAAATCGCCTGTAGAATTAATGTCACTCACCTCGGAGGTTTTGGAAACACCACCATATCAGCCTTTCAGCTTGCGTTGACAGTTACAAAGCGTATAATACGGTTACTTCCTTCTGATTCATTGTGTTACAGAGCGTTAAATCAGGGTTACAGGCTTTCATGTAACGTCGTTCGTTGTCCATGCACATCGCCAGAGAAGAAAAACTTGCGCAATTGGAGAGGATTTTGCACGGCCGCCCGTTGCACGGATCAGATAACCTCAAAGCATTCCTTCGCTTCATCGTAGACAGATCGCTCGAGGACCACGAGGGCCAGCTCAAGGAGTATGTCATCGCGACTGAGGTCTTCGGGCGCGGGAACGACTTCGATTCGCGCGTCGATTCCGTAGTCCGGGTGCAGGCCGGCAGGCTCAGGACAAAATTACATGAGTATTATGAGACTGAAGGCAAAGACGACCGTGTAATCATTGGTCTGCCGAAAGGCCAATACACGCCGGTCTTTTGCTATGCGCAGAAGACGGAAGAGTGCGATGACGACAACGAAGCCGCCGATTCCGCTTTGGCTATAGACGCCGTCTCTAATCCAAAAGAGGCGCCGGGCTTAGCGCAAGCCGGATTCGTCAACGGCTCCCCCCGAGATGTGGCGGGCGCCCCGCCCGTGGGCGTCGTGACCGAGGCGACCCGCGTCATCGATCGGGCGGCGAGGCGATGGCGGATCTCGGCATTAGCTCTTGCCATGATCTCGGTCATGCTCGGCGCGCTCGCGTTCTTCTATCGCGCCAGGGCGGTTGAAATGTCGGAGGTCGTGGAGAACAGAGCGCGGGCCGAAAACAACGCGCTCGATCGCCGCGAGGTCGAGCCTTTATGGGGCGATCTGTTGCGATCCTCGGAGCCGATACTGGTCGTGTACAGCAACACGCTCTTTCAAGGCACGGTGGAAGACGGAATGAAATTGTTCAAGCCGCTCGACGCCCCGGGCAGCAGTCTCGGCTCGCCGAGCATCCCGCAGAGCGAGAGCAAAGAGCCGGTGACAGAACTCTACACCGGCATCGGCGAGGTGATGGGGTCTTACTTCCTCGGCGATTTCTTCGCCCGTTTGGGGCACGCCTCGCGTCTCAAACGCAGCCTGCTACTGGCCTGGGAAGACCTGAAGACCGAAAACATCGTCGTGCTCGGCTCGCCCGCCGAGAACTTCTTCCTCCGCGATCTGCCTCAGAAGCAGGACTTCATCTTCAAGCCCATGCCGGACGACAACGGAAATAAAAGCTTCGGCATCATCAACGCCAACCCGCAGCCCGGCGAGCAGCCGCGTTATCTCGCCAAGCAGGACGGCCCGTCGCGGAGCCAGATTTCGGAAGACTATGCGGTGGTGAGCCTCTTGCAAGGGCTCGACGGCAAGAAGAGGATGCTGATCCTCGCCGGCATTACGACGCACGGGACTCAGGCCGCCGTCGAATACGTCACGAAGCCCGAATACATTCGCGATCTGGTCAGAAATCTGAACACCGCCACGGCGGGAGGACAGCCGAAGCTGCCGTTCTATTTCCAGGTGCTGGTGAGAGTGAAGGTGAACGGCGGCGTGCCAGTGCGGGTTTCTTATGTCACGCACCACAGGCTCGATCAGAGATAGTAGTTAATTGCAAGGCCATGTCCGGACGCCTATAATCCACGCATTCATATCATCGGCGCAGCGCCGCGCGCGTAGGGGCGGGTATTCCCCGCCCAATCGCCTCGATTACGAACGCGGGCGGGGAATACCCGCCCCTACGCGCGGTAATGTTTAATCGTCAGGTCTCATCAACTGAGTAACCCCAATCGCATACCTGCCGTGATTCTCACGGATTGCGGCGTCCCGTCTTTACAGGAGGCTTACGATGAAACACCGAATACGTGTTTTCCAACAACCAATACTATTTTCCATTCTGGTCGCGATTTCCGTGTTCTCGATCGACGGGTTCGCGCAAGGCATTCGCGCCACGGTGACGGGCCGCGTCATTGACTCTTCGGGCGCGGTCGTGCCCAGGGCCAAAGTCACCATCACCAACGCCGGCACGAACGAAGCGCGTTCGGTCGAGGCCGGCGACGAAGGCGATTACACCATTCCGCAACTCCCGCCAGGCGATTATTTACTGACCGTGGAGCAGGCGGGATTCAAGAAGGCCGTTCAACGCTTCACGCTCGAAACCGGGCAGGGGGCGCGTGTGGACATCACGCTCCAGGCCGGGGCGGTCACGGAACAGGTCGAGGTCACCGCCATCACACCGGTCGTATCTGCGGAAGACGCGGCGCTCGGCAATGTGGTCGATCAGAAGAAGATCGTCGAGTTGCCGCTCAACGGCCGCAATTACCTGCAACTCGCCCTGCTGCAGCCCAACGTCTTCGCGCCCGCGCAGAATTCGACTCTCGGCTTCCGCGGAGGCTTCAACGTCGCGGGCAACAGCGAGATCGCCAATAACTATTTGCTCGACGGCATAGACAACAACGACGAGACGACCAATCAGCCGTCGCACACGCCGATCCTAGACGGCGTGCGCGAGTTCAAAGTGCTGACCGGGACCTATTCGGCCGAGTACGGGCGCCAGGCGGGCGGGCAAGTGATCGTCACGACCAAATCGGGCACGAACGATTTTCACGGCTCGGCGTTTGAATTTCATCGCAACTCGGTCTTCGACGCGCGCAACTTCTTCGCGCCGACCAAGCCCAGCTTTCGCCGCAACCAGTTCGGCGGCGTGATCGGGGGGCCGATCCGCAAAGACCGGACATTCATCTTCGGCGGTTATGAAGGCCAGCGGCGAGGCCAGCAGGAGGCGGGTCTGGCCAACGTGCCGACGCTGGCGATGAGGCAAGGCGATTTCAGCGGCGTTCCCAATCTCTTCCTGCGCGACCCGCTCAAGACCGGCGCCTGCAACGCGACCGATCAGAGCGCATGTTTCCGCGATCCCTCGCGCGCGACGCCGAACAACCCGCTGGGTCTGAACATCATTCCGCAAGACCGTCGGAACTCGGCGGGCGCCGGTTTACTCGCGCTCTATCCCAATCCGAACGTCGCGGGCGCGAACAACTTCGTCTCCACCGGGACAGGGCGCTTCGGCGTTGATCAATGGTCGGTCCGGATCGATCACAAGCTGCGGGAGAATATGAACCTATTCGGTTCGTATCAATTCGCCGACAGTACGGAGTTCTATCCGATCACCAACCCGCTCTGCTCCGCGCGCGACGTGCCCGGCTTCGGTTGCGACGAGCTGCAGCGAACGCTGCATTTCACGCTCAACTGGACGTGGACGATCACCCCGCGGTTGATCAACGAGGCGCGCGTCGGCTATTCGCGCTTCGGGTTCTTCAGGCTGCAGGAGGACCGCGACGTCGACGTGGTCAACAAACTCGGCGTTAAGGGACTGACTGACACCGGCGTCACGCCGTTCAACAACGGCGCGCCCGAATTGATCGTCTCGGGTTTCACGACCATCGGGGGGCCGACGAATCTGCCGCAAGGCCGCCATGACAATACATATCATTACGTCGAGAGCATGACATTCACCGCAGGCGCGCACACGATGAAATGGGGGGCCGACGTCCGCCGCTTCCTCTTCAACTCGTTCTTCACGTCGTTCGGGCGCGGCAGTTTCCGTTTCGACGGGCGCTTCACCGGCCACCCCGTCGCCGACATGCTGCTCGGCGCGACGTTCCAGGCCGACCGCAACCTGGGCGAGCCGTTTCATAACGCCAAGACTTTCAGCTCCGGCTATTACTTTCAGGACGATTGGAAGGTCACTCCGAAGCTGACGTTGAATCTCGGACTGCGCTACGAGTTGAATCTGCCGCCGATCGAGAACACGGACAAGATCGCCTCGTTCGATCCGACGACCAACACAATCAAAGTCGCAGGCGGGCAGGAGGCGTTCATTAATCCGGCGAACAACAGGCTCGAATTTCGCCCGCGGGCGGACGTAGGCCGCCGGTTGTGGGAGACCGACAAGAACAATTTCGCGCCGCGCGTCGGCGTCGCCTATCGCCCGTTCAACGACACGAAGACGGTCATCCGCGCAGGCTTCGGGTCGTTCTACAATTATCAGATCGTCGGCAACGGCATCACGCCGCTGTCGCGCAATTCGCCGTTCAGGCAGCGACAGACCTCCGGGCCGTTCGCCGCGACGGCGCGCCCGTTGCCCAACGTGGCCGACGCCTTCTCCGGCGCCCCCAGCGTCGTGCCGCCGGGCATCGACGCGAACTTCAAGACGGCCTACATCAACCAGTGGAGCCTCGGCGCGCAGCGCGAGCTGGCCCAGAACCTCGTGCTCGATGTTTCTTATCTCGGATCGACCGGGCACAAACTTCCTCTCGGCGTGAACATTAATCAGGCCCTTCCGCCCTCGGCGCAATGCGTCGCCACGCCGAGCGCGCCGGGGTGTTCGGTCAACGCGCGCCGCCCGTTCCAGGGCTTCGGCAGCATCACCGGAGGGTTTATCGAATCGGCGGGCAATTCGAATTATCACGGGATGACCGTGCGCGTCGAACGCCGGTTTGCGAGCGGGTTGAGCTTCCTGTCGTCATACGCGTGGTCGAAGTCAATTGACGACGGATCGGGAGTTTCGACCACGAGCGATTCGAGCGGCGTGGCGCAGAACGCCCGCAATCTGAGAGCGGAGCGCGCCTTGTCCGATTTCGACGTTGCCCACCGCTGGGTGTTGAGCTACGTCTACGACCTGCCGTTCGGCAAAGGCAAGCGCATCGCGCCGTCTTCAAAAGTCGCGGATCTCCTGGTAAGCGGCTGGCAGATGACCGGCATTCTGACAATGCAGACCGGCCGCCCGTTCACAGTCACCGTCGGGCGCGATCAGAGCGCCACCGGCGGCAACGCCGACCGCCCGAATCTCATCGGTGATCCGAATGTGTCCGACCGGGGGCCTGACCGCTGGTTCAACCCCGCGGCTTTCGCCATTCCCGCCGCAGGCGCGTTCGGAAATGCGGGGAGGAACATCTTGCGCGGCGACGGGCTGCACAATTTCGACGTCGGCGTCTCGCGCTTCTTCCGCGTCACGGAGCGCCAGTCGTTCCAGTTTCGCGCCGAAGTCTTCAACCTGACCAATCACCCTAACTTCTTCTTCCCCACAGCGAGCCTGGCCAGCACGGCAGTCGGCGCGATCACTCGCGCGGCCAACACCGGCGCCGGAGCGCAAAGGCAGATTCAGTTCGCGCTGAAGTATATCTTCTGAGGGCCGATACGGCGCCGTACAAAAAAGGCGGCAATAGAACGCGGATGACGCAGACGAGCGCGGATCATCGCGGACAAAACCAAAAAAGATCTGCGTCAATCCGCTCTATCCGCGTCATCCGCGTTCTATTAACCCGTGCATTGATCTGAAATCCGCTCTAAACGCGCCAATTGAAAACCGGAAAGGATGGTAGAATCATGGCTGAGGGCGCCTACGAGGAATTGAAGCATAAGACCGTGGCTCAACTGCGCGAGATCGCCGCCGGCATCGAACACGACGCGGTTAAAGGGCGCACGCAACTCAACTTCGCTCAAGGTTAAACTGCACAGGGCGTCCGTATAAAACAAAAAGCAATGCGACTGAAACAAAAATCTTTTCGGCGGCGCCGGGCGCTGGCAACCCTCTTCTTGCTTTTCCAGAAGGGGCTCAGGCCGTCTGACGCGACCGATACCATTGAGAAGTCAGACGACGAAGAGCCTGGCCACGGCCGTATTCGTTGTCCGATGTGCCGGTGGCAGCCGGACGCGGGGAGTTATTGGGCGTGCGGCGATTGCGCATACCCTGAATACTTCTTCGGCGGCTGCGGCATGGGATGGAACACGTTCGACACGCGCGGGCTGTGTCCCGGCTGCGGGCATCAATGGCGATGGACGGCGTGTTTGAGTTGTTCAGTGTGGTCGTTGCACGAGGATTGGTATGCGAAGGATGGCGAATAATTCGACGCGCCGATTCCTTCTGGTCGCGATTTTACCCCACGCGTTGCTCTGTCTGGCGGTGGCGTGGCGCGGCGCTAATTCCGCCGCCGGAAGCATGAATGACGGTTACGGCGTGAAGTTCACGAACGTCGCGCGCGCGGCCGGGATCGCGCATAAGACCGTCTACGGCGACGAGCGCAAGAACAAATACCTGCTGGAAACGACCGGCTGCGGCGTGGCCTGGTTCGATTATGACAACGACGGCTGGCTCGACCTCTTCTTCGTCAACGGGACGCGCCTCGGCGGCTTTCCGAAAGGGGAGGAGCCGACGAATCGTCTCTACCGCAACAACCGCGACGGGACTTTCGCCGACGTGACCAAACAATCCGGGCTGGCTCGCGCGGGGTGGGGGCAATCGGTCTGCGTCGGCGATTACGACAATGACGGCTTCGACGACCTTTTCATTTCGTACTACGGCAAGAACGCGCTTTATAAAAACGACGGCAAGGGCGCGTTCACGGACGTTTCGGAGAAAGCTGGCGTTGCGGGCCAAGCGAATAAGCCGGCCCGATGGGGGAGCGGCGCGACGTTCGTCGATTACGACAAGGACGGCGACCTCGACCTCTTCGTCGCCAATTACATCGACCTCGACCTCAAAACCGCGCCCACGCCAGAGACCGGCCCCTGTCTGTACAAAGGCGTGATGGTCGCCTGCGGCCCGCCGGGGCTGGAAGGCGGCAAGAACATCCTCTACCGCAACAATTCAGAAAAAGGGGGCAGGGGCAACGTCACGTTCATGGACGTTTCGGACAAGGCGGGAATTCTGAAGACCTACGGCACTTACGGGCTCGGAGTCGTCGCGGCGGATTTCGACAACGACGCATGGCCTGACATTTACGTCGCGAACGATTCGGCGCCCGCCGCGCTCTACCACAACAACAAAGACGGGACGTTCACCGACATCGGCGTCGAGGCGGGCGCGGCCTACAGCAGCGACGGCAAGCCGCAGGCCGGGATGGGCGTCGGCGTCGGCGATTACGACGGCGACGGGCTGCTCGACATCTTCAAGACCAACTTCTCCGGCGACACCTCGACCCTCTACCGCAACCTCGGCGTGAAGTCGGGATTGCTGAGCTTCGACGACGTGACCTTCACCGCCGGGATCGGCGTCAACACTCGCTTCCTGGGCTGGGGCTGCGGCTTCGTGGATTTCGACAATGACGGCTGGCTCGACATCTTCCTGGTCAACGGCCACGTCTACCCCGAAGTCGAGAAACTGACCACCGAGGCCGGCTATCCTCAACGCAAAGTTCTATATCAAAATCAGCGCAACGGCTCGTTCAAAGACGTCGCCGAGAAGGTCGGCGGGCCGCTCGTCGACCCCACGGCCAGTCGGGGCGCCGCCTTCGGCGATTTCGACAACGACGGCGACGTCGACGTCGTGATCAATCCGGTCAACGATTTTCCGGTTCTGCTGCGGACGGATTCGACGACAAATAACAACTGGATTTCGGTCAAGCTCATCGGGGTGAAATCGAACCGCGACGGCGTGGGCGCGCGGATCAAGGTGGTCACTGACGGCAGGACGCAGATCGACGATGTTCGCAGCGGCGGCAGCTACTACTCGCAAAACGACATGCGCGTCCATTTTGGCTTGGGTAAGGCGACGAAGGCGCAGACGATCGAAGCGCGATGGCCAAGCGGCGCGGTTGACATTCTGAACGACGTGGCGGCGGGCCAGGTCATTTTCATCAAAGAAGGCGCGGGGCAGATTAAACCTGCGATCCAAAGCCCGGCCAGGCAATAAACGCGTGAACTCCCAACTTGCCAATAGCGTAAAAGCGGGAAAGTATTCCAATCGTTCGACGGAGGAAATATGTTCTGCCCATCCTGTGGCTTCGAGTACACGCAGAAGACCAACTACTGCAAACGCTGCGGAGCCGAATTGAACGCCGCGACCCAGAGCGTCGAAATCAAACCAGAGCGATCTCAGGCCATTGGCATGTCCTTTGTCGTCGTGGCGATGTTTGGTCTCGTGGGTTTGTTCTTGAATCTCCTCTCCTTTCACGTATTGCTCAGCAATAACGTGCATCGGGAAGTTGCGGCTTTTTCATTCGCGCTCGGCCTGTTGTTTATAGGCGGGATCACGGGATTTTTGATTCGGCAAATGTCACGCCTGATCACGACGAGCCAGAAATCGAATCAGGCTCCGGCGCAGGAGCGAATTATCATCCGGGAAGCGCAGGCCCCACAGCTCGGCGCGCCTACCGATTCGATTCGGGGCGCCGCCGAGCCTCACAGCGTAGTTGAGCACACGACGCGGCAGATGGCCGGCGTTTACGGCGAGCCGGGGACGATGAAGTAATGGAGGCTGTATGTTTTGCCCTTCTTGCGGTTTTGAATACACACAGAAAACCAACTATTGCAAACGCTGCGGCGAGAGCCTGAGCGTGACGAATGTCGCTGACGCTCCCAAAACGGGGCGTGGGATATTGTTGGCCGTTATGTTTTGCGCCGTCGCGGCGTTCAGCGCCGTAGGGATGTTCATGGCTTTCGTCATGTACAACAAACTGGCGAATAGAGGGTTACGCGGAGATGAACTCATCCTCCCGTTTATGATGGGCATGATGTTCACCGGCGGGATTGCGGGATTGTTGATCTGGCAGTTGGCTCGCCTGGTCACGGCTTATCAGAAAGGGGAGCGGAACGTGGTCGTAGAGAAGCACTACATCCGCGAATCTCCGCCGGCCCAGCTCGGCGCGACGGCAGACCCGCTTCAACAGGCCGTCGAGCCTCCGAGCGTCGTCGAGCACACGACGCGCCAGTTCGCCAGCAAATACAAATGACCTGTTAAAACGGAGACTATATGTTCTGCCAGAGCTGCGGATTCGAGTACACACAGAAGACCAACTACTGCAAGCGATGCGGTGGTAATTTAACCTCTTCGGACAAGCCGCCCGTGGTACAACTGCCCGCCCTGAAGATTACAGGCGTCTTTTTTGTAATAGCCGCTTTCGTTCTATTCAGCCTGATGTTTGTCTACAGCTTTTACTGGGACATGATCAGACAACAAATACGCGGACCAGAGCTGTTTGTCCCGTTTGTGCTTGGCATAGGGTTGATTGGCGCGGTCGCCGGCTTGCTCTGCTGGCAATTATCGCGGCTGATCACGGCGGCCCGAAAGCCGGAGCACTGGGCGGAGAAGCAGGAGCGGCCGACGTTCAGGGAAGTTCAGCCGCAGGGGCGCCTCGTCGCGCCGGCCGACCCGGCCCGCAACACGGTCGAGCCTCCGAGCGTCGTCGAACACACGACCCGGCAGATGGCGCCCGCCAAACTTGACATTGATTGATAGGGGAACAACAATCAGCCGCCATGAGCGAACAAATCAAACAAGCATTGGAGGAAACCCTGGCGCCTCATCTCGGAGCGCTGCGCGACGAGATCAAGGATCTCGTCACGCAGGCCGTCGCGCAGGACGCCAAAATCGAAGCGCTGCGCCGCGGCATGGAGCTGGCGCGCCGCGAAAACGAAATGATGCGCCGCGAGTTCCTCACGGAGATCAAGCGCATTGAAGACAAGCTGGCCGCAGAACTGCACGCGGCTACCGCCGACGTGCAGGTGGTCGCCGCCGAACTCAGGCGCGTGTATGACGCAATCGGGGCCGAGATCAGACGTATCGACGAGAAATTCTCCGCGGAGATCCGCGTCAACTCCGCCGAAATACGCCGGGCGGAGGAGGCTCTCTCGACGGACTTCACGAGGTTCGAAGGAATCGTAGACATGCGCCTGATCGCGATGAATGAGAAGCTCGAATTCACTCGCCGCGAACTCCTGGCCGAGATGAAGCTCGCTGAGAAGATGGATACGGCGGCTTGAGTCGTTTTCCGATGACAAAAGACTGACCGAGACAGTTGGAACCCTGTCCCCCCGAATCAAACAATCCCCCAACCCTACAATTTCAAACAAGGAGAACTCTTATGTTCAAACTGAGAACGCTGCGGTTCGCCCTGCTGATTACCACATTGGCGGTTGTCGTCAATCTGGCGCTGTCCGGCGAGACTTACGCCAAGCAGAGACGCGGGCGCTTCAACGATAAGAAGGCGGGAAAATTCATCAACGGGCATGACGCCCGCGACGGTCGATGGGACGGGCGCGGGCCGAGGGCCAGATTCGGAGACAGACGGGGTCGCGACGGGAGGTTTAGATTCAGAGACAGATGGGATCGCGACGATTGGCGAGACAGACGGCGCGGCGACGACTGGCGTCGGCACAGAATGCCGCGCGGGCGCAGATGGTTCTAATTGGGGAATGCGGAATGCGGAATGTGGAATGTGGAATGCGGAATGCAATAAGACCAATCATCCTTCGCATCCGTCTGTAAACGACGCGCACGACAGAATGAACCGCCTTCATTCCGTATTCCGCATTCCGCCTTCCGCATTCCTATTTTGGGCGCTGGCCGACCACGCTTGAGACCACGATGGCCAGTTCTAGAGGTTCGACCGGTTTAGCGACGTGCATGCGAAAGCCTGCCGCAAGCGCGCGCAACCGATCCTCGCTGCGTCCGAAAGCCGTCAGGGCGATGGCGGGTATCTGCTTGGACTGAGGGATGCCCTGCTCGGCTTCCCACTCTCTGACTTTGTGAAGCACCACATATCCGTCTTCCTCCGGCATGCCGATATCGAGAATCAGGGCGTCGGGTCGAATGCCGCCCGGCGGGTCTGAAAGGACAGCCAGCGCCTCCAATCCTGACGAAACCGCTATCGCCTGGGCGCCGCATTCCTCGAGCGCCAGCCTGAGCAGCAAACGCGCCTCCTCCTGATCGTCCACGATCAAAATCAGCGCCCCGTCAAGCGCCGGAGCCGAGTCGAGCGGGATAGCGTTGTCTGTCCGCACTTCGCCCCTGGCGAGCGCCGGCGCCTGGGGCGGCGCCGAGGTCGCCGCCTGCGCGGCCAATCCCGGCAACGTGACGACGAAGGTCGCGCCGCGTCCCGAGCCTTCGCTCGCGGCGCTGATCGTCCCGCCGTGCAACTCGATCAACTGTTTGACCAGCGACAGCCCCAGCCCCAGGCCACCGAAGCGCCGCGTCACCGAAGTGTCGGCCTGCCGGAAGCGGTCGAAGACGTAAGGCAGAAATTCCGGCTCGATGCCCTCGCCGTTGTCACTGACGATGATGCGGACGCGCTCGGCGTCGCCTTCCATACGCAACTCGACCCGCCCGCCTTCGGGCGTGAATTTGACGGCGTTCGAGAGCAGGTTCCAGACGATCTGCTGCAATCGGTCGGCGTCGCCCAGCACCATTTCGGGTTGCGCGCCGAGATGGGCGATCAGTTCGACCCCCTTCGACTCGGCCGCTGGACGTATGGCGCTGAGCGCGGCTTCGACCGTCGGCGTGAGGTTGGTCGGCTGCGCTTCGAGGCGCAACCTTCCGGTGATGACGCGCGCCGAATCGAGCAGGTCTTCGACGATCTGGAGCTGCGCCTTTGCGTTGCGTTCGATGATGGCCGCGGCTTGCGCGACGAACTCGCCGTCGCCCGGGCTGGAACGCATCAGTCGCGTGTAGCCGAGGACGATGTTCAACGGCGAGCGCAACTCGTGCGAGATCATGGTCAGAAATTCGTCTTTGGAGCGGTTAGCGGCTTCAGCCACGGCGCGCATGCGCTCGGCTTCGGCGCGCGCGGCCCTCTCCTGTTCGTAAAGCCGCTCGCGTTCGATCTCGGCCCGCTTGCGCTCGGTGATGTCCGTGATGCTCACCAGCGCGCGGGCGACGTTCTCAGCCGGCGGCGGGTAGCTGATGGTGATGATCGCGTTCAAACGGTCTCCGCGGAGCGTCTGGAAGACCGTTTCCGAGGTGAAGGAGCGGCGGCCTTCGGCGAAGGCGACCAGGTTGTCTGTGAAGACCTCCATCGTCTCCGGCGTGAAGGTTTGGCCGAACGAAGAGATCAGTTCTTCCTTGTCCCGCGCGCGGAACATTCGCAGAGTCTCGTCATTGACGTCTATGACCTTTATCATCCCGGAGGCCTGCCGCGCGAACTCGGGGTAATCGGCGAAATGGCGGCGGAAGTCGCTCACGCCCTGCGCTCGCAACTCGTCGAGCGCCGCCTTGATGAGGGAACAATCCTCCTCCCAGATGGAAACGCCGGCGGTCTCGAAGATGTAAGAGTAGCGCGCCTCGCTCTCGCGCAGCCTCTCTTCGGCGAACTTGCGGTCGGTGATGTCTTCCACCGCCCCGTAAATCCGCGTCACCCGGCCCGCTGCCTCGTCCCACACCGCGCGCCCGTAATCGCGGAGCCAGCGCGTCTCCCCGTCGCGGGTGACGATCCGGTACTCGCTCACGTCTTCTTCCCCCGCGAGCAGGCGCTGCAGCCGCCGCCGCGCCACCGGGTGGTCTCCAGTGAAGACATGAGTTTCCCAACCGCCCCGCTCCCGCGATTCTTCGGGTGAGAATCCGGTGATGCGGGTGAAGGCGGCGGTCACTTCTTCCAGCGTCAACTGCCCGTTGGCCGCGACGCTGTATTCATAAACGTAATCGGAGGTCAGTTCTGAGACGGCCCGGTAGCGTTCTTCCGAACGGCGCAGAGCAGCTTCCGCCCGCGAACGCGTGACGTCGATGCGCGAGATGTCGCGCATGGCGCCCCAGACCAGCGCCGTCATGATGGCGATGCCCATGACGATCAACATCGCCTTCTGGGCCTGCGGCTGCACGACCGTGGCCTCCCCAACCCACCCCGTCAGCAACCCGACCAGGATCAGCGTCACCCCGCCCCCGATGGCAAGCCGCCGCGCAAGGATGCCTTCAGGCCCGTGACTGACGACGCTCGCGATTATTCCGCCGCCCTCCCGCGTCAACATCGCCGCCACGTTGAGCAGAAGTATCGCCAGGGCGGAAGACATCGTGGCGAGATTGAAAGAGAAAAATCTGGAGTTGGGGGCGTCGTAGAGAAAGCCGACGATGGTCGTCATCGCGCCGAAGCCAGAAGTGAGGAACAGCAATTGCGCGATCCTGTTCACGCGTTCCGTCTCGCTCCGCAATCCCGTCAGAGCCAAACCAGTGAACGTGAAGCAGAGCGCGTTATTGAATGACATCCGAGTCAGATACGGCGGCGAATCGGCCTCATCGCGGAAGAGCCATAGATTTATGGGAATGTCCCAGGCGCCTAGATACTGGCTGAGCGTGAGCAGGCCGGCGAGCGCGACGAGCGCGCCACAGAGCCGCGCCGCGCGACGCTTGGGCGCCGACTTCTGAGAAAGGCGCCACAACCATAAGGAGGAGAGCGTCATCACGAAGCAGAAGATGGTCGCCGGAGGGATCGCCGCGAGACTCTTTAGCGAGACTGGACTCGCGGCCCAGGCCACTGGCGCGAAGCCGGTAATGAGCGCGCAGGCGCCGGGGTAGGCGAACGCGCCGTCGCTCGCAATTGATGGGGTTGTAATGGCGAGCGCCCGTTTTAGCGCTCGGAGCAGCCTGTGACCGACATCAGCAACCTCGGTCAGTACTGGTTGCATGGTGTTCTCCTGGGTGTGAGTGTCTTCAGTAGTGTTCCCAGCCAGCGGTGATATGGAAAAAAGAACGGTAGGAAAGTCTACATATTTCGCGCGGCTTTGTCAGCACGCCGCAGGCAAAAATCGAGGATCTTCTGATTGCGGATTGCGGATTTATTGATTCCGAGAATCTTGCTTTTACTGTGGCGCCCCTTGCACGAGACGGTTCGCCGACTATCAATCCGCAACCCGCAATCCGCAATCCGCAATCCGCAGGTCTTCTATCACAGTCGATAAACCCGCATGGCGTTCTCGTAAAATAGCTTTCGCCGGTTTTCGTCGCCGGCGTCTTGCGTCAGGATCGACAACGCATCCACCCACTGCTTGAAACTCGCCGCCAGAGTGCAAACCGGCCAGTCGCTGCCGAACATCACGCGATCCCATCCGAAACAGGCGATCACGCTCTCGACCGCCGGCCGCAATGTCTCGGCGGTCCAGTTCGTCAGATCGGCGTTGACCACGATGCCTGAAATCTTGCAGACAAGGTTCGGGAAACCGGCGATCACCCGCAAATGTTCGCGCCACTCGTCGAACTCTCCTTCCGAGGCGTCGGAACGCAGATTCGGGTTGCCGCAGTGGTCGAGGATGAACTCGACGTCCGGGCATTGTTTGACAAGATTGATCGCCTGCGGCAGTTGGCGCGCCGACGCGCAGATGTCAAACGTCAGTCCGTAATCTTCGAGCAATCTGACGTTCTCGACGAAAGTGGTAGTCGTCGAGAGTCGGTCCGGTTCAGTGTGGAGTATGCGGCGCACGCCTTTCAGCAGCCGCTGCCCCGCGATCCGGTCCAGGTATTCGCGGAAGCCGTCGGATTCAGGACGGGCCGCCGCGACGACGCCCGCAATCGGGTTGTCGTCTCTCCTGGCCAGCGAAAGGACGCGCAGCGTCTCCTCCACCATGAAATCCTCGTCAACGTCGGCCTCGACGTGAACCGATTTGGCGACCGTCAGATCGCGCGTCGCCTCGTGATAGTCGCTCGGCCTGAAACTGCGGTTGAGCGCCGGCTGCCTCGACGTCCACGAATAGGGAAGTTGATCGAGGTCCCAGAGGTGTTGATGCGTGTCAATGATTTCCATATGTCATGGTGGTTGGTGGTTGGTGGTTGGTGTGGAGGTTGGTTCGATTACGCATTTCAACTGACACCAACCACTAACCACTAACCACCAACCACCGTTTTAAATAAAAAGGCGGCTGACATGATCAGCCGCCTTTGTTCGATTGTCGAGTCTTTTTCGGTATCGCGAGCGGTAGCGAGCGAGGTTTTCGCAAAGGACCTGTGAATGGAACCCCGCTCGCTACCGCTCGCGGTACTGACTCGTTCGCACTGGCCGAAAAATTATTTCTGGTTCGGCTTGGTAATCGAGCCGCGACCGGTGTTCGCGGTGTTTTGACGCCACGAGCGCCGGGCCAAATCGGCGGCGGCTGGCATCTCGGTCACGGCCCGCTGCAACTGGAGGTCCAGGTCGGCCAGGCCCTGATCCGCCTTGTCGGAGCCGTATGCCGCCGTCAGGACTTCGTAGCGGATCCGCGCGCGGAGCCAGACGATGTTATCTTCGATCATAGCAGGCGTAACGCCCTGATCGGGATTGTCTTTATAGTACTTCGCGGCGAATTCGCGGTACGATTTCAAGACGCCGTCGGTGACCAAAAACTCGTTCGGCAGCAGTCTGTGGTCATATTCGATGCCGTTGATCTTGAACTCCGGGTGTCCTGCGACCTGCCCGTTGATCAGTTCGCGCACGAACATGAAGATGCCGGTGAACATCCGTCCCTGCGCGGGCGTGAAGAACTCCGGCGTGAAGAAACTCAATGAATCGACCTTGATGTCCGGCTCGATGCCGCCACCCCCGTAAACGGTGCGCCCGAGGTCGGTCTTCTTCTCGTCGGAGGTATTCCTCGGCGGCGCCACATCGCCGGCGGCGCTTCGGCGGGCGTAGTATTCAAACAGCGATCCGTTCGAGTAATCGCGCTGGATCAGACGCCCGCTCGGGGTGTAGTAGTGAGCGATGGTCAAAGTCAACGCGCCCCCGCTCGGCTGGAGGGGGAATATGCGCTGAACCAGGCCTTTGCCGAAAGTGGTTTCGCCGATGATCAATCCTCGGTCATGATCTTGAATGGCGCCGGACACGATCTCCGAGGCTGAAGCGGTCCGGCGGTCCGTCAGGACCACAAGCGGGAAATTCTCGGACGCGCCAAACTTGGCGATCGCCTCCTGATCAACGCCTCGGCCCGGCCGCCCGCGCGTCGATACGATCGTCTGTCCGCGTTGCAACAGCCTGTCGGCCACGAGGATGGCCTGGTCGAGATAGCCGCCGCCGTTGCCGCGCAGGTCGAGGATGAAGCTTTCCGCGCCTTGCTCGCGCAACCCGGCCATCGCCCTGGTCAGCTCCTCGTTAGTCGTAGATTGGAAGTTGCGCGTCAGGCCGATGTACCCGATGCCGGGTTTTACCATGTAGTAATTCGGGATCGAGGGGTACGAGATGGCGTCGCGCGTGATGGTCGTAGTGATCGGTTCGGCGACTCCGGGCCGTTTTACCGTTACGGTGACCTCCGTGCCGCGCGGGCCTACAAGATTGTTGCGCACGCGCTCCGAAGTCCATGAACTGGTGTCCTCGCCGTTGATCGCGACTATGTGGTCGCCGTAACGCAGTCCGGCGCGCGTCGCGGGGCTGCGCTTGAACGGTTCAATCACGTAGGTGGCGCGGTTGCGATATCCGATTTGCGCTCCGATGCCGTAATACTCGCTGCGCTGCTTCTCGCTGAACTCCTGAAACGTCTTGCGGTCCATGTAATCCGAGTGCGGATCGAGACTCTTGAGCATGCCCTGGATGGCGGCTTTGGTGAGGGTTTCTTGATCGAGGTCGGCGACGTAATTCTGTCGAATGATTTCCAGCGCTTTCTGGTAATCGTTCGACAGCTTTGTCTGCGTCTGGGAATCCTGCGCCGAAGCGAAAGGCGCCACGATGATTCCGCCGAGCGCGACAATCGCCGCGAATGCGAGGATCAAAACTTTTTGTTGCCCTTTTTTCACTACTTGCTCCTCTTCCACACGCCTCTCGGCATGCCGGTTATAAATTTACGCCCATCAGCGGGGAGCGCGTTTTTTGCTAAAAATCGCATACGATTATCTCATAGTAGTCACCCCCCGACGATAGTCAAGTCACGCGCTCAGGGAGAGGGCGGGAATTTTTGTTGACGCCTGGTGAATTTTTTGGCTTCCTTTTGCATCAAGTCTGTGTAAAACTGCGTTACCCGCCCTGAATCGTCGCGGTCATGTCACGCGACGACGCCCCTATCTGATTAAGAAGTTCGACACGCCGTCCCCCATTAATGATTTTGTATCGTCTCAGAATGCGGAATAGGTTCATTCGATTTACTACAACCGCGCTGATAATTCTGTCACTAGGCTGGCTCGTCCCAGCCCATGCTGTTCAGGAGTCGGCGCAAGAGTCCCTGACGACATCCGATCGGGCGTCTGGCCCGTTGTCCGTCGGGATGTCGCCGACCCGCATCGACCATTTGGATGAAATCATCAAGGCCGAAATCGCGAAGAAACAACTTCCCGGCGCCGTCGTCATCGTCGGACGCAATGGCAAGGTCGTCTGGCGGCGCGCTTACGGTAATCGAGCCGTCGAGCCGTCGCCGGAACCGATGACCGTTGACACGATCTTTGACCTGGCCTCTCTCACCAAAGTCGTCGCCACGGCGACCTCGATGATGATTCTGGTCGAGCGCGGACTGGTCCGGCTCGGCGACCCCGTCTCGCGCTACATCCCCGAATTCGGCGAGTCGGGGAAGAAGAACATCACCGTCGAACAACTGCTCATTCACCGGTCAGGATTGATCGCCGACAACGACATCAAGGATTACGAGCAGGGGCCTGGGGAGGCGATGCAGAACGTCTGGAAACTTGCGCCGCTGGCCGAAGCCGGATCGAAATTTATTTATTCCGACGTCAACTACATTGTTCTGGCCGAACTGGTAAAGCGCGTGAGCGGCAAAACCGTCGACCAATTCGCGGCCGAGAACGTCTTCCGCCCGCTCGGGATGAAAGACACCGGCTACAAACCCGACGCGAGTTTGACGCCGCGCATCGCCCCGACCGAAAAACGCGGCGAAAAATGGATGCGCGGAGAAGTTCACGACCCCCGGGCTTATTTGCTCGGCGGAGTCGCGGGACACGCCGGATTGTTTTCGACCGCCGACGACTTGGCGAGCTATTGCCAGATGATCTTGAACCGGGGCGAATTTCATGGGGCGCGCGTGTTGAGTCCGATGGGGGTGGCGCGAATGACCGAGGCGCGGCCCACAGGCGGAAACGCCGTCGAGGGCGCGGCGCGCGGCATCGGGTGGGACATCTTCACGAGCTATTCGGCCAATCGAGGCGACCTGTTTCCTGTCGGCAGTTTCGGCCACACCGGCTTCACGGGCACGAGTTTGTGGATCGACCCGTCGAGCGAAACCTTCGTCGTTTTCCTGAGTAACCGCGTCCACCCAAGGCTCGATCCGAAACATCCGGCGGATGTCAGTTCGCTGCGCGGGCGAGTGGCTTCGGTCGTCGCCGCCTCGATCATCGCCCCGCCTTTTGCGGGGAGCGGGGGCGATGGGGCGACAGGGCGACGGGGCGACGGGGCGACCTTAGGCCCTGCCGTCGCCTCGTCGCCCCATCGCCCTGTCGCCCCGTCGCACTCCTTGAACGGCATAGACGTCCTCAAGCGCGACGGTTTCGCGCTGCTTAAAGACAAGCGCGTCGGCCTGATCACCAACCACACGGGCCGCGACCGCGACGGAAACAGCTCAATCGACCTCCTCCACCAGGCGCCCGGCGTGAAACTCGTGGCGCTCTTCTCGCCCGAACATGGCATTCGCGGCGCGCTCGATCAGGCGAACATCTCGAACTCTGCCGACGAAAAGACTGGCCTGCCGATATACAGCCTCTACGGTGAGACGAAAGCGCCGACGGCTGAAATGCTCAAAGAGATCGACGCGCTCGTCTTCGACATTCAGGACGTTGGCGCGAGATTTTACACCTACATCTCGACCTTGGGGTTGGCGCTGGAGGCGGCGGCGAAGTATAAGAAGTCCTTCGTGGTGCTCGACCGCGTCAACCCGATCAACGGCCAGAACGTGGAAGGCCCGCTGGCCGACCCCGACAAACTTTCCTTCACTGCCCATCATCCGATCCCGGTCCGCCACGGGATGACCGTCGGCGAACTGGCGCTGCTCTTCAACAAGAAGCGGAACATCAACGCCGACCTGCGCGTCGTGCGCGTGGAAGACTGGCGACGCTCGCAATGGTTCGACTCGACGGGACTTGCGTGGATCAATCCCTCACCCAACATGCGCAGCCTGACAGAGGCGACCCTCTATCCCGGCGTCTGCCTG
>Ga0190270_10000203_pt1 | contig 26090 bp, 29 predicted proteins | sample Popmic320T_FD_133748 | JGI IMG/M metagenome (GOLD analysis project Ga0190270, IMG submission 133748) | Populus adjacent soil microbial communities from riparian zone of Weber River, Utah, USA - 320 T | ecosystem: Environmental > Terrestrial > Soil > Riparian zone | place: USA: Utah | collected...
GCCCGGCGCGGTTCGCTTGTCGTCGTGGACAATGTCGTGCGGGAGGGCGCGGTGCTCGATGCGGATTGCGAAGATGCCAGCGTGCAGGCGATGCGCCGCTTCTTCGAGCTGGCCGCGACCGATCCGCGGGTAAGCGGCACGGCGATCCAGACCGTCGGCGCCAAAGGCCATGACGGGCTTGCGGTGCTGCTCGTTACCTCCGCGCCCTAGGACTTCTTGCCTGGCGGCAGCTCGGCCGCGAGCTCGGCGCGGATCTTGGCCAGGTCATCCAAATTTCCGTCGTCGAATTTCGGGAATTTGAGATCGAGCGCCTCCATGCGCTCGACCAGCGTCGCGGCGACCACGAGGCGCGTGAACCATTTGTGATCGGCGGGTACCACATGCCAAGGGGCGCTCTTGGTCGAGGTATTGCGGATGGTTTGTTCGTAAGCGTCCATGTGCTCGTCCCAGAGCTTGCGTTCCTCCACGTCGCGCGCCTGGAACTTCCAGCGCTTTTCCGGGTCGTCGATGCGGGCCAGCAGGCGCCGCAACTGCTCCTGCTTGGAGATGTTGAGGAAGAATTTGAGCGTGACAATCCCGTTATGCGCGAGATAGCGCTCGAAATTGCTGATGTCCTCGAAGCGCTGACTCCAAATATCGTCGGTGATGAGCTTCTCTGGCAGCCGTTGCTTCTGCAGCAGCTCGGGATGCACCCGCACGACAATGGTTTCCTCGTAATAGGACCGGTTGAAGATGCCGATCTTGCCGCGCGGCGGCAGGGCGAGCGTGGTGCGCCAGAGGAAGTCGTGATCGATCTCGTTCTCGCTCGGCGCCTTGAAGGAGTGGACCTCGCAGCCCTGAGGATTGACGCCCGACATCACATGCTTGATGACGCCGTCCTTGCCCGAAGTGTCGATGCCTTGCAGAATCGCCAGGATGGCCCTGCGGTCGTCGGCATAAAGCCGCTCCTGCAACGCTGCCAGCCGCTTCACCCCCGCATCGAGCAGGTCCTTGGCCTCCTTCTTGTCGATATCGAGCCCGCAAGTGTCGTCGGGATCGTAATCGGCGAGCTTGAACCCGCTGCCCTTGGTGACGCGGAAGCGATCGATGATCTCGGACGGCAGCATAGCTTCCCCCTTTGGCCTTAGGATTCGCGCTCGAGAAGCGACGGCTCGAGTTGCTCCTGGATACCAGGCTCGTCGCGTTTGGAGTCGTTGATCTTGGGATGCAGCTCGATCGCCTCGAACAGATCGTCCGGGGCGGACCGCAGCAGACCGGCAGCGTCCTCGGCCAGCGTCGCCTTGACGTCGAGCCACGCCGCGAAATGCTCCGCAGCCAACACCGCCGGCATGCGGTCGTGCAGCCGGGCAATCGCGGCGTTGGCGGGACAGGTCAGGATCGCGACCGTATCGATCTCGCCGCCCTCGCCGTCGCGCCAGCGTTCGTATAGCCCGGCAAAGGCGATCAGCTTGCCGCCGCGTGGGCGCAGCAGGAAGGGCCGGCGCGCGGCCTTGGGCCCGGTCCATTCATAGAAGCCGTCCGCCGGGATCAGGCAGCGGCGGTAGCGCATGGCATGGCGGAACGAGGGCTTCTCCAGCACCTCCTCGCCGCGCGCATTGATGAGGGTGGGGAATTTCTTCGGATCCTTGATGAAGGGAGGCAGCAGCCCCCAGCGCATCAGCCTGAAGCGCCGAACGCCCTCCCGGTCGAGCGCCACCACCGCGATCGGCTGGGTTGGCGCGACATTGTAGCGGGCCGGGAAGTTGGGCGTGTCGCTATAACCGAAATAGGCGCGCACGGCCTCCGGCGGCGAGGTCAGGCTATAGCGCGAACACATGCGGGTATCGGTCCGGTAACCCTTTGGCAATCATGATCGGGCAACACTGGAACCATTCCAAGGCCTGTTCGCATTCCGCAGAGGCAATGTTTCCAAACCAGAAGCCCGGTCCCCGCGAAAGGGATCTCTACGAGGACGTGAGCCGGGAGGACATCGTCGCCGCCTTCCGTACGGCGATGATCGGCCATTTCCGCTCGCATATTCCGGGCACCAACATCAACGAATCGACGCTGCTCGCAAGCGATTATCTCAATCACTTCCACGAGCTGGTAATGCTGTTCGAGGCGATCTCGACGGAGCCCGAGGGCTTTGCGCACGACCTGCTCTGTTGGCGCCCACTGACTTACGAAGAGCACTTCGCCGAGTCCGGGTTCCGCGACAAGAACCTAGCGATCGCCGCTTATCGCCGGGCTCCGCCCAGGATCCGCGCCCGCTTCGACGAGGCGGTGGCTAGGCTGCATGGTGAGGCGGTAACCCTAGTCGCCGAGGTGGCGGCCAACCTTGGCGGCAAGACCGAAGGGCTGAACGATACTTGCGAGAAAGCCGTCCAGCGCTTGCGCATGCTGATCGACAAGGCCAACGCCATTGCCAATGGCGAGCTATCCGACCGGACCGAGGCCGACGCGAGTGCCGATGTCGGTGGCCAGGCCGCAGTCGACGTCCTGTTCGGCAACCGCTGAGCGAGGGAGCGGGCAGCTCCGCAGGCTCAACCCGCTCCATGCAAGCGCCCGCCTCCTCCCAAGAGAATCCCACGCCGCGAGACGGGGCGAGCATCGCCCTGTTCAAGGACCGCAAGGTCCTGTTGGTGCGGCGCAAGCACGCCCCCTTCGCCGGATTGTGGAGCCTCCCCGGCGGCAAGGCCGAGGGCCGCGAGACCCCGCGCGAGACGGCCTGCCGCGAATTGATGGAGGAAACCGGCATCGAGTCTGAAATCGCAGGAATTGTGGAGCGGGTCACGGTAGCGGCCGAAGCCGGTGGAACCGGGCGCCGGCTGACCGTGTTCTACGGCCGCCCCACCGGTGGAAGCCTCCGTGCCGGCGGCGATGCCGATGCGGCGGAGTGGGTCCATTTGGACGATGTCGAGGCCCTTTCCATGACCCCTGGAACGATCGAGCTAATTTGGATCGCCGCACACCGGGTTCGCATGTCTTGACGGCTAGATTTCAACAAAAATTGGCGCTACTCAGACAGCGATGGGTCAGGCCAAAAGCGGATTTTTGAGGCTTGCGCTCGCCGCGCTCTGCGTGGCCTGGGCGTGCATGACGTTCGCGCCGGTTGCCGAGGCTCAGTTTTTCTGGTGGTTCGACCAGCCGAAGAAGGCCGCGCCCAAGCCCCGCGGGGTCAAACCTAAGCCGCCCGGGGACGACCTGCCGCCCATCGTGCCGCGGGAAAGCTCGGCGCCGCCGCCCCCGGACGATCGCCCTTATGACAACAAGCTGATGCGCCTCACTGAAATCCTGGGTGCCGTCCACTATTTGCGCGAGCTTTGCGGCGCGCAGGAGGGGCAGGTCTGGCGCGAGCAGATGAAGGAAATCCTCAGGAACGAGGGGACGACGGCCGTCCGACGCGCCAAGCTCGTCAACAGCTTCAATGACGGCTATCGCGGCTACCGCCGCACCTACCGGACCTGCACCCAGTCGGCCACGCTCGCCACCACGCGCTTCAGCGCCGAAGGAGCGACGATCGCCGCCTCGCTTGCCCAGGGCTCAACCTTCGCAAACAAGGGCCCGCCAGAGGCCAAGGGCGAAACCGAGGGTGAAGCGCCGCCGGCTGACGCCGGCGAAGCCGGAGCGGCGCCCGGCCAAGGGGCGGCGGCTGATAGGGGTCAGACCAGCGGCCTGGGCCCCGCAAGCCAGGCTGCAGCCCCCGCGCCTGGGCCAAGTGAGCCGGCCGAGCAGCCTGAACCGGGCGATCCGGCGCCGGCAGAGGCCGAGCCAGCCGACTGATCGTTAAATTCTAATTGTAAAGATTAATCGTTAGTTCACTCCGTCGCGATGGCGCTGGACCGGCATGCAATTGTGGCGTGGGGTCGGGCCCAATCGCCGGAAGGGACGCCAAAGTTGCCATCAGCACGGCCAAGGTCGCCATCCTCGCTGAGCGAGGAGCAGAAGCAGGCGGCGCTCAGATATATCCTCGATGCGTGGGAAGAGGCGCTGCATGACGGCATCGAGCCGGAGATGCTCGCCAACGCGGCGCTGTTCGCCGCGCTCGCCGATCTCATCGGCGCCTATGGCGAGGACGCCGTGGCTAAGATGACGAACGGGCTGTCCCGCCGCATCCATCACGGCGAATTCACGCTGAGGCGAACCGCTCAGTAGGGTCGTCGCGCGGCTAGCGAAGCACGAAGCCGTCGATCAGCAGGATCAATCCGAAGGCGATCAGCACCGCGCCGGCGATGCGGTTGATGAGCTTCAAGCGCCCTTCGGTCAGCTTATGCCTGATGGTGGCGATCAACTCAGACAGGCCGAGCCACCACAGCAGGCTGCCGCCCATGACTGCAGCGACGAGAAGCAGCGCCTCGACATAGGTGTTGAGGCCGCCGATCAACGAGCCGAGACCGCCGATCAGCGCCGCCATGCCGAGAACCGCGCCGGGATTGGTCACCGTGAGGAAGAAAGTTTGCGGGATGATTCCCGTGTGCTCGAGCAGATGAGACTTCTGCCCGACGGGAATGGTGAGCGCCGGCCGCGTGACCAGTAGCGTGAGACCGAAGCCGATCAGCAGCACTCCGCCAATCAGCTTGATCCACCCCGAATAGGCGCTCATCGCGTCGGAGATTGCGGTAACGCTGAAAGCGGCGATCGCCGCGAGCAGGCCATCGCCGATCACCGCGCCGATACCCGCGGCCAGGCCGGCCCAGAAGCCACCCTGCACCGCCCGCTGAATCACTAGCACATTCACCGGACCGATCGGCGCCGACACCAGCAGGCCGATGCCGATGCCGGCAAGCACGAGCTGAAGGGTGGAAACGACGATTTGCGCGCCTGCCTGCAAGGCCAGGCCCTATTCGCTCGGCGATGGCGCCAAGCGGTCGTTGCGCGGCGCGGGCGCCGTCAAGACCCAGACTTGCGCTCTCATGCCGATCTGCGAAATTGGTTGAGCACTCATGGAGTGATGCATGAATCGCCGAAATTCCATCATGATTGCCCTCGGCGCATTGGTAGCTGGCGCTGCCGCCCTTGTCTATGCTCACAAGGAAACCGGCGATTTGCCGCCTGGCATGACGGCCGGAACGGCCCTGGCGGCGGGCGGAGCGACCGGCCAAGCGCCGGCGCCGCTTTACGATTTCGCCGCGCTGCCGGAGCCGGTCAAGCGCATGCTGGAGCAGATCGCCGCGGCCGCGCAAAGCGGCGAGATCGAGAACATGCTGCCCGTATTCGAATCGAATGAGTTGAAGCCGATGATCGCCGAGGCTTATGTCGCCGACCCGATCGCCTTCTGGAAAAAGGAGTCGGCCGACAGCAGCGGCCGCGACGTGCTTGCAGCCATGCTGGACGTGATGTCGTCTGGCTTCGTCAAGGTGGGCCAAGGGCAGGACGAGATGTATGTCTGGCCCTATTTCGCCGAGACCGACCTCGCCAAGCTGACGCCGGCGCAGGAGGTCGAGCTTTACCGCGTGGTACCCCCGGCACTTGCCGTGCCGATGAAGAAAGACGGCAAGTACAACTATTACCGGCTCGGCATCTCGCCCGACGGCGTCTGGCACTATTTCATGCGCTAGGCGCGCGGCAAAGCCTCGCCGAATCGAACCGGCCGGCCGCCAGCGGCGCCAAGCTCGCCGTGCCACATGGCGAGTTGGCCGCGCACCAAGGTGCCAACAGGCCAACCCCGCAACTTGCGTCCGGTAAACGGCGTCCAGCCGCATTTGCTGCCGATCCACGCATCCTCGACGACGCGCTCGGCTTTGAGGTCGACGATGGTGAAATCGGCGTCGTAGCCGACGGCGATGCGCCCCTTGCCGGCAATGCCGAACAGGCGCTGCGGGCCGGCGCTGGTCAGGTCGACGAAGCGGGCAAGCGAGAGGCGCCCGGCACTGACATGATCGAGCATCACCGGAACCAGCGTCTGCACGCCCGGCATGCCCGATGGCGTGGCCGGATAGGGTTTGGCTTTTTCCTCCAGCGTGTGCGGGGCATGGTCCGAGCCGAGCACATCGACCACGCCCTGGCTCAAGCCCCACCAGAGCCGCTCCTGATGGTAACGGTCGCGGAGCGGCGGGTTCATCTGCGCCTTGGTGCCCAGTGCCGCGTAGGCGTCGGGCGCGGCAAGGGTCAGATGCTGCGGCGTGACTTCGACGGAGGCGACGTCCTTGTGCAGCGCAAGCAGCGCCATCTCCTCCCCGGTCGAGACATGCAGGATATGCACGCGCTTGCCGGCTCGGCGCGCCAGTCGCAGCAGCCGCTCAGTCGAGGCGAGCGCGGCTCCAGCATCGCGCCATTCGCTATGGCTCGCAGGATCGCCTTCGCGCTGAAGCTTGACGCGTTCTCTCAGCCGCGCTTCGTCCTCGGAATGGAAGGCGGCGCGGCGACTGATGGTCGCAAGGATGCGCGCGAGCGTCTCCTCGTCGTCGACGAGAAGATCGCCGGTGGAGGATCCCGCGAACACCTTAACGCCGGCGACGCCGGGCAGAAGCTCGAGCGTGCCGAGCTCATCCACATTGTCGCGCGTGGCCCCGACGAAGAATGCGAAGTCGCAATACATGCGCTCGGTCGCGGCGGCCACCTTGGCCGCGAGTGCCTCGGCGCTGGTGGTCGGCGGCCGCGTGTTCGGCATCTCGAACACAGCGGTGACGCCGCCCAGCACGGCCGAGCGGCTGCCCGATTCGAGATCTTCCTTGTGCTCCAGCCCCGGCTCGCGGAAATGCACCTGGGTGTCGATCACCCCTGGCAAGATATGGAGGTCGGTCGCGTCGATCGTCTCGCCGGCGAGCCTCTTGGCGATCAAGCCGATCTCGGCAATGCGGCCGTCGCGCAAGCCGATATCGGCAAGCCCCTCGCCGGCATGATTGACGACGGTGCCACCTTTGATGACAAGATCGAAGGTCTCGGCCACGAGCTTCTCTTGCGGGGGCTCGCCCGCTCCCATAAATGTCGGACGCCTTGGTACCAGAAGGTATGGTCATGGGCCATTGCCATGCGAGCCTGCTTGCCTCCCGCGGCATTCTCCGCGTGCGGGGGGCGGACGCGCGCAAATATCTCCAGGGGCTGGTCAGCAACGATATCGGCAAGGCGCAAGGCGAAAACGCGATCCATGCCGGCCTGCTCTCGCCCCAGGGCAAGATTTTGTTCGATTTCTTTGTCGTTCCCGAGGGCGACGGCTTCCTGATCGATGTCGCGCGGGACAAGGCAGACGAACTGTTGAAACGGCTGCTTTTCTACCGCTTGCGGGCGCAGGTCGAGACCGAGCAGGAGCCCTCCCTTGCGGTGGCCGCAACTTGGGGCGGCACCCCTGCACGACCCCAAGGCGCGATCGCCTATGCCGATCCAAGGCTTCCGGAGCTTGGCTTTCGCCTGCTGCTGCCGAAGGACACCGCCCTTGCCGATCTCGGCTGTGAGACGGCGAGCGAGAGCGACTACCATGGCTTGCGCATCAGGTTCGGCGTGCCGGAAGGCGGCCGGGACTACGGGTTCGGCGACGCCTTTCCGCACGAGGCGTTGTTCGACCAGTTGAACGGGGTCGATTTCGCCAAAGGCTGCTATGTCGGCCAGGAGGTCGTTTCGCGCATGGAGCACCGAGGCACGGCGCGGAAGCGCATCGTGCCGGTCGAGGGCGAAGCGACCCTGCCGGCTCCCGGTACGAGCGTCGAGGCCGGCGGCGTGCCCATCGGCACCCTCGGCTCGGTGAGCGGCGCCTCGGGGCTTGCGCTCATTCGCCTCGACCGCGCCGAGGACGCCTTGGCGCACGGCAAGGCCCTGACCGCGGGCGGGGTCGCGGTGGCGCTCCGCAGGCCGGGCTTCGCCCGCTTCGAGGTGCCGGTCGCGGGCGCCCTCGCATGAGCGCCCGGGGTGAACTCACACGCTGTCCGTGGCCCGGCACCGACCCGCTCTATGTCGCCTACCACGACGAGGAATGGGGCGTGCCGGAGCGCGACGATCAGGCGCTTTACGAGAAGCTGATGCTCGACGGCTTCCAGGCGGGGCTCTCCTGGATCACCATCCTGCGCAAGCGCGAGGCCTTCCGGCGCGCCTTCGGCGGTTTCGCACCGGAGAAGATCGCCCGCTACACGCCGCAGAAGGTAGAAGCTCTGATGCGCGACGAGGGCATCGTGCGTAACCGCATGAAGATCGAGGGCGCGGTCAAATCCGCCCAGGCCTGGCTCACGATCATGGAGCAGGGCGAAGGCTTCGCAGCCTATCTATGGGCCTTCGTCGACGGCAGGCCGATCGACAACCGCTACAAGACGATCAAGCAGATTCCCGCCGAAACGGCGCTGTCGCGCGCCATTGCCAAGGACCTAAAGGCGCGCGGCTTCAAGTTCTGCGGGCCGACGATCGTCTACGCCTTCATGCAGGCGACCGGGATGGTCAACGACCACCTGGTTGCCTGCCATCGCCATGCAGCTTGCGTGAAACTTGGAAAAGCCTAGCCGCGGCCACGCGGGTCCATGCTGCGGGGATAGGTGCGCTCTTCCTGGATCTTCCCGTCGCGCTTCCTGATGCGGACCGAGCCCATGCCGCCGACGGCCTTTTCCAGCACGCCGCCCTTGGTGGCCTTTGCCTTGCTGGCGAACGTCTTGACGACGCTGCCCGAGCCTTCGCTTTTCAGTTCCCACTTCTTCGACTTAGCATTGTGACTGAGCGAATATCTGGGCAGCTTTGCCATGTGCATCTCCACATCAAAGACTGAGGTTGACCCCTACTCGTGGGAATCGGCTAAAGGAATGCCATTCTGAGTGGCCCACGTCTAGATTTTCATGCTTGGGCTTCACAAATAATTCGTGGCGCTCTATCGACGATTCTGGACATGCGCTTGGAACGACCTAGGTGATACATGCAAGGTCTCGCGGCCAGCACATCCTCGCGCGCTTGGCAGCGCATGCTGAGCGGGCGACGGCTCGACCTGCTCGACCCCTCGCCGCTCGATATCGAGGTCGAGGATATCGCGCATGGGCTTGCCCGCGTGGCGCGGTGGAACGGCCAGACCGATGGCGAGCACGCCTTCTCCGTCGCGCAGCACAGCGTGCTGGTGGAAGAGATCGCGGCCGAACTGGAGCCGAAACTCGAGCGGAGGTTCAGGCTGGCGGCGCTGATCCACGACGCACCGGAATATGTCATCGGCGACCTGATCAGCCCGTTCAAGGCGGCGCTCGCGCTCGACTACCGCGCCTTCGAGGCCAAGCTGCTTGCCGCCATTCATCTGCGCTTCGGGCTGCCGGCGGCGCCGCCCGATCCTGTCGCCAAGCTGATCAAGCGTGCCGACAAGATCGCGGCCTATTACGAGGCCAGTTGCCTTGCCGGGTTTTCGCGGAACGAGGCGCGGCGCTTCTTCGGCCAGCCACGCGGCCTCAGTCCAGCCCTGGTCAAGCGCCTGTCGCATCTGATCCCTCTTCCAGCGGCAGCGGTTGAAACTGAATTCATTAATAGATTCAATGAGCTGTACCGATGACCATTGAACGGCGAATCCTTTCTTGGAAGCCACCCTGCGAACAATGACCACCCTGATTTTGCCAACAGAACCGACTAGAGTGCCGCGCAGCATGAGCCCCGAAACCATCTTTGTCGCGCCGCTGAGCCTAGTCGAGACCACCGTCGCCGACGCGCAGATCAGCCATCTTGTCACTTTGATCAACGGTGAGACGCCGATTCCCACACCGCCAAGAATTGGACCGGACCGGCATCTGCGGCTGTCCATGAACGATATTTGCGAGCCGCAGCCCGGCCTCGTGCTGCCCTGCCAAACGCATGTCTCCGACCTCATCCGCTTCGCGCGCGATTGGGACCGGCAAGCGCCGCTGCTGATCCATTGCTGGGCGGGCATCAGCCGCTCGACGGCGGCGGCGTTCATCTCGCTCTGCGCGCTGAACCCTGAGGGCGCCGAGCTTGACCTCGCCTGGGCGCTGCGCCGCGCCTCGCCCACCGCCTACCCCAACCGCCTCCTCGTCGCGCTCGCCGACGAGGTGCTGAGCCGCGACGGGCGGATGATCTCGGCGGTGGAGGAGATCGGCAGGGGCAGGCTTGCCGACGAAGCCGAGGTGTTCGCGCTGCCCGCCTTGCTTGCCGCCTAGGCGTCGCGATGGCCGAGGCAAGACGCAAAGCATCGCTCCAGCCGCAGCCGCGCAGCACAAACCCGCAGATCGAGCTTGGGCTGAACGCGGCCATCGTCACAGTGCGCGAAGGGCAGCCGCACATCCTCGTGGTGCGGCCCGGCATGGCAGGCTCCGGCGCCTGGGATGCGCTCCCCTTCGGTCCGTTCGCGCCGCGGGCCCACCGCACTCTGGAAATCGGCTTGCGCGAATGGGTGAAGCGGCAGACCGGGCTCGGGCTCGGCTATGTCGAGCAGCTTTACACCTTTGGCGACCGGGGCAGGCATGCCGAGGCCGACGGTCCGCATACGCTCTCGGTCGGCTACCTCGCGCTCAGCCGCGGCGGCGATGAGCTGCTCGGCTCGCATTGGTCGCCCTGGTACGCCTATTTCCCCTGGGAGGATTGGCGGCAGGGCAAGCCCGAAATTCTCACCAAGGAGATCGAGCCGAGGCTGAAAGACTGGGCGGCGCGTCCGCCCTCCCCCAACGAACCGGCGCGCGCGCTTAGGCGTCCCGAGCGCCTGAGGACCTCGTTCGGCATCGGCGGGGGATGGGACGAGGAAAGGGTGCTCGAGCGCTACGAGCTCTTATACGAAGCGGGTCTCGTGCCTGAGGCCAAGCGCGACGGTCGCTGCGCGGCAGGGCAATGGACGGACCTGCCGGAGCTTGGTCGGCCGATGGCCTTCGATCATCGCCGCATCCTCGCCACCGCGCTCGGACGGCTACGTGGCAAGCTGAAATATCGCCCGGTGGTGTTCGAGCTTCTGCCGCCCGAGTTTACGCTCTACGATCTACAGAAGACGGTCGAGGCGATCTCCGGCACGTTGCTGCATAAGCAGAATTTCCGGAGACTGGTGGAGCAAGGCGGCCTGGTCGAGGCGACCGGCAATGTGTCGACGGCGACGGGCGGGCGGCCGGCGCGGCTTTACCGCTTCCGCCGCGAGGTAGTGCTGGAGCGCCCCGCGCCGGGGCTCAGGGTCAAGGCCGGCCGCAGCTGATTGCAGGCAGCTTTTACAGATGAAGGTGGAGGAGTGATGTGTTCGATAAAGCTCGGGACAGGGACCGGTTCTCGCAAGTTCGGCATGACAAGCATGCTGGCCGCGGCATTCGTGCTGGCGGGCTTGTTGCCAGGCTGGACCGAGAACAAGACGGTGAAAACCAAAGAGGCAACACTCAAGGTCGAGACCGTCGCGACCAAGCTGCAGAATCCGTGGGGTCTCGCCTTCCTGCCAGACGGGCGGATGCTGGTGACCGAGAAGCCCGGCAAGCTGCGCATCGTGACCAAGGACGGCACTAAATCCGAGCCGCTGAAAGGCGTGCCGGAAGTTGCCGCCGGCGGACAGGGCGGCCTGCTCGACGTTGCGCTCGATCCCAAATTCGCGGAGAACGGCCTGGTCTATCTATCCTTCTCTGAGCCTGGCGAAGGCGGCGCGGGAACCTCAGTCGCGCGCGGCAAGCTCGGCGCGGATGGCTTGGAGAATGTCGAGGTCATCTTCCGGCAAAAGCCCAAGGTCAGCGGCGGCAATCATTTCGGCTCGCGGCTTGCCTTTAGCCCCGACGGCAAATTGTTCGTCACCACCGGTGACCGCTTCAAATTCGAGCCGGCGCAGGATCTGTCGACCCATGTCGGCAAGGTGATCCGCATCAACCCCGACGGATCGGTGCCGGAGGACAATCCTTTTGTCGGGCAGGACGGCAAGCTGCCGGAGATCTGGTCCTACGGCCATCGCAACGCGCAAGGCGCCGCGATCCAGCCGGAAACGGGCAAACTCTTCGAGCATGAGTTCGGCCCGCTTGGTGGCGACGAGCTGAACGTGATCGAGCCCGGCAAGAACTATGGGTGGCCGTTGGTGAGCTGGGGCAAGCATTATGACGGCAAGGAAATCCCCGATCCGCCCACGCGCCCGGAATTCACCGACGCCATCCGGCATTGGACGCCAGTAATTTCGCCTTCGGGGATGACCTTCTATACGGCGGACGCCATTCCCGGCTGGAAGGGCAATCTCCTGATCGGAGGACTCTCCTCGCAAGCGCTCGTCCGGCTCACTCTGGACGGCGAGAAGGTGACCGGCGAGGAACGCATCCCGCTGGGCGGTCGCATCCGCAATGTGGTGCAAGGCCCCGACGGCGCGGTTTATGTGTTGGAAGAATCGAAGGGCAGCATCGTTCGGCTGTCGTTGGCCCCATGAAGCCAGAATAGCCGCTCACGATTGGGACGGAAGTCCGATGCAAAACGCACTTTCGCTCGGCCTGTTCGGCATCTTCGGACGCTCGCAGGAGCTGCGCGACTTCGAGACGGCGCTTCGCTCGGTCGATCTGCATCCCAAGCTCGTGCCGGAAGCGGTCAAGCTCACCGCTGTGAAGCTGCTCAAGCAGCAGGCGCCGGGCGGCTCGGTCCAGCCGCAAACCTATAGCGCGGCGGCGGAGATTCTCGCTTACTGCATGATCGGCGCCGACGGCTTTGCCGGGGCCAACGCGCCGGAGCTCGCCAACGCAGTCGAGCAGCGGATCGAGACCGCGCTAGCTGCCGGCACCAGCCTAGATGCCCAGCTCGTGCTGCTCGCCTTGCATGCTAGGGTCATCCAGCCGAGCGTCGTTGCGTTCTTCGATCTGGAAAGCAGCGCCGAAGGCGACTGAGCCTCGCCGAGGCCGCAGAGTCGCCGCACTGGCACCGCTTAGTGAAGCGAGCTATACGCCCCTACTCCGCAGCGCTCCTGGCCCTCCATGCAACCCATCATTTCCGTCAAGGACCTGTCGAAGACCTACGCCACCGGCTTCGAGGCGCTGAAGAACGTCAGTCTCGACATCAGAAAGGGCGAAATCTTCGCCCTGCTCGGCCCCAACGGCGCGGGCAAGACCACCTTGATCAGCATCATTTGCGGGATCGTGACGCCGAGCGCAGGCAAGGTGATCGTGGACGGTCACGACATCGCCACCGATTACCGCGCCGCGCGCGCCATGATCGGGCTGGTGCCGCAGGAACTGACCGCCGACATGTTCGAGTCGGTCTGGACCACGGTGTCGTTCAGCCGCGGGCTGTGGGGCAAGTGGGACGATCCCGCCCATCTCGAGAAGGTGCTGAAGAACCTCTCGCTGTGGGACAAGAAGGATCAGAAGCTGATGACCTTGTCGGGCGGCATGAAGCGGCGGGTGCTGATCGCCAAGGCTCTGTCGCACGAACCCAGCATCCTGTTCCTCGACGAGCCGACCGCCGGGGTCGATGTCGCGCTGCGCAAGGACATGTGGGAGAACGTGCGATCTTTGCGGGAGTCCGGGGTCACCATCATTCTCACCACGCATTACATCCACGAGGCCGAGGACATGGCCGACAGGATCGGGGTGATCAACAAGGGCGAACTGATCCTGGTTGAGGACAAGCGCGAGCTGATGCACAAGCTCGGCAAGAAGCAACTGACGTTGCAGCTGCATGACAGCCTCGGCACCATCCCACCGGCGCTTGCCGGCTATGACCTAAACCTCGCCAATGGCGGCAGCGAGCTGGTCTATACCTACGATACACAAGGCCCGCGCACCGGCATCACCGGTCTCCTCACCGACCTCGCCTCGGCCGGCATCCGGTTCAAGGACCTGGACACGACGCAAAGCTCGCTCGAGGACATTTTCGTCGATCTGGTGAGACACAGATGAACCTGCCGGCGACCATAGCGATCTACAAATTCGAGATGGCGCGCTGGGGGCGCACCTTCCTGCAGAGCATCGTCTCGCCGGTGATCGCCACCTCGCTCTATTTCGTGGTGTTCGGCGCGGCGATCGGCTCGCGCATCACCGAGATCGACGGCGTCTCCTACGGCGCGTTCATCGTGCCCGGGCTGATCATGCTGACCTTGCTCACCCAGAGCGTGGCGAATGCATCGTTCGGCATCTACTTCCCGCGCTTCACCGGCACGGTTTACGAGCTGCTCTCGGCACCGATCTCGCCGTTCGAGATCGTGCTCGGCTATGTCGGGGCCGCGGCCACAAAGTCGATCATTCTCGGCCTGATCATCCTCGCTACGGCAGCCTTCTTTGTACCTCTCGAAATCGCGCATCCGTTCTGGATGGTGGGCTTTCTCGTATTGACCGCGGTGACCTTCAGCCTGCTCGGCTTCGTCATCGGGCTTTGGGCCGACGGATTCGAGAAGCTCCAGCTCGTGCCGCTACTGATCATCACGCCGCTGACATTTCTCGGCGGCACATTCTATTCGCTCAGCGTGCTGCCGCCTTTCTGGCAGACGGTCACTTTGTTCAACCCGGTGATCTATCTCGTCAGCGGCTTCCGCTGGAGCTTCTTCGAGATCGCCGATGTCAGCCCCCTGGTGAGCCTCGCCATGGTGGCGCTGTTCCTGGCGATCTGCCTCGCGCTGGTCTGGTTGATCTTCAAGACCGGCTACCGGCTGAAAAGCTAGCCGCCAATATTCACTCGGGGTCAGGTAACGATCTTGGAATTATGCTGACTGATAAGCCTCGTTTTTTGCCGCAAGAGTGCTTATATTGCCTCTGTAGTTCAGCTCATCACAGCCGCAGATTATTTTCCCTTTTCCGGAAAAAAATTGGCCTTCGACGAAGAGGTTTTTGCGTCATGACCACATTCGATTACACCGCGCTCGCGGAACTCTACCCGGCCAGGAGCTGGAAGGGGGGCGCTGGCCGCGTCACCTATAAGCGATTTGAGGCTGCCGCCGAGGCGCTCCGCTTCGCCATCGAGGAGCTGCCGCCGCAGTTCCTGCTGGGCACCTATCTCGAGGTCGAGGAGGAGCGGTTTGACGGAAGGCAGATCCGGCAGCTCTATGAGAGCCAGGACTATCCGCTGCCGCGCCGTCAGTCGCGTGACGGAGAAATCGACATAAAGAGTCCGGTAAAGGCAAAGCGGCGTTCGCCCGCCTCACTCAAGCGCAAATAGCGGACGATCAAACGTTCGCCGGAAGAATCGCCTCATGCAGACTTATGTCGCAGAAATCGACGGGCGGGCGATCTTCGCCTTTCGCGCGTGCGATCCTGCCAGCGCGCAAGCTTGGCTCGATATTCATGCGGTGATGCGGCACACGCTTGAAACCATCCATAGCGGCGGACGGCGTATCTGGAATGGCCATGCGCGCATCGTCGCGCGCAAGGCAAGCTCTCGCGAAGCGGGGATTTGGAGCAAACTGAGCGGCAAGGTTGCGAGCGCCGACCCGTTCGAGGAGGCGGACGCCGTCACGGTATGGCTCATTCCCACATCCGATGAGCGGCGCGCAGATCAATCCCTCTAGAAACCAACAAGCCGCCCCCCGAAGGGGACGGCTCTCAAGATCATCGCAGTCGCTTCGTCCGTTAGAACTAGGCGGCCTGGATGTTGGCCACGGCGGTCTTGCCGCTGCGGCTATCTAGCTCGGTGTCAAAAGAGACCTTCTGGCCCTCGACCAGCCGGCTGATGCCAGCGCGCTCGAGTGCGGTAGCGTGGACGAACACGTCCTTGCCGCCATCCTCCGGCTCGATGAAGCCGAATCCCTTTTGCTCGTTATAGAATTTCACAGTGCCCTTCGTCATGAGGGGGTCGTCCTTTCGCAGATAGTCAGTTGCAGTTCTGCTCAAGACCGAGCGAGCCCGGCCTGAAGCGTCTTCGTCGATGTTTGGGGAGGGTCTGAACGTGCGCCTGGCAATCAGCGGAGGCGAAACGGCCACATTGTCCGGCCAAATGTCGATAAAGCTACATAAGCGCATTCACGGGCATTTACAAGCACAAACGCTCCGCGCCTCCAGGGATACGAACGCGAAGCCATCCGATCCGGCGTCATGCCCGGACTTGTTCCGGGCATCCAATAGGGCGGTTGGTAGGTTCGCAGTGGAAGTCATCCTTAGATCGCCGGGACAAGCCCGGCGATGACGAGAAGGAGAAGAGGCACAACAAACTCCCCGCTCTCCCTCCGACGAGCGTGCTATGGACGAGCGATGAGGGAAACACTTGAATCTGAGAAAATGTCGGCACAAGAGCCGAAGCTGCAGCGCTCGATCGGGCCGGTGCAGATGGCGCTTTACGGCCTCGGCAGCATGCTGGGCGCGGGGATTTACGGCCTTATCGGCAAAGCGGCGGGGATCGCCGGCAACGCCGTTTGGCTCGCCTTCATCGTGGCGCTTGTGGCGGCTCTGCTCACAGCGCTCTCCTATGCCTCGCTGGGTTCGCGTCATCCGCGCGCGGCGGGCGCGGCCTATGTCACGGGGCGCGCTTACGGCTTTCCGCTGCTGAGCTTCATGGTCGGGCTGGCGCTGGTCTGCTCGGGGCTCACCTCGATCGCCACGCAGAGCCAAGTCTTTGCCGCCAATGTCGCCGCCTTGTTCGGGCTCCAGCACATCCCTGTCTCCTGGCTCGCGCTCGGCTTCCTGCTGATCCTGACCGGCATCGTGTTCCGCGGCATCCGCGAGTCAATGTGGGTCAATGTGATCTGCACCTTGGTCGAGGCGGGCGGGCTCATCCTCGTGGTCGCGGTGGGCGCGTCCTATTGGGGATCGGTCGATTATCTGGCAACGCCTGCCGCGATCGGCGGCGACCCTGCCGTGCTCCTCATCATGCAGGGCGCCGTGCTCGCCTTCTTCGCCTTTATCGGTTTCGAGGATATGTACAACGTCGCCGAGGAAGTCCGTGAGCCCGAGCGCAATCTGCCGCTCGGACTGATCCTCGCCATGGCGGCGGCCGCGATCCTGTATATCGCCGTCGCGGTCACTGCCGTCTCGGTGGTTCCGTGGCAAGAGCTGGCGGAAGCGCCTGGGCCGATCACCGAGGTCGTGACACGGGCGGCACCGTCGATCTCGCCAATCGTGTTCACGGCTATCACACTATTCGCCGTGGCCAACACCGCGCTCGTCAACTACATCACCTCTTCGCGGCTGATCTACGGCATGGCGCGGCAGGGACTGCTGCCAGCGACGCTCGGCAAGGTGCATGCAGGGAGGCGAACGCCGCATCTCGCCATCGCCGCGCTGTTTCTCGTGCTGGCGCCGCTCGCTTTTCTGGGCACGATCGCCGAGCTCGCCGCGGCAACCGTGCTGCTGCTGCTACTCGTATTCATGGTGGTAAATGGCGCGCTGTTCATCTTGAAGGGCCGCAAGGGCGAGAAGCCGGGGCGGTTCGAAATTCCCCGCTTTGTGCCGGCGCTCGGCGCGTTCGTGTGTTTCGTGCTGATCGCCGTGCGGACGGCGACCGGAGACTATCAGGCGCCAGTGCTCGCTGCGGCGATGCTGCTCGGATCGCTAGCCGTCTACGCCCTGATGCGGCGGCTCGCTTAAGCGCGGCTGTCGGCGAGCCGATGCGGCGGGTGGCGCTGGTCGCCGCGGCGGTTCAGGCGGCGCACATAGGTGATCGTCGCCTGCGGCCGCTCGGCCCTGACCTTCAGCGCTGCGATCAGGGCATCCTCGGCCCTGACCACGAGCCGGTCGCCTTTACCTTCAACACTGATTCCGACGGTGAACTGCGATTGCACGCCGATGCTCCTTTGCCGAGCATGCCCAGCCGGCATCAGCAGCCTAGCAAAAGCCGGCGCGCTCGCACACGGCTTAAAACCGCTTCAACCGCATCACTGGAAGGCGCCGGCAAAACCGGGAGATGGAGGCGCGGAACTGTTGCTCGGCTTGGGCGTGGGAGGTTTGGGCTTAACCTCGGGGGCGGCGACATCGGCGTTGTCGGCCACCGCCTCAGCTTTCGCCTCCTTGCCGAGGATCGCCGCGGCCACACCGGCGTCGAGACTGTAGACGTCGCTATACGTCTTTACATTGCCCTCGGCGTCGACCACCGCAGTGAAATAGGTGGTATGCACCGGCACACGGCCCTTTAATGCAACGCCGCTGTTGTAACCGCTGGCCAGCAGCTTATCGATTTCGGAGGCCGGCATGCCCCTGTCTTCGGCCAGGATCACCGCGGCCACCTTGCCGGGATTGGCGACGCGCGGGCAGTGGTGACCTTCGACGCGCACCTCGCGGTTTAAGAGTTCGCGTTTGATGGTATCGTGCATGTAGACGGAATGCCGGTTGGGGTAGAGGAATTTGACCTTGCCGAGCACATTGGTCGGCCCCGGCGCCTGAGTGAAGCTTATCGCGCCCATGTTCACCCGGTTCCAGTCGATCGAGCTCGGATCGACGCGCTTGCCCTTGTAGTTCACGTTGAGCTTATGCTGCTTGAGGACCGAGGCGCCGCTGCCAAACATGCCCCCGCCGCCACTCCGCAAGCGCGGCAGCAAATCCTCCCTGATGATGGTCGGCGGCACCGTCCATTCCGGATTGAATACGATCGATTTGAGATCGGCCGAGAAGATCGGCGTGGCGTAGACCGGCTTGCCGACCACCACCTTCTCCTTGTGGATGATATTGCCGTTCTTGGCGATGTAGGCCATGTATTCTGGGATGTTGATCTGCACGTAGAGCGACCCGAGGTCCTCGGGCATCCAACGCCAGCGCTCCATATTGACGATCAGCTTCTGCATGTTGCGCGGCTTGGCGCCGGCTTCGCTTTCGGCGCGGGCCTTCAGCAGCGCCTGGTGCAGCCGCTTGAACTGCTCATGCTTGGGGTGCAGCGAGCGGAGATAGTCGTTCGGGGCCGGCGTATCGGCGATCTCGGCCAAGACGAGCTTCGGATCGCGGAAGGTCGGAATCATGTCGTTGTTCTTGAGCTTGTCGGGATCGGTCCTGCCGCCGCGCGCATGCCGCGCATATTTTAGGATGGCGAGGTTGAGCTTGATCTCGCTCAGGGCCTGCTCGTCGACGGAGTCCGGCAGGTGTCCGGCGGCGGGAAAATCGAAAGCGGCGCGCGAAAGACCCCAATCGTCGGCCTTGAGAATCTCATCGATGGCGGCTTGCGCTTCGCTGGAGAAGCCCATGTCGGATGTCCAGACCGGATCGCCGCGGGCGTTGTAGAACGCCCCGAGCGCGGCGAGGTCGCTGGCGGGAGCGGCGTTGCGGAAGGCGGAGTCGGCGAGCTTGGCGCGGATTGCGGCCACCACGGGCGTGGCGTCGGAGAGAGGCGCGGCGGCCTCTTGCGGCGCAGTTGCCGCCATGCCCGCACCATCGGCTGGCGCCGCAGCCGGCTCCAACGAAGAGTCGGTGGCAGCGCTTTGGTCGGCGGGTTGCGGAGCGCCGGCATTGGGGTCGTCGTCGACCTCCTCCGCGGCTGGAACGTCCTGGGCGAAAGCCGGCGGCAACGCAAAGGCGCCGAGCCAGAAGACCGAAGCAGCCGCGGCAAGGGCGGCGATCAGCGATCGTCTACGCATCCCCCTACCCCCTCGTACTTGAAGGCCAAGGTTAGTCCGAGTTGGACGACGGAGCCACCAGGAATCGCCACAAGGTCGCGGTGGGCTGGATCCGAGCCCGCGCCAGATCTCAGAAACTGGCCCAACTTCCCGTCGGCGGCAGCACGCCGCAGACCCTTTGAACGGGCCGGCCGATCGCCTATACTCCAAATGAGAATAGGTGGGGGCCGGCCCTTGTGCCGGATGTTTTAACGACCCATATATGCTCACTGTGAGCATTATTGACAGGAAATAGTTCAATGACGAGGCTTCACGGCAACACATTGCCAAGCAGGCGCAAGGCGCGCGCGGTTCTTCCGCCCTCGCTGCTGCCCGACCTCGCCTATACGCCGGAGGTGGCAAGGGAGACCGCCCATCTCTACGAGCGCGTGTCGCGCGTCATCCCGCCCATCGAGTGGCCGGGCTTCGCGCCCTACATCAAGGCGATCAACGATCTGAAGCGCGCGCGCAACGCCGTGGTGCTGGCGCACAACTACATGACGCCGGAGATTTTCCATTGCGTCGCCGACGTGGTCGGCGATTCGCTCCAGCTTGCGCGCGAGGCGTCGAAGACCGACGCCGAGATCATCGTGCAGGGCGGCGTGCATTTCATGGCCGAGACCTCGAAGCTGCTCAACCCTGACAAGACGGTGTTGATCCCGGACATGCGTGCGGGCTGCTCGCTCGCCGCCTCGATCACGGGCGCCGACGTACGCGCGCTTCGCGAGGCCTATCCCGGCGTGCCGGTAGTGACCTATGTCAACACCTCGGCCAACGTCAAGGCTGAGTCCGACATTTGCTGCACTTCGTCCAACGCGGTGCGCGTGGTCGAGTCGCTCGGCACCAAGCGCGTCATCATGATCCCCGATGAGTATCTTGCCAAATGGGTGGCGAGCCAGACCGATGTCGAGATCATCGCCTGGAAGGGCCATTGCGAAGTGCATGAGCGCTTCACCGGCGAGGAGTTGCGCGCCTATCGCGAGACCGATCCGGGCGTGAGGATCATAGCACATCCAGAGTGCGCGCCGGACGTGATCGCTGAAGCCGATTTCACCGGCTCGACCTCGGGCATGATCAAATGGGTGCAGGAGCATCAGCCGTCCAAGGTGCTGCTCGTGACCGAGTGCTCGATGAGCGACAATGTCGCGGTCGAGGCACCGAACGTCGCATTCGTGCGGCCCTGCAATCTCTGCCCGCATATGAAGCGGATCACCCTGCCGAGGATCCTCGACAGCCTGGTGTTCCTCAAGGACGAGGTCACGATCGATCCAGCCATCGCCGAGCGGGCGCGGCTGCCGATCGAGCGCATGATCAACCTCAATCACTGACACGGGCTCGCTTCGAGACGCTACCACGATGAACATGCACAGCGACTTACCCTCGAAGGCCAATGGCGGCGAAAGCGGCGTGGTAATTGTCGGAGCCGGGCTTGCCGGGCTGTTCACCGCGCTCAAGCTCGCGCCGCTGCCGGTCACAATGGTCTCGGCGGCGCGGTTCGGCGAGGGCGCATCGAGCCTCTGGGCGCAGGCCGGCATCGCCGCCGCGATCGCCGAAGGCGACAGTCCCGAGCAGCACGCGGCCGATACGATTCAAGCCGGTGCCGGCATCGTCGACGACAAGATCGCGCATCTTCTCGCGCGCGAGGCGCGCGACCGGGTGGAGGACCTGCTTCGCTATGGCGTGCCCTTCGACAAGGACCTCGAAGGTCATTTCAGCCTGGGGCGCGAGGCGGCGCATGGACGGAACCGCATCCTCCATGTGAAGGGCGACACCGCCGGCCGCGCCATCATGCACGCGCTAATCGAAGCGGTCAGGCAGACACCATCGATCACCGTGCTCGAAGGCTTCGCAGCGCGGGACCTCATATTGCGCAAGGGACGGATCAGGGGCGTCGAACTTATTGCGGCGGACGGTGTGCATTTCGTCCTGCCCGCGTGCGCGGTCGTGCTTGCGACGGGCGGCGCGGGCCAGATCTTCGCGATCACCACCAATCCGCGTGAAGCCAAAGGCGAAGGCATTGCCATCGCCGCCCGCGCCGGCGCCGCGATCACCGACGCTGAGTTCGTGCAGTTCCATCCCACCGCCATCAATATCGGCCGCGACCCTGCGCCGCTTGCCACCGAGGCGCTCAGGGGCGAAGGCGCGCTGCTGATCAACGCACGCGGCGAGCGCTTCATGCGTGCGGTCCACGCGGACGCCGAGCTTGGCCCGCGCGACGTGGTGGCACGTGCCGTCTATCGCGAGATCGGATGCGGCCGTGGCGCTTTCCTCGATTGCCGCCCGCTCGGGGCCAGGTTCGCCGAGCATTTCCCGACCGTGTATGCGGCCTGCCGCGCGGCGGGGATCGATCCGACGCAGGAGCCGATCCCGGTCGCGCCGGCGGCGCATTACCACATGGGAGGCATCCTTACCGACGCACGCGGGCGCAGCACCATCGACGGGCTTTGGGCCTGCGGCGAGGTGGCCTCGACTGGAGCGCATGGCGCCAACCGGCTGGCCTCCAATTCGCTGCTGGAGGCGGTGGTGTTCGGCGCCAGGGTGGCGAGCGACATCGCCTCGATACTGCCTGCCGCAACCTCCGTGCCGGCTATGCACGAAACGGCACCTGCCGGACGGGAACAAAGTAATAAGAGCGAAGCCGCCGAGCAGAGGCTTCGCGCGGCAATGAGCGCGGGCGCCGGGGTCATTCGCGACGCAGCGTCGTTGCGCGGCGCGCTGGAGGAGATCGTTCAACTCGAGCTGGAAAATTCGGAGAGCGATGGCGACCACCGTCTCACCAATATGCTCACCACCGCCAAGCTGATCGCCGCCGCCGCGCTGCAGCGCAGGGAAAGCCGCGGCGCGCATTTCCGCAGCGACTATCCAATGCCGGACGACAGCCTTGCCAGGCGGAGCTTCTTCACTCTGGCCGAAGCAAATGGCATTTTGGCCGCGGCAAGCGCGCCGGCCGATACCGCCCGGGTCCATCGATTGTTCAGCCGCGCCGCGCTCCATGCATGAGCGGTAAATCCTCTTTCCCGCTGACGCTGCCGCCGCAGCTAGTGGCGAAAGCCGTTGCCGCCGCACTCGAGGAAGATCTTGGCGCGGCCGGGGATATCACCACCGACTCCATCGTCCCAGCCGAAGCGCAGGGCGAGGCCACGATCGTAGCGCGCCAGGCGGGCGTGGTGGCCGGTCTCGATTTCGCCGAGGCGGCGTTCAGGGCGCTCGATCAAGATGCGCGCTTCGAACGTGTTGTCGAAGATGGGAGCAGGGTCGCGGCCGGCGGCACGATTGCCGAAATATCCGGCAAGACCCGCGCGCTGCTCACGGCCGAGCGCACCGCGCTCAATTTTCTCGGCCGGTTGAGCGGCATCTCGACCCTTACCGCCGCTTTCGTCAAAGCCGTGGAGGGAACCGGCGCGCGCATTGCCTGTACGCGCAAAACCACGCCGGGCTTACGCGCGTTGGAGAAATACGCGGTGCGCGCGGGCGGCGGGGTGAACCACCGCTTCGGGCTCTATGACGCGGTGCTGGTGAAGGACAATCACATCGCCTCGGCGGGCGGGCTAGCCAAGGCCCTGGAGCGGCTCGGCGCACGCGGGGGACATACGGTCAAAGTTGAAGTCGAGGTCGACTCCCTCGATCAACTCGAAGAAGCGCTGCGCTTTCCGATCGACGCCGTGCTGCTCGACAATATGGATGCCGCGACACTCAAGAACGCCGTGAAGCTGGTGGCGGGCCGCGTCGTGACGGAGGCGTCCGGCGGCGTTAGCTTGGACAATGTGCGGGAAATTGCGTTATCGGGCGTCGACCTGATCTCGGTCGGCGCGCTTACTCACTCGCCCCGAAACCTAGACTCATCGCTGGAGTGGGCGAGCTAGAGCTGCTGGTCACCGCCGAGACGAGCGAGAGCGCAGGGGTCAACGAGAACATCGATGAGTCGGTTTCCGCCTGCTCGGGCTTGGGGCCGCCAGCCGACGCTTCGACGACGTAAGGCTGTTCGTTGCGCTTCTTGTAGAAGATGTGCCGGCCGATCTTGTCGATCTTGCTCATGCTGCCGGCCCAATAGGGGCTCACATAATTGGCGTGGTAGAAGGTCGAATAGCCGACCTCGGGAAGCCATAGTTCGCCGGCGGTGATCTGCCTGGAGATATCCTGAGCCTGGGCCCATTGCGCGTCGTTACGCGGGATGTCGGTCTTGCCGTCGCAGGCGAAGGAGAACTGGCAGCCTTTCTGATTCTGGCCTTGATAGACCACGCCGCAGATCGTCTCGGGGAAGAGCGGGCTCCTGACCCGATTGAGAATGACCTGGGCAACCGCGACCTGGCCGCGCACAGGCTCGCCGCGCGCCTCGAAATAGATGGCGGTGGCGAGACAGCGGCGCTCGCGCTCCTGGAACTCGGCCTGGCTCTCGCCCTGGTAGCGGAAATTCAGCGCCTCGGGGCTCGGATGGTAGGCGATCTCCGCTGGCGACGGCCGGAAGCCGTCGACGTCGAGCACCGCGTTGAAGGACGAGGCGGCAAGCGCGTTCATCATGCCCGGAGCGCCCACCGAGGCCTTGAGCGCAATGGCGGAGGTGGTCGGCCTGAGCCGGTCGCCCTTGGCGGCGCCGTTCACTTCGCTGCGGCGGCCGAGCGTTCCGGTCGCGCCGGGATCGCCGGCCAGACTTGCGACGATGAGCTGCCTGCCGGCCGAGGTGATGGCGGTGCTATAGTGGTCGGCGCGCGGTCCCTTGCTGCCGGTGCGGAACAAGAGGGCGGCTTCGCGCGGGAGGCGCTGCGGCGCAGCGTCGGCCCGATGGGTCAGGGCCTGCACCGAGCCGGTGCCGGCAAGATAAAGCTCGATCTGGAAAGCCACCGGGTTTCCGGGAACGGCGGCAATGTAGCCAAGGCCGATGACGGGCAGCGGCACGAGCGCAGCGAAGGTGTGCCACACCCGACGTGGTAGGCGTCGGCCCATTGTCCCTCCAGGTTACCCCGTAACCTCGCGGGAAAATCCGCCCGACTCGCTCGGCCGGCGTTCCCCTGCCTTTACCCCAATCGCGGCCTAAACGCGGCGCACGCCGGAGCGTCCCCAAAGCCTTTCGGGCATAATGGTGGGAAAATCAAAGAGTTAGCTGAAAGTCCCCCACCGGTTCTGGCCCGGAATCCCGTCTCGTTACCTGAACCGTGCCTAATAAATTAGGGCAAATTGTGGTCACCGGCAACTCGGCTCTATTTGTGCTGGGGATGACTAAGGATCGGTTACCGAAGCCTACGCGCCGAGCGTGGCCTGGGCTGCGGCAAGGCGGGCAACGGGCACCCGGTAGGGCGAGCATGAGACGTAGTCCAGCCCGATTTTCTCGCAGAATGCGATGGTTTCTGGGTCGCCGCCATGCTCCCCGCAAGTCCCCATTTTGAGGTCTGGGCGCGCCCGCTTGCCGCGCTCGACCGCGATCTGCATCAACTCCCCGACCGCCTGGTCGAGGGTGACGAACGGATCGTGCTGGATAATGCCCTTGTCGGCGTACTCGCTAAGGAATCGCCCGGCATCGTCGCGGCTCAGGCCAAAGGTGGTTTGCGTGAGGTCGTTGGTGCCGAACGAGAAGAACTCGGCGCTCTGGCCGATCTCGCCGGCCATCAGGCAGGTGCGCGGCAATTCGACCATCGTGCCGACGGTGTAGGCCACATTGGTGCCGCGCTCCCGCTCGACCTCGCGAGCCACATGGGCTATCCGCTCCTTGACCAGGTCGAGCTCGCCCTTGATGGCAACCAGCGGCACCATGATCTCCGGGATGACGCGGTCGTGCAGCGCCTTGCCGGCTTCGATCGCGCCTTCGAAGATGGCGCGCGCCTGCATCTCGACGATCTCCGGATAACTCACCAGCAGCCGCGAACCGCGCTGGCCAAGCATGGGGTTGAACTCGCTCAGCGCGTCGATGCGGCGACGCAGCCGCGTCACGCTCACGCCCATCTCGGCGGCAACCTCGCCGATGATCTCGTCGCTATGCGGCAGAAACTCATGCAGCGGCGGATCGAGCAGGCGGATGGTCACGGGCAGACCGGCCATGATCTCGAACAGCTCGATGAAGTCCTGGCGTTGCACCGGCAGGAGCTTGGCCAACGCCTTGCGGCGCCCCTCCTGATCCTCGGCGAGAATCATCTCGCGCATAGCGAGGATGCGGCTCGGCTCGAAGAACATATGCTCGGTGCGGCAGAGACCGACGCCCTCGGCGCCGAAGGCACGCGCCTGGCGCGCATCGGCTGGCGTGTCGGCATTGGCCCGCACCTTGAGCCGGCGGAAGCCGTCGGCCCATCGCATCAGGCGATTGAAGTCCTCCGAAAGTTCGGGCTGGCGCATCGGCACGCGCCCGTTGATGATCTGGCCGGTTGAGCCGTCGATGGTCACCACATCGCCCTTGTGCAGCAGCGTGCCGCTGGCCGACAGGGTCTCACGGTCGAGATCGATCACGACGGACGAGGCGCCCACCACGCAGGGCCTGCCCATGCCACGCGCCACCACCGCGGCATGGGACGTCATGCCGCCCCGTGTGGTTAGGATGCCGGCAGCGGCATGCATGCCCTGGACGTCCTCGGGCGAGGTCTCGACGCGGGCGAGAATCACCGTGTGCCCTTGGGCTTTGAGATGCACCGCCTCATCGGCATTGAACACCAGCTCGCCCGACGCGGCGCCCGGCGAGGCGGGCAAGCCCTTGGCGAGGATGGTCTTCTCTGCCGTGGGATCGAGCATCGGATGCAGCAGCTGGTCGAGCTGGTTGGCATTGATGCTCTTGACCGCCTCCTCGCGGGTGATCAGGCCC
>Ga0190270_10000204_pt1 | contig 26014 bp, 19 predicted proteins | sample Popmic320T_FD_133748 | JGI IMG/M metagenome (GOLD analysis project Ga0190270, IMG submission 133748) | Populus adjacent soil microbial communities from riparian zone of Weber River, Utah, USA - 320 T | ecosystem: Environmental > Terrestrial > Soil > Riparian zone | place: USA: Utah | collected...
TCGTCCAACGTCACGCCGTCGCGAACTTTAAGTTTGAGCAGCAGGTCGAGCGGCATTCGGCCGCGGCGGTAGGGCTTTGCGATGACTATTCGGTCGGGGCGATGCCGGCCGACGACCTCTTCCAGATCGGACATCACCCCGACCACGCTCGGATTGATCAGGCTTTTCCCGATCTGGGCCGGATCATCACCGACAAATCCGATCACGTTGTACCCGGCTTCGCGGCGCGTGAGCATCTCTCGCGCAATCATGATCGCGTCCTGCCCGACGCCCAGGATGAGCACGCGATGGGCCAAGCTTGGGTGGTCGAGCAGGCTCCGGGCCAGGGATCGCCAGGCGACCATAAACGCCGACGTCAACAACAGGCTGAGCGGAAAGACGCCGCGGCCCGGCAGCATCTGCGGCCAGGCGTAAAACATCAGCGCGAGCGCCAGGCCCCCGACCGCCAGCGATTGCGAGAGCCGCAGCAGCAACGCGCCTCGGCTCTGAATCCTGCTAAGATCGTAAAGGTCGAAGAGGTAGAACGACGCGATAACCGGGACGGTCGCCAGCAAGGTCTTCAACCATCCACCCTCGGCGCCGAGCGCGTCGGAGGCCTCGGCGCCGAACCGGATGTAGATGGCCATGACGCCGCACGAATAAACCAGCGCCCCTTCGAAAATCAACAGAGTAAGTGGTCGAGTGAGATTCTTAGAGATCATCGTCAAATTCCGTTAAGTCGCAACGCGGTTGAGGATGGCGCCGAGGAGGCGCTCTTCATTGAGTAGGGCGACGGCTTTGGCCATTTGACTGGCGGAGGTGCACCCCTGTCGTATGACGAGTAGTGTCGCGTCTGTGTGAAGTTCGAGCAGTCTGGCGTCGGCCGCCGCCAGCAGCGGCGCGGAATCGAACAGGATGAAGTCAAATTCCGGACTCAACGTCCTTATCATCACGTCGAAGAAAGGCGAGGCCAGCAACTCGGCCGAGTTCTCGACCTGCGCGCAAGTCGGTATAAGATTGAACCCGATCGGTTGCAGCCAGACCATCGCCTTGCTGGGCGCCAGGCCTTTCGCGACGGCTTCGGCCAGTCCCGTCGCCGAGTCAATTCCGAGCAGTCGCAACGCCGAAGGCCGCAGAAAATCACTCTCGACAACCAGCACGCGCTGTCGCGCGCGCGCAAGCGCCGCGGCCAGATTGAGCGTTACAGTGGTACGGCCGTCGCCTTTATGCGCCGAAGCGATTAACACGCGCTTGAGTTTTCGCGAGGCGGCGGCGGAGATCAGGGAAATGACAAGCCGGTTGTATGGCGCGATGTCATGTGGGTTGAAATCGTTAAATGCGATCAGGCCCGGATCAAGCCGCTTCGGCCTCAGATCCACTTCATGCGCGTGATAGGTCGACTGACGAACTTGGATAGCCGCGTTATCTACACGATTGCCGCGATTCCGCTCCCACTCGAAGTACGGCCTCGTATGACGAAATGGGAGGTCTCCGTCATCTACACTGTCCAGCACTTCTGATTCGGAGATCGTTCCCGAGGCCGGTTCAGGCGCCGCATAAGATTCGGAGATCTTCTCTGAGGCCGGTTTAGGGACAGCATAATCTCTCGTGACTCCATCTTCAGTGAATTCTTCCATGCTTGAGCCTTTCAATTTCGTGCGCAGGTTTCAAACCATTGGCTATCGGCTCGCCAGAATCTGAAAAATCTGAGCGCGGTCGATAACTATGACGAAGACCGGGATCATCGCGCCGAAGAGCAGCGCAAGTCCCATCCAGCGCAGCCCCCACAACACCCGGCGTCGGCTGCGCTGTGATGGCGTAAATGTCTCGGGGATCACCGCCAACACGGGAGTCCCCAGGTAATACTCAACATCGTGGTCGCTGCGGATCAGGAAGAGGCGCGGGATCTCCCACGCCGACGCGATCACCAGCCCCAACGCCAGCGCGATTCCCAGTCCGATCAGCATGAGCAACCGGCGATTTGGCGAGACCGGCGCCGTCTGCGCGAGGGGCGCGTCAACCACCTGAAACACCTCTCCCTTCCGGCCGTCATGGCCAAACAGTTTCTGCAGCGAGTCCTGTCTATCCATCACCCAGTTGTATCGTCCCATCAGGCGATCGTATTCGGCCTTCGCCTCATTGAGGCGGACGGTGGAGGCGATTTCCGCAGGGCCGGCGTTAGGCTGCTCTTGGGGCAGTTCTTTCAAACCCTCTGTTTTGCGGCTCAAATCGCGTCGCGCAACTTCCAGTTCGTTTTCGAGGCGCTGCAATTCGCGTCGCATCGCTCGAAGTTCAAGGGCCTCGGGCGACGCCGAGTTACCAGCCGCGCCTGAGTTCGCTCCGCTGGCCGCTTCAAGCCGCGCGATCTCCTGGTTGATCGAGGCCAATTGAGACTTCGCCTGGATCATCTTGGGATTCTTCTCGGTGGCGGAACTGGCGAGATCTTTGAGTTGCCCTTCGACCTCGGCCCTTCGCGCCAGTAGAACGCCGTAAGCGCTGTTCGTCGCAAGCCTACTGGTGGGCGCGGCGGAACTGACCAGTTTCTCCTGTTCGGCGATCTGCCGCTTCTGCGCATCTACCTGCCGCACGAGCATGAACTCCCTGTCGCCGAGCGCGCCGACCGAGTCGGCGGCGGCAAGCCGCTGCGCGCGGACCACCGTAGGGGCGTTATTGAGGCTCCCGCTTCGGAAAAGCGCCAGATCGCGTTGCGGCGTGAGCCCCTCTAACTGCGTTTTGATCTCCGCGAGCTGGGCTTGGAACCGTTCGAGGTCCGTCGCGGCCTGCAGCCGTATCGCGGCGTTCGTCTGGTCGAAGATCGAAATCAGGTCCGCCACCACGCGCTGGGCGATCACCGAATCGGTGTAACGGTAACTGATCGTCAGTGACTCCGGCCCGTCAGGGTAATAATTGCGCATTTTGACTTCGATCTTGATCGCCTTGCGCAAGCGCTCAACCGTGGCGCCCGGATTGGGGGGCGCTCCGGGAGTCTGGGGGTAAAGGTCGTAGCGGCGGACGATCTCCGTCAGATTTCCCTGGCTGGTCATTCGCTGCGTCAAAGCGCTGAGCGGGGGGCTTGACAGCGAAGGATCATTATTGCCATTGCCCTGGTTTGCGATGACGATTAACGCGTGAGATTCGTAGACATTGGGAATGCGGCGGATGATCTGGTATGTCGCAATTGACACGGAAGCGGCCACCAGGATAATCAGTAGCTTCTTCCGCCACAGGATTCCCAAATATTCAAACAGGCCTCGTGGTCTCATGATTCCCATAACTACCTCAGTTACTCCTTCAAAGCTTCAACTTGATACCTGTCGCCACATAAAACAGAAGCAGGCCGAATGAGAGCAGGATCAACGGCTCAACCTCAGTCAAGGTGAACGAATTCTTGTTACTTTTACTGCCGGGCGCGTCGCTGGCTATTGTTTGCGCGCCTATGTCGGATTAGTCGCCGACTGTTTCCCATGAATAGTTGCGCCCCCCTGCCTTCCAGCCGTGATTCGATTGTCGCTAAAAACGGTGTTGATGATCAGCAGAATGAAAGCCATAAAACCAATGACCTTCAGCAAGCTGGGAATAAAGTTTGATTGGTTGCTCATGATTCATCTCCCTTCTCATCGCTCTCTATGGCCGTAGGTAGACACACGAATCCCGTAGTTGTGTATACCCTAAAGGAAACCTCGTGACGAGGCAGCGTACCGGTTGTTCGGCATGCCCAGTCGCTGTGGGAGCGTTATAAGGGCATGTCCGATATGACGCGGTTATCTATTTGTTCTTCTTGAGTTGCAGAGGTAAGGAATAGCTCTGGGTACAGATCCTTAGCCACTTAACCATTATCCGTTTGAACCTTTTCTCCCAACCTTTAATAGCGCCAGGGTTAAATGGGGTTTTACCGAAAACTGAAACTATTACCTACGGTATTGCTAGCGCTCGCGCTCCACGCGCTTTTGGCCTTATTCGTGGACACACGAATCCCGTAGTTGTGTATACCCTAAAGGAAACCTCGTGACGAGGCAGCGCACCGGTTGTTCGGCATACCCAGTCGCTGTGGGAGCGTTATAAGGGCATGTCCGATATGACGCGGTTATCTATTTGTTCTTTTTGAGCTGCAGAGGTAAGGAATAGCTCTGGGTACAGATCCTTAACCACTTAACCATTATCCGTTTGAACCTTTTCTCCCAACCTTTAATGACTCCAGGGTTAAATGTGGTGATACCAAAAACTGAAATTAATACGTTTGGTATTGCTAGCGCTTGCACTCCACGCGCTTTTGGCTTATTTCGGTGTGGCCATATGCAACACTGAATGTAGCCGAAATCCACAAAATCAACACTCAATCCGCCTGCTTGCGCCAACTGATAATCGGAAGTCGTTCACTTTACTTCTCATAATCAATGACCCAGTTTCGTCGTGAAATGAAGACTGCAAGTGATATGCCAATCTTTTCTCCTCAACGAATCTGGTTATGTCTTGGGAACGAATCGCAAGCGTATACCCAGAGAACAATAAGGGCGCCGCGTTTACCTGCAACGACGATTGCTGGTCGAATCTGACTGTGGCCGGTGGGGTGGTTCTGTTTTAGTGGACACCAGTGTCGCTTAGAGCTTTTATCAGATCAGTGTACGGAACGTGGCGGTAGCCTGACCGTAAGGCTTGTCATTACCCAAATCTTTTGCGTTCCCAGGAAGGCGCTTCTTAGTCGCGGAGCGACGGTTGAGCTTAGGCCGGCGTTTCAACGCGGCCTAAGCTCAACCGTCGCTCCGCGACTAAGAATAAATCCGTACACTGATCTGATAACAGTTCTAGTTTTTACGTCCTTGGGATGGTCAGAGACGATGAATGACCCGCCGCCCCGGATGGCGAACGCCGGAGCGGGCGAGCGCAACACTATTTCTCGCGTTCGCAGCGCAGCGTATACTGGCCGCTACTGCTGGGAACGCGGAGCCAATTCAATCTTTAACAGAGTAATTAGACGAGTTTTCGCCGCCGGCCCAGCAGTGGAGACGGCCAGCCGCGCCCCGCGCTCTTGTCGAGGGCCTTTGTCCACCGATCCAGGCGGCCCAGCCGAGGTCACAGTGTTGGCTTCGATCGTGGCGGTCGCAGTCTCAGGCTCGACGATGATCGCGCGCAAGCCCTCATCTCCATTCTTAAGCAGGAATTGATTTTTGCCGACCTGCTCGATCCGCTCGTCGGCATGCAGTAGCGACGTGATCCGACGGGACTCCAAGGTCTCCACGTCGTCCCACACCACGAAATCGCCGGGAGCGGTGAAGAGAAAGTTTCGCGCGAATCGATTCACACCGAGATGGCCTTCGTAGGCCGACGCCGCTTCGCCCCGCACATAGGCGAAATGCGGTTCGAGGCGCGCCTCCGTAATCCGAATCTGATCGAGCCTGTCATAAGGGACGTTATCGAATACGTCGTGCCCCTTGCCCTCTCGCGCCTGCCCCGCGCCGTCGATCAGGATTGTGTTGTGCTGTTCGGTCATCGGCAGTCCCGCGTAGCCAGTGTCGCCGGTGAGATATTTTCCCCTGGCGTAGATGATGAAGCTGTTGGCGTCGGGGTGAGCGTGCCCCGTGGAGAGATGCCAGTCCGGAAAAGCCTTGAGCGCGTCTTTCGTGTGATGGCCTTCGGGCGGGCCGCATTTGAAGGCAAAGGCGACGGCCTGCGGCGTCCAGTCGCTGCGCCAGAAGACGACTTCGTGATCGGCGAAATATTGCCAGGGCTGCTGGCGATGAATGGAGACGACTGGAATTGACGGGTCGTACCACAAAAGCGACCAGTAATCTTCGGCGTTGTAATGATCTAGCCCTTCCATCCACGCCGCCACCCCCTGCGCCTCGGCGTCGCGGAAGCGCGAGGCCATCCGGTAAAGCAGGTTGTAGTTGGTGTGAAAAAGTCCGCCCGGGTGCGAGCGTTTGTACTCCTCGCCTTTGCGGTTGCGAGTCAGCGGCCCCTCGAAAATATCCCCGAAGTCGAAGACGTATTGCCCGTCAGGCAGGAGCGAATGCGCGACGTAAAGACTCATCCGGCGGAATCCGGGCCGATCATATAAATCCTCGCCGGTCGCGTGCGCGTGGGCGTCGAGGTAGTGAACGAGCCACGGCGTCGAGAAGACCCAATACTCAAAGCCCTCGTAATAGTAACCGTCTGTCGAATAAGTCGCCAGCACGCGGTCATAGATGGCGCGCGCCAGGCCGGCCCACTCCGGCGCGCCTTCTACTTCGTCGTAGAGCGCGTATGCCGCCACGCCCAATCCGGCCATCGGAATGAAGACGTGATTCTGGCTGTAAGAGTAAGTCCGCCCCGGCTTCGGCTTGTAGTAGTCGAATAGCAGTCGCGCCTGCTTCGCGATCTTCTCGCGATAGCGAGCGCGCTCGGCCTCGGCCAGGTCGTGATATAGCAGATCGTAGCCCCAGCCCATCCCGTAAAGCAGATGCCCGGCGGCCAGATCGACGTTGGGTTTGTTGTAGGCGTAGCCCCAGATGTCGTAACTGACCGCGGCTTCGAGGTATTTCTTCGCCGCGTCCAGGTATTTTCGATCGCCTTCGATCTTGTACGCCAACGCGGCCTCGGCGATTCCGATGCCGACTTCATTCTGCGCGCGCCGCTCCTGCGCGGGCGGCGCGGGCGGCTCCTTCTTCAACGCGCGGACCTGCCGCAGCGCGCGGCGCCAAAGATCGCGATGCGTCGTCCGCGCCCGCTCGCGCAGCTTCGCGATCTCGACTTCCGTGACGTAAACGCGCGGGTGTTTGCCCCGCAGTTCTGGCCGCATCGACGAATTGAGCGCCGCCATCATCTGAGTTAGTGGATGCAGCCCTTTTGCCTGCGCCGGCTTGTCCTTCGGGCCGAGCGACTCGCGGGCGTCTTGCGCAGACGTAGTCAGAGCCGCAATGATCAGGCAGAGCGCCGACAATAAAATCATCCTTTGTTGAATTCGATTGCGCATTCTTTTTCTCACAACCAGGCAGAAAACTGTGAGACAGAAAAATAGAAGGCCTTCAGATCGGTTTTTATTTTTCTGACTCACACTTTCTGTCTGGTCTCCTCCTTATACTTGCGGCCTCTATTTACCTGAAACGTGTGCAAATAAAACCACTGTGCAATCAATACATTGATTGGCGAAAACCTGGGTACGCAGGATTCAAATAGTTGATTGCATTCGACTGTAATTTGCACAGTCTTCATTTACATGACATCAACGCGGCCACAGCAGGCGCCATCGCTGTTGCGCGACCTCATTGGCCAGATGCTTCTCCAACAGCTCTTCGTATTTCGGTTCGCGGAAAGCGACGGACGCTCGACGCAGCAAGTACGCCAGATCGCGTCGCGCGCTCTCCATCTCGTTGATCTGCTGGTGCGGCCATTCCCGCGCGGCGTCGGCGTAAGGCGTCAGATAGTCGAGCGCGCGACGGATGCCGCGCCCATCTTTTGTTTGATAACTGTAAAGATCGACCCCGGCCTGCCTGCCCGCTTCGGCCAGCGTCATCAGCGCCACAAGGTTGAACGCCGAGTAACCCAGCGCGCGTGTGCGCTGCAGTTCGTTGGGCTGTTTGCCGTCTGGTTCGACTTGCCACGCGATGCGGTCGCGCGCGGCTTCCGCAGTCCTGCGCGCCAACTGTTTGTCATCGATGAAGAGCGCATAGCAGGTCAGTTGCGCGGCGTACCAACTGCCGTGATTGTTCTTGGCCTGCGCCTCATCTTTGCCGTTCGGGCTGGTTTGCATCCAATTGACGAATTCGCGGAACCAGGCGGTCAACGCCTGCGCGTCTTTGTCCGTCCATGCGCGCGAGCCGCCGAGCAATCCCGCCGCATCCACTACCTTGATAAAGTGACGGCTTTCGATCAGCCCCGCGCCGCGCCCGTCATTGTGGCCGGGGATCGCCTGGGCGTAGCGAAAGTTCGGGTTCATCTTTGTCGCCTGATCGAGAAACCACCCCCGGATGAGCAGCGCCGCGCGTTCTGCGTAATGTTCCTCGCCGGTGAAGTAGTAAGCGATGGACAGCGTCTCGACGGCGCCGGCCATCTCGACGATCACCGGCGCATCCGTGCCGCGCTTGCTGTCCGGATTGGTTTCGCCGTCGCGCCGGATGTAGGGCAAGCCGTCTTTGCTCTTCGGATCGGGCCACCAGTACGGCGCGAACGAAAGGTAGTCATGTTTGTCGCCGCCGGGCGCAACCCGTTCCTTCCGCATGACGGAAAACGGGCCGGCTTTGAGCGCCTTATCGGCCTCGCGGCGCAGCGCCTCCATCGCCGGTCGCAGCGCGACGTCAGTCAAACGCGATCTGGCCTGCCGCAATCGCTCGGCGTCGAGCGAGCAAAGGCGCGGCCCGTCTTGCCATGCAAGGGCCGATGAGACCAGAAACAAAATCAAAGAGAAACTTGTCGATAATTTCATATTCCTTATAGTGAAGCGGCGGGGGAAGCAAAAAAGGCAAGAAAGGCAAAAACAGCAAAAAGGAACTTTTTGCCCTTCTTGCTCTTTTTGCCTTTTTTGCTTCCCTCCTGGCATCCTTCGATCAGAAGATGAGCTTCAACGCCAATTGCCATTCGCGCCCTTCATTCGCGGTGATCGTCACGCGGCCCACGTCGCTGTCATCCAGGAAATTGACCGGGATCTGGAAGTTCGGGTGGTTGAACGCGTTGAACGATTCGGCGCGGAATTGCAGCCGCAGCCCTTCCCGCAACTGGAAATTCTTCAACAATGACAAATCCACGCTGCGAAAACCTGGGCCGATCAGGATGTTGCGCCCCGCATTGCCGAAGACGGTAGGGTCTTGCGCCGTGGGGGTTGGGCGCGTGAACGCCGCCGGATTGTAATACAAGCCGTCGGGGATGTTCGCGTACGGATCGCCGATCAGATCGGGCCGCTGCTGCGACACGTCGGGCGCGTTGTATTGCGGGGTGAACGGGCGTCCCGAGAGCAGCGTCACCACGCCGTTCAACTGCCAGCCTCCTATCAAAGTCTCGGCCAATCCTGTCGCGCCTGAAAAGAGCGCGCGTTTGCGGCCGAACGGCAGTTCATAGTTGAAGCTGCCCGAAAATTGATGCTGGCGATGAAAGTCGGAGACGGCGCGTTCGGCGGCGAGGTTGCGGACGTCTTGCGGATTGCGCTGCGCTCCGGTCGTCGAGTTGTTGGTCGAAGAGTTGTTGTCAATCGCGCGTGAGAAAGTATAGGACGCGAGCAGCGTTAGGCCGCCGCGCGCCCGGCGGCGCAACGAAGTTTGCAGCGCGTTGTAGCTGGAATTGCCGCTCTGCTCCTGATAGGTGATGTCGGCGAATTGCGGATAGCGCCGCGCGTTGATCACCTGCCCCTGCGCGTTGAGCTGTCCGGTCGGATAATTAGCGTTGATGTTGTAGCGCAACCCAAGGTGGCGTCCTTGCGAACCGACGTAGCCGATTTCGAGCGCGAGGTCGCGCGCCAGCTCGCGCTCAACGGTCAGATTGTATTGATAGAAGGTCGGCGTCGGATTTTCGAGTTGCGCGCCGACCGGCGTGTTGACGCCCTGAACCGCGCGAATCTGTTCGGGGAACGGATTGCCGAAGTTAATGAGCAGCGGGTTGGACGATTGCCGCGAATACTGCTCGCGAACGAGGAACGGGAAGGTCACGGCCAACTGCTGCCGCGCGACGTTGAAAGTTTCGAGACTGTAATAGATTCCTCCGCCTCCGCGGATCACCGTGCGGTCGTTTTTGAACGGTCGCACGGCGAAGCCGATTCGCGGCCCGATGTTGTTTCTGTCGGTCTCGAGCAGCGCTTCCGGAAACTCGGGCGTTCCCGCCGTGACGACCCTTCCCTGCTCCGGAATGAAGTTGGCCAGCAGATTTCGCGACTCCTTCATCGGCAGTTGAAGCTCGTAGCGCAAGCCCAGATTGAGCGTCAGCCACGGCCGCGCACGCCAATCGTCCTGTATGAAGAAGGCGTAATGCCACCCATTCAGATCGTTGGGAGGCGCGCCGATCTGCCGCTGCGTCGAATCGGGGACACCCAGCAGGAAATCGGCGAACGAATAAAAGCCCGGGAGCGCGGCGCTGTTCGGACTGGACGTGCGGCCCCGGAATCGGAAATCGCCGCGCACGTTGCGCACATCGGCTTCCAGATAGGTCGAGCGGAGGATGTCCGCTCCGGCGCGCAGGTTGTGGCTTCCGCGGACCATCGTCAACACGTCGAAGAGCTGCAGGTTCTTCATCGTGTATATAAACGGGTCGTTGGGCCGGTCGCCAAACTCCGAAAAGCCATCAATGCGGATCGCGGGCCAGCCTTGCAGATCGGGCGTGACGCTCAGGCCCGGAATGCCGAAGACGGCGTTCCAATCCTGATCGCGGTTCTCGCCCAGGTTCTGGTTGCGTTGTTCGTAGAAGCCCAGGCGAATCTCATTGATTGTTGTCGGCGAGAAGCTGTGAGTGTCGGATAGCGCGACCGAATCGTAGCGGTTGACCACGTCACGCCCGAAGCCGGGATAGAAGTTGCGAGCCGACGGAAACGGATCGAAGCTGTCGTTGGTCTGCCGCGCCCAGCGCGCGAAAAGGTTGTTGTTCTGCGACAGACGCTGATCGATCTTGAGTAGATACTGATTGCGGTTCACATCGTTCACGCCGCTGGCGTTGTAACCGTCGAGCCTTCCCGCGATGTTGGCCGCCGGAATGAACTGCAGCATCCGCATCGAGACGGGGTGAAACATCGATTCGGGGATCACGTTCGGCGTCGAAAATTCGCGCTTCTGGCGCGTGACCGGATCGATGAACAGAACACGGTTGGTGTCATTGCTGTTGCCCAAAATACCGTCGGGGCCTGGGCCGCGCACGTTGCGAAAATCTCCCCGCAGCCAGGCCTCGTTCGGCGCGTTTTGCAGAGACACGGCGGAGCGGCGCTCGCGCGTTCCTTCGTAATTGAAGAATAAGAACGTGCGGTCGCGCCCATTGTAATTGGCCGGGCCGAAAAGTTTCTCCGGCAGCGTGACGGGACCGCCCAAGGAACCGCCAAATTGATTGCGCTTGAGCGTCTTGTCTTCGCCGGCGGGCTGGAAGAAGTTGCGCGCGTCGAAGACGTCGTTGCGCAGATAATCGAAGAGCGAGCCGTGAAATTGGTTCGTTCCCGATTTGGAAACGACGTTGACCTGAGCGCCCGCCGTGCGTCCGTACTCGGCCGAGTAGGTCGAAGTCGAGACGCTGAACTCGCGAATAGATTCGACCGATGTGTTGACGCCTACTCCGCCGTTGCGGTCGGCTCGGTTGACCACGCCGTCAAGCGTGAAACTGGCCGAATCGGTGCGCGTGCCGGCGGCGGAGAAGCTGTTGCCCTGATCGTCGTCCGAGGGCCGGCGGTAGATGCCCGGCGCGAGAAACGCGAGGTCGGTGAAATCGCGCCCGTTGAGCGGCAGATCCTGCACCTGCTTCTGGACAATTACTTCGCCTTTGCTCGAAGTGTCGGTGTTGATCGGCGGGGCCTCGCTCGTGACTGTGACTGTGTCACTCACCGCGCCTGTTTCGAGTTGGAAGTTGGCGCGCTGGGTCTGCCCGGTCTCCAACGTAAAATTGGATTTGACCGCGCGCTTGAAGCCGGCGGCTTCCACATTCAAATCGTAAACGCCGGGAGGCAATTGTGGGATGACGAATCCGCCATCGCCGCTGGTCGTCGCCGTGGCCGCTCGCCCTGTGCCCTGGGCCGTTATCGTGACTTTGGCCCCGGCCACGGCGGCGCCCGCAGGGTCAACCACCTGTCCGACGACAGTCGCCTGGAAGTTCTGGGCCTGAGCGACGCCGCACGCGAGAATGAGTAGCAGGATTGTCTTGAAGAAACGGACGGAAGCCTCTAGGTGAAAAAAATTAGGGTGTCGCATAGTGGCTCTCCTCAGAAAATCGTTCGTAGTCCCGCCTTTAGGCGGAAGCGTTTGGAGTGACGGAATGGATCCGCCGCATCCGCCTAAAGGCGGGACTACGAACTGCGCTTTTCATTGTTTCAGGGCGTCCCAACGCCACATGAAGGCTCCTAGGAAAATATTGATGTGTTTGAAACGCATTCTTTTTCAGAACTCAATACGTGATCTTCAACGCGAACTGCCAACTCCGCGCGGCGGATTGCGTGCCCGTAATCCGACCGAAGTTTGTGTCGGTCGGAGTGGTGTTCGGCGCGCTGAAATTGACGTGGTTGAAAAGGTTGAACGCCTCGGCGCGGAAACTGGCGTTGACACGCTCGGTGATGTTGAACTTTTTGCTCAGCGAAAAGTCCCAGCGTTGCTGGTCGTCAGCGCGCAAGCCGCTGAACCGCAGCGGGAAGGAGCGCACGTTGCTGGCCAGTTGCTGCGCTGCGTTGCGGTTGAAGCCGGCGTCGGTGTTGAACCAGCGATCAACGTCGCGTTGATCTCCGTCGAGCTTGAGGTTCTTGATGTCGCCGGTGAATATCACATTGCCGAAACCGATCGGCGGCCCCGACTGGCGCTGCACGATGAAGGCGATCTGCCAGCCGCCGACGAAAGTGTCGGCCCAGTGCGGCAGGTCGTTGGCGAACTTGCGCCCCTTGCCGAAGGGCAGTTCCGCGATGCCACTGGCCGCGACGCGGTGCGTACGGTCGAAGCTGCTGATGGATTCGTACGGCATGGGATCGGCCGCGTTCAGGAACTCGATCGCTTCCATCAACTTCGACCAGGTGTAAGCCAGTTGGAAGGTGAGTCCTTTGGCGAAGCGTTTCTCGACCTTCGATTGCAGCGAGTGATACCACGAATAGCCGATGGGCTCTTCGACGTTGACCGCGACGAACGCCGGGAAAGGCCGCAGCAACTGTTCGCGCGAAATATTATTACCGAAGATCGGATTCAGCCCGCGAAACGGGTTGGAGAATTGTTGCGAGAGGAAGTTGATCGTCGCCTGGTCGCGCGTGGGCAGCGTGCTCAGGTAACGATTCGGCGTCGCGTTGTAATTGCGCTGCACCGCCAGCCTCGCGCCCCGGTTGCCGACGTAGGCGGAATCGATCACGAAGCCCAGCGGCAGTTCGTACTGCACGCCGAGCGACCAGCGTTGAGCATAGGCATGCTTCAGGTTCGGATCGAAGAACGAAACCGTCTGCCCGATGTTGGTCAGCAAGCCGGCGCTTGCGCCCGGCGGGATCAGACCGTTCGGGAATGGGTTGGCGAAGGTGGCCACGTAGGTTTGTCCGTTGTCGAGTGAAGCCTGGATCGGCGTGCTCTGCGAAAAGCCGGTTTGGATCGGCGCGGTCGTGTTGACGCCCAGCGTGTCGTAAAACAGGCCGTAACCGCCGCGCACAACCAGTTTCTCCAGCGGCTGCCATGCCAGGCCGAAGCGCGGCAGAAAGTTATTCTTCTCGCCTTTGAAGGGACTGCGCCCATTGCCCCCTTGATTGACGAACTGCAATCCGCCCAGCACGCGGAACTGCGACGCCGGCAATTCGGGAATCGGGTTGAGCGCATACGCCGCTTTGGCCGCCGCTTCAAGCTGGTTGGATTGATCGAACGCGAAGCCAGCGACCAGCCGGTCGTAGCGTTCGGTGATCGGCGTTTCCAGTTCATAGCGCAAGCCCAGATTGAGCGTCAGCTTCGACGAGAGCTTAAAATCGTCCTGCAGGAAAAAGCCGAAGAACTTGTCCTGCGCCGCGAAGCTGGCGCTGCGCGACATCGAACCCGCCGGAATGCCCAGCAGGAAGGCCGCCAAATCCTGCCCGAGGGGCGCTGCGGCGGCGTTGTCCAACGGCCCCCGCAGGAAGGCCGCCGACGTGGCAAAGTTGAAATCCGGCGCGATGTCGGTCTGGAAGCGGTTGCCGAACGAACGATAAAAACGAATGTCCGCGCCGAAACGCATGTTGTGTTTGCCCAACAGCCAGGTGTTGGTGTTGGCGAAACTGTGGATCAAGCCGGTGTTCGTGCCGTCGCCGGATTCCCACGGCGATAACGTGGCGAACCCGCCGAGCTGAACGCGCGGCACGGTGGCGATGGACGGGTCAGACAATTGGCCGATCAGGTTTGACGAAAAACCCAGGGACGTCAGATCGGTCCCTTGGCTGAAACGTTGTTCTGGGAAATTTTGGTAGGTTATGCCGTAACGCACATTGGCCACGAAGGTCGGGCTGAACGAGTAAACGTCATCCAGCGCCAGCCCCGCGTTATTGCGGTTGAGTTGAATGCCGTTGACGTCCGTGCTGTAAAACGTGTTGCCGGTCAGCCCTTTCCGCTCCGTCCACGTGTCGTAATGCGCGCGCGCGAACATGCGATGCTTCTCGCTAAAGGCGTGATCTACGCGCGCCATATAAACGTCATAACTTTCGAGAATTTTATACGCCTGAAAATAATTGTTGCGCCCATCGGCAGTGCCGGCCTGATTCGGCAGCGGATATAAGTTGAGAATCTTGAGCGCGACCGGGTTTAACAGATTTGTCGGGTTTGTCGGGATGATGTTGTTCGGGAACGGGTCGCGTTGAAAGCGTCCGGCTGTCGCGGCGGGGCGCGTCGTGAACGGGTTGTAAAGCTGATAGGTCGCGCCGTTGGGAAGCTTCAACAGGTCAGAGAAATCGCCCTGTCGTTGTTTGGCCGTCGGCACTGTCGCGGTCAAACTGCCCGAATCGCTCCAGCGGTTGCTCTCCCAGGCGAAATACCAGAAAGTCTTGTCGCGCCCGTTGTAAAGCTTAGGCAGCCAGACCGGGCCGCCCGCCGACGCGCCGAAGCGGTGGTCGCCGTAGGGAGTGCGCTTGGCGTTGTTTTTGTTGTTGAAGAAATTGGCGGCGTCCAGGAAGCTGTTGCGCTCCCACCAGTGCGCTTCGCCGTGCAGGCCGCTGCCGCCGCTGGCCGTGTTGACGTTGGTCAGCGCGCCGATGGTGCGGCCGACGGTGGCGTCGTAGGAAGATGTTTGAATCTTGAACTCTTTGACCGAATAGACCGGCGGGCTGAAGGCGACGCGCGATTGCCCGTTGCCGACGGGAAAGTTGTTCGGGATGCCGTCAATCGTGAAGTCGTTGTTGAATTGCCCGTTGCCGTCGGAGCTGATCTGCGACGGCGCGTTGTTGAAGCCCGCTTTGCGCAATCGCATGTCGGTCGCGTTGACGACGCCGGCGGCGATCAAGGTCAGTTCCATGGGGTTGCCGGCGAACAGAGGCAATTCCTGCACGCGGCGTTCGTCAATCACCTGGCCGAGCGAAGAGCCCGCGGTGTCGAGAAGCGGCGTGGAGGCCGTAACCTCTATCGCTTCACTGAGCTCCCCGGGTTGCATGCCGATGTTCAGGTCGGTTGTTTCACTCACGCGAACTTCGACACCGGATTGGACGAAGCGCTTGAATCCGGTCTTCTCGGCGGTCACGCGGTAGGCGCCGGGCAGCAGAAAAGGCGCGCTGAAACGTCCTTCGTCATTGGTCGTCACTGTCGACGTGACGTTGGTCGCCGCGCTGACTATGTCTACTTTAACTCCCGCCAGCGCCGCGCCGGACGAATCGGCGACTCGCCCGATGATCGTGCCGCGCGATTCCTGACCGAACGCCTGGATTGCGCCGAGCGATACAATCAGTAGCGCCAGAAATGTGGCGCGGCCCTGGTCGATAAGCTTCCGCTGTTTTTTCATGTTTGCCTCCGAATTGGGCGCCGACAGGATCGCGCCCGTCTATAGCCTTTTCATGTGAATGATCATGCGCATGCAGGCCGCCGTTGCCCGGACCCACGCTATTCCATCAGCATTCCGCCATTGACTTCGACCGTCTCGCCGGCGAGATAGCTCGACGCCCCTGAAGCCAGGAACAAAATCACGCGCGCGACCTCTTCCGGCGCCCCGACCCGGCCCATCGGAATGACGTTGACGAAATTGCGCAGCGCTTCCGGCGTGGAAAACTGTTCGTGAAATGGCGTGTCTATCACGCCTGGCGAGACGGCGTTGACGCGAACACCGTGCGGCGCCAGCTCTTTAGCAAGCCCTTTGGTCAACGAGATCATACCGCCTTTCGCCGTTGAATAGTGAATCGAACCGAGCGCGCCGCCGTTGCGGCCGGCGATCGAGGTGACGTTGACGATTACCCCGCCTCCGCGCTCGACCATCAAACCGGCGACGGCCTGCGCGCACAGGAACGCGCTCTTCAGATTGAGATCAATGACCTCATCCCAGCGAGCCTCAGTCAGTTCCAGCAGTCGCAGACGCTCGACGAGCGAACCCGCGTTGTTGACCAGAATGTCAACGGGGCCGAACGCCGCGACCGTCTCGGCGACCATCCGCCGCACGTCTGCCGACCTTGTCACATCGGCTCGGACCGTGACAGCGCGTCCGCCCGCGGCGACGATCTTCCGCTTCGCGTCTTCCGCGCCCGCCTCGTTGCGGTGGTAATTTATGGCCACTGCCGCGCCGGCTTCAGCGAGCGCAATAGCGGTAGCGCGACCGATGCCGGAACCTGCGCCCGTTACTACCGCGACTTTGCCTGATAGATCGAGATAATTCTTCATCAGTTCCCCTCAGAAAAAAATGCGCCGTAGGTTGTCCAACCTGCGAGGCTTGGTTATTGAACCAAAACCGAGACCGTCAGCCGATCAATGTAGTTGATGAGCGTTGCCAGAAAGACCAGTCCGATGATTAGCCAGCGCAGGCGTGGGATTTTGACTTCGCCGGACACGACTGTGGGCGATTTTCTTTCGATCCCTTTCGCGCGAAGCTCCGTTTCGGCCATCGAATCTTTCCCCGCCGGCCTGTGATAACGTTATCATCCAGGCCAATAAAAACAGGTTTCAGGAAGAAGTGGTTTGTAGTTCCGCCTTCGGGCTATCTTCATCTGCCACGCCGACCGCCCGAAGGCGGAACTACAAACGGATTCAGTTGACTTTATTGACTGTTGATTGGCGAATCACCAGATGACAATCGAGACAGATTTCGCGCCGTTCGCGCGCCCTCTCGCCTTCAATGCGTTCGAGCAGCAGTTGGGCCGCTTCCCGTCCCTGCTCTTTGGTCGGCTGATCGACTGTGGTCAGGGGCGGCGCGGTATAAGCCGCGAGCGGAACGTTGTCGAATCCGACGATGGCGACATCTTCGGGAATACTCAAGCCTGCGTCCCGAATGGCGCAAATCGCGCCCATGGCCGTGAAATCGTTGCGCGCGAAGACGGCGGTCGGGCGCTTCTTGAGCGCGAGTAATCTCTTCATCCCAGCATAGCCGTCGTCCTGCGTCGAATAGCCCGGTCCGACCTGGCCCGGTCCGAGTTGGCCCGGTCCGAGTCGTGAGGATGGGCCGGCGATCAGCTTTTCATCTATCTGCAGGTCATGTTCGCGCAAGGCGTCCAAATAGCCCTGATAACGCCGTAGCCCCGCTCCGTTGATCGCCGAGACGCCGACGAAGCCGATGCGCTTGTGCCCCAGGGCGATCAGGTGTTCGACGGCCTCGTAAGCGCCCTTCCAGTGATCGGCGGTGACTCGGTCCACGTGCTGGTGGTTGAGCGCGCGACCGACAACGACCATCGGCAGGTCGCGCTCGGCCAGCCGCAGCAGAAAATCGTTGCCGGCCTTAGTCTCCCGCGTGGCGATGACGATGCCGTCGGCGCGGTGGTCGAAGAGCGCCCGCAGCGCCGCCTGTTCGCGCTGAACGCTGCGCTCGCTGACGCTGATGAACGACGAATAGCCGCGCGGCAGCAGCGCCTCCTGAATCCCCCGGACGAGTTCAGCCGAGAACGGATTGGCGATGTCCGGCAGCATTATGCCGATGACGTGAGTGCGCTGTCGCTTCAGACTGCGCGCCAGCCCATTCGGATGGTAGTTCAGCTCCTTGACTGCCCGCTCGACTTTCTCCCGAGCCTCGCGGCTGACATAGCCGCTCTCGTTGATGACGCGCGAGACGGTCATCGGCGCCACACCGGCCCGATTCGCGATGTCCACGATGGTCGGCCGCCGCTTCTTCTCAGCTTCAGGTTTTGCCCCGTTCTCCCCCTTCATAAGCGATGTGATAGCGTTATCACAACTGGCAGGCTTATACCCCTGCTTCGTCCCGGTTGTCAACAACATTTTGTTAACGTTCCTGTCCTTCGCCAAAATGTCATTCGATTCCAAGATGCCGCGCTTGGGTCTCATGTAACCTAGCTCGACGACGTTACTCGCATTTTCCAAAGTTGTTGAAATTAAAGGTGAAAGAGTTTTGGCGAATTGCCAAACTCAGTGAGAGGCGACATTCCGAGTGAGTGGGGCGATCGTTATGGGAAACGCGTGGATGAGTGGCGACTGCCAGAGAAAGAGAAAGATCGAGAGATTTATATTCAAATGGTGGGTCAGGATGGAGCCGCATTACTTGACGATGTGTGGTTTGAAGAGGCTCCAGGATGGATGCGTTCGTTGCCGGCGGTGGAGACGCTCAGGCGCATGTGGCTGCAACACTTTATGGTCGCAGAAGGAGCCGCGCTTCTTCGGCCGAGTGAAGATCTACCTCCATCATCACTACGAATCACCTCACCTTATGACACGCAAGCGCGCTTCGCCTATAAACGAAGCGCGAAATGGGTAGGTTACGTTGAGTGGGATCGAGAAAAAGTAATTTGCCCGGCAGGTCGTGAAAGCTCGAGCTGGAAACCAATGATAGACGGGCGCGGTAATGATTTTATCCAAGTGGCATTTGCGAGGTCTGATTGCAGCGTGTGTGTCCACATCTCGCAATGCACGAGCGCCAAGGGACGGAGAAGAACGGCCAATATCAAGCCGAAAGAGTTCCACGAGTCGTTACAGCAAAACCGTCAGCGTGAGAAGGCCAAGGAATTTAAAGAGGAATATAGTTAAGAGAGCAGGAGTCGAGGGGACCATTTCTCAAGGGGTGCGAGCGTTTGGCTTGAGAAGGTCACGCTATATTGGAATTGGGAAGACACATCTTCAGCATCTAGCCACGGCAGCAGCGATCAACCTCAAACGAGTCTCAGATTGGCTTGCCGGGGGCGATCGTGAGAAAACGAGGCGCTCGGCATTCGCCCGCGTAATGCAACCGCTAACCTGTATTCGTGTTACAGACCATCCACGTATCTCACGACCATCTTTTGCCCCTCGTTGTCTTCTTGGATAAGCGCAACTCGATCGAAGCTGTTCTTATGCTCAGCGGCGAATATCTTTGCGTCTTCGACGCCATCGAACTCCTTCACCCGACTGTCCGGGACGGGAATCGCTTGCTTGCCGCTCTCTGAAACTTTGGGGATGTTATACAAATATACTTTATAAGACATCGCATCTTCCTCCTCGAAGTGTTTTTGTGATGGAAATTTCGGGTCAATGTTGCAGGCGCAATCGCAGCAAATCGCCCGCGAAGGTTTGCAGAAAGATCGACCGCGAACTATTGAGGTAAAAATGGCCGCCGGGAAACATTCGAATCTCACATGTTCCCGCGGTCATTTCGCTCCAGGCCGCCAACCTCCCCGGTTCGGCTTCCTGGTCCTCCAACCCGCCGTAAATTGTCATCGGACATTCCAGAGGGGGTTCCTGATGATACTCATAGGTCTCGCAGAGTTCGAAATCCGCGCGGACCGTCGGCAACATCAAATCCAACAGTTCGTCGTTTTGTAGCGCTTCCACAGGGACGCCGTTGAACTCTTGAAGTTTTTTGACCAACGCGCTTTTCGGCAGGCTGGAAAACTGTTCATACGAGCTTCGGCGATGAGGCGCCTCGGTTGCTGAGACAAACAGATGGGCCGGCTGGCGCCGGTTCTCGCGGCGCAGACTACGCGCCGTTTCAAAGCATAACAACGCCCCCAGGCTGTGACCGAAAAAAACAAAGGTCTTGTCCAGATAGGGCAGCAACTCATGCGCTACGATACGGCTAAGCGGCGCCAACCTTCTGATATGAGGTTCGTTGAGTCTCTGACCGCGCCCCGGCAGTTGAATCGCCACTATTTCCATGCTCGGCGGCAAACGCGCGGGCCAACCATAAAAGGCCTGAGCGCTCCCGCCTGCATAATGAAAACAGAACAAACGCAGCGCAGCCGCCGGGTTCGGCCTCGGGAAAAGAAACCACTTGTTTGATGACTTGTCGATCACATCTCTTTACCTCCAGAAGTCGGCCTCCGCCTGCGCTACGGATTCCCAAACCTGCTTCATGCGCGATCCTCCGGTCAGATAGTAAATCTCGTCCTGGCCTTCTTTCATTCGTTCGACATACCCCTTCAGAGTCGTCAATTTCTCAAGGTCCCCTGACGACTGGAAGAGCAACAACGAAAGGATTCGCTCTCTGTTTTCGTAATCGGACGAGACTCCTTCCTTCATCGCCCGACCGAATTGGCTCCAGAACTTCAGGGTCGACCGATCAACTCGGCGGCCTTGCGCAGTGGGAGCCGCTTCCAGGTCTTTCCGCAATTCGTCGGTTCCCGATTTGGCGATGGTTCCGATTTACACGGGCGATCCTTGCTTCTCCGGAAAATCAATCGCCGGTTTGGGCCTCGAATTTTTCCAAATGCCCTTTCCCGTCCAGCGTCGTAAGGTCGATGTCGGCAATGCATTTGACCTTTACGTAATCCAATGTCAAACCGCCTTCGACATGTACTATGCCGGTTCCATTTTCAAAATCGGCTTTGCTGAAATCACAAGCATCACGATCCAATCTAACGCCCAGTTCCGTCCCCCCTTTCGTCTTCGTGAATTTGATATGGACATAATCGCGGCCAATCGCTTCCTTGAAGAGATTAACCGTCTTTTCTGGACGTAGCCCGGCTTCCACCGGATGATCTCCCTCGCAAAGCCTGTCGACCAGGCTCTTTTCCCGCGGTCTGTTGTGGTCGGCGGGAGGAGGAGGCAGCGGCGGATTTTTCGCAATCCCCTCCATCGTTTTTCTGAGACTGAGCGGTCTCATGTCTGTCCATACTTCCTTGATGAACGCTAGACAGTCGGCTTTCAACCCGACTTTCCCGACATCCTTCCAGCCGAGCGGCATTTCCCTGTATTCCGGCCAGATCGAATACTGTTCTTCATGATTCACCACGACTTTGTAAATGGTGGTATCTTCTTTATCAGGATCGCGCCAATTCATATTTTGTAGCCTCCTTGTTATGGTCTCCTCATCTGGGAATGGACATAAAGATTGGTTCTCCGTGAACTGCCAGAAACGTCTCAATGTCTTGTGGCCTTGGAGCGTGGTTGATGTTGTGGCAGGCTGACGCCAAGAACCTCCTCGATGGAAGGATTCCGACCGATGCCGCCAATGATTGAGTTTCCCCCGGACTCGACCGAAGTCCGCGTTTTGAAGACCGTGTTGAAAAAGCGAGAGTTCGCCACAGCAGTCGAGAGCGCGCGACCTCTGTGCGATAGGAGGAGTTTCGCAATTACATTCGCAACCGGAATGACTCTGATGACAGCGGCCGCTTCCGAACCGGACCGTTTTCGGCATCACGGCGGTGTGAGGTCAAAGACTAATTCATCGGGGTGATCGCCTTTGAGGCGATCCCACTCATCAAGCCACCAGCTTTGTCAGAGATGTCTGACTGAGTTCTCAACATAAAGCGGGCGGAAGCTTCTTGAGCGATACGCCGGGTGGCGGCTATGGCATTATCGCGTGTGTATTTCGACCCCGTGAGACCTCCCCCGGCCAAGGCAAGGGCTTCCTGCAAGGCCGGGGAACCCAGCAAGGCGTCACATTTCTTGGCAAAGTCCTCTGGCGTGTCGGCGATTAGCGCATGGACGCCGTCTATTGCATCAAGTCCAGCTATCCCCATAGTGGTGGTTACAACCGGTACGCCTCTGCTCCACGCCTCTAAAATCTTTACTCGCGTCCCCCCGCCGGCAAAAAGGGGGACGACTAAGAGCGTGGCTTCCTCCCAAAGGGTCGAAGTATCTTCTACAAACCCATGAAGCCGGACGTTCGGCGGGCAAATCAGGTTAGGGTGGGCGTTAGCATTGAAACATTCACCAACTATATCTAGCGTCGCCGCCGGGCGAGAGGCTCTCAATCTCGGCCAGACCTGCTTCAAGAACCAACATATTCCATGAAGATTCGGTGTATACTCAACCAACCCAATGAACAGAATGCGGTCGGAATTATTTGACCGACCTGACCTAGGGACGAGACGCGGGGGGACGCAATTCTCAAGAACGCGCGCATTTGCGAGGCCTGCGCTTTCGGCTTCCTGCGCCGCCGAAAAGGTTACCACGTCATAGGCCCGGCCCAACTCGTTCTCGACGCGGGAAATCTCAGAGACTCTACGGGACACCTCTAAAACCTCATCAACCGACATCCCATCCGCCAACATGCGTTGGCTCTTATAAGCGCTGCTCTCCGAGTCGTCCATATCAAGCACACTCGGAAATGGCCCAATCGCGCCAATGGTCCAGGCCGTAGCTAATCGGGATACCCAGACAAGATCAAAGCGATTCGATCGGAGGGACGAAAGATAGCGGCTGCGATTGGCATTCTGCAAACCCGGGGGGACGGTGTCAAAGAGGTCTTCAATAAAAGCAAGATACAAACTGAACGCCTCCGCAAAACGAAACTCATCGAAGTAACCCTCCACATTCAGCTTCGAGCGAGTAGGATCCGCATGGGCGATCGGCGGAGAAGTCCAGGATTTGACCCTGAGGTTCCTTTCTATCGCCATCTCGAGTGACCTTATGGTCGGCGCCTGTCGTTCAACAGCGACTGTCACTTCATAATCCTGAGCCAGGGCTTCAATTTGAACTGCCTGGCGAATGCGCCGGCCATGGGTGTCCGGGTAAGGCAACTCCGGACTGATGTATAGGGCTTGTGGGCGTTTGCTTTTTTTGAGATCAGACATGGTTACCACACCGTTGAGAGTCGACTGTACACACGGAGATTGCCGTCCGACTGGCGGGCAACCAGATTTACGCGTCGAGGGTGATTAACCTCTCGGACCACAATTCTGCAATTTCCTGGATGATTCTTTCGCCTTCCGCCTCCCCGCTCACGCCCGCCTCTACAAGTACCTGACGCAGCTTCTTGCATCTGCCAGAATCTTGTAAGACGCGCGCCATTCCACCCGACACGCGATACTCGAACTCAGAGCGGTGAGTTACGGCAACATAGAAAAAATCATTGAACTCCATGTGGTCGTCAAGCTTTCTCACTTGACGTAATGACGCATAGGGCGGCAGCGATACTGTCAGATCCAAATACGCTTGCCAGCCGGTTTTCTTCTTCTCCACGAGGTAATCGCCAATCACCAAGTAATCGAGTCCGGTCGTCAGGAATGTGACGACGGCGTCCTTAGCCGAGTCTACGATCGGCTCGACGTTATTGTTGAATGAGGTGTTGAGCACCATAGGAATACCGGTGCGCTCTGCGAACGCGCTGATTAAGTCCCAGTATTTCGCATTGATCTCCTTTGAAACGGTATGAACCCTGGCCGTTCCGTCGACGTGCGTGATGGCGCCGAGCAGCTCGTGCATTTCCTTCTTCACATTGACGACGAAGACCATGAAAGGATGTTGCTCGCCATTGGGTCCGAGATCAAAAAAATGATCGGCGAATTCTTCCAGGACCGAGGGCGCGAACGGCCTATAGCCTTCTCGTTTCTTAATCATCTGGTTGATGCGATCCTTATTATCAGCCGGTCGTGGGTCGGCGAGAATGCTCCTATTGCCAAGCGCCCTGGGCCCGAACTCCGAGCGCCCCTGCACCCATCCAATAACACGGCCGTCCGCCAACAGCTCCGCCGTCCGTTCGGTAATCTTTTCAACTTTTTCAAAGCTCAGAAAATTGCCCCACTTGGAGAGTTCGCCCAGGATGGAGTGGTCGTCGCCGATATCTTTTCCCCAGTAGACATGCTTCATTTGCGCCGGCTTCCTGGCGGCTGGTCTATTATTATAGTAAGCGCACAAGGCCGCGCCTAGCGCCCCGCCGGCGTCATGAGCCGCAGGTTGAACGAAAACGTTATCGAACAGGCCGGAACGCAAGACCTTGCCGTTGAGCGTGCAATTATGCGCCACGCCTCCGGCTAGACAGAGATTCTTTTCGTTCGTCTTATCCTTATAGTAACGGATGACGTGAAAGATGATTTCTTCCAACGCTTCTTGCAGCGCCGCGGCAAGGTCTTTATGTGTCTGCGAGAATGGCTCTCCTTTCCTCCGCGGCGTAACCACGCCAAACAGAGAGGGAATCCGATCCCGGTGAATCAGGTAGTCTCCTTTAGGAAGGAGGGTGTATAACTTGCGGAACAGATACCTGAAACGCTCAGGGTCGCCATACGGCGCCAGCCCCATCACCTTATACTCGTCGAAAGGCCCGTAGCCGAGGTAAGCTATAACCATGGCGTAGAAGATCCCGGCCGATTTCTCGACGCCGAAATTAGCGAGCGGCTCCAGCCTGGCGCCGGTCCCTTGAAACGCCATCGCGGAAGACCCATCGCCTTCGCCGTCGAAGGTGGTGACCAGACTGGTATCGAACCCTGACATGGCGAAGGCGCTCATCGCATGGGCGATGTGATGGTGCACGAAGTAGAATTTTTTCGGGTCGATCTCTCCACCTAAGCCGCGCTCATAAAATAATTGAAGGAAGCTTGCAGGGTTTTTGGGGATCGGGGTGTGGTTGAATTCGAGCAAGCGCTTCTTGATGAGCATGTCAAGGCTCGCCTCGGTCTGGTAGTACGCGATCGCGTCGATGTCTTTGAGCCGTACCCCGCGGGCCTCTAAGCATGTGCGAATTGCGCTGACGGGCATTTTGTTCGTATGTTTGATTCGGTTTAATCTCTCCTCCTCAATGGCAAGGACAACCTCTCCGTCATCAAGCAACACCGCCGCCGAATCATGCAAGACCCAGCGTGGCAAAGAGAAGTGATTTTCGTGGACGAGTTCGGGACTTCCGGTCAAACCGAGAATTAACATTTGGGATCTCTCCTTTCTAAGGATCGCTGACGGGTCGAATGGCGCGGCGCATACGGTATCGTAGTGTTGCCGGCGGCTACCTACCGAAGTCTTGCAGACAGGCCCGCGGCGGGCCGACTCGCGATCCTGCCGTGTCGGCCCGCCGCGGGCCTGCGCATGGGTTAAACCTGTTTCGGAGAATATGCCCCCAGCTCATACGAGGCGTCAAAACCAAGTCAAGCGGGCGAGCATTGGAGTTCAGGAAGAGACGACACCATTTGCAATAGCCGATTACAAGGATCGCCCCTCTTTATATTGGCTAACTTGGCCTGCCGCGGATAAGGACTCATAAAACTGCCGCGCTGACTCCCCTAATAGCCCGCGACTTGAGTCGATCTCAAGGGCATCCAGAATCTGCCGTACCTCGCCATCCTGCGCCTTGCCCAATTTAAGAAACTGATAGAGCTGTCCGCAGTAATAATTTATCAGACCACCCTTTTGGACCTCCGAGTTGATTGACCAGGACGCGATTGCAGGCTGATCCAGCTTTAGCTCGCCGGCGTTTATAGCTGCAGCCCGCCCTAAATGGAATGCCCTCTCTAGAATGGTGGCGATTTCAATCCGCGAGGCTTCGATGTGGTGGATAACACTTGCATCAGGCACAAAGATAGCCTGCCCCCGCCCCCGCACCCTCTTGACGAAGTCCGTGTCTTCTCCAAACAGGGGGCCGTTCTCCGCAGACGGGCCCAGATCGAGTCTGAATTTCGCCCCATTGACCGCCGCAGAGCGCGCCGCAAAATTGCAGCCGAAAGGCACTATCTCCGGCGGTAGCGTCCCTAGCGGAAGGTCCGGCGCGAACTTCGCAAACATCGCAGCGGCGAACGGATGCGTCCCCATCCAAGCAGGCGTCCCCGGCGGAAGACTTGGCAGCGTCGGCCCGCAGAAGACCGCCGCCGATTTGTACTTCAAGGAAGCTTGATGCAAGCTCTTGAGCCAAACTGGCGAGGGTGTCACGTCGTCATCGGTAAACACAAATAGGTCGCCTTCGGCTATTTCCAATGCGCGATTCAGGGCTCGGGACTTCCCTGCAGTTTCTTCAACCAAGGGGAGGAGGGTGAAACGTCCCCACCTGCGCCTCAGCACCCTCTGCGTGTCGTCCGTACTTCCATTGTCGACAACGATGAGATTGCAGTTGAGGCCGTCTAGGGTTTGGTTTTCCAGGCTCAACAACAGGCGTTCCAGTTGGCGCGCGCGATTTCTCGTCGCTACCAGCACAGTGATGTTAGGGCTGCATTCCA
>Ga0190270_10000205_pt1 | contig 25896 bp, 20 predicted proteins | sample Popmic320T_FD_133748 | JGI IMG/M metagenome (GOLD analysis project Ga0190270, IMG submission 133748) | Populus adjacent soil microbial communities from riparian zone of Weber River, Utah, USA - 320 T | ecosystem: Environmental > Terrestrial > Soil > Riparian zone | place: USA: Utah | collected...
ACCGCAACGGCGACGTGATGAATCGGGTCACCAACCCGGCTCACCGCGAGGACGACGTGATGAATCGGGTCACCAACCCGGCTCACCGCGAGGACGACGTGATGAATCGGGTCACCAACCCGGTTCACCGCGAGGACGACGTGATGAATCGGGTCGCCAACCCGGCTCACCGCGAGGACGACGTGATGAATCGGGTCACCAACCCGGCTCACCGCGACGATGACGTGGTGAATCGGGTCACCAACCCGGCTCACCGCGACGACGACGCAATGAATCGGGTCACCCAAGCCGAATCACCGCGACGATGACGCAATGAATTGCGTCGTCGTCGCTGCGCGTCGCGAGCGCCTACTGCTCTGCCCAGAAGAACCGCGGCAGCGGCTGCTCCGTCGGCCAGACGCGCGCGAGCGTCTGTGCGTCGTAGACCTCGCCGTTCTTGACCACCATCGTGGCGCGCGTGCTGTTGTGGATGTCCTGCAGCGGATTCGCGTCGAGGACGATAAAGTCCGCGAGCTTGCCTGCTTCGATCGACCCGAGGTCCGGCGCGAAGCCGATCTTGTCCGCGGCGTGAATCGTCGCTGCCTTCAGCGCCGCATGCGGCGTGAGCGCGTTTCCGGAGCCGCCCTCTCCCGCCATCGCCCACAGCTCCCAATGCACGCCGAGCCCCTGCAACTGACCATGTGCGCCGAGCGAGACGTTGCCGCCCGCTCTGGCGATGTCGGCCACGCCTCGGGCCACGGCCGGGAAGTGATACTCCGACGGCTCGATCCACAGATGGCGGCGCGTCCGCTCGTCGAGGAAGAAGTGCGGCACGAAACGGCGCAGTTTCGGATCATCGTGCGCGCCGGTCTGCGTCTGCCAGAAGTACTGCTCGCCCCACGGCCCGCCGTACGACACGAGCAGCGTCGGGGTGTAATGCGTTCCCGACTTCGCAAACAACCGCACCGCATCCTCTTCCAGCTCGATCGGCAGCGAGTGCTCGAACGCGGTGTAGCCGTCGATGGCCATGGTCATGTCCGTCGACAACTCGCCGGCCCCTTCGGCGGTGAGCAGCATCTTCTCGTCGCGCGCCGCCTCCGCGAACCAGAGACGCTGCGCGCGGCGCGGCTGCTGATACACCTTGATCATGCGCGCGCCGTACGACTTCATTCGCCGCACCTGCCGGCGCGCATCCTCCAGGTCATTCACCTCGGCGAAGACATCGGCCTGCTGGCCGCCGTACAACACGTCGCCGGATGAATAGATCCGCGGACCGACCATGAGGCCGGCCTCGACCATCTCCGCCTGCGCGAACACGTCCAGCGACGGCGCGGACGGGTCGTAGGTCGTCGTGACGCCGTAAGCGAGATTCGCGGCGTACTCCCACTTCGTCTCCGGGAAAATCTCCAGACCGGAGTAGTGCAGGTGCGCATGGGTGTCGATGAGGCCGGGGATGATGGTCTTGCCGCTGCCGTCGAGCTCGCGCGCTCCGGCCGGGACACTCACCTTCCCGGCTTCACCCACCGCGGCGATGCGGTTGTTCGTCACCACGACGTCGCCCCGCTCGAGCACTTCATCGCCGCGCATCGTGACGATGCGCGCGTTGCGAACGACGAAGCTGCCGGACGGCACCGACCGCGGCCGCGTCAAAGAGATCGCGATCGCTTCCGAACGCGGTACCTTCAGCTTGGGCTCGTCCGTCGCCTTGTCCTTGCTCTTCTTGTCGTCTTCTTCCCCCGCCTTCGCCTTCGCCTCGGCTTTGCGCCGCTCCTCCTGCACGAACGCGATCGCGCCCTGCAGCGGCAGGCGATGGAACGTACCGCCCGCGGTCCAGGTGATCGTCTTTCCCTGGTCCGCCCAGTCGACATAGCCGCCGGCGTTTTCCGACAGACGCCATACCGGCACCGACCCTTCCTTGAGGCCGACCTCCGGCGGATCCTTCATCACCAGGTTCGGCAGCGCGGCGACATAGACGTTGTCGCGGGACGTGAACGCCACCCACTGCTCATCGGGTGACGGCACGAGATCGCCGATCGCCGGGAAGCGCAGCAGCCGCTTCCTGTCCGTGCCGTCGAGCCGGACGGAGACGAGCTCGTTTTTCGGATCGTCCGCCGGTTTCGCCGGCTGGATGTAATCGCGATAGAAGACGCGCGATCCGTCGCGGCTCCACCACGCCTGCGGATGGAAGCGGAACGTGCCCGCGATCTTCACGTTGGCGATGAACTGCGCGTCGCCGCCCACAGCAGGCAGCCAGCGGATGTCGAAGAACTGCTCTTCCTCCGGCTGACGGCCGCGGAACTCGAGACCGCTGCCCTGGATGAGCACGAGGCGCTGTCCGTCAGGCGACCACTCCGGATTCGCATAGTGGCCGGGGATGGTGGTGAGGCGTACCGGCGCGCTGCCCTTCCCATTCAAGCTCGTCTTCCAGACATGGCCGCCCTCGGCGTCACTCCACGTGACGTACGCGATCCACTGTCCGTCAGGCGAGACGGACGGCGAGTATTCGCGACTCGGACCGCCGTCGCCCGTGATCCGCCGCGGCTCGCCGGCAGCCTTGCCGCCGGAGATCCGCTGCATCCAAATCCGGCCGAATGCATCGAACACCACCGCGCTGCCGTCCGGCGTCTGGCTCGCCCACCGCAGAATGCGCGCGCGAACCGGTCCGGTCTCCACCTTCTCCTGCCACGCCACGCGCGGGGCGAGGTACTGCTCCACATCCGCGGTGAACGCAATCTGCTGCGTCGCGCCGGACGCCACATCGAGGCGGGTGATCTTTCCGCGATTGGCAAAATAGATCGAGCTGCCGTCGCGCGAGATCGCGTACGGCGGCCACAGGTCCTGCTGCGCGAAGCCTTCCTGCTCGTCGCGCGTGACGTCGCGCGTTACGATGCGCTCCGATCCGCGCGCGAGGTCGCGCACGACGAGCACCGACGACGCATCGCGGCGGCTCACGAAGACCATCGACTTCCCGTCGGGCGAGATCGCCGGCCGCACCGCGCCGCCGTAGCCGGACGTCAGCTGAATCGTGTTCCCCGTCTCCCGGTCATACCGGTAGATCTGCCACAGACCGCGAGATACGTCCGGCGTGTAGCTGAATCCCTGGTTCCGGCCGGAGAAATAGATGTAGCGGCCGTCGGGCGAGAACGCCGGACCGGACGCGTTGTTCATCTCCTCCATGTTCGTCAGCTTCACGCCCGAGCCGCCGTGGACGTGGTACATCCACAGCTCCACGGGCGGGATGCCGCCCCGCTTCCCGGTCCCTTTCCTCGCCACGAGGTAGTTGCCGTCGGGCGACCACATCGCGGAGCGGACGTACTCATCCTTCTCCGCCGTCACCGAGCGGGGATTCTTGCCGTCGACATTCATCAACCAGAGGTTGTCGATCCCGTTGCGGTCGGTCGTGAAGGCGATCGTCTTCCCATCCGGCGAATAGCGCGGATGCCAGTCGAACGCCGGCCCGCGCGTGACCGCCGTAGCCTTTCCGCCCGCCACAGGCACGGTGTAGATGTCGCCGAGGAGATCGAAGAGGAGGGTGGTGCCATCGGGCGAGAGGTCGACGGACATCCAGGTCCCCTCGCTGACCGTGAAATTGACTTTCCTGGCATCCGCCCGCGGCTTGTTGATGTCCTCGGCCGGATCGAACTTCTTCTTCGCTGCCGTCTGCGCTGAAACGGAGATCGTCAGAAACAGCGCGGCGATGAGCAATCTTTTCAAAGCGGGCTCCTCCGAAGCCGGAGATTATCCGCATCTCCGCGGCACTTCGGACGAAACTGTTCGTAACACGTCGTACTGGTTCAGGCTCTGATCTCCAGCCCGCGTAGCGGGCGGCAGATCATGTGGGCGTATAGTCGTACCGATGACATGGATTCGAACGATTCCGTACGCCGAGGGGAATGAAGAGTTGCGGGAGGCGGTCGACAAACAGCGGGCGCTCTATCCGCCCGAGTACGCCACGCCGGCCGTTGCGAACCAGGTGCCGGGGACGAGCATCGTCGACGCGCACAGCCTGATCCCCGACGCGCTGTTTCACGCCTTTGCGACGTTCGGTGTCCTGATGTCGCCGCATCTGCCTCTCGAACGGCGCCAGCACGAAATGATCGCCACGGCGGTCTCCGCAACGAACCGTTGCCAGTATTGAATCACCGCGCACGCAGAGTTTCTGCGTAGGGTGACGCTCAGCGACGAACTGGCAGCAGCAATCCGTCACGACTTCCGTACTGCACCCGTGTCGGACCAGGATCGCGTCATGCTCGATTACGCGGTCAGGATCAGCCGGGACGCCACGGAAATCCAGCCGCAGGACCATGAAGCGTTGCGCGCCGCCGGATTTGACGATGTCGCCATCCTGCAAATCACGCTGATCGCATCCTGGTTCAACTACATCAACCGAGTCGCCGACGCGCTCGGTGTCGGTCGTGAATGAGTGACTGCGGCAATCACGCGACGCTCTTGCCGGATTCAACGATGAACCAAGTCAGGAACTGCCAAGCAGCTCGACGTAATTGGTGACCTTCGGAAAGGCAGCGAGCGCGTTTACGAGTCGTTCGTCCGCGGTGATCAGGCGGGTTTCGAGCCGAATTGCCAAAGCTACATACATCGAGTCGTAAACGGATCGAGATGTGATCAACGCGAGAGCGTGCGCATCCGTCGCGAGCTCGCGGCACTGAATCGTTTCGACCGCAATGCGCTCGATGTCGGCGATCAACTGGTGACTGTCAGTGGCGGTCAGCTCACCTCGGAGAGTTTTCTTCCAAATGCTGTTCGCCACTTCCGCGAACAGAAGATCGGGAGCCACGAACTGGTGGCCGGAATCGAAAAGCCGAAGCGCCGCCTCGGTGCCGTTCTCACGGACGAACCACTTGATCACGACGCTGGCGTCGACGACGACGACGCTCACCTGCGGTCGCGATCTTCGCGGATGAGCGCGACGCTATCCGAGTGCGGCCCGCGCAGCCGTTTCAGCCATCGCGCGGATAGGCGACGTGTTTCAACGAGATTCCGCGTACTTGCCTTGCTCAGAGCATCATGGATCTCTGCCTGCAGGGATCGTCCATTGGCCTGCGCGGTCGCCTTCAGCCGTTTCAGTACGTTCTCGTCGAGATCTCGGATGAGCACATTTGCCATGACCAAACCTGATATCACAATGATACCGTAGAGGTGTGGCGTCGACAACCTTCTTACGAACACCGTCGGGGAGCCAAATGAAGAAGCTGAGCGTGGCATCGTATTCGTGACGGGTTAGACCTCCGGCTGTCACGCCGGAGGTCACCCTCTACAACGCCCTCGGACAAGGCGACGAGGCGCGCGAGGCCTACCTCAAAGATCTCGCGATCGCCGAGCGCCTGGCCCAAGCGGAGCCCGATCGCGCCGACTACCAGCGCGACCTCTCCGACTCCTACAGCAAACTCGGCAATCTCTACACCGCCCTCGGACAGGGCGACAAGGCGGGCGAGGCCTATCTCAAAGGTCTCGCGATCTCCGAGCGGCTGGCCCAAACCGAGCCCGATCGCGTTGACTATCGGGTGGACCTCGCCGTGTCCCTCGTACAAGTCGGTATGACGATCGCAGGTTCCCGCGAGTTCGAGCGGGCGCTTGCGATCCTTCAGACGCTCCACCGAGACGGACGACTCTCGTTGGAGGACGAGCCGAAGATCGCAGCGCTGGAGGAATTGCTCAGAAAACTCGGATGAGCGCAACGAGAAGGAGGCGATACGGTCGTGCGCGAGACGTGGCGTAGTCCAGTCTGCTAGAACGCCCGTCTGTCACGCCGGAGTTGCGGTTCGAGTCCCGTTGTAACGTCACTGACAATTCTTTGCGAGAAGGGCGCTGCACCCCGACAGGGAGGGCGGCGCGTCGTGCCGCCCTCCCTGTCTGTCACTTCACGGCTCGGTGGAGCTGTACGCCTGCCCGTCATCGGTGCACGTGGAGTTGCCTCCCTGGTCGTGTGGAACGCAGACGGAGACGCTGCCATTGGCGGACGCGCCGCGGGAGTCGGTGGCGGTGAAGGAGATGACGTAGACGCGGCCGTTGCCGTCGCCGTCCCGTTCCGCGCGCACCGAGGCCGTGGCGGTGCCGACGCCGGTGGCGTCGGGGTCGCGGCGGCCCTGGTTCTTCGCGTTCACCGGTTCGTCCTGCGTCACGCCGGTCACGCGGATGGTGAACGGGTCGCCGTCGGGATCGGTGATGTTGGAGATCGCGACCGGCACCATCCGGTTGCTGGCCGGCCAGATGGGGGAGGGCGTGCCGATCGCGCTCGCCGCGTCGGGCGGGCGGTTGACCGGCGGCTGTTCCTCGCCGATGTCGCCGACGACTTCCAGCAGCTTGTTGACGATGTCGTTCACGGAGTAGGTCGCGGAGTAGACCTTCCCGCCGGTGCCGTCGGCGAGCTGCGTCAGCGCGTTGCGCGCGTTGACGTCGCCGCCCACGACGATCCCGTAGATCCGGATCGGGTTGCCGGCGTTCACCTCGATGGCGCTTGGACGGCGAACGATCGACTCCGCGTTGCTGCCGGTGGGCGAGCCGGCCGGGAGGCCGGCGGGGAGGGAGATGCCGCCGGCGTTCGCGGCGGCGATCACCGAGGCGGCGGTGTAGTTCGTGATTGGCTCGGGATTGTGCGGCGGCGCGTCGGTCATGATGATGATCGACTTCTGCGCCCCCGCTCTCCACGGGGTGATGCCCACGGCGTTGATCGCCCCCATGATTCCCGAGTACTGCGACTCCGGCCAGTCGTTGCCGCCGCGGGCCACGAGCATGTTCAGCCCCGCCTGGATGACCGCCTGTTGGCTGGAGAAGGGGGAGTCGGCGCGGTAGGGGAAGTCGGTCGCGTCACCGTACGGCGAGACCGGATGGTCCTTGAACTCGGTGACGGCGATGCGGAAGTCAGCGCCGCTGAGGTTGAGGATCTGCAGCGCGGTGAGGACGCTGTTCTTCAGCGCCGTGATGGAGCTGGACATGCTGCCGGTGGTGTCGATCACGAAGGCGATGTCGGGGGAAGGATTCAGCCGCGCCTCGTAGGTCGCCAGGTACGTCTCGGTGGTCGGGTGGCCGTTCGCGAGGATCAGCACGACCTCCTTCACCGTCGAGGGGCTGAAGTCGTTGATCGTCAGATCGTGCGCGGTGGCGGGGTTCAGGTTATTGAGGCCGGTGAGGTCGTGAATGTCGGGCGGGCCGCTCGGGTGACGCACCACCACCCAGCCGCGGATCCGGCCGAAGCTCGTCGTCTTCACGGTCAGCATCAGCTTTCGCTGCGCCGTCAGCGACGCGTCGGGCAGGAAACGATAGTAGTGCGCCGTCGTACCGGTGATGTTCTTCGGCGACACCGGCACTTGTGGCGAGGAGCTCGTCAGCGTGTGTGTGCCCTGGAAGTTGGTGAAATCGGGGTACAGCGCCGCGTCGAAGTATGAATCCGGCGGCGTCGCGTTGCCGTTCGTGTTCAGGTTCCAGAGAGCGAAGCGCTGGAAGGCTTCGACGGGAGTAGTGACGTACGACGCCAGCACCGTCTCGATTGCGTTCTGGAAGGTCTTCGTCTCGAGCTCGTGCAGGATCTCGCGCAGGATCACCGGCGCCCCGCCGTTGTATTTTTCCATCAGGAACCGGTGGTAGAGCACCGTGTGATACGACATCGAGCCCAGCGGCTCATCGGTGCGGGCCAGGAAGCCGTCGGGCCCGCGGAGATGACTGATGTATTCGTTGTTGGCCGGATAAACGACATCCTCGATGGCCGCGGCCGAACCCTCGCACCACCAGTAGTTGAACAGCATCGCCAGGAGGCTTCCCCCCTCGTACTGCAGCAGGTGGAAGAACTCGTGCGCGGCGCTGATCTGCAGGTACGACGTGCGCAAATTGTTCTGGATGAAGATGGCCGGTCCCGCGTAGCCGGCAATCTCGACGAGCGGGGGAATGGCGGTGCCGGCGACGTTGCAGAAGTCGATCGGCGTCGGGAAGGGGCAGGGGACATTGGCTTTGATGACCACGTCGATCTGGCCGTCGGCGCCGGCCGCAGGTGGCGTGAAGCCGTACGCCTCGACGAGGATCCTGTAGGCCCGTTCGAGAGCGTCGCCGAGCTCGAGCACATACAGGAACGTCGCCTGATCGGCGCCGCTCGTCTCGTAGTGGATCAGGAAGTGAGGGGAGGAGTGCGTGGCGTAGGTCGTGACCTCCGCGCGGCGGAGCAGCTCGCTCGCGACGGCGCGATACTCCCGCGGCAGCGAGCCGGCGTCCGGCATCTCTCCGCGCCGTGAAGGTGGGGTCAGCGCGTAGCGGACCAGCTCCCGGACGTTCGGATCGGCCTCTTCGAGCTCGCCGAACATCCGGAGCAGCAGCTCCGTGCCGCAGTGCGGCAGCTCGCCGCGGTATTGGTCAGGCAGGAGAGCCGGGGCGAGAAATGCGGAGAGCTTGTGGGCGATGCTCTCGTCGCGCGTGATCTTCGCCGCCTGCACGTCTGCGTCGAGGTGGCGTGTGAGACGCGTGTCGGCCTCACGATCGTGACCGAAGGCGGCAGTTGCGAGAAGAGTGACGAGGAGCGCGAAGACACCACGGGCAGGGGATGGGCGAATCATCCTGGACTCCTTTTTCGGTTTATGGGTTAGGCAGTTGCTGAGTTGTGCCGTTGATATAAGTCGCGTAATTACGGCACAAAGGCCCTCACCGAACACGAGAACGGAGTCGTGGGAGAGGAGGAAGCGGAACTACTCTTTCGGCTTCTCGATCTTCTTGTGCGTCTCGTTGACGACCATCATCCCGGCGGAGCCGTACCAGAGCGTGAGGTCGGGGACGAACACCCCGGCCGCGACCGCGGGATCGAGCAGGACCAGCTTCTCCGCCTCTTCGATCGTGGCGACGTTGAAGATGTAGAGACCGCGGTACGCCTTGTCGTTCTTGCCGAAAGGCCCGGCGACGGCGAGCTTGCCTTCATCGGCGAGCCGGCCGATGTTCGCGAAATGACCGGCGAAGATTTCCTTGCGCTTATCACCCGTGACCTCGGCATCCTTCGGCCCGGTCTTGAGGATGCACAGGACGTACATCCTCATCCCGCGTTCATCGGCCCCGAGTTTCTTCGCCAGCTCGGGATCGAAGACCCGTTCCTCCGCCGTCATGACCGCGGCGGCGATGCAAAGGACAGCGACGAGGAGCGGCGAGAATCGGATCGGTCTCATGATCGCAATATACGCGAACGAGGTGCGGGCGCAGTCCGTCGGAAGATCGGCGGAAGGTGTCAGGTGGGCGTTTGGTGCTGGCCAGACGGCGCCGGTCCCGTATCCTTGAACCCAATCAATCGAAACATTTGGAAGCCGCGCTATGCGTCCCTCTGACTCTGCGTACGCATTCATGCTCAAAACTGCCTCCGTCCTGGTCGGATTGGGGATCGCTGCCGCCGGCGTGAAATCGTACTGGCTGCCGCTCTCTGATCCGGTCAGCCGCCTCGCGAAGAACGCATCCGTCGACGCGCGCAGCATCGAGCCGCGAATCACGGGCGGATTTCGCTGGGCACCGCTGCGCGCCGTGAAGCGCGGAGGCGCGGAAGCGCTGGAAGGGCCTTCTCTGGTGCTGACGGCCGCTGCCCTCCAGACGATCCGGGACGCACCGGAAGACGGACATGCAACCGGCATCGCACAACTCCTGATCGGCAACGCGACTGCAGCTCAGTCGGCCCTCGAAGCCATCGGGGGGAACGATGCGAAGGTGTGGTGCGACCTCGCCGCAGCGCGATACACGGTCGCCGTGGCGGAAGACGACCCGGTGCAGCTCACGCGCGCCCTCGCCGCCGCCGATGCCGCGTTGAAACGCGATCCCGGTCTGGCCGAGGCGCGGTTCAACCGGGCCCTGATCCTCGAGCGCCTCGGGCTGCGCGACCTGGCGCGTGAACAGTGGGAGACCTATCTCGCCGCCGACAGCGGGTCGGGGTGGGCCAACGAAGCACGCGATCACGTGCGACAACTCCAACCGATCCCACCGTTCGAGGAGGAGCTCGATCGCGCCTATGAACGGCTGGCGAGCGATCCGGCAGCAGCACATGCGTTTGCCCGCGAGTATCGGCAGGACTCGCGGCGGTGGGGCGAGACCATCGTCCTCGGCAACTGGGCGAGAGCAGAACACAGCGGCGACCGTCCGCTCGCGGCGAAACATCTCCGCGTTGCGCGCGAGCTCGGCGCCGAACTGGCGCGGGATCGCGGCGACCAGATGCTGCGCGCGCTCGTCGCGGCGATCGATGGCGCAACGCCGGAGCAGTACCGGGCGCTCTTGGACGCACACCTCGCGTTCAGCGAAGGGCAGAAGGTCAACAAGGATGGCGAGCCGGGGAGGGCAACTCCTCTCCTGCTCGCCGCCGCGGAGCGTTTCGAGCACGGCCACAGTCCGGGGGTGGCTCTGGCCCGTTACGTCGCCGCGACCACCCAGTTCACTCAGGGAGAGATCGAAGCAGCCCAGGCAGCCCTGGCGCGCCTCCTCGCCGAGAACCCTCAGGGCTTCATGGCACAACGCGCTCAGGTGCTCTGGCAGCTTGGTCTCGTGCAACTGGCGCAAGGGCGCTGGGGACCTTGCATTATCACGCTGACGGAGAGCACCACCATCTTCGATCGCCTCGGCGAAGAGTCCATGGCCGCGTCCGTGCGCGAGATCCTCGCCGAAGCGTACGACCGCGTCGGAAATTCGTCCGCGGCATGGGAGAACCGGCTGGTCGCCCTGCGCGTCCTCGGCCGGACGATGACCTATCGTCTCCAGATCGTCATCGCGTCGATGAGCCGGGAGGCGGTGATGAACCGGGACTGGCCGACCGCCGGATCGCTCCTGGACCTGGAGATCGACGTGGCAAAGCACGTCAAGGATCCGGAGTTGCACGTCGAAGCACTGATCCGCCGGGCGCGAGTGCTGGTGGAGACCGATAAGGCGGCCGCAGCGGGCGATCTGCGCGACGCCCGGATGCGCCTCGCTCAGATCGCCGATCCCGGTTTCCGCGTCCATCTCGAGGCGAATGCACTCGCCGTGGAGGCCCTTGTCGCCACCACGCCCCAGGCGTCGATGGACCTCCTCACACGCGCGATCCGGTTTCACAGCGACAGCGGCCGGCGGATGTACCTGCCGGAACTGCTGTTCGATCGCGGCCGGGCGTCGCTGATGTTGAACGACCAGGTCCGGGCGGCCGCCGACTTCGAAGCAGCAATCGCCGAGCTGGAGGCTCATCGCGAGTCGCTCCCCAGCGGCGAAGATCGCGTCGGGATGTTCCACGACGCCGACGAGCTGTTCGACGCCGCGGTTGCGACCTCCATGAGCCGCAACCTCCCCGACCTGGCGTTCGGCTACGTCGAGCGCGCCCGGGCACGCTCGCTCCTGGAGTCGCTCGGCACGGCCTGGAGGACCGTCGATCCCGCGGCGATCGCGCCGCGGTCGATCATCGTCGAATACTCGGTCCACGAGCACGAGGTCGCGATCTTCACGGTGACCTCGCGCGGCATTCGTGTCATCCGGCGCCCGATCGAACAACAGGTGCTCGCCGCCGCGGTCGAGGAGCACGCACGCGCGGCGCGCGAATCCGACGTGCCCCTGCTCCGCAAGACCGGCCGCTCGCTCTACGAAGCGCTGGTCGCTCCGATCGAAGAAGAGCTCGAACGATCGGACACCGTCGTATTCGTTCCCGATCCGGTGATGGCGCGGCTGCCGTTCGCCGCATTGGTGGACGGCCAGGGGAAGTACCTGATCGAAAGCCATCCGCTGGTGGTCGACCCGAGCGCCGCCGTGTACCTGCAACTCGCGCGCAGCCGGCGCCGCAACCCGGACGAACGGGTGCTCATCGTCTCCGGCGCCGATAAAGCCCTCGGGCGGCTGTCCGCCGCCCGGCGCGAGGCGGCCGACGTCGCGGCAGCGTACTCCTACGCGACACCGTTGTCGGGGCTCGCAGCGACGCGCGATGCGTTCGCGCGTGAAGCCGCCAAAGCGGACGCAATTCACTTCGTCGGACACGCTGTCGCTTCGCCCGGAAGCGGGAAGGCAGGATACCTCGTCCTCTCCGGGGCCGCTTCGAACGAGGGTGAGCTCGATCTGAAACAGATCGCGTCGTTGAAGCTGCGCGAGACGTCGTTCGTCGTGCTCGCCGCATGCGCAACAGCCGGCGGCGAACAGCCGTCCAGCGAGGGCACGATCAGCATCGCCCGCGCGTTCGTCGCCGCGGGCGTGCCGAGCGTAATTGCAACGTTATGGCCGATCGAAGATGAGGAATCCGCGGATTTCTTCCCTCTCATCCACCGACATCGTGCGCAGGGACTTCCGCCGGCGGAGGCACTGCGTGCTGCGCAACTCGAGTGGATCCATCGACGTGGCGCTTCCACGGCGCTCTGGAGCGCCGTGCAGCTCATCGGCAATTGAAGAGGAAAAGAGAGGAAGCGTCATGAATGAATACAAAGTGCAAATCGTAGGACTCGCCTATTTCCTGCCCGAGCCGGGACAACGGCACGTGTTGTTCCCGGATGGTCGCAACGTGCCGAACGTCGTGCCGCATCTCGCGACGATCGCCGTCGCTGCCGACGATCTCGCCGGCAACGTTCCACTCACCGGCTGGAGCGACGACCAGATCATGCGAACGCCGGTCAATGCATTCTTCAGCGGTACCGGTGCCGACCGGGAGCTTCTCCAGTTCGTCCTGGACGGCGACTCGATCGAGATCGAGGGGGCCAGCGTCGAAGAGACGGACGAACCGCTGGATACACGCGCGCACGACAATCAGCTCCAGCCGCTGACCCGAGGCGCGAGCGGAGCACGCGTGTCCATTTCCGCGGCCAACGCGAACACGGTCGCCGACGTGCAGATCCGGCGCGGCAGCCTGCATGCGTTCCGGTATCCGGGAAGCAATAACGACGGCACCGGAGCCATCATCTCAGAGCTCCGGGTTCCCTACGACAGGGACACCGTAACCATCACCGTGAGACCGAAACAGGACGAGAAGACCGTCTCGTCGTCATCGGAGGACAATGTCCGCACGATCACGGTGAAGAACGGGAGCGAGATCGCGCTCGTCAATGCCTCCCGTCCCGACCAGAGCGATCTCGAAGACGAGACGGATCATTTCGGCATTTACGGCCAGCTCGCGCCGGGCCGGCTGAGCGTCGGTACGCCGCGAGCGACGCCAATCCCGTTTCCCCGGTCGCGTTCCGAACATCTGCTGTTCCTGACCCCCGGAGCGATCGGCTCCTCGGTCAAGTGCAACAACACGTGCTGCTGAGCGTGGTGCTTCCGGCGAGGGAGACGTCCCTCGCCGGAACATTCTTCAGACGACCAGCTCGACGCCCAGGCCCCGCTTCCCTGTCACGTGCTCGAAGCGGTTCGCAAACGACAATCCGTTCTTGAACTTGCCGCCGATCGCTGTGTCGGCGAAGAGCAGCCCGACGGGATGGAGGTTGTCCGTATACACGACCGACCCGCTGTCCCCGGCGTTGCTGAATCTCAGCTGTGCGTTGCCGGACTCGATCTCGATCACGTCATTGAACAGCGCCGTGGCGCTGCCTCCGATCGGAAGCGCCACACCGTCGAGATCCCGCACGACCACCTTCCCGCGAGTCACCCCCGTCGCCGAACCGATCTTCCTGACCGGAAGCTCCTTCGTCGGCAGGACCGGTGTCTGCCTGAGCCTCTCCGCGCCTTCGAGCGCGCCCGGAATCGCGGGCACGTCGCCGTTCACGAATGCGGCGAACGCGCAGTCGGCCAGCTTCACCGGGACCGCGGCGTCCGTGAGTTTGGGATACCTGTCATCCAGCGCCAGTTCGACGTCCGAGGGACCGATGATGCGATCGCCGTCCACCCCCCGATCCAGCCGCGCCAGTACGTGATTGCACGACACGATGCCCAATCGCCCATCCTTCTCCGCAAAGAAGCCGAGCGTGCCACCGCCACCCCCCTCGTGCCGCACCCGCGCGCCGATCCTCAGCGAGGGATTCACGTGGGCGAGGGGGAGGGCATCCGCGGTGCTGAAGCGAACAGGCCCGATCACCTGCACGTCCAGCTCGTTCCGGGCGGAGCGCAGAGCTCTCTTCACCGCAGGTCGCAGCAGTCGAAACCACGCTTGCCGGCTCGGGACTCGGATGGCGAAACGGTACACGCCCTCCTGCGGCGTCAGGCGGGCACCGAACGCGAAACCGAATCCGGACAGATCGATGGGCAGAACCTTCATAACCCCATCGAGAAACGCGCTGCTCGTCGCAAACGCGTGACGCATCTCATCCTTCAATGTGCTTACATCACTCAGATTCATGAAGCACCTCCTCGACGGAGTAGAAGGACACGCGCTCGATTTTTCGGACCGCGAACGATTCCACCGCGTGACAAGAGAGAACCGACGAGAGGCCTCCGGCGGGCGGGCGTGGCCGGCAGCACTGGTTGCCCAAGGCTGAACGCATGCCTCTCGCGTCAGGCGCCGTCCGTGCGCAAACAGATGCCGCCGGCCACGCCGGCCCGCCGGAGGCCCCCGGTCGGTCTCTCTCGTGTCACGACAACTGCACGTCGGCGAAGCGCACGTGGCCGGCTGGGCTGACGTAGACGTTTTTTACCCTGCGCGTGCGCACTGCCGTTGAGGAGCCGTAGACGAGCGGGACCAGGATCGCCTCGCGGTCGATCATCTCCGTGATGGCCTTGCGGTTGGCGGGGGAGGGATCGGCGCGGTAGGCGGCGAGGGCCGCGTCCATCTCCGGGCGCCGCCAGCGAGCGAGGTTGGAGAGGTACTGATCGCGCGTCGACACCTGCGTGGAAGAGAGGAGCGACTCGTAGAACTCCGACGGATCGGGATTGTCGGCCACCCAGCCCGCAAGCGCCATATCGTACTCACCGCGAGCGAGGGTGGTGAAGAAGTTCTCGGCGCTGGTCGTGACGATGAGCTCCACCCGGATTCCGTACGCGGCCAGCTGGCGCGCGATCTCCTGCGCCGAGAGCAGCGGTTTGAGGATGTAGGGGCGCGGCGTCCACGGCACCACCAGGGTCAGGACCGCCGGACGGTTCGGATAGCGGCGAAGCAGCTCCTTGTCGCGCGCTTCGATCACGCCGATGGCCTTTCCCATCAGCGGCGGGATGATGTCGCCGGCGGTGAACGCGAGGTGGTTGCGCTCGTAGTTGATCTGCGCGATAGGCGTGGTGTCGATCGCGTGCCGCAACGCGCGGCGCAGCGCGACGTCGGTCAGCGGCGGGCGCTCGCTGTTGAAGTAGAGGATGCTCGTGGAGTTGCTCGGCTGCTGCATCGGCTGGTAGCCGGTGAGGTTGTAGCGGGTGACCTCGTTGACGGAGAGGTTGAGCGAGATGTCGATCTCCCCGCGCCGGGCGGCCTCGATGAGCGCGAGCGCCGTCCCGTCCGGCTCGGCCGGATGCACGGTGAAGAAGAGGTCGTCGATGTGCGCCGTTCCCCAGTACCGCTCGTTGCGCAGGAGGTGCGCGGCGCCGGACTGCTTCACGCTCTGGATGGTCGTGCCGGCGGCCAGCACGTAGGGGCCGGTGCCGAGGAGCGCTCCGCGCTGTTCGAGGACGATGGCGGTGTTCCACTGCGTGAGCACGTGCTCGAAGCGCGGGCTGGGGCCGGACATCGTGAAGACCACGCGGTCGCCGGAGGCGGTGACGGTGGCGCGGCCGCGGATCGCTTTCGTCCTCGCGAGCGACGCCGCCGCGAGCGCGGCCGTGAAGGGCGTGCCGTCGGAGAAGACGATGCCCGGCCGCACGGCGGCCGAGTACACCGGCTGCGCTCCCGCGCGATCGAGTTTGAGCTTCTCCGCGAACAGCCACGGCTCGATCTCGCCGGAGGGGAGGACGGTGTACGGCGACTCGAACACCTGCTCGAGGATGATGGCGGTGATCGTGTCGCCGGCCTGCCGCGGGTCGAGCGAGCCGATGGCGCTGAGGATGCCGATGCGGATCGACTTCCGGTCGGCAGCAGGTGTCTGTACAGACGAAGTCCCGGGGTGGTGCGCAGTGGTCACAGGCTCTCCTTTTGGAACGAGCCGTAGCGTAACAGTGGGAGGGGAGCGGGGTGTTACCGCGCCGTCAACATTGATGCGGGTACCGGCGGGGTCAGAGCCTCGCCGGTACGTGAGCGGCTATTGCTTCGGGAAGCCGGGGTCGGCCTTCACTTCGTCGATCTGCAGCGTGTGGCGCTCGCTGTGCGCGGAGAGGAAGAGGAACCAGCCGTACGAGTCGAGGTCGCCGAGGGCGAAATGCTTCGCGCCGTGGGTACGAAGATCGACGTCGCTCGAGGCGAGGGCGATCGTTTCGGCGCGTTCTTTCTCGTACGCCGCGATGGCCGCGGCGGGTGTGCCGAAGCGGTTGGTGGGCATGAGCGGCTCCGGCGCCTTGAACTTCGTCGAGCGGTCGACGAGGAAGGTGAGGATCTTCTGATCCTGATTGGTGCTGCCGGCGGCGTCGGCCGCGAGCTCCCCCTTCATCGAGTCCGCGACCATCTTGCGGATGAACGACTCGGCGGCCGTGATGTGCTCCGCGCACTCAGCGACGGACCAACGCTCCGGGGACGGCTTGTAGTTCCACTGCCCCTCGGACAACCCTTCCACCGACGCGAGAAACCGCGCCCGCGTGCGCTCGAGCTGCGCGATGAGCGCCTCGCGATCGCCGGCCGCGGGCGCATCCGCCGCGAACGCCGCGGCGGCGATGAACAGACAGATACCGAGGGAGATGAATCGAACGTTCATTGGACGCCTCCTGTGGGGGGAAGTCTATGCGAGATGGGGACGGCTGACGCGACCCCGGGCAGTTGCAGGAGTCGCTGCGATGGTCCGCCGTGCGTGGAGCGCTGTCCGGCGAAGAAGGAGTGACGATGATCGGAACCATGATGAAACTCGGCTGTGCGGAGCGCATGCCGGACCGAACGCCCGGATCACACGCCAGGATGTCTGGAAGAGCCTCGCCGTCACCCTCGGCGGAACGCTGCTCCTCACCGCCCTCTGGATCGCACTGCACAGCCGCCTCCGCGACCGCACGTACGTCGATGCTTTTTCAGCGATGGCGTTCCTCGTGCCTTATCTGTTCAGCATGTTCCAATGACATGGGTGGATATCAATGCGCAGAAGTTTTTGGGTTCCGAACCCAGGGTCGAACATACACGATCGTGCGGTGTCCAGATTCCGGACCGGCACCGGTACCACCGATCTCCGAGAGCAACGCGCCTGAAACAGCGACTCTGTCATACCGCCGTAACAGCGAGCGTTCGAAAGTCGGACGCATGGCGTCGTTCCACATTTGGCCACGCGGACGGCACCCGTAACAATTCGAGCGTTCGCCCTAACGATGTGCCGTCACTCCCACCTGCCGGCAGTACTCGAGGACCGGGCACGTCGAGCACCTGGGCAGGTGTCCCGTGCAGACGTGTTTCCCGAACGGCACCAGCAGCCGGTTGATCTCGATCCAGTATTTGCGCGGCAGCTCCTGCTCCAGCGCACGCATCGTTCCTTCCGGCGAGCTGGCCGCGACGTAACCCCACCGGTTCGTTACCCGATGCACGTGGATATCCACGCTGATCCGCTCCGCACCACAGGCCACGCCCATGGTCAGGTTCGCGCACTTCGGGCCGACGCCACGGAATGACGTCAGCACCTCAAAGTCACATGGAAGCTCGCCGCCGAACTCGTCTACCGTTTGCCGCGCGATCTCGCGGATCTGGGCCGCCTTCGCCTCGTGAAAGCTGCTCGCACGGATCAGCGCGTCGATCTGCGCGACCGATAACTTCGCCACCGCGGCCGGAGTTGCCGCGCGCTCGAGCAGCTTGATGGCGGTGGGCAGACTCACCTCGTCTCGCGTCCGGATGGAGATGATGCACGCGACGAGCTGCTGAAAGACGCTCTTGTAGCCGCGATTGGCCAGCTCGAACATCGCTGCGTCCGCGTGCTCTGTCACCGCCGCGCGGATGCGGCGCAGCACGATCCGGACGTCGAACGGCTTCTTGCGTCCGGTCAGCGCAGCCGCCCGCGGTGCCGTCGCGGCTGTTTTTCTCGTCCTCGGTGCCATGCATATCTCGAGCGCAGAAGCGCTGCCGCAAACTTTTTGAGCTAGGCTCTCCTCTTGCGAAAAGGAGGGACCGGTCCATGGCCGTTCACCACATCCCCGAGGGATACCACAGCGTGATTCCGTACCTCGTCGTCGACGGCGCCGCGGAGGCGATCGAGTTCTACAAGAAGGCCTTCAATGCGACGGAGCTGATGCGCATGCCGCGGCCGGACGGCAAGGTCGCCCACGCGGAGATCAAGATCGGCGACTCGCACATCATGCTCGCCGACGAACATCCGGAACAGGGTCACGTCGGCCCGAAGACCGTCGGCGGCACGCCGGTCGGCATCATGATCTACGTACCCGACGTCGATGCGCGCTTCGCCGCTGCCATCGCCGGCGGCGCCATCGAGAAACGCCCGGTCACGAACGAGTTCTACGGCGACCGCATGGGCGGCATCACCGACCCGTTCGGGCACAACTGGATGATCGCCACGCACATCGAGGACGTCTCACCGGAGGAGATGGAGCGAAGGATGAAGGAGATGGGCGGGTAGGCCGGGGGGCCGACGATCCTCTTCGGGTCTGACGCCCACCTTCCCCGAAAGCCCAGTGACGAATCTGGACATCGCCGTAGCGCATCACCGATGTATGCTCCGCACTTACCCCAATTTTGGAAAGAAGTCAGGAGAAGTGTGAATGCGTAAGAACGTGATCCTTGGCGTCCTTTTGTCCCTGGTCTCTGTCTCGCTCTCGGCCGCGAAGGCCCAGTACGAGTACCACGTCGTCGGCAGCTCGGCCGACGTCACCACCTCGACCACGGCCGGCACGGTCCTGGCCGGCGGTGGCGCGGATGTCGCGGCCGCTTTCCAGTGGATGATCGCCAAGTCGGGCGGCGGCGATTTCGTGGTCATCCGCGCGACGGGCACCAATGCCTACAACTCCTGGATCAACGGCCTCGGGACCGTCAACTCGGTCGAGACCCTCATCATCAAGACGCGCGCGGCGGCCTCCGATCCGTTCGTGGTGGCGAAGATCCAGAATGCCGAGGCGGTGTTCATCGCGGGCGGCGACCAGTCGGACTATGTGAACTTCTGGAAGGGCACGCCGGTCGAAGACGCCATTCATTACGTCGCCAACGTGAAGCAGGCGCCGGTCGGTGGTACGAGCGCCGGTCTGGCGATCCTCGGGCAGTTCCTCTACAGCGGCCAGAGTAGCTCGGTGACCTCGAGCCAGGCGCTCGCGAACCCGTACCACAGCTACGTCACGCTCGATCGCGACTTCCTCACCATCGCCAACCTCGGCGGTGTCATCACCGACTCGCACTTCGGCGCGCGCGATCGCATGGGACGCCTCCTCACGTTCCTCGGCCGGATCATCAAGGACGGGTGGGCTTCGTCCGTGCGCGGCATCGGCGTCGATGAAGCGACGGCCATCCTCGTCGAGCCGAGCGGCTCCGCCACGCGCGTCGGCACCGGCGCGGCGTACTTCGTCTCCTCCAACGGCATGCCCACGACCTGCGTGTCCGGCACGCCGCTGACCTACACCGGCCTCGCGACCTACAAGGTGAGCGGCGCGGCGACGTTCAACCTCGCCACGTGGACGGGCAGCGGCGGCACCGCCTACACGCTGAACGTGAACGCGGGAGCGGTGACCGCCAGCAACGGCTCGATCTACTGACCTTCGTCGCCCCGGGCGTTTCGGCGCCCGGGGCCCATGGAGCCCTGTGGCGCGATGTATACTGCGATGTATGATTCGCAAACAGGTCTACATCGAAGAGCGCCACGACCGGTTGCTCAAGCATCGGGCCAGGCAGCGCGGCGTCACCGAAGCGGAGATCATTCGAGAGGCGCTGGATCGCGCTGGCGTTGGTGACAGCCGCGCCGGTCACCTCAGCGATCCCGCGGCGGGCCGCAAAGCGATTTCATTCATGCGAGCACTGGCCAGGCGGCGCCGCAAAGCTCCGGCCGATCGCGGCTGGACTCGGGAATCGCTGTATGACGAACGGCTCGGTCGATGGCAGAAGTCCTGATCGATACCAACATCCTCGTGTACGCGCACCAGCCTGCCGAAAAAGACAAGTACACGGTGGCGCTTCGCACTCTCGAACACCTGCTGGAAAGCGGGTCCGGTCGCCTGAGCGCCCAGATTCTGGGTGAGTTCGTGAGCGCTACCACTCGCGGCCGCAACCCAATCCTCACCGTCAAGGAAGCTCTCGATCAGGCAACTCGCTTCGCCGAGGCGCTCCCTGTGCTCGACACCACCGGACTGATCGTCCTGGAGGCGGGCCGCGGAGTTCTCCGGCACGGAATGAGCTACTACGCCGCTCAAATCTGGGCAACCGCTCGTTTGAACCAGATCCCCACGATTTTCACGGAAGACTTCGAGCACGCGCGTCGCGTGGAAGGAGTGCAGTTTCTCAATCCTCTGCTCCCCACCTTCGATCTCACGCCATGGTCCTGATGAACGCGAGCGAATCCGCAGCGAGAACGCTGGATCGTCCGCCTGCTTTCTCCGCGGAGCGGCCGGTATCGTCGCTATCGCGATGATTGTCATCTCAGAGGCTGTGAAGAATCACCTCTCGGGATGCCGGTATGGAGTGCGGTAACGCGAGTTACCGCTCTGACTGCTTCTGTTCGTGCAGCAATCCGTGGCCGGTGCAATCTCGCCTGGTGGCACGAGCAGGCGTGGCTGTTTCCGGACGAGCCATTTCCGGCCCGCTGAAGAGACTGCCCTTAATGTTCAATCGTCGCTAGTAGCGCGCGTACCTCGCGGACCCTTTCGCGTGTCTCGTCGTTCTTCGCATCGAGCCGCGCAACTTCCTCATACCCCTGCAGCGCCAGCGCAAGTTCAACTCTTGCGCGCTCCCGTTCCCCCACGTTCTTCGCCAACTCCTCCCCGAGATACCGCCTCCACCCCGCCTGCTTCGTGCGAAATAGCACCCGATCAGGCGCGAGCGTTACCGCTCTCTGCACGTCAATCAAACCGCTGCGCACCGCGTTCTCCCACCCCGCCGCCCCGAGGTTGCGGCGCACCTTGCCCAAGCCGCATTTGGCTTCGGCGAGGGAGAGGCGGTAGTCGGGGTTGGTGGGGGCTCGTTGGACGAGGCTGTCGGCTACGACGACGGCTTCCTGCATCAGGCCGAGGGCGGCTTCGTTGCTGGTCCTGTTGTTTTCGGCGATGAGGGCCTGGGCGAAGTTGTTGCGGGAGGCGAGGAGGTTGTTGTTTGTGGCGCTCTGGGCGGAGTCGGGGGCGAGCCAGGCGGCGATCTGGGCGGCGTGCATGGAGGCGCTGAGGGCCTCGAAGCGGTCCTCTTTCCGGCCCAGTTTTTCGTCGGTGCGCTGGAGCCAGTCGTAGACGTTGCGGAGCTCGTCGTAGGTCTCGTACGAAGCGGGGTGGCGGCGGGCGGCTTCGCGGTAGGCGGATTCGGCGGCGTTGAGCTCTCGGGTGGCGGCGGCGGGATCGACGAGCCGGGAGCCACGGACGACGTGGGCCATCCCGCGGGCGCGGAGGGCGGCGGAGGCGGCGACGTGTTTCCGCGAGAGGGCGTCGAATTTTGCGGCCGCTCGCTGCTCCTCCACGGATGCGGCGGCGGCGCCTCTCGGATCTCCGGCTCGGGCCGAGAGCACGGCTTCGCGTGCCCATGTGGAGGCCAGGGTGTCGAAGTAGAGTGCGTTGACGGGATGAGCGGCGACCAGTTTGGTGGCGCGATCGATCGCTCGGCGGAGCGTCTCCCGTGCTTCGGGAACCTGGCCGAGCTCGAGGAGAACCTCGGCCTCTTCGCGGAGGAGGTGCACTGCCGTCTGTTCGGCGCGGGCGTCGTTCCGGTCGCGCACGGCCTGGTCCTGGATGCGATGGATGTTGCGGATGATCGAGAGCCGCTCCTCGGCGTGACCTCCGCGCCCCGCGAGGATCGCGGAGCGAGCCTGGCCAGCGCGGATGAGATCGTCCTGGAGCGACATGTTCGACGCATCCGCGGCTGCCAGGGCACGCAGGGCGGCCGTCGCTTCCATCACGAGCGCCTCGGCGTCGTCGAGGGAGGGCATGGGGGTGCAGGAGCCGGGCTTCTGATTGCACGCCACGATGCCGGTGCTCACGAGCAACTGCGAGGCCGCGCGCTCGCGCTGCCAGAGACGATCGTTCGGATCGGATCGCCGCAGCTCTTCGGACTCCGCGAGCACTCTCCGGTAATCGGCGAGCGCGGCTTGCGGCGACGACGCGCGGCGCACGTTGCCGCGCGCGGTGAGCGTGAGCAGCGCGGTCTTGCGCGCCGAGATCGACGAAGGCCGCAGCATGCGTGCCTGCTCGGCGAGTGCCTCGGCTCCTTCATGGTCTTCCGGCGACAGGAAGATGACCGCGTGTGCGAGCGCGGCGCGGGTGAGGGCCTGCATGACTTCCGGATCGGGATAAGGCGCGGCCTGCTCCCTCATCCGGCCGCATTCGGGCGGTGCCTGGCCGCGGCCGAACATCAGCTCCGACAGGATCGTGAACGTCCTTTCGAGATCGGCGAGCGCGCCCGCCGCGTTTCCCATCCGCGTCTTCAACTCGACGGTTGCCACGAGGCTTTCGGCCATGCTCGTGCAGTCGGCACGCACCACGTCCGCCGGCCCCGGCCTGTTCGCGACGATGCGCCAGTACTTGTCGGCCGCCTCGATATGGGGGACGGCCTCGGTGAGTTTTCCCTGGCTCACGAGCACGCTGCCGAGGCGGTCGTGGGCGCGGGCGATCTCGCGCGGAGCGTCCGGGTTGTCCCGGGCGCTCTCGAACGTCTTCAAGGACTCCCGGAAGAGGGCCACCGCCTCGGCGACCTTCCCCTCGGTGCGCATGATTTCTCCGCGATTGCGGAGGGACAGTCCGCGGTTCAGCGCACTGCGCATCCCGACGCCGCGGCGGTCGACCTGCTCCTGCACCTGCAGCAGGAGCGTGCTCCGGCCGACGTCACGCACTTCGCCCATGAACTGTTCGCCAAGGAGAAACCCGAGGAGGTTCTCGGCGCTGTCGCGTTCTTTCTGGACCGTGTTGTTCGAAGCGACCAGCACGCCCATGACCAGCAGCGCCGCGACCAGCACCACCGCCACCAGGGCGCGTCGCACTGACTTGGGCAGCTTCTCGCTTCGCGCGGCAAAGACCGACTCCGCGAGACGGTCGTGGCTCAGCTCGTAGAACGTGCTTTCCAGCCGGCGCTCCTCGCGCACGAGGCGCTCGCGGCCCAGCACCTCGAGCGTGCGCTCGGAGATGCCGTAGTCGCTGAGGATCTGCTTCTTCTCGAGCATGAGCCGCTGTCCCGACGAGCCGAGCAGGCCGTCTTCGCACAACGCCGCGGCCCGTCTACGCTCGGCCGGAGAGGAAATCTGCAGCAGCACGTCACGATAGAAATTCGTGAGGACGACCGCAAATGCGTTGTTGCCCCTGAAGTCGTTCAGGGTGAGCGTGACAGGCTCGTTCTGTGTTGATTCCTTCCGCTGCGCGATCCCCTCGGCATGCCGGCAGAGCAACTGGAGCTGGAAGGTCTCAATGACTTCGGAGCGCCCCATCAGATACGCGAGCATGCTGTCGAGCACCTGCTCGTCGTAGGTGAACGGCTTCGACCAGTACGGGGGCTCGCCGGCCTTCGCTTCCAGCTTCGCCGGCTGGACGACCGCGTCCCGCGCGTCGCGCTCCGACAAAGGCTCCAGCCGCAGGCGCTCCTGAAAGAGCCTCGGGATGCTGGCGCTGAACTGCTCCAGCGCGCCGAGGTGCGTCTCCTTGAGACTGATCAGCACCTTCACGTCGGGACGGGGGAATCGCACTCCGCGCAAGCGCTCCGGCGGAGCTCCGGTAGCCAGCGCGCCGAGCTCCGCCGCGAGCTCGTCCCTGAACGCCTGGTCGCGGAGGGTGAAGACCTCCTCGAACTGGTCGAACACCAGCACGGGCGTCAACAACAGGTCCTCGCGCCAGGCGGTGGTCGTGACGAGCAATTCCCACAGCCCGGCAGGGGCGGCGCCGTCGACGTCGACTCCTTCGTTCACGACGCTTTCGCGGATCGACCGTGCAACCGCATCCGTCAACGACTCGCCCGGATCGTTGAGACGGATCATGACAGAAACGGCCTGGCGCGAAGCATGGGAAAGAGTCCCGCCTGCAGCAGCGATGTCTTGCCGAGGCCGGACCTGCCGAACTGCAGCAGCAGCGGGACGCTCAGGGTGCGGAGATAGAGCTCCTCCGTCTCCCGGTTGCGGCCGAAGAAGAGTGCCGCATCCTCGGGTCCGAAAGGACCTGTGCCGGGGTACCTTCTGCGCGATTCGGCGGGAGGGACCGGGGAGTACCAGGAGTCCCACTTCTCGAAGCCCGCACTCATCAGGCGACTGCCTTCGAACGACTGTTCAAGGCCGCGCGTCTCCGCCAGTCCTCGAGGATCGAGTCCGCGAGCGCGTCTTCGCCGCCCGGCGCATCGATGTCGATCACGTGGCGGTCCTCGAGCTCGCTGAGAATCCCGCACGCGCCGCACTGGACGGGGATCAGGAAGCGCAGTTTCTCCCCTTCGTACTCGGCCATGCCCCACTGCCGCACTTGCGCTTCCCTGATCTCGCGATGGAACACGCCTTCCGTTCGCGACAGCATCTCCTCGGTCTGCAGGACGATGACGTAATCGACCATCTTCTGGATCACCCGGATCAGTTTCTGGTTCCAGTCGTCCCCGGCCCGGAGGTTCTGCCGGTCCTGCCAGACGTTGATGCCGCGCGCCTGCAGCTTCGCCATCAGTGCCTCGACGCGATCGCGGTTTTCGCTCGCGTAGCTGATGAACGCCAGCGGCGCCTTCCCGGCATATTGCACGGGCGCGGGCTCGGGCGCCGGCGTGGAAAGCGCCCGCTTGCGGCCGCTGGTCTCGTACGCTTCGGCGAGCTGCTTCGCAAACGTCTCCCAGTGCAGCGGCCGGAACTCGATCAGCCGGTCCCCGGAAAAGAAGCCCACGACCTGCTGGCGCTCGGGATGGTCGAAAAAGTGCGTGTCTTCGAACGCGATGGCCTTGCTCTGATGCCCGTAGACGTTCATCACCTGGAGCAGCACGCGCAGATACCAGTTGTGAAATCCGAAGCCGATGAACAGGAACGACGCCGCGGGATCGGCGAGCATCGCGCGCACCTGATCGGGAACTGCCGGAGCTCCTCGAACGATGGCCACGAGGAACTCGATCAGGTCTCCTTCGGTGAGCACGAGCGACTTCGCCTCCTCGTAATGGCCGAAGAGGTGATAGACGATCGGCCGTTCGGCCGTGGGCCGCGAGAGACGCGGCGTGTCGATGGAGCGAAAGCCGTAATAGCCTTTCTGCGGTGCTTTTCCTTCCGTCGCCGCGAACGCGTTGAGCATCAGGCTGTCGGGGGACGCGGAGATGCAGAGCCGGAACGGCAGCTTCGCGAGGTCGCGGTGGAAGTCGGTCGTGGCGCTCGCTTCCCGTTCGTAGAAGTCCTGCACGGCGACGTCGAGCTCCACCCGGTCCTGGCGGGTCCGGTAGTAAAGGTCGGCTGCGCGATGGAGGTTCGCCGAGGCGGCTTTGTCTTCGGCTGCCGGGACGCCGAGGGACTCGATCAGTTCCCTCGCCAGGAGGTTGTCGAGCGGCTGGCGCTCGGGATCATCGGGACGAACAGCCACTCGCGGGCCGAGGACCAGCACGCAGTCGCCGCGGTTGATCCGCTCGACCAGCCCGCGCAGCTCGCGCACCTCACGTTCGTTCTGTCGCGTCGTCTCCACGCGCACACTCCTCCCACGGGTTTACTGCTCCGAATGATCTGGGGCCGCGGAGAATCATCTTACAACCAGGGTGGGCGGGTGTCGGCCATCCGCCTACGGGAGAGAGACCGACCGGGGGCCTCCGGCGGGCCGGCGTGGCCGGCGGCACTTGTTTGCGCACGGACGGCGCTTCGTGCGAGAGGCGTGCGTTCAGCCTTGGGCGACCAGTGCTGCCGGCCACGCCGGCCCGCCGGA
>Ga0190270_10000206_pt1 | contig 25873 bp, 20 predicted proteins | sample Popmic320T_FD_133748 | JGI IMG/M metagenome (GOLD analysis project Ga0190270, IMG submission 133748) | Populus adjacent soil microbial communities from riparian zone of Weber River, Utah, USA - 320 T | ecosystem: Environmental > Terrestrial > Soil > Riparian zone | place: USA: Utah | collected...
ACGAGTTCGGCATCCACATGTACACGCACAACCACTCGCCGGCGTACAACTTCCTCCAGGACGGGGAGATGGTGACCGTCACCGAGGACCGCGTGACCGGCGCGCCCATCCCGCCCACCCAGGTGCGGGCCGAGTCGGGCAAGCGCCTGATGCAGCACTACCTCGACATCACCGACCCGGAACTCGTCGTCATCGAGTTGGACATCTACTGGGCGCACGTGGCGCAGCACCAATGGAGGTGGCGCTACGACGAGAACGGCGACCGGGTCGAGGACATCTTCGATCCGCTGGCGCAGGTCGCCACGCAGACGATCCGGTACCCGCTTTACCACGCCAAGGACGGCGACCGGACCGTGGATCCGCCCGGCGTCGGCAACGGCTACAACTTCGTGCCGTTCGGTGACGCGACCAGTGACATCGACTTCGAGACGTTCTTCAAGGGACAGGGCGCGAGGGGCTATCACAGCCCCAACTACGAGCAGGACAACGCACCCGGCGGCTCGGCCGACCCCGGCCGGTCGCTGCGGTTCACCCACTTCAGCGCACACAACATGAATACCCTGCGCGGCTGACTCTGCGCTAAGGCGACGGCTCCGGTCGCACCTCGATTGGCCTCGAACGCGACCGGAGCCGTACAGGAACCCCAGAGATGAGGACTCCCATGAAACAACGTAGCAACCGGCTGCGCAGACGCCTGCAGGCTGGCGTCGCCGGGCTGGGACTCGCCGCGGCCGGCCTGGCGGCTGTCGCGCCGATATCGACGGCCGCTGCGCCGCCACCACCCGACAGCGACAGCATGCCGTACCGCGTCTTGGTGTTCACCAAGGCTGCCGGTGGGCAGCATCCGGCAACGGCGGCCGGGGTCGAGGCGATTCGAGAGCTCGGCTCGGAGAACGAGTTCGCGGTACAGGTCACGAACGACCCGCGATGGTTCGACACGTCGCACCTGATGCAGTACCGCGCGGTCGTGTTCCTCAATACCTCGGGCGACGTGCTCACCGACGCCCAGCAGGCCGCGTTCGAAGCGTACTTCGCCGATGGCGGCGGGTTCGTCGGCATCGGATCGGCCGTGGAGACTGAGCCGAACTGGCAGTTCTACACCGACCTGATCGGCACCCGCGCAACGAGCAAGACCGCCGTCCAGTCAGGCACGATCAAGGTCGCCGACCGGGTCCATGACGCGTCCAAGAACCTGCCGGAGTACTGGACGCGGACCGACGCCTGGTACAACTTCGCGGCCAACGTACGCGGTCAGAGCCACGTCCTCGCGACGGTCGTGGAGCACGTCGACGACCTCGGGTCGTTCGAGAAGCAGCCGTGGGGCGGCCAGCTCGAGGGCATCGAGGGCGGCACGATGGGCGCCGATCATCCGGTCATGTGGTGCAAGGACTGGCGCGGCGGGCGATCGTTCTACACCGGGCTCGGAAACACCTCGGCGAGCTTCCGTGAGAAGAGCTTGAAGTCGCATCTCACCGGCGCGATCAGATGGGCCGCCGGCCAGGCGGATCCGGTCTACAGCGACTGCGGCGCGACCGTCCTCGCCAACTACCAGCAGACTGCCGTGGCGCTTCCGCCGAACATCAGTGAACCCATCGGATTCGACACCCTCCCGGACGGACGGGTTATCCAGACCGACCGTCGCGGCGGCGTGCGCCTGCACGACCCGGAGACCAACACCACCACCGTTCTCGCCCAGATCCCGGTATACCAGGCCAGTGAGGACGGCATGTACGGCCCGGCGATCGACAACGACTTCGAGACCAACCACTGGGTGTACCTGTACTACGCACCGCCCACCGTGGAGGACGTCAAGCTCTCCACGGGCGAGGTGGTCACGCAGACCACACCGGCGGCCAACGCGCCAAACACCGGCGTCGATCCGTCGGTGTGGGACCCCTGGGTCGGCTACTTCCAGCTATCCCGGTTCAAGCTCGTCGATGCCACGGAGTCGGCTCCGGCCCACCTCGACTTGGGCTCGGAGGAGCAGATCATGCGCGTCCCGGTCAACCGCGGAGCGTGCTGCCACGTCGCGGGTGACATCGACTTCGACACGCACAACAACCTCTGGATGGTCACCGGAGACGACACGCCCGCCGGCGGCGGCAACTCCGGTGGGTTCAGCCCGCACAACGACATGCTGACCGCCGACGGGCAGTTCAACGCCCCGCACGTCGACGCGCGTCGCTCGTCCATGAACACCAACGACCTGCGTGGCAAGGTCTTGCGCATCACGGTCGACGACGGCGACATCGCGTCGGAGGACGAGAACCAGTTCGGCGGCGCGTACACGGTGCCCGACGGCAACCTCTTCCCGGTCGGTGCGGACAAGACTCGGCCGGAGATCTACGCGATGGGCTTCCGCAACCCGTTCCGGATCCAGGTCGACAGCAACGACGTCGCCTACGTCACCGACTACTCGCCCGACTCGCAGACGCCGCAGAACTTCCGCGGACCGGCCGGCACCGGGCGAGTGGAGGTCATTCGAGGCCCGGCCAACTACGGTTGGCCGCTGTGCGTTCGGACCAACCTGCCGTACTACCGCTGGAACTTCGTGACCAGCCAGCCGCTCGACAGTACGCCGCAGCCGTACGAGTGCGACAACCCGGCGAAGGGACCGGACAACACGTCACGGTGGAACCTCGAAGGCGGTCCGACGGTTGAGCCGGGTCGGGTGCAGACACCGCCCGTCACGAACCCGGAGGTGTGGTACTCCTTCACTCCGGAGAACCGGACCGACGACCCGCTCGGCACACCGTGCTTCGGGTACTACAACGGCTCGGGCGTGACGCATTGTCCGCGGCTGTTCCCGGAGTTGGGCACCGGTGGGGTCGGGCCGCACGGCGCGGCCAAGTACGAGTACGACCCGGACAACCCCGACCCGACGAAGCTGCCGCCGTACTACGACGGCTCGGTCTTCTTCGGCGAGTTCACCCGCGACATGCTGCGGGAGATCCGGTTCGACTCGCAGGGCCGAGTGTTCAAGATCAACAACCTGCTCGACTGCGGTGGGCTCACACCCGCCCGAGTGCCGCAGACCAACCGGCCGTTCGAGTGCGACAATCCGATGGACCTGCAGTTCGATGGGAGCGGGCACTTCTACCTGCTGGCGTACGGCGACGGCTTCTTCAACATCAACAACGACGCCGGGATGTATCGCTGGGACTACGTCAAGGGCCAGCGGGCTCCGATCCCGGTGCTGTCGGCGTCGCCCACCAGCGGATCCGCTCCGCTGACGGTCAACTTCTCGAGTGACGGCAGCCGCGACCCGGATCCGGGTGACTCGATCCGGTTCGAGTGGGACCTGAACGGCGACGGGACGATCGACTCGATCGACCCCGACCCGCAGTTCACCTACACCACGCCGGGCCAGTACACGGCGCGGCTCACGGCGTACGACTCGAGCGGAGAGTCCGCGTCGGCGAACACGACGATCACGGTCGGAAACACCGCGCCGACCGTCGCGGTCGATGCGCCAGTCGACGGCGGGCTCTTTGCGTTCGGCGAGTCCATCCCGTTCTCGGTGACCGTGACCGATCCCGAGGACGGCGTGGTCGACTGTGCCCGGGTCGAAGTGACCTTCGTCCTCGGCCATGACGAGCACGGACATGCCGAGGACACCGTCAACGGGTGCGACGGAGTGTTGTCGACGAACGCCGAAGATGTGTCGCATGGTGGCAACGTCTTCGGCGTCGTCAGCGCGTCGTACACCGACCTGGGCGGCGCGGGCGGCGTCCCGGCGCTCACCACGGTGGATCAGGTGAGCATCCGGCAGAAGCGCCAGGAGGTGGAGTTCGTCCGGGATGAGTCCGGCACGAACGTGGCCACGACGAACGACCCCGACGGGGGTGGTCAGCACCGTGGCAGCCTCGGCAACGGCGACTGGATCGCGCTCAACGGACCGTTCGACCTGGTGAACATCGACTCGCTCACCTTCCGGGTGGCCAGCACGTCGACCTCTGTCCCGGCCGGCAGTCCGATGGCGGCGGTCGAGGTCAGGCGAGACGCCGTGGACGGGCCGATCCTGACGACCGCGACGCTCACCTCCACCGGAGACCCCGCAGCGTGGCAGAGCCAGCCGGTACCGGTCGCCGATCCGGGCGGTCGGCACGCGATCTACCTCGTGTTCCGGTCGGTGCCCGGCGGGCAGACGGGTAACAACCTGTTCAACCTGAATTGGGTCCAGTTCGACGGATCGGGCGTCGCGGGAGGCTAGCGGCGCATGATCGACCAAGCGGGGCGGGGTTCGAGGGAAGCTTCGACACCCCGCCCGGCTCTGCGATGCCGCCAATCTCGTTTACTTCGGCGAGTCCAGACCATACTTCTGCAACGAATCTGAAAAAGATTGGCGGTATCCCCTTGTCAAATCGGCCAAGTCGTCTCTAGTTTGTCGAATCAGTGAACGAATTCCCGCTGTGACGCGGCCGCGAGAGGAGCGCCCGGTGGTGACACGGACCACGGCCCGACCGGCTGGAACCGGCCGCGCCGCCCAGCTCGGTCGGCGTGGCGAAAACATGGGGACGCTCCTCGGGCTGCTCCGTACCGACGGTCCCTGGTCGCGGGCCCGCCTCGCCGAGATGTCGGGGCTGAGCCGCGCCACCGTCGCGTCCGTGGTCGACGATCTGGCCTCCCGGGGCCTCGTCGTCCTCGGCGACCGTCGGGCCGACGGGTCACCCGGCCGCCCGGGCCAGTCCGTCGCTCTCGACGGGCGGGGTCTGTGGGGCCTCGGCCTGGAGGTAGGCGGGTATCAGGTCGACGGTGTAGCACTGGACCTGTCCGGGCGCACTGTCTTCGAGCGTCGCGACGACGTGTCCGAGGGCATCGACGACTGGCGGGGCGTCACGGCGCGGCTGGCCGGGCTGATCGACGCGACCCGAGCCGCCGCGATCGAGCAGGGCGCTCGGCTGCTCGAGGTGCAGATCGCCGTGCCCGGAATGGTGGATAGCGCGCACGGCGTGGTCGTCGTCGCGCCGAACATCGGCTGGCAGGGCCTCGCCGTCGCCGACGAGGTGAGTGCACACCTGAGCGAGCCGCTTCCGGTCCGAGTCGCCAACGACGCGAATCTCGCCGCCGTCGCGGAGCATGCTTACGGCACCGTCGCGGGCACCCCCGACCTCGTCGTGCTGACCGGCGAGCTCGGCGTGGGCGCCGGGATCGTCGTTCAGGGTCAGATCCTGCAAGGCGCCGAGGGTTACGCCGGAGAGGTCGGGCACGTCCAGATCGACCCGGCCGGTCGCGACTGTTCCTGCGGACGCCGGGGCTGCTGGGAGACCATGGTCGGTTTCCGGGCCGTGCTCCAGGCGGCCGCGGTGGGAGACGACCCGGTACGTGACCCGGCCGTCGACGTTGAGGTCCGCGTCGATGACATCGCCAGACGCGCGGCGGAGGGCGACACCCGCACGCTCCACGCGCTCCACGCGGTCGGAGCCGATCTCGGCCGGGGGGCAGCCTGGCTGGTCAACGTGTTCAACCCGGGGGCACTGGTGCTCGGCGGCTTCTTCGCTCCGCTCGCGCCGTATCTGATCGAGGCGATGCGGGCCGAGATGGCTCCTCGGATCCTGGCCACCGGGCTCGGCGGCTGCCGCGTCGTCCAGTCCGCCCTCGGCTTCACCGCTGCCTCTCGGGGCGGCGCCTATCTCGCCCTGTCGTCCGTCTTCTCCGACCCCGCAGGGGTCGAGGCCATCAGTGGAGGTGCCCGATGACCGACCCCATCCTGCGCATGGCAGGCATCGTCAAGCAGTTCCCGGGCGTACGGGCGCTCGACGGCGTCGACCTGGACGTGCTCCCCGGCGAGGTCCACTGCCTGCTCGGCCAGAACGGCGCCGGCAAGTCGACGCTGATCAAGGTGCTGTCCGGCGCACACCGACCGGATGAGGGCACCATCACCTGGCTGGACGAGGAGGTCCGGCTGACCGACCCGACCGCGGCCATGCGCCGGGGCATCGCGACCATCTACCAAGAGCTCGACCTGGTCGACGGACTTTCGGTCGCCGCCAACATCTTCCTCGGACACGAGCTCGCGGCCGTCGGGTTCGCGAGACGGGGCGAGATGCGGCGGGCCGCCCGGGACCTGCTGGCTCGCCTCGGCCACCCCGAGATCTCGCCCAGCACCGAGGTGGGTCAGCTGGCGGCGGCGGGCAAGCAGGTCGTCAGCATGGCGCGGGCGCTCTCCCACGATGCCCGGCTGATCATCATGGACGAACCGTCGGCCGTGCTCGACCAGAACGAGGTGGAGCGCCTCTTCGGCGTGATCCGCGACCTGACGCGCGACGACGTCGCGGTCGTCTACATCTCGCACCGGCTCGAGGAGATTCGCGAGATCGGCGACCGCGTGTCGGTGCTCAAGGATGGACGCTCCGTCGCCACCGGGCTGCCCGCCAAGTCGACGCCCACCGCCGACGTCATCCGGCTCATGACCGGCCGCACGGTGGAGTACGTCATCCCGGAGCGCCGGCAGGACTCGTCGACGGGTGAGCCGATGCTGTCCGTCGAGGGCCTGAGCCGAGCCGGCGAGTTCGAGGACGTCTCGTTCGAGGTGCGAGGCGGCGAGATCATCGGTCTGGCGGGCCTGGTGGGCTCGGGTCGCTCGGAGATCCTCGAGACCGTCTACGGCGCCCGGCGGGCGAGGACCGGCGTGGTCACGGTCGCCGGTCGCCGGCTCCGCAACGGCTCCGTGTCGGCCGCCGTGTCCGCCGGTGTCGGACTCTGTCCCGAGGAGCGCAAGAGCCAGGCCCTGCTCCTCGGCGAGTCGGTCGCCCGCAACGTGTCGCTCGCGTCGCTGCCGCGCTTCTCCAACGCGTCGTTCATGGACCGGTCCGCCGAGATCGACGTCGCGCGGGAGCAGATCCAGTCGCTCGACCTGCGTCCCCCGGATCCCAAACGCGAGGTTCGGCTGTTCTCCGGCGGCAACCAACAGAAGGTCGTGCTCGCGCGCTGGCTGACCACGGGTAGCCGGGTCCTGCTGCTTGACGAGCCGACCCGCGGCGTGGACGTCGGGGCGCGTAGTGAGCTCTACAAGCTGATCCAGCGCCTCGCGGACGAAGGCGTCGCCATCGTCCTGGTATCCAGCGAGATCCCCGAGGTTCTGGGCCTGGCCGACCGGGTGCTCGTCGTCCGCGAAGGCCAGGTCGTGCACGAAGGCCCGGCTGCCGACATCGACGAACACCAGGTCCTCGACCTGGTCATGGAAGGGAGTGCCGCGTGAGCGAGAAAACCAGTCCCGCGACCGCTGCCGCACCGCCGCCGGACGAGCACCAGCGGATGGAGGTGGGAGCCGAGGCCGTCCCTCGATCCCGCTTCGCCCGCATCATGGCGTCGTCCGCCGGCCGCAATCTGGGTCTGGTGGTCGCCCTTGCCGTGGTGTGTGTGATCGGTGTCATTACGGCCGGCGATCTCTTCGCCGACGTCGACAACGTCATCACGATCCTCCGGCTGGCCGTGGTCGTCGGCATCGTCAGCATCGGCATGACCTTCGTCATCATCGGCGGCGGCATCGATCTGTTGGTCGGTGCGATCGTCGCGCTCGCCTCGGTCTGGGCGACGACGGTGGCCACCCAGCAGCTGGCCGCCGACTTCCACTGGATCATCATCGTCTTTACCGCCATGGCCGTCGGAGCCGGTTGTGGCCTGGTCAACGGTGTGCTCGTCGCATATGGGCGGATCGCACCGTTCATCGCCACGCTCGCGATGTTCGCGGCCGCCCGCGGGCTCGCCGAGATCATCTCGGACAAGCGCAACCAGCTCGTCGACGACCCGGGGTACGTCGACTTCTTCGCCCGTGAGCTGTTCGGCGTGCCGGTGTTGGTCTACGTCTTCGCGCTGGTGGCTGCGATCGGCTGGGTACTGCTCAACCGCACGACGTTCGGCCGGCGGACGATCGCGGTCGGCGGCAACGAGGAAGCCGCCCGGCTGGCCGGCATCAAGGTCCAGCGGCACACTGTCTACCTCTACGTGCTCCTGGGCGTCGCGTGCGGTATCGCCGCGGCCATGCTCCTCGCGCGCACCGGGACCGGCACCGCTCAGCACGGCGTGCTGCTCGAGCTCGACGCGATCGCCGCGGTCGTCATCGGCGGCACGCTGCTGACCGGGGGCCGCGGAACGATCGTCGGGACCGTCCTCGGGGTCCTGATCTTCCAAACTCTCAGCAATATCTTCACTCTCAACAACCTCGACACGTCCGATCAGGCCGTCGCCAAGGGCGTGATCATCGTCGCCGCGGTGCTGCTGCAGCAGTTCGTGGCCAAACGCGCCGGCAGTACTTAGCCGTCCGCATGCCCACAAGCCGTCCGCATGCCCACAAGCCGTCCGCCAAACGAGCCGGACCTGCCGGTCCGTCACTTCTCAAGGAGTCACCAGATGTCACGCATCATGAACAAGTCCCTTCTCACCAGGGTTGCGGCACTCGCAGCCGTGGGAGGCCTGCTTTTCGCCTGTACGAGCAACGAGTCAGGCGACGACGGCGGCGCCGACGAGCAGAGTGCCGTCAGCGACAACGATGATCCGGGAAAGACCGTCACCATCGGCTTCTCCGGACCGGAGGCCGACCACGGCTGGCTGGCCGCGATCAACGACTCGGCGGAGGCCGAGGCCGCGGAGTACGACGACATCGAGCTGCGCGTCGCCGAGGGAACCAACGACCCGAACCAGCAGATCAGCCAGATCGAGACCTTCATCAACGGTGGCGTGGACGCCATCGTGCTGCTGCCCACCGACGGTGACGCCCTGACCGAGGTGGCCACCCAGGCGATGGAGGCCGGCATCATCGTGGTCAACGTCGACCGGGAGTTCTCCAGCCCGTTCGCGGCCCGCACGACGATCCTTGGCGACAACTACGGCATGGGCGTCTCCGCCGGGACGTACGCCTGCGGGATCATCGAGGAGGAGGGCATCTCCGACCCGGTGATCGCCGAGATCCAGGGCATCGCCTCACTGCCGCTGACCCAGGACCGTTCGCAGGGCTTCGCCGACGCGCTCGAGAGCTGTGGGGAGTCGGTGGACAACCAGGTCTCCGCCGAGTTCACCGTGGAGTCGGGTGAGGAGGTCGCCTCCAACCTGCTGCAGGCCGCCCCTGAGATCGACGTCATCTGGAACCACGACGACGACCAGGGTGTCGGCGTGAAGCAGGCGTTCGACAACGCCGGTCGTGACGAGTTCGCCTTCATCGGCGGCGCCGGCTCCTGTCAGGCGATGGACCTGATCGAGTCCGGCGAGATGGAGGCCACGGTCCTCTACCCGCCGACCCAGGCCGCTGACGGCATCAAGCTGGCTCGGCTGCTCGCCCAGGACAAGGGCCTGTCCGACCTGGTGCAGGTCGAGGTGCCCACGCGCATTGTCCTCAACGCGCCGGTCGTGACCGCGGACAACGTCGAGGAGTACAGGTCTTTGTGCTTCGAGTCCTGATCGACCGCTCGCCGACCGGGCTGTCAGATTGCCACAGCGGCAGCCTGACAGCCCGGCACGACGGGAGTAAGAGGTGGGCAAACGACTGGGGATGACGGCACGACCGTGAGGATGATCGATGACACAAGACAGTAAGAAGACTCTCGGGGTAGGGATGGTGGGCTACGCCTTCATGGGCGCGGCACACTCCCAGGCCTGGCGGACCGCCGGTCGCTTCTTCGAGCTGCCCCTCCAGCCGTCGATGACGGCGCTATGCGGCCGGAACGAGGACAATCTGCGGGCGGCCGCGAGCCAGCTGGGCTGGTCCTCGATCGAGACCAACTGGAAGGCCCTGCTCAGCCGCGACGACATCGGGCTGATCGACATCTGTACGCCGGGCGACAGCCATGCCGAGATCGCGATCGCCGCCCTCCAGGCAGGCAAGCATGTGCTGTGCGAGAAGCCGCTCGCCAACACGGTGGCCGACGCCGAGGCGATGGCCACCGCGGCGACCACGGCGGCGACGCAGGGGATCCGGTCGATGGTCGGCTTCACGTACCGTCGGGTACCCGCGATCGCGCTGGCCAGGCGGCTGGTCGAGCAGGGTCGGATCGGCGAGGTGCGACACATCCGGGCGCAGTATCTACAGGACTGGATCACCGACCCCGACTTCCCGCTGGTGTGGCGACTCCAGAAGGACAAGGCGGGGTCGGGAGCGCTCGGCGACATCGGCGCCCACATCATCGACCTGACGCAGTACATCTCGGGACAGTGCATCGAGACGGTGAACGCTCAGCTCGAGACGTTCATCAAGGAGCGCCCGCTGCCGGAGGAGTCCAGCGGCCTGTCCGCGTCCGGAGGGGTCCACCGTGGACCGGTCACGGTCGACGACACGGCGCTGTGGCTGGCCCGGTTCAACGGCGGTGCGGTCGGGTCGTTCGAGGCGACTCGGTTCGCGACCGGGCGCAAGAACGCGATCCGGATCGAGATCAACGGCAGTGCCGGCAGCCTCGCGTTCGACTTCGAGGCGATGAACGAGCTGTCGTACTACGACGCCACCGAAGATCCCGACGTGGCCGGCTTCCGGCGTATCCTCGCGACCGAGCCGACCCATCCCTACGTCGAGGCCTGGTGGCCGCCCGGCCATCTCCTCGGCTACGAGCACGCCTTCACCCATCAGGTCGTCGATCTCGTCACCGCGATCGCCGACGGCGTAGGCCCAGAGCCGTCGTTCGCCGACGGTCTTCGGGTGCAGCGGGTGTTGGCCGCGATCGAGCGCTCGGCCGCGAGTATGGGCGCCTGCGAGGAGGTAACGGCCCGATGATCGACTACACACCGACTCGTGCCGATCGCTTCACCTTCGGACTGTGGACGGTCGGTTGGCAGGCGCGCGACCCGTTCGGGGACGCGACGCGACCGCCGATGGACCCGGTGCACGCCGTCCACAAGCTGGCCGACCTCGGTGCGTACGGCGTGACCTTCCACGACGACGACCTGATCCCCTTCGGCAGCGACAAGGCCGCGCGGGACAAGGCCATCCAGCGGTTCCGAGCGGCACTCGACGAGACCGGGCTCGTAGTGCCGATGGCCACGACCAACCTGTTCACGCACCCGGTGTTCAAGGAGGGTGCGTTCACCGCCAACGACCGCGAGGTGCGACGGTTCGCGATCCGCAAGGCGGTCCGCAACATCGACCTCGCGGCCGAGCTCGGCGCCCGGACGTACGTCTGCTGGGGCGGTCGCGAGGGTGCCGAGTCGGGGGCGGCCAAGGACGTCCGCGCGGCGCTCGATCGCTACGCCGAGGCGATGAACATCCTGTGCTCCTACGTGGTCGACCGGGGATACGACCTGCGGTTCGCCCTCGAGCCGAAGCCCAACGAGCCGCGCGGCGACATCCTGCTGCCGACCGTCGGGCACGCGTTGGCTTTCGTCGAGCGGCTGGATCGGCCCGAGATGGTCGGGCTCAACCCGGAGGTCGGTCACGAAGAGATGGCCGGGCTCAACTTCGCCCACGGCATCGCGCAGGCGCTGTGGGCCGGCAAGCTCTTCCACATCGACCTCAACGGGCAGCACGGCCCGAAGTACGACCAGGACCTTCGGTTCGGGTCCGGCGACGTGAAGGGCGCGTTCTTCCTGGTCGACCTGCTCGAGAGCGACGGCCCGGACGGGAGCCCGGCCTACGACGGTCCTCGGCACTTCGACTTCAAGCCGCCGCGTACGGAGGACGAGGCCGGCGTGTGGGAGTCGGCGGCCGGCTGCATGCGCAACTACCTGATCCTCAAGGAGCGGACCGCGGCGTTTCGGACCGATCCAGAGGTCCGAGCTGCCCTCGATGCCGCCCGCGTGCCGGAGTTGGCGCGACCGACGCTGGCACCGGGGGAGGCCCTGGACAACCTGCTCGGCAGTGATCTCGACATCGACGCGGCGGCCGAGCGCGGCGCCGGCTTCGAGCGACTCGACCAACTCGCCATGGACCATCTGCTCGGTGTGAGATGACACCGGCGCCGACACCACCCGAGGGAGTGGACCGATGACCCGACCGATCACGCTGTTCACCGGCCAGTGGGCCGACCTGCCGTTCGAGGAGGTGTGCCGGCTCGCGTCGGAGTGGGGCTACGACGGCCTCGAGATCGCCTGCTGGGGCGACCATTTCGACGTGTGGCAGGCCGTCGAGGACGACGGGTACGTCCGGGCCAAGCGCGACCTGCTCGACAAGCACAACCTCAAGGTCTGGGCGATCTCCAACCACCTGAAGGGCCAGGCGGTCTGCGACGACCCGATCGACCACCGGCATCGGGCGATCCTGCCGGACCGGATCTGGGGCGACGGCGACGCCGAAGGCGTGCGGCAGCGGGCCGCCGAAGAGATGAAGATGACGGCCCGGGCCGCCCGCAAGCTGGGCGTCGACGTGGTCGTCGGGTTTACCGGCTCGGCGATCTGGAAGTACGTCGCGATGTTTCCGCCGGTGTCGCAGGACGTGATCGATGCCGGCTACCAGGACTTCGCCGACCGGTGGAACCCGATCCTCGACGTGTTCGACGCCGAGGGCGTCCGCTTCGCGCACGAGGTGCATCCGAGCGAGATCGCGTACGACTACTGGACGACGGTCCGTACCCTCGAGGCGATCGCGCATCGGGAGGCGTTCGGACTCAACTGGGACCCCAGTCACTTCGTCTGGCAGGACCTCGACCCGGTCGGATTCCTGTGGGACTTCCAGGACCGGATCTATCACGTCGACTGCAAGGACACGAAGCGCCAGGTCGGCAACGGCCGCAACGGCCGGCTCGGCTCGCACCTGGCCTGGGCCGACCCTCGACGCGGCTGGGACTTCGTGTCGACCGGGCACGGCGACGTGCCGTGGGAGGCGTCGTTCCGGATGCTCAACTCGATCGGCTATGACGGGCCGATCTCGGTCGAGTGGGAGGACGCCGGCATGGACCGGCTGCGCGGGGCGCCCGAGGCTCTGGAGTACGTGCGTGGGTTGGCGTTCGACGCGCCGGAGGCGGCCTTCGACGCCGCGTTCAGCGCCGACGACTGAGGCCCGCGCCAAGGAGATCAGGGCAGCGGCGCCAGAGGACGTCGGAGCATCTATTAAGTTTGATTATGGTTTGCCAAAGAGATTGGCATTAGACGTAATGAGTCGTTCGGGTCATGCTCGGAGTAACCGATGAGCTTCGAACCCGGAGGACGAGATGTTGACCTACCTGGCAGCCGTTCTGGTTCTGGTCGCGATGCCAGGCCCCGACCAGGCGCTGATCACTCGAAACTCACTGGCCGGCGGCAGGTCGGGCGGCTTGTTCACAACGTTCGGCGGCGCCGCGGGTCTGACGGTGCATGCGGGGTCGGCGGCGGTCGGACTGTCGGCTCTGCTGCTCGCCTCGGCCGAGGCCTTCACCGTCGTGAAGCTCGTCGGCGTCGCCTACCTGGTGTGGATAGCGGTCCAGACGCTGCGTGCCGCGGCCCGCTCCCGTCGGCAGTCGACCGACAACCAGGCGGTCGCCGAGTCGCGACGGAGCCTGCTGTTCTTCCGTGACGGATTCCTGTCCAGCTCGCTCAACCCCAAGCTGGCGTTGTTCTTCGTGAGTTTCATGCCGCAGTTCATGGCCGCTGAAGGGCCTGCGCCGTGGCTGCAGGCCGTGGCGCTGTCGGGCATTTTCGCCGCTGTCTACCTAGGTTGGTTCAGCCTCTACGTCTGGGGCGTCGGTCACCTGGGCCAGTGGCTCGCCCGGCCCGCGGTCAAGTCCTGGATCGAGCGGTTCACGGGCGTCGCCTTGATGGGTCTCGCGGCCCTGTTGGCCACGGCTGGCGCCCACTGAGTCGGCCGACTCGGGGCCGAGACGGCAAATGAGTTGCTTGATCTGCGAATCGGTCATGGCTTTGTACGGCGACCAACAGTTACCCTCCATGAATGACGCGCGGTGATGCTTCGATTACGGATCGTACCCTCCTCGCGCCTGTCCAGCGCTCGAGCGGCGACCACGAACAGTGGAGACGCTCGTCGGAGCGGGATCGGCCACCCGTCGTCGAGCTCACCCATGAGGAGCGGCAGGCCGCCTTCCAGCGCGACTTCGACGCCTATGACGGGTTCGGGCCTCCCGACGGGACCATCGTGGTGTTTCCGTCGCTGAGCTTTCCCGAAGCGGAGCTCCGCAAGATCACCGGCGTCACCTACTACGAGCATCGGTTGCTGTGCCTCACCCTGTTGCTCGCCGAGCCGGACCGGCGCCTCATCTTCGTCACCGCGGCCGACGTCGATCCCGACGTGCTCGACTACTACCTCGGCTTCCTGCCCGATCCGGAGGACGCCCGGCGTCGCCTCCACATCGTGAGCCTGAGCGATCCGCGTCCGTGCGCACTGAGCCAGAAGCTGATCGAGAAGGACCACGTACTCGACGAGATCCGCGATCGGGTCGGTGGTGCGTCGGCGTACCTGATGCCGTTCAACGTCACCGACGCGGAGCTCGAGGTCGCCGAGCGGCTGGAGCTGCCGCTGTTCGGCCCGATGCCCGACCAGGTCTGGCACGGGACGAAGAGCGGGTCGCGCCAGATCGCCACCCAATCGGACGTCCCCGTCCTCGAGGGCTACGAAAACCTGCGCTCCGTCGACGACCTCGATTCCGCGATCAGCAAGCTGCGACAGCTCCCTGCGCCACCCGACGGGGTCGTGGTCAAGCTCAACTACGGCTTCTCAGGACAGGGCAGCGCGATCGTCGACTGCGTCGGCTACGAGCCGCCGACGCCTGCCCGACCGACGTCGTTTTGCGGCGACGGCGAGTCGTGGGAGACGTACCGTCCGAAGATTCGCGGCGAGGGGGCCGTCGTCGAGCGGCTTCTCACCGACGAGCTGGTCGCCTCACCGAGCGTGCAGATCCAGATCATGCCGGACGGCACACCGACCGTCATCTCGACCCACGACCAGGTGCTCGGTGGCGAGCACAATCAGGTCTACCTCGGCTGCCGGTTCCCGGCGTCGAAGCGCTACCGCGCCCAGATCACCGCGTGCGCGCATCGGGTCGCGGCCCGGCTCGCCGAGCGTGGCGTGATCGGGCTGTTCGGCATGGACTTCCTCGTCTACCGAAGCCGCCCGACATCCGACACGCTGCGGGTCGCTCTCGCCGAGATCAACCTGCGCGTCGGCGGGACCACGCATCCGTACGTCATGGCGCAGCTGATCACGCGCTCAACGTACGAAGCGGACAGCGGACTGCTGCGCGACCCCGACGGCCGGCCGGTGGTCTACGTCGCGTCCGACAACATCAAGCTGCCGAACCTCGTGGGGGTGCAGCCGGGCGTTGTCCTGTCGGCGCTGGAGCGGGCCGGGCTGCGGTTCGACCCGTCCACCGGCATTGGTGCGACCGCGCATCTGCTCGGCGCCCTACCCGAGTTCGGCAAGATGGGCACGGTGTGCGTCGCGCGCGACCTGGACCATGCCGAGGAGCTGTCTCACCAGGTCATGGACGTGCTCACCGGGGTGTGAGACGGCCATGGGGGGCTTCCAGACGCTAGTGTCACCGACATGTCCAGCCATGTCGCTCTGGTCACGGATTCGACCGCCGCGCTGCCGACCGCGCTGGTCGAGCGCTACCGGATCGTCGTGGTCCCGCTCCAGGTCGTCATCGGGGCTCGCTGCCTCGACGAGGGAAGCGAGGCGACGCCGGAGACGGTGGCCGCGGCCCTGCGGGACTACGAACCCGTGAGCACGTCGCGCCCGTCGCCCGAGACTTTTGCCCAGGTCTACGAGGCCGCTGCCGCCGGGGGAGCCGAGGCCATCGTCTCGGTGCACCTGTCCGGCGAGGTGTCGGGCACCTTCGAGTCCGCGCAACTCGCCGCCAAGCAGGTCGACGTGCCCGTCGAGACCGTCGACACACGGCAGGTCGGCATGGGCACCGGGTTTGCCACGTTGGCCGCGGCCGAGGCGCTGGCGTCGGGGTTCGGTGCCCATGCGGCTGCCGAGGCCGCCTCGGTGCGGGCTGCCGCGACCCGATGCTTCTTCTACGTGGACACGTTGGAGTACCTCCGGCGCGGTGGGCGCATCGGTGCCGCCGCGGCGCTGCTCGGGTCGGCGCTGGCCGTCAAGCCACTGCTGAGGATCCGAGACGGTCGGATCGGGCCGTTGGAGAAGGTTCGGACCTCCTCGCGGGCGCTGGCTCGGCTCGAAGAGCTTGCCGTCGCGGCGGCCCGAGACATCGACGGACCGGTCGACGTCGCCGTCCAGCATCTTTCATCGGTCGCCAAAGCGGACACGATCGCGACCCGACTCCAGGAACGCCTGAGTCTCGAGGTGATCGACGTCGGCGAGGTCGGCGCGGTCATCGGCGCCCATGTCGGGCCGGGGATGGTCGCCGTCGTGGTGGCGCCGGCGGTCGGGTCCGAGCTGGGGTAGGCACTCGGGCCGGGGCTCGGGTGATCGCTCGCGTCGTCGCTCGGGTCATCCACATCCGGCGGTCGGCGCCGGTTACCCACAGGCCTTGGTCGTGCCGGCGATGCGGGCATCGGACCGCCCTACGTTCTGGGCGTGTTGGCGAGATCACTGAGAGGCCGCTCGCGTGCGGCCGTCGACCGCGAAGCCGCCCGACGACGACTGGCCAAGCTCGGACTTGAGCTTGCGCCCGGGCCGTCCGACCGGCCGGCCGACCCGCCGCTAGATCCGGATCCGGACCCACTGGCGGTCGGCGCCGGGCGGCATGCCGCGCAGCCGATTGGCCGGGCGAGGCGGTGGTGGGGTGTCGTGGCCGATCGGTTGTCGCCGGGCATGCGGAGTGCGATGGACGGCACGTTCTCGGGTCAGCATCTCGGCGTCCTCGCGGTCGTCCTCGCGACCGGGCTGGCGATCACCGCCTGGTGGGTGCTGTCCGCCCGTCCCGAGCCGCAGTCGGTCCCGCAGGCGTCGTTCGAGACGGCGGCGAGCCCGGATACGCCGCGGCCGGCCGCGGATTCGCCGCGCGCGTCGGCCACGGGGCGCGGCATGGTGATCGTCGATGTCGCCGGCAAGGTGCGTCGTCCCGGCATCGTGACCCTGCCGGCCGGCTCGCGAGTCATCGACGCTCTCGAGGCCGCCGGAGGAGCCCGACCCGACGTCGACCTGATCGCACTCAATCTCGCCCGGGTCCTGGTCGACGGAGAGCAGATCGTGGTCGGAGTCGATCCGGTGGCGCTGCCGCCGACGGCCGGAACTGCGGCGACCCCGTCGACGACCGGCGGACTGGTCGACCTCAATACGGCCGACCAGGTGACGCTAGAGACTCTGCCCGGTGTCGGCCCGGTGACGGCGCAGGCCATCCTCGACTGGCGGACCCAAAACGGCGCGTTCACCAGCGTCGACGAGCTGCTCGAGGTCGACGGCATCGGCGACGTGACGCTGGCCGAGTTGCGCGACCTGGTGACTGTGTGACGGGCGTCATCGACACCAGCGACCGGGCGTGCCTCGACGCGTCCCGCGGACCGCCCGAGCGATCGGCGCCTGACGCCCGCCTCGCGGCGCCGGCCGTCGCTGCCTGGGTGACCGGCGCGCTCGCACTCGGGCTCAGTCCGGCCGGAGCTATCGGGGTCGGGGTCATGCTGCTGGCGATTGGGCTGCTCGCCTTGCGACGGTGGAATCGACGTCTCGGGGCATTGGTCCTCGCCGCGGCCGCCGCCAGTCTCGCCGCCGGCCTGCGACTCACGGCGGCCGACGCTGGGCCGGTGCCGGACCTCGCGGCCGAGGGCGCCGTGGTCGATGCGACGGTGACGCTGACCTCGGACCCGGTCGTCCGGGAGGGACCATTCGGGTCGGTCGTCGTCGCTGAGGGTCGGATCACTACCGTCACGGGCCGTGGCGCGACCACGCGGGTGCGGTCGCCGGTGGTGATCTTCGGCGACGACGAGTGGATGGACGTGCCGCTGGGCGGTGAGGTTCGCGCGGTGGGTCGCCTCGACGCCTCGGACGACGACCGCTACGCCGCGGTGTTGGTGCCGAGCCGGATGGTTGAGGTGGTCGACGATCCGGCGTGGTGGTGGCGGCTGTCCGGCCACCTCCGCGACGGCATCGCCGAGGGCGTTGCGACGACTCCGAGCGACGAGAGGGCGCTCGTGCCAGCGTTGGTCGACGGCGACGACCGGGCGATCTCCGACGAGCTCGCCGAAGCCTTTCGGGCTTGCGGGATGACGCATCTGCTCGCGGTCTCGGGCACCAATCTGACTCTGGTGCTGGCGTTCGTGCTGACGTTGGCGCGCTGGGCAGGCGTGCGGGGATACGCCCAGATCGCGGTGGGCGTGGCGGTGACCCTCGGGTTCATCGTGTTGGCCCGTCCCGATCCGAGCGTGCTTCGGTCGGCCGCGATGGGTGTCGTGGCGGTGGCCGGCCTCGGCGCGGGTGGTCGCCGCCGTGGCCTACGGGCGCTCGCGATCGCGGTCATCGTCCTCGTGGTCGTTGATCCGTGGCTGGCTCGGTCGGCCGGCTTCATCCTCTCGGTCCTCGCCACCGGGGGCATCCTGTTGCTCGCACCGAGGTGGACGCGAGAGCTGTCGACCTGGCTGCCGCGGCCGATGGCCGAAGCGATCGCGGTTCCGCTCGCCGCCCAGATCGTCTGCACGCCCGTCGTCGCGGCAATCTCTGGCCAGGTGTCGCTGGTCGCCGTCGCGGCCAACATGGTGGCGGCACCGGCCGTCGGGCCGGCCACCGTGCTGGGACTGATCGCGGGCCTCGTCGCCCTGGTCTGGGATGGGTTGGCTCACGTCGTGGGCTGGGGCGCGGCCGCCATGGCGTGGTGGATCATCACCGTCGCCGAGCGCGGAGCCAGCCTGCCGGGCGCTGCGACGGACTGGTCGACCGGCACGTGGAGCCTGATCGTTCTGATCGCGCTATGCGTCGGCATCGTCGTCGCCGTGCCCTGGCTGTTGCGCTATCGCGTCGGCGTCGCGATCGGTGTGATCCTCGTGGCCGCGTGGGTGGTGCAGCCCTTCAGCCCTGGTTGGCCGCCGGCGGGCTGGGTGATGGGCGCGTGCGACGTCGGACAGGGCGACGCCCTCGTCCTCAACGCGGGCGAGGGGTCGGCCGTGGTCGTCGACACGGGCCCGGAGCCGGCGCTGGTCGATCGGTGCCTAGACGATCTAGACATCGACACGGTCGCGCTCCTCGTGCTCACCCACCCGCATGCCGACCACATCGACGGCGTCAGCGGCGTCAATCTGGGCCGCCCCGTCGGCAGCTTGGCCGTGGCGCCAGGAGCGCTTGACGATCCGGCGTACGCCGACGTCGCCGCATGGGCAGAGTCCAGCGACGTGGCCGTCCGCGAGCTGCCCTACGGCTCGACCGGCTCGGTCGGCGAACTGACCTGGCGGGTGCTGGGCCCGCCTCCGTCGGCCGTCGACGATGCTGGCGGCGACGAGGCGGTCAATGACGCCAGCGTCGTGTTGGCGGTGCGCACGAGCGGAGTGTCGCTCCTGCTCACCGGCGATGTGGAGGCGCCGGCTCAAGCCGCCCTGTTGCGGTGGGGCGATCGGGCGCTGCGCGCCGACGTGTTGAAGGTGCCGCACCACGGGAGCGCCGACCAGGATCCGGACTTCCTCTGCGCGGTCGGACCGCGGTTGGCGATCGTGAGCGTCGGTGCCGACAACGACTACGGCCATCCCGTGCCGAGCACGTTGGACGTCTTGAGCGACGTCGGAGCCACGGTCGCTCGGACCGACCAATCGGGCGAGATCGCGGTCGTCGTGCGCGACGGCGATCTCACGCTGATGACGCGATGACCTCGCCCGGCGAACTGTCGGCCAGGCATGGGATGCTGACCGGCGATGGCTGCTGACTCCGCCCCGAGCCTGGTCCGACTGATCATCGGGCCGGCCGAGTTCCTCGCCGAGCGTGCGGTCGCCGACGTCGTGGCGACCGCGGCCGCGATGGATCCCGACCACGACCGGACCGAGGTCAACGGCGCCGAGTTGGCGCCGGGGGCGCTGATCGAGCTCACCAGCCCCTCGCTGTTCTCGCAGGCACGCGCGGTGGTGATCCGCCAGCTACCCGAGCTCGACGACAAGATGCACGACGAGCTCGTGTCCTATGCGGAGTCGCCGTCGCCCGACGTCGTCCTCGGGCTCGTGCATCCCGGGTCGACGAAGGGCAAGAAGCTCGTCGACCGGCTGCGCAAGCTGTCGAGCGTCGAAGAGATCCGGTGCGACGAGCCGAAGCCGTGGGAGCTCACCCGATTCGTCACGGCTGAGACGCGTCGACACGGCGGCTCCATCGAGAGCGACGCCGCCGAGTTCTTGCTCGCCGCGGTGGGCCACGACCTACGAGCGCTGTCGGCGGCCACGCACCAGCTGGTGAGTGACTTCGCCCCACAGCGGATCACGATCGACATCGTGCGGCGCTACTACGCGGGTCGTTCGGAGGTACGCAGCTTCGACATCGCCAATGCGGCGATCGAGGGCCGGGTCGCCGACGCGATGGAGCAGCTGCGCTGGGCCCTGACGCACCGGGTCGCGTCGGTGCTCGTGACCAGCGCCTTCGCCTCGGGCCTGCGGTCGCTGGCCCGGCTGCAGAGCGCGCCACATGGCTTGCGGGACAACGACCTGGCCCGAGAGATCGGAGTGCCGGCGTTCCGGCTCAAAAATTTGCGTAGCCAGCTGCGGTCCTGGTCGGCGGGGGGACTGGCGCGGGCGATCGAGGCCGTCGCCGCGGCCGACGTGAGCGTCAAAGGGGGAGCGGGCGATCCCGATCATGCTCTCGAGCGGATGGTGCTGACGGTCGCCTACAGCCGCAACCGCCGCTAGCGGTGTTGCGTGACGTGAGGTGGAGCGTCAGCGCGAGGCGGCGCGCTTGTTGATCGCAGACTTGCGGTTGGCGGCCTGGTTCTTGTGGATGACGCCCTTGGACGCGGCCTTGTCGAGCTTGCGGCCGGCGTCCTGCGCGGCCTCCCGCGCCTTCTCGGTGTCCCCGGCGTCGGCGGCCTCGCGGAATCGGCGCACAGCGGACTTCAGACCGGTCTTGACGGCCTTGTTGCGCTCGCGCGCGACCTCGTTTTGCCGGTTGCGCTTGATCTGGGACTTGATGTTCGCCACGTGGCAAGCCTCGGTTGTCAACTCGATTGGTATACGAAAGGTGCGCTGCGGTTTGGCCAGAGGCCATCAGGCGCGAGCGCGACGGCTAACGCTACCAGTGCCGGCCCGACCCGCCCAAATCCGTCGGTCCGGCGCTGAGTCAGGTGCGCGTCACCTGACTGTCGCGGCGGACCGGCAAGATGTCTGTCATGAGCTTTCGCGGGATCTCTGACGAGGCGCTCGAGTTCTACGAGGGTCTGGCGGCCGACAACACGAAGACGTACTGGACCAAGCACAAGGCGGTCTACGAACGGGCCGTGCGCGAGCCACTTGTGGCGCTGTGCGATGCGCTGGCGCCGCAGTTCGGCTCGCCGTACTTGTTCCGGCCCTATCGCGACGTCCGATTCGCCCGGGACAAGAGCCCGTACAAGGAGCAGCAGGGCGCGACCGTCGGCCACGGCTATGTGCACGTGTCGGCGGAGGGGCTGTTCGCCGCGGTCGGCTATTACCGGATGGCGCCAGACCAGTTGGCTCGCTTCCGCGAGGCCATCGACGACGCCGGATCCGGGACGGCGTTGGAGGAGCTGGTGGACGCACTCCGGGCGAAGGGCTACATGGTGACCGGTGACACCCTCAAGACGAAGCCGCGTGGCTATCCGGCCGACCATCCTCGGATCGAGCTGCTGCGGCATCGGACGCTTGTATGCTGGGTCGACTTCGGCGCGCCGGAGTGGCTGGCGACTCCGGAGGCCGCCGACCACGTGGCGAAGGCCTGGCGCGACATGATGCCGCTGCACGACTGGCTCGACGCCCAGGTTGGACCGTCGGAGCTGCCGCCGCGCTGACTCGGGTCACGTCGACCGCGGCTCACCGATCAGCGAGGCGAGGTCGGCGAGCGGGGCGAGGTGGCGCAGCTTGTCGTGATTGATGATCGACCAGACGGTCCGCACCTCACCGTCGACGACGTCGACCGCGAGGATATTGATCAGGCGCCCGTCGCGGTCGAGACAGCGGGCGCCCGGCTGCCCGTTGACCTCCGTCGGCTCGATGCTCGCCAGGTCCTCGCCGAACCGTCGTCGGAAGCCGGCCAGCACGCGGCTGACCCGGTCCCGACCGAACACCGGGTTGGGCAGACCGTAGCCCTTGCCGCCGCCGTCGCCATAGAACGCGACCTCGTCGGCGAGCAGTTCGACGAACGACTCGATCTCACCGAGCCGGCACGCGGCGAGAAACCGCTCGGTGATCTCCCGTCGATTCTGGTGCGAGGTGTCGAAGCGCGGCCGCCGTTCGTCGACCCGACGGCGGGCACGGACGGCGAGCTGACGGCAGTTGGCCTCCGACTTGTCGATGATGTCGGCGATCTCGGCGTACGGGTAGTCGAAGACGTCGCGCAGCAAGAACACCGCCCGCTCGACCGGCGACAGGCTCTCAAGGACGACCATGAACGCGAGTGAGAGCGAGTCGGCGGTCTCGACGACGTACGCCGCGTCGGAGTCCGGATCGGTGAGCAGCGGTTCGGGAAGCCAGGGGCCGACGTATTGCTCGCGCCGTACCCGGGCCGACCGCAGGTGGTCGATCGCGAGCCGGGTCGTGACCGTCGACAGGTACGACTTGACCGAGTCGATCCGGGTGCCGTCGCGGACCGCTCGGTGGTAGCGCACGTACGCGTCTTGAACCAGGTCCTCGGCGTCGGTCGCGCTGCCCACCATCCGATAGGCGATCGAAAACAGCAGCGGTCGCAGGTCGTCGAGAACCGCGGTTTCTGTCACGGCACACCATCTTGCCTCGTCTCAAGGGTGAGACAACGATCAGGAGGACCCCATGAGAGTGTTCGTCGCCGGTGCGACCGGCGCGGTCGGCAGGCGGTTGATCCCGGCACTGGTCGAGGCCGGGCACGATGTGATCGGCACGACCCGGTCGGCGGCGAAGGTCGACCAGGTGCGTGCAGGTGGCGCCGAGGCGGTGGTTGTCGACGTGCTCGACGCCGACGCCGCCCGGGCCGCCGTGACCGAGGCGAAGCCCGACGCCGTCGTGCACCAGGCGACCGCATTGGCTTCGATGGGCACCAACCTGCGGAAGTTCGACGCCGAGTTCGCACTGACCAATCGGCTGCGGACGGAGGGCACCGACCATCTGCTGGCTGCGGCGCGAGACGTCGGTGCCCAGCGGTTCGTTGTGCAGAGCTTCACGGGCTGGCCCAACATCCGCGAGGGTTCGTCGGTCAAGACCGAGGACGATCCGCTGGACCCCGACCCGCCGGCCGCCTGCCGCGAAACGCTCGCGGGCATTCGCTATCTCGACAAGACGGTGCCTGCGGCCGAGGGCATCGACAGCCTGGTGCTTCGATACGGCGGATTCTACGGGCCGGGCACCTCGCTCTGGGACGACGGAGTACACGTAGCGATGGTCCGCAAGCGACGGTTTCCGATCGTCGGCACCGGAGCGGGTGTCTGGTCATTCGTCCACATGGACGACGTGGCGTCGGCAACCGTCGCCGGCGTCGAGCGAGCCGCTCCGGGCGTTTACAACATCGTCGACGACGACCCGGCGCCGGTCGCCGAGTGGCTTCCGTACCTTGCCGAGGTCCTCGGCGCGAAGCCGCCACGACGGGTGCCGAGCTGGCTCGGCAAGCTGGCCGGCGGCAGCTTCGCCGTCTCGATGATGGAGCAGGTCCGCGGGTCGTCCAACGCCAAAGCCAAGCGCGAGCTGGGCTGGCAGCCTGCGTACCCCAGCTGGCGGCAGGGATTCGCCGAGCTGGCGCAACGTCGCGCTCCTTGAGGGCCGGACGGCCCGATTCGCCGGAGGCTACGGGTGCAGGCGCCGGTGGGCGCCGGTGAGAATGCGGCGGGACTCGCGGCGCTGAAACTCAGGCAGCGTCGGCAGCCCGGGTGGAGCCGGCTGCGTTGAGCGCAGCGCGAGCCAGCCGCCGATGGCGAGCAGGAGGTCGGTGACGGTGACGGTGTCGGCACCGACGTCGGCGACCCGCAGGTCGAACTCCGGCTGATCGACCCATGCGAGGCAGAGCATGAACAGGTCAGCCCACGCGGGGCCGAACCGAGCCATGCCCCAGTCGACGATCGCCACCGTGCCGTCGGCGCGGAGCAGGAGATTGTCGTCGCGGACGTCCCAGTGGCACAACGACTCGGTCGGCATCCGGTCCGGCAGTGTCGTGAGCCGCTCGATGAATTCGCCGACCCGCGATTGCGCCCACGGCGGGAGCGGCGCCGGATCGTCGGCCATCGTCGTCCAGCCGCCGGCCCACACCCGAATACCGTCCGCGAGCGTGTCGACGGCAAGCCCGGCCGGTGGCGGAGTCAACTCGCGGGACTGCGCCGCTACCGTCGTCCAGACCGCGTCCGCCTCGACCGGGTCGCTCAGATCGGGATGCCGGCCGTCGACGTCCGCGAGCAGCAGCGCCACCCAGTCACCGTCGTCGTAGGTCGCCAGGACGTCTGGTCGGTAGGGCGCTGGCGCCAGGTGCGACAGCACGGTGATCTCGTGCCGAAAGAGCTCCGGCGTTCTCGGGTTGAGCACCGAGCCCACGGCCTTGACGAACGCTCCGCGCCCGTCGGCCGTTCGCAGTCGGGCCGCGCAGCCGGGCGACATGCCACCGGCCTGGGTCATCGCCGTGTGAACCGGCGCGTCGAGCTGCTTGTCGACCCAGGCGCGTACGCGGTTGGGGATCACGTCGTACGACTGGTGCACGCCGGCGGCCGACGGACCGGCACCGACGCTCATCGCCAGCCTCGCCGCTTGGCCAACCAGCCGCCGGCGGCTTCGGCGTACCACCGCTGGTGCGTCCGCAACCACGGCGAGGTCTCGGGCGACGGCTGGTGGCACGCCGCCCAGAAGTACCCGGCCAGCAGCGACACAATGCCGTCGATCGCCTCCGGGTCGACCGAGCGCGTGGTTTCGCATCGGGCGATCCACGCGTCGGCGTCGAGCCCGTCGCCGGAGGCGCTGACGAGGACGCCGATGGCGTCGATCGCTGGGTTGCCCTTTAGAGGCCAGTTCCAGTCGCACAGCCATACGTCGCCGTCGCCGTCGATCAGGACGTTGTCGTCGCGCACGTCGGCGTGAACCAAGGCGTCGCCGGCCATCGCGTCGTCGCCGACCACGGCGAGCCGCTCGCACTCGGCCAGATGCGGTCGAAGCCACTCGGGTGCGTATCCGCCGTCGCGGACCTCGTGCCAGTACGACGGCTCGTCGAGCAGGAACCCCTGAAGCGCCGGCCACGGGTAGTCGTCGGGTGCCGGTGTCAGGAGCTCCGCCGTGCGATCGAGGCATCGGAGCACGAGTTCGAGCTGGTCGGGCCGCCAGGGACGCTCTGGATGGCGGCCGTCGATGTCCTCCAGGCCGAGCACCACCCAGCCGTCGGCGTCGTGTGACCACAGCAGCCGGGCCGCCGGGATCGCGTCGGGTAGCACCCGCAGCTTGCCGATCTCCTCGCGATAGCTGTCGGCGAACAGGCTGCGGGTCGCTTCGTCGGCGGCCTTGACGAACACCCGACGCCCGTCGGCGAGGCGCATTCGCGACGCGAAGCCTGGTGTGAAGCCGGCACCCATCGACTCTGCTGCGACGACCGCCGCGCCGCAATAGGTCTCGATGAGCGTACGCACGTCGGCGGACAGCTCGGACCAGGCCGGACGGATGGCCGTCGCCTGCTGGGGCACAGTCAGCGGGAGCATGCTCCGATCTTGGCGGCAACCGTCGCGCGCCGCGACCAGGTATCAATCGCGTGTCGGGTCAGCCGAGGTCGTCACGCGTACGTAGTCGACGACCATCTGCTGCGGGAACTGCGTCGTGTCGTCGGGGGAGCCCGGCCAGTTGCCGCCGACCGCGACGTTGAGGATGAAGAAGAACGGGTGGTCGAATACCCACGGGTTGCCGTTGGTGTCGGCCGGCGTGTGGGTCTGATAGACGGCGCCGTCGACCGACCAGCTGATCTGGTCCGGCGTCCAGTCGACGGCGAACGTGTGGAAGT
>Ga0190270_10000207_pt1 | contig 25850 bp, 28 predicted proteins | sample Popmic320T_FD_133748 | JGI IMG/M metagenome (GOLD analysis project Ga0190270, IMG submission 133748) | Populus adjacent soil microbial communities from riparian zone of Weber River, Utah, USA - 320 T | ecosystem: Environmental > Terrestrial > Soil > Riparian zone | place: USA: Utah | collected...
GCCGATCGCCTTCAGTGGCAGGACGATGTCCGAAAACAGGATTGCCGCGTCGACGCCGTGCCGCCGAACCGGTTGCATCGTGATCTCGGCGACGAGGTCGGGTCGGGTGCAGGAGTCGAGCATCTCGATGCCTTCGCGGACCGCGCGATATTCGGGCAAGGAGCGACCAGCCTGCCGCATGAACCAAATCGGGACGTAGGGGACCGATTGCCCTTGGCAGGCTCGCAAGAAGACGGATTCGTAGGTCGACACGAGGTCGATCCTGCCAGCAGGTCCGGCGAGTCGGGCTGCCGGTTGTCGGCTCTGCCGCATAGGCTCCTTAACATGGCAGCCAGGACCGAGCGCGACCGGCCGCCGGCAGAGTTCATGCGCGCCGTCGAGCAGTTGCGGCGAGCGCGGCTCCGTCCCGAGGTGATCATCGAGGAGCTGCCGGCGCCGCAGCGGATCGCCCCCTACGCACTTGCGCTCAGCGGCGAGGTCACCGTCGACGGCGATGAGCTCGCCACCGGTCGCATCGTGTTGCTGCACGATCCCGACGGCAACGACTCGTGGAACGGCACCTTCCGCTGCGTCGCGTTCGCCCGAGCCGATATCGAAGCCGAGATGATCACCGACCCGGTTCTGTCGGCCGTCGGGTGGAGCTGGCTCACTGACGCGCTCACCGCCAACGACGCGACCCATGTCGCCCCGAGCGGGACCGTCACCACCGTGCTCTCGGAGGGATTCGGCCAGATGGCCGACGACGGCTCCAACGCCCAGATCGAGATCCGGGCGTCGTGGACGCCGGTCGGCGGGCTCGAGGCGCACGCCTGCGCATGGTCCGATCTCATGTGCACCGCCGCGGGTCTCCCCCCACTGCCGCCGGGTGTGGTCTCCATGCCGAGTCGACGCGGACGAAGGACCTAGGTCGACGTCGCGATGCCCGACGAGATCAGCGCGGCCGATCCACCCCCCGAAGCCAACGAGCCGGCACCGCTGACGCTTCGGGAGCCGCTGCCCGACGTGATCGACTCCCCCGCAGCCTTGGAGCGGACCGTCGACGCTGTCGCCGACGGCACCGGGCCGATCGCGCTCGACGCCGAACGCGCCTCCGGCTACCGCTACTCCCCACGCGCCTACCTCGTTCAGCTGCGCCGAGAGGGCACCGGTACGGCCCTGATCGACCCCATGCCGTTCGACGACCTCGCCGCCCTCGATGCCGCGATCGGCGACACCGAGTGGATTCTGCACGCGGCGATCCAAGACCTGCCCTGCCTCACCGAGCTCGGCATGCGGCCGCGTTCGTTGTTCGACACCGAGCTCGCCGGGCGGCTACTCAACCTGCCCCGCGTCGGCCTCGCCACTCTCGTCTCCGATCTGCTCGGCTGGTCGATGACCAAGGCTCACTCGGCGGTCGACTGGTCGACCCGGCCGCTCCCCGAACCCTGGCTCGAGTACGCCGCTCTCGACGTCGAGATGCTCCTCGAGCTGCGCGAGGCGATGGCGGAGCGCCTCGAAAACGCCGGCAAGCTCGACTGGGCCCGTGAGGAGTTCGAATCGCTTCTCGACTACCGAGGGCCGATGCCTCGCGCCGAGCCGTGGCGGCGTACGTCGGGCATCCACCGGGTCCGGGGCCGGCGGGCGTTGGCCGTGGTCCGATCGCTCTGGGTGGCCCGCGACGGGGTCGCCCAGGAGCGCGACGTGGCACCCGGGCGGATCCTGCCCGACGCCGTCATCATCGAGGTCGCCCGCTCCAGCCCGAAGGACGGCCGTGCCCTGCGCTCGATGCCGACGCTGCGAGCCCGTCGGATCCGCCGCGACCTCCCGACATGGGTGAGTGCGGTCGACGAGGCACTTGGCCTGCCTGACGGTGATCTTCCCACTGCGACCGCGCGCTCCAACGGGCCGCCGCCCCCACGCGCCTGGGCCGACCGCGATCCAGACGCCGCCGACCGGCTGATGGCCTGCCGTACCGTCGTCACCGAGCTCTCCAAGAGTCACGAAGTACCGGCCGAAAACCTGATCGCGCCGGACCTGATTCGCCGCCTCGCGTGGGAGCCGCCGGCCGACCCGGACCCGCCCGCGATCGCCGCCGCGCTGGCCGACGGTGGTGCCCGTCCCTGGCAGGTCGGACTGATCGCCGCGCCGCTGGCCGAGGCGCTCACCGCGTCCGACTCCTGACGCCCAACTGGCACGCCCGCCACGATCGGCGTAGGTTAGGTTTACCTAACTTCGTGGAGCGTTGAATGTTCGCCAACTTCCTGATCGGCCTGCGAGAAGGCCTCGAGGCCAGCCTGATCGTCGGCATCCTGATCGCCTACCTGGTCAAGACGGATCGGCGACCCCAGGTTCGGTACGTCTGGACCGGCGTCGTCGTGGCCCTCCTCGTCAGCGTCGGGTTCGGCATCGTCCTCAACATGACCCAGCAGGCGCTGACCTTCGAGGCCAAGGAGGCTTTCGGCGGCATCATGTCGCTGATTGCGGTCGCGTTCGTCACCTGGATGATCTTCTGGATGCGGCGCACCGCACGCTCGATCAAGGGTGAGATGGAGGGCCGCATCGACTCGGCCCTGGCGATGGGCCCGCTGACACTCGCCGTCGTCGCGTTTCTCGCGGTCGGCCGCGAAGGCGTCGAGACGTCGATGTTCACCTGGGTCACCGGCGAGGCGGTCGCCGACGACGCGTCCCCGTACATCGGGACCGTGATCGGTCTCGCCGTGGCGATCGCGCTCGGCACCTTGATCTATCTCGGCGCGATCCGCATCAACCTCGGCAAGTTCTTCACCTGGACCGGCGGCTTCCTCGTGCTCGTTGCAGCCGGAGTGCTCGCGTACGCGATCCATGACCTGCAGGAGGCGTCGATCCTGCCCGGACTGGGCAACACGGTCTTCGACGTCAGCTCTGTCCTGTCGTTGGACTCGTGGTTCGGCACGGTGTTGAAGGGCACGTTCAACTACAATCCGGCCCCGACCTGGCTCGAGCTCGTCGCGTGGCTCGCATACCTCGTGCCCGTAATGCTGATCTTCCTGTGGCCGTCGCGACCGCAGCAATTCCGTCGCGCCACGAAGGAGCCTGAGGCGGTCTCAAACTGACCGAAGCGTCAGATCGGTCCCATCTGTCGCCGTGGAATGGCACACTGGCGGGGATGGATCAGCAGCCGCACTATTCACGTCCGGCCCTGCCCGGCGACGAACTCTTCGACAGCATTCCTGGCGACGAGGATCCCGCGCTGCGCGCCGAGGCGGGCTCCCGGGTGGCGCAGCTCTTGGTCCGCGGCGCCCGCGACAAGGGCGATGCGGTGATCGTCGAGCGGATCGTGCGGCTGGCCGACGACCACGGCCTCGACCTGCTGGCCGAGCTATGGCGGCACGAGCCGGCCGACTCACTCGCCGGTGCCCTGTGGCGGCTCTATCTGCTGCGGACGTGGGTCCACAGCGATCCGACGCTCGCCGCGCGCGAATTCGACGCCGGGCGCCACTACGCACCGGTCGACGAGGTCGTGGCCGGAGTCGTGGAGCCGCCGGGGCCGGTAGAGGTGTGCGAGCTCGTCGACGCCGTGCTGCGCGGCCTGGCGGTCGGCGACCTGTCGGTCACGCTGGAGCGGGCCGCCGCGTTCGCTCGGATCGTTGCCCTCGGCCGAGTGCACCTCGACGAAAACGCCGACGCGCCCACCCGCAGCGCCGCGCGACTCGTTGACACCGCCGAACAACTCGAGGCGACGGCCCGACTCGAGCGGCTCGGGGCCCTCGCCTAGTCGACAATCTCTCGCTTGTCGCCGTGCGATCCGTCACTTGTCGCCACACTCGGCTGATTTGCCCAGAGCCGCTAGCCTGGTGTCTGGTGTCGGGCCGCGGTAGCCCCGGGTCCCAAAATTAGCCGCTGCGAGCGGCCACGCGCCGTGAGGCGCTCCCGGCCCGGCACCAACACCTTTCTCCGGCAACGAGCCATGGCACGCTGGCCGGATGATCGTCGCCTTCAGCATCTCCCCGACCGCCTCCGACGAGACCGGCAGCGTGAGCGCCGCGGTCGCCGACGCGATCCGAATCGTCCGCGAATCCGGCCTCCCCTACGAGACTAATGCGATGTTCACCAACATCGAGGGCGAGTGGGACGAGGTCATGGACGTTGTCCGTCGCGCGGTCGACGTCGTAGCAGCGACGTCGCCGCGCGTCGGACTGGTCCTCAAGGCCGATATCCGGCCCGGCTATAGGGGTCAGCTCACGGCGAAGGTGGAGCGGGTGGAGGCGCACTTGGCGGCTGATCGGACGGATCCTGGCCCGGCTGACCCGGCGGCCGACCACTAGGCGGACCCGGCGGCGGTCCCGGCGGCGGACCTTGTGGTGGCCCCTGCGGTGGGCCGCCGACCGGTGCTCCGCCGGACCGGTTCGGCATCACATATCCTGTTCGGCGCGCCTGATCGACGACGGCAGCCACCAGGAGCAGTCCGCCGATGCCGCACAGGATGATCGTGCCCCATCGCAGCGGGTGCTCCGTCGCAACGCCGGCGAGCGCCACCTGCAGCACCTGAACGGCGCCCAACACCGCCAGGATCAGATAACCGACGTTGTGGCTGTACGCATACATCGCGGTCAGCGCGAGGCTCAAGAGCAGGGTCAGGATGAACGTCGCGATCAGGTCGTTGTCGAGGTCGCGCACGCCCTCGACGCCAGCCGATCCGGCGCCCAGCTCACTCGAGAGCTGGTTGAGACCCCGTGCGAATGCGGCCACCAGGGTCCCGACTGTGGAAACGACTACGAAGCCGTAGAGCGCCACGGCACCACCGAGCAGGCCGGTGATGTCGCGGCAGTCGAACCGCCACCCGGCCGCGGCCACCGCGAGGCCGAGAACCAGCATGACGAGGCCGTACATCAGCGGCCCGTCGCTGTCGCCCGTGATGTAGCCCGCGAACTTGTTGGCCACGATGAACGCGCCGAGGAACGCCGCGAACGCGAACGCAGATCCCCTGAGGAACCAATAGCCGGCAGCACCGAGCGCGATCATCCCGAATCCGACGAGGTAGGGCACCGCGTCCTTGTCGCTCCACGGCGCGAGGATCGTGAGTCCGATGCCCTTCACCGCGAAGGCGCCGAGCACGCTGGCGGTCCAACGACTGTGCGGCACGGCCGCCAGCGCGACGTACCAGACGGCACAGCCGACCGCGAGCACGACGGTGATGCCCGCCATCACGAGGAAGGTCTTCCACTTGAACTCGCCGCCGGTCAACTCACCGGCGAGGAGCAGGCCCGCGAACGCCATCGCGCCGCCGAACGTGGTCGCTCCCGCGCGGAGCCGATCGCGGAACGGCCAGCCGGCCGACGGATGCATGGGGTCAATCGGGCCGCCAGGGCCGCGTTGGCCGGCCGCCGAGTACAGCTGCGATGCCTGATCGGGCCTCAAGGTCCCATCGCGTACGAGGGAGTCGAGGGACTGCGACAGGGGATCTGACGTGGACGGTGACGTCATCGACATGAAGCCGCACAATATCGCAGCCGCGGCACATCACAGCCCGACACGACTTGATTCGAAAAAAGTAACAAATTGATGTGTACGGCGCGACCGGAGTGGGTAGGCGGCCGATGTCGACGGCACGTGACCTGACGTGCCAACGAAGCTCGGAGGACCCCTTGTCTGCACGGATAATCACCAGACCTCGAAGGGCGGCTGCGGTCGCCGGCGCACTCGGCCTCGCGGCGACCGCCCTCTTCGTTACGCAAGCCCAAGCCTCTCCAGCCAGCGACGACGCATCCGGCCCCAGCCTCCGGTCGACGATGCTGGACGCCCAGGCGGTCGCCGATGACCTCGGCTCGTCCGCGGCGGGTGCCTACCTCGATGACGGCTCGATGGTCGTCAACGTCACCGACCCCTCGGCGTTCGACGAGGTACGGGCGTCCGGCGCGACGCCACGGCTCGTCGAGTACTCGACGACGGCGCTCGATCGCGTGACCACGGCGATCGACGACCGCACGAACATCGTCGGCACGGCCTGGGGCATCGACCCGGCCACCAACCAGGTGTTCGTCCAGGCCGACCAGAGCGTGTCGGCCAAGGAGCTTGCCCGGCTCCAGTCGGTGACGCAGCGCTTCGGCGACATGGTCCGTGTCGAGCGGACCGCCGGCAAGCTCACGACCCGCATCGACGGCGGCGACGCGATCTGGGGCGACGGCGGCCGATGCTCGCTGGGCTTCCACGTGACCGACGGCTCGGCGAACTACTTCCTGACCGCAGGGCACTGCACCGACATCATCGCGACCTGGTACGAAGACCAGGGCGGGTCGGTCAAGCTCGGCGACACGGTCGACGGCTCGTTCCCCGGCGACGACTACGGCCTGTCCACGATGGAGGGCGACGGCGGCGCCGGTGCGGTCGACCTGTACGACGGCTCGACCCAGGACATCACCGGCGCGCGTGAGGCCACCGTCGGCGAGACGGTCTTCCGCAGCGGCAGCACGACCGGTCTCCACGACGGCACCGTGCTGGCGACCAACGTGTCGGTGACCTACCCCCAGGGCACCGTCGACGGTCTCATCCAGACCGACGTCTGCGCCGAGCCGGGCGACAGCGGCGGCTCGCTGTTCTCCGGTGGCGACGCGATCGGCCTGACCTCCGGCGGCAGCGGCAACTGCAGCTCCGGCGGCGAGACGTTCTTCCAGCCGGTCGTAGAGCCCCTCCAGGTCTACGGCCTGTCCGTCTACTGATCGATCCGTTGCGTCCTGCGAGGCGGGGGCTCATACCCCTGCTTCGCAGGACGCCTCCGACGTTTAAGGGCGGACACGAGCGGACAGGATGACGCCATGCGGATTCGCCAAGCCCTGAGCCTTCTTGCGGCCGGCGCGCTGCTCTGCGCCCCGGTCGCCACCGACGCGGCACCCACACCAACCGCCGACGCCGACACTCCTTCGTGCACCGACACGGCCCAACGCCAGCTGCGCGGACTCTGGATCGCCAGCGTCGTCAACATCGACTGGCCGTCCACGACCGGCCTCTCCCCCGACCAGCAGCGCGCCGAGCTCCTCGCCTGGTACGACGAGGCGGTCGCCGGCGGCTACAACGCCGTCTTCGTCCAGGTACGGCCGACTGCCGACACGTTCTGGCCGTCGAAGCTCGAACCCTGGTCGAAGTACCTCACCGGTACGCAGGGCCAGGCGCCCGGATGGAATCCGCTGGCCTTCGCAGTACGTGAGGCGCACGCGCGCAACCTCGAGTTCCACGCCTGGTTCAACCCGTACCGGGTGTCGATGGACACCAATGTCGACGGCCTCGTGCCGACCCACCCGGCCCGGGTGCATCCGGATTGGCGAGTGGAGTACGGCGGCAAGCTCTATTACGACCCGGGGGTGCCGGCCGCACGCAGGCACAGTGAGAACGTGATCCTCGAAGCGGTCCACCGCTACGACATCGACGCCGTGCACTTCGACGACTACTTCTATCCCTACCCCGACGCGGCGGGTACGCCGTTCCCCGACGACGCGTCGTTCGCGAAATACGGTGATGGCTTTCCCGACAGTCCGGAGGGGCGGGCCGACTGGCGCCGGCACAACGTCGACCTGCTGGTGTCCGAGCTGCGCGACCGCATCCACGCGGACAAGCCGTGGGTGAAGTTCGGGGTCAGCCCGTTCGCCGTGTGGCGCAACGTCGCGACCGATCCCGAGGGCTCCGACACTCAAGCCGGTGCCGAGACCTACGACGACCTCTACGCCGACACGCGGGGTTGGGTCCGCAAGGAGTGGATCGACTACATCGCGCCGCAGGTCTACTGGAACATCGGCTTCGCCGTCGCCGACTACGCCAAGCTCGTGCCGTGGTGGGCGGCGCAGACCGAAGGCACCGGCGTCCAGCTCTACATCGGGCAAGCGACGTACAAGATCGGCACGTCGACCCAAGACCCGGCCTGGGCGGATCCCCAGGAGATGACCCGGCACCTCGACTTCAACGTCGACGTGAGCAACGCCGACGGACCGGCGGTCGACGGTGACATCTACTTCTCGGCCAAGGACGTCCGTGCCGACCGGCTCGGCGCGATGAGCAGGGTCGTCGCCGACCACTACCAGCACCCGGCGCTGGTCCCGGTGAGTGCGCTGCTGCCCGGCCAGGCGCCGGACGCGCCGGCGGAGTTGCGGGCCCGGCGTACGGCCGATGGTGTCGCGCTGCGATGGGCCGGCAACGGCGCGTCGTTCGCGATCTATCGAGTCGACGGCAACCAGTGCACGCTCGTCGGCACCGTCCACGACAACGGCCACCGCGAACAGCAATGGACCGACGCAGCGGCGCCGGACGGAGCGGCGACCTACGCCGTCACCGCGCTGGACCGCACCTATCGGGAGGGTGAGTCGGCGTCCGTGCAGGTCGACTAGCGCGGACGAGAGCAAACAACTCGGGAGGACGCATGACCGATGTGACAGCCATCAAACGCGCGGCTGGGATGGCGACCGCCACGCTCGCCCTCGGACTCGTCCCGCTGGTCGGACCGGCGAGCGTGTCGGTCGCGGCCGATCAGACGGCGTCCACCCAGCTCGCCGCGGCGGGCGACGGTACGGCCGATGGGGCGATCCAATGGATGCAGGAGCACGACGGCGACAGCTCGTACGAGGGCTACTGCGAGATGGCCGTCGAAAACGCCTGGGGCACGACCGGGCAGTGGCCGTCGGCGATCGACCACTGGTATGGCGCTGTCAACGCCGGCAAGGCCCACGAGGGTGACTACAACCCGCCGGCCGGTGCGTTCGTCTACTGGAACACCAGCCAGTACGGGCACGTCGGCATCGCGGACGGAGCCGGCGGCTTCTACTCGAGCAGCTATGGCGGCGCCATCGGACACGGCGACAGCCTCGACTACTTCGTCAACTATCTCGGCTGGAGTGACCCGCAGGTGCCGCAGGGCTAAGGGCACTCGCGCCGAGACCGCAGATGTGTCCCACCGCCTCCCGGGAGGTGGTGGGGCGCTTCTGCGGTCTCGGCGCGACGGAGTCAGGCGGTCGCGAGCGCAGCCCGACGGGACCGGAGCACCGTGCGACCCAGCGCCACTCCCCCGATCGTGCCGGCCGCGAGTACGGCGACCAGGAGGCCGAGTGTCACGCTGACCGCGTGCGCAGATGCATCGTCGACCGATCGCTCCGACAGCGACAGGAAGACGCTGCCGAACACCGCGACGCCGATCACCTGGGACAGTTGCACAGTCGTCGTCAGCAGTCCGCTCGCGTCGGCCGCCGATCGCGGCGGGACGTTGATCAGTGCGTGGGTCACCATCGCGCCGAACGCCCCGCCGAGGCCCAGTCCGATGAAAGCGAGCACGACGTAGAGGCCGACCCCGCCGCGACCGCCGCCGTAGAGCTCCGCAATCAGCACCAGTAGGGCGATCGCGGCGAGCACCAGCCCCACGGCGGTCAGCGCGTGGTGAATCCGCTCCGGTAACCGCGCCCAGGTCAGGCTCACGAACCCGAACGCCAGGCCGCTCGGTGCGAAGGTGAGGCCGGTGCGCAGCGCGCTGTCGCCGAGCCCGGCCTGCAGGTGGATCGACATGCTGAAGATGAACGCGCCGAAGACGACCATGCCGGCCGCGATCGTCAGCAACCCCATGGGCAGGCCGGGCGAGCGCAGCACGCGGAGGTCCAGCAGCGGGTCGCCACCGGACGCGACCACTCGGCGCTCGACGGCGACGAAACCGACCGCCAGGAGGAGGCCCGCCGCGATCGCGGGAAACGCCCACACCGGCCAATCCAACTCGTGGCCGAGCACAAGGGGTACGACCAACAACAAGACCGCGGGAGCGACGAGAGCGAGACCGGCGACGTCGATCCGCCGCCGGCCGCCGTCGGGACGATCGGCCGGCACCAATCGGAGCGTCGCAGCCGCGATTGCGACACCCACCGGCACGTTGACGAGGAACACCAAGCGCCAGTCGAGGCCGAACAGGTCCGCCGACACGAGGACGCCGCCCAGCACCTGACCGGCGAGCGCGCCGACCGCGAGCACGGCTGTGTAGCCGCTGAGTGCCCGGACGCGGTCGGAGCCTTCGAACCGAGCGTTGATGACGCTGATCACCTGCGGCACCATCACCGCAGCCGCCGCGCCCTGGACGAACCGCGCCACGATCAGGGCGAACGTGGTGGGCGCCAACCCGCAGGCCAGCGAAGCGACCGTGAACCCGACCAAGCCCAGCAGGAAGAGTCGGCGACGGCCGTATATCGTCCCGAGCCGCGCGCCGGTGATCAGCAAGACGGCGTAGCTGATCGTGTAGCCGGAGACGATCAGCTGCAACGAGGCACCGGAGGCGTCGAGATCACTGCCCATCGTCGGCATCGCAACGTTGACGATTGTCACGTCGAGAATGGCCATGAATTGGCCGCCCAGCAGGATCGCGAGCATCAGCCAGCGGGATCGCTCGGCCGGCTGGAATGTCGGAGCCGTCCGAGATGCTGTGTTGTGCGTGGCGCTCATGCGCTCCAGCCTCGACGGTCGGCGACGCCTTCCGTGAGAGTCCGCTGATGCTGGTAGCGACAGCACCACCCGATCTCGAGAGGACGAGCACGTGGTCAAGACGGCAGACCGAGCGGTCCGATCGGGGGCCTGCCGAACGGAGCTCGGTGAGTTCCTCAAGGCCCGACGGGCACGGGTGTCGCCCGACGACGTCGGGCTCCCGCCGGGCGAGCGACGGCGTACGCCAGGGCTCCGGCGCGAGGAGGTCGCGTTGCTCGCCGGGGTCGGGGTCACGTGGTACACCTGGCTCGAGCAGGGCCGGCCGATCAACGCGAGCTACCAGGTGCTCGATGCCGTCGCTCGCACCTTGCGGCTCGGCGAGACTGAGCGCCACCACCTCTACCGGCTCGCGGAGGCGACGCCGATGCGCGCATCGGTCGAGGCGACGGTCGTGCCCGATGCCGTTCTCAACGTCATCCATGCCCTCGACCCGCTGCCAGCCCTGCTGGTCAACAGCCGGTGGGACTGGATGGCGGCCAACGACGCGACCCGCTACCTCTTCGCCTACTGGCACACGCTCCCCTGCGTGCACAAAAACACGCTGTGGTGCTGCCTCACCGAACCCAACGCCCGCAGCTACCTGCTCAACTACGACGAGGAGGTCCCCTATCTCGTCGCCCGGCTGCGCTCCGACTTCAGCCGCCACCTCGACGACCCGGAGTGGATCGAAGACATCCGCCGGCTCGAAGACGTATCACCCGAGTTCGCCGAGCTCTGGGCCCGTCACGACGTGGCCGAGCCGGAGCTGCGACGACGTCGGGTGCGTCATCCGCTCGCGGGCGACCTCGACTTCACGATCGCGGAGCTGAGCGTGGCGACGATGCCGGACCATCGACTGATCTCCTACACACCGGCCGACGAGCTCACCTGGTCGCGGCTACCAGAGACCCGACACGACGCGCTGACCTAACCGGCGACGCCGATGCCCTCGGCTTTGCGGGTCAGGGCAGGAAGAGCATCGTGTCGCCGAACTCGTGCCAGAGGTAGCCCTGGTCGAGAGCGGCGGAGTACGCAGCGGCGACCGACTCGCGGCCCGCGACCGCCTCCAGCAGCTGGAGATGGCTGGCTCCAGGGGCGTGCAGGCCGGTGATCACGCCGACGACGACGCGGGCCGGCCGGTCCGGGCCGAGCACGAGGTCGGTCCAGCCGGCGGCGGGTCGGATCGGCGCGGTGGTGGCGGTGGTGGCGGTGGCGGCGGTGGCGGCGGCCGGCCGTGTGGCGGCTGCTTCGGTGGCGGCCGGCCCTGCCCCGGTGGCGGCGGCCGCCGACTCCAACGCCCGCACGACGGTCGTCCCGACTGCCACGACCCGCCCCCCGGATGCCCTCGTGACATCGACCAACCGCGCCGTTGCGGCCGGCACCTCAAACCGCTCCGGCGCCGGCGGCTCGTGTACCTCGGGGCTCGACACGCCGCAGTGCAGGGTGATCGGCGCCACCGCTACGCCGGCCGCCAGCAGTCGGACCACGAGTCGATCGGTAAACGGGCGGCCGGCGCTCGGCATCTCCGCCGACCCCGGATGGGTCGCGAATACCGTCTGATAGTCGGCCAGCGGCCATGGCTCGGCGACGTAGCCATATCGGATGGGCCGGCCGTGCTGCAGGACATGGGTCGCCGAGCCAGTGACGGGCTCGGGCCACGCCACCCAGAGTCGCGAGGTCGCCGCGTGCGGATTTGGGTGGGCCGCCGCGATCGTGAGTCGGACCCCGCCGGGCAGCGACAGTCGAGCTCCGACCCGGACGTCGGCCGCTGGACCGGTGTTGTCGACGCGTCGGAGCTCGACGACCCAGCGGCCGTCGTCGAGTTCGGTCGCGACATGGAGCGGCTGGATTCGGCCATCGCCGCGAGCCGCGTCGAGCGCCGCCGGCAGGGTTGCCGACGTGTTGACGACCAGGAGATCCCCCGGCGCGAGCAGATCCGGGAGGTCGGCGAAGACATGATGCGCCGTCGCCGTCCCATGGGCCACGAGCATCCGGATGCCGTCGCGAGACAGCCCGCGTCGTTCCGCGGGTGCGGTGGCCTGCGACCCGGCGGGCAGCGCGAAGTCCAGCGCATCCTGCATGAGCGGGCTCATGCGACGACCGGAGTCAGCTCGCTGGCCCGATAACGCCCGCTGGGCAGGTCGCCCTCGACGAGGTGGAGCAGCGCCGGCACCACCGATTCGGGCTCGGCCCGATCCGAGATGTCCTCGCCGGGAAACGCATCCTGATGCATCCGCGTACGCATGTCGCCCGGGTCGACCGCGTACACCCGGAGCTCCGGCTCCTCGACGGCCAGGATCGCCGAAGCGTGGTCGAGTGCGGCCTTGGACGACCCATAGGCGCCCCAGCCCTCGTACGGCTCGACGGCCGCGTCCGAGCTGAGGTTGACGACCCGGCCACGACGCGTACGCAGGCCGGGCAGGAGCATCCGGATCAGGGCCAGTGGCGCGAAGACGTTGACGGCGTAGACGCCAGCGAAGTAGCTCGGCTCCCAGTCGGCGAGATGGGGCTGTGGGCTCGCCCCGAGAGTGCTGGCGTTGTTGACGACGACATCGGCGCCGCCAAGGTCCTCGGCGACGGTCGCGAGTACGGCCCGGTGGCCGGGGTCAGCGATGTCACCGGCGACCGGGCGTACCGCTGCGGCGCCAGCGCCGATCAGGCGCTCCGTGACGTCGGCCAACGGCTTCTCGCGGCGACCATCGATGACAAGTGACCAGCCGCGCTCGGCGAGTGCCTGCGCCAGCGCGCGCCCGAGTCCTTCCGATGCGCCGGTGACGACTGCGGTCGGCATGAGGGCCTCCGAGGGGTTCGATTTGAGTGAACCCCTTCAGCCTGCAACTTAAAGCGCACTTGAGATCAAGCGATCCTCCGGCTGCCCATTACACGCCAGCGCCACCGGACCCTAAGAGCTGCTCACCTCGTCCGGATCCTTCTTGGAGTCCTTCGCCACCTGAAGGCTGCTGATCAAGTCATGTAGCGGCTTGGTTCCGCTGCCGATCGTGATGCCCGTGACGACGATGTCGAGCATCATCGGCGCGTCCTGGACTCCGACGGAGTGCAGGAGCGCGAGTCCCACGGACGCGGAGATGATGATTGCGAGCGACGACGACAATCCCCACATCAACACCGCCGAGTTGCGGCGATACTGCTGGACCGATGCTTGCATTTCGGCTGCCACGAGTGCTGCACCCGCCGCCTCGTCGGATCCGCCAATTGCCGTCTTGATGGCCTGCGCTCGCCGAGTCTTCAAGACGGACTTCCGCCTGACTCGCTCAAGATGCTCACCTTCGAGCGCACCACCAGTGATCGGAGTTTGTCCTGTGCACACGTCCTCCTTCGGAGCGTCGACGCCCTTGAAGACTGCGCCTGTCCAGTTCTGGAACGGGTCGAGCAGTCGCTCAAGTCCTTGTGCGACGACGTAAAATCCCGCGAACACGCCTACCCCCGCCACGGCCACGGGCGCAGCCGGGTCTCTGACCACGTAGATGATCCAGCCAATCGAGATCCCCGCGACGATCAGAACGTAGGCGCCCAGCAGATAGCGGACCTGCGCCGGGCGGCTTTCGGCCACGCCTTTCTTTGGTGCGTTTGCAACTTGGTCCGCCGCTGCACCGTCGCTCTGGACAGACGATGTCACTAATACCTGCGGCGCAGGCGGATTGAACATTGCCATTTCGACCTCCTCGGCCTGGTCTCCGTTAAATTCGGGAGACAAGAACGGGGACACCCCCGTCAGCTAACCAGCTACTCGCCTCGGTCGAGCGCCACTAAGTGCCTTTGGTCCCTAGGGCCTCTCCAACCGGCCCAAAACGTCTACGGTCGTCGCCGACGCCAACTGCAAGGGCGCAAAGTCGGCTCAGTCCTCCGGCAGGTCCGTCTCATAGACCAGCAGCTCGGTTCCGGCGACCTCCTCGCCGTCGTCCGGCGCCGCGAGCAGGCGCACCGTGTCGCCGTCCAACTCGACCGCGACCGGGTTACGCGTGACCGAGTGCCCGGCGGCAGAGAAGCCTGGTACCGGCGTCTCGTGAAGGATCTCGTTGTCGCGAAGGTCGATCAGCGCCAGGCCACCGAGCTCGAAGCTGCCGCCGTCGGCCGTCGTGAATCCGGTGACGCCGCTGCACAGTTGCTTGCGGGACGCTAGGTACGCGCAGTCCTGGTAGTCGACGAAGTGACTCTGGTTGAGCGCGACGTCGCGTACTCGGCCGCTCGGACTCCATCGGATCATCCGCCGCGACCCCCACGTCACTCCGTGCACCTCGTGGGCGACCCGGTCGACGACGACCCCACCGACGTGGTCGCGATAGCCGAACTCCTCGGTGACCTCGTAGGTGTCGGGGTCGATCCGATAGACGATCGCGGCGCTGTCCGGACGGTATTCGGCGACCGGCACCCAGACATCATGCCCGTCGTAGTCGAGACCACCGGGGTGATAGATCGTGCCGTCCGGTCGCCGACGATCGCGAAGCCTTGCGGGTGGTAGGTCTCGAAGTCGAGCGGGATTCGGTCGACCAGCCGCCACTCCGTGGTCCGGTCGAGCTGCCGGACGGCCGAGACCAACGGCTCGTCGCGGTTCCCCGCGGCCGACTCACCACTCGACATCGCGAAGCCTCCGCCTCCTAGTGTGGCGACCGCGACGGGCAGGGTCAGGTACGTACGCGCACGCATCATGCGTCTCCTCCGAGGTTGGTCGATCACCCTGATACCTAGCCGATTCGGGTGACCGAGCGCCATACCCGCGGCCAACTCCGGTCGGCGAAATCGTGAGAGGCTTGGTCGATGGGACGCCACGCAGACCAGTCCCCGCCGGCCAGCGCCGTCGTCGGGCACTACCTCAAAGACCATGCCGAGCGGCTGCGACAGCGCGAATCCGAGATGCGCGACGGCGACCCCGACGGCATCCATCAGGTGCGGGTCGAGTCGCGCCGGCTGCGTACCGCTCTCGCGGTCTATCGCCCCCTCCTCGACCCGGAGCGAGCGCTCGCGGTTCAGGGCGAGTTGCGATGGCTCGGCACCACGCTCAGCCCGGCCCGTGATCTGGAGGTCGTCGAGGGCCACTTCAACGAGGCGGTCGGCGCCGAGCCGCGATCGCTGGTGGCCGGTCCGGTCCGGCTGCTGCCCAAGCGTCGATTCCGCGAGGCGGCCGATCCGGCGCGAGCGGCGGCGCTCGAGGCGATCGACAGCCCGCGCTACGCCGACCTTCAGACCGCGCTCGAGGCGTTCGTCGACGATCCGCCCTGGTCGTCGAAGGCGGACCGTCCGGCGACGAAAGAGCTCCCCACGCGGCTCGCGAAACCCTGGCGTCGGATCCAGCGCCGGGTCGAGTCGGCGGCGGTTGCCGAGCCTCGCGACCAGGACATGGCCCTGCACGAGGTGCGGAAGGCGGCGAAACGGCTCCGCTACGCCTGCGACGTCGCCGCTCCCGCGCTCGGGGCCGACGTCGAGCGCATCTCGCGCAAGGCCGAGCAGATCCAGGACGTCCTCGGCGACCACCACGACATGGTCGTCTTGCGACAGTGGCTGCGACGGCTCGCCCGCGACCCGGACGCCGGCGCCGCCGTGTTCACCTTCGGCCGAGTCCATCGGCGCGCGGAGGAGTCGGCATCGGCCGATCTGAGCCAGTACGCACCGGCGTGGGAGCGACTCCACAAGCGGGCGGCCGCCGTACTCGACTGACCGCGTACGCCCCACGGCGTAGCCGCGACTGCCGCTCTCGGTCGATGACACCCGTGGCCGGCTCGCCTACGGTGCATGACGTGACGACACAGACCGCGGGATGGGGGCCGGGCCTCGGGCCGCCTCGCCTCCGACATCTCGCCATCGTCGGGTCGCTGCTGCTCGCCGCTTTCACGGTGATTGGCACGTTCGGCGCCGCCAGGGGCGAGGCCGACCGACACGAGTTCGACGCGCTCGCCGTCGTGCTCGCGGCAGCCGTCCCCCTCTCTCTGCTCGCGTTCCGGCGCTACCCGGTCGCGGTGCTGTGGTTCGTCTCGATCGCGACGCTCGGCTACCTCGAGCGCGACTATCCGTACGGCCCCATCATGATCAGCCTCGTCGTCGCCATCGTGGGATCGGTGATCCGGGGGCATCGAGCCGCGGCGTGGGCGGCGACCGGCGTCGTCTATGTAGGACACATGGCACTGCGCGGCGAATTCCGCGGCGAGGACTGGTCGTGGGGCGCGGCGGCCGGCTTCGGCGCATGGGCGCTGGTCGTGCTGATCGCGGCCGACTTTGTCCGAGTACGCCGCGAACGCATGCTCGCGGCTCGACAGGCGCAGGCCGAGACCGAACGCCGGCAGGCCAACGAAGAGCGCCTTCGGATCGCACGCGAGCTGCACGACGTGGTCGCCCACCACATGTCGCTGATCAGCGTGCAGGCCGGAGTCGCACTGCATCTGGTCGACCGCAACCCGGAGCAGGTGCAGACCGCCCTCGCGACGATCAAGGACGCCAGCAAAGAGGCGCTCACCGAGCTGCGGTCGCTGGTCGGACTGCTGCGCGACGAGACCGATACAGCGCCCCGTGCGCCCACGACCACGCTCGCGTCGCTCGACGAGCTGGTCGAACGCGCTCGCCACGCCGGGCTCACGCTGCGCAAGACGACCAGCGGCGACGTGCGTACTTTGCCCACCGCGGTCGAGCTAGCCGCGGTCCGCATCGTCCAAGAAGCGATCACCAACGTCGTCCGACACGCCGACGCCGACGAGGCCGAGCTGCGGTTGGACTACGGTTCCGACATGCTCACCGTCCAGGTTGACGACGACGGCGCGGGCGGCCCGCGAGTCGAGACGATCGCCGAAGGCAGCGGCCTGCGCGGCATGCGCGAGCGCGCGACCGCCCTCGGGGGCACGCTGAGCGTCGAGGCGGCACCGGCCGGCGGCCTGCGGATCACCGCGCAGCTGCCCGTCGAGGGAGCGTCGACATGATCCGGATCGTGCTGGCCGACGACCAGGCGTTGGTGCGGGCCGGGCTTCGGGCGCTGCTCGACGACCAGGACGACATCGAGGTGGTCGGCGAGGCCGCCAACGGCAACGAGGCGATCAGCGTGGTGAAGTCGCAGCGGCCCGACGTGGTGCTCATGGACATCCGGATGCCCGAGCTCGACGGGCTCGGCGCGACCAAGGCGATCGCGGCCGACGCGGCCCTGACCGATACGAAGGTCGTCATCCTCACGACATTCGATCTCGACGAGTACGTCTTCGAGGCGGTCCGGATCGGCGCCAGCGGCTTCCTGGTCAAGGACACCGAGCCAACCGAGCTGCTGCAGGGCGTCCGGGCGGTCGCTCGGGGCGATGCGCTGCTGTCACCGGGCGTCACGAAGCGGCTGATCGCGGAGTTCGCCACCCGCAGCCGCGAGACGACGCCAAGTCGCAAGCTCGACCCGCTCACCGATCGCGAGCGGGAGGTCGTGTCCCTCGTCGGCGAGGGATTGTCCAACGACGAGATCGCCGAACGGCTCGTTATGAGTCCGGCAACGGCGAAGACCCATGTCAGTCGGGCGATGATCAAGCTGCACGCCCGCGACCGTGCGCAGCTGGTCGTGCTGGCGTATGAGACCGGCCTAGTCCGCCCCGGCTGGTCGGCCTAGCCCCGTACGCCCATGCACGCGCCCCGCACCCGCCCTGCCCTCCGCCCTCGCCCCGCCCTCGCCCCGCCGAGTGGCGCACGGTTGTCGCCCTGACGGCCCGAATTCGACAACGGTGCGCCACTCGCGGGGAGGGATGGGTGTAGCCGGGCCGGTGTGAGTACGCCGGTGGGCGTACTGCAAGTGCATCCGCCAGGCCGACGTTTTATCGCCGCTCCGAGACGACGATCGAGGTGTCAAAGAAACACCATCGTCAGGAGCACACCATGTCCATCGACACAATCACCACATCGACCGTCCAACTCGCAGACCACTGGCACGACGACGGAGACGGACCCGGCGCCTGGTGGCCGATCTTCCCGATCACCTGGCTGCTGATCGTCGGCGCCATCATCACGACCGTCGTCATCCTGCGTCGGCGGCACTGGGCTCGCCACGGCATCCGTTCTGGTGAGGCCCGCCTCGCCGAGCGCTTCGCCGACGGCGAGATCGACGAGCAGGAGTACCGCGAGAAGCTCGCCGTGCTCAAGGAGCAGGGTCGATGAAGATCGCCGAACCCGTCGTCGAGGTACGCGAGCTGACCAAGCGCTACAGCGACCACATCACCGCCGTCGACCGGATCAACCTGACCGTGCGGCGCGGCGAGGTATTCGGGTTCCTCGGACCCAACGGCGCCGGAAAGACCACGACCCTGCGGATGCTGCTGGGTCTGATCGCCCCGACGTCCGGCGACGTCGGCGTGTTGGGCCAGCGGCCCGGCACGCCGGCGGCGCTCGCCCGAGTCGGCGCCCTGATCGAGGGACCGGCGTTCTATCCGTACCTGTCGGGGCGGCACAACCTGCGCGTCGTCGCGAGGTACGGCGGGGTGCCGTCGGCGCGGATCGACGAGCGGGTCGGCGCCGTGCTGCGTACCGTCGACCTCGCCGACCGAGCCGACGACAAGTTCGCGACGTACTCCCTCGGCATGAAGCAGCGCCTCGGCGTCGCGGCTGCCCTGCTCAAGGATCCCGAGCTGATCGTGCTCGACGAGCCGACCAACGGACTCGACCCGGCCGGCATGCGCGACATGCGCCGGCTGATCCGAGAGCTCGGCACCGAAGGGCGCACTGTCTTGCTGTCGAGCCACCTGCTCGGCGAGGTGCAGCAGATCTGCGACCGCGTCGCGGTCATCAACCACGGCCAGATCGTCACCGAGGGAACGGTCGACGAGCTGCGAGGCGATGCCGAGCTAGTCGTTGTCGCCACGCCGTCCGACGTCGCCCGAGACCGCCTCGAGGCGATGCCCGAGGTCGAGAACGTGCACCCCACCGAAGGTCGACTGCATGTGCGGGTCGACGCTCTGCATACGGCGCTGGTCAACCGGACCCTGGTCGAGGCCGGGATCGCCGTCACCGAGCTGCGGCGCGCCGAGCGCGAGCTCGAGGACGTCTTCTTCGAGATCACTCAGTCCCCGGAGTTGAATCATGTCTAGCCCCGTGATCGACACGACCGCCGCCGAGCTGCTCAAGCTGGTCCGCCGACCGGCCGCCTGGGTCCTGCTCGCCGTCGCAGCGGTCCTCAATCTCATCTTCGCCTACGTCGTGCCGTACCTGTCGTACACCAGCGGCAGCGGCGGCGGCATGACCGACGGCGCGACTCCTGAGCAGCTGCTCGCGAGCACGCTGCCCGACCAGCTGGTCGCCAACACCATCGGCGGGTTCGCCGTCTTCGCCGGCGCGCTGGCGCTCGTCCTCGGTGCGCTGATGTTCGGCAGCGAGTACGGCTGGGGCACGGTCAAGACGATGCTCACGCAGCGCGCCGGTCGCGGCTCGGTGCTGCTCGGTCAGCTGACGGCGCTGGCGGTCGCGATCGCGGTCGGGCTGCTGGTCATGTTCGGCCTGGGCGCACTCACGTCGACGGGCATCGCGCTCGCCGAAGACCAGGCGATCAACTGGCCCGGACCGCTCGACCTGGCGCAGGGTTACGGGTACGGATGGCTCATCCTCCTGACCTGGGCCGTTCTCGGCGCCGCGCTCGGGGTGCTGCTGCGTGGTGTGGCCCTGCCGATCGGACTCGGTGTCGTGTGGGTGCTCGGCATCGAAAACCTCGTAACGGCGATGGCAACCTCGGTCCTCGACGCATTGGAACCGTTGCGTGACGTGCTGCCCGGAGTCAATGCGGGATCGCTGATCAACACGGTTTTGGTCGACCGGTCGGTCGAACCGGCGCCGGGCGTCACCGACGCGGTCGGCGAAGGGCGCGCGTTGCTGACACTGGCGTGCTACCTCGTCGTCGCCGGCGTCGCCGCCGCATGGTCCATGCGCCGCCGCGACATCACGTGATGAGAGCCGCCGTCGTACGTCGACTGGCGCACCGTCGTCGCCTCGACCCTCGTGAGCCGACGACCGTGCGCCAGTCGGCAGGTGGCGGGTGGGCTAGAAGACGTCGACGTATTCGCGCGAGAGGGTGAACCCGTGCCGGGTACGGAGGTTGTAGCACGTCATCCCGGTCTCGCGACTCGTACAGCCGAAGTCGCCCACCTCGGTCGACGTGTGATAGCCCAGCACCTTCTTGGCGCCCAGCACGGTGTCGCCCGCGCACACGAAGGTCGCCTCGCTCTCGTCGGCGGTGACCGCGAGCGCCTTGCCGTAGTCGAGCTGGCACGACGCCGGGCGCCGAGGCTCCTTGTAGGACTTCTCCTGGATATCGCACCGCAGCGTGGTCTGCGTGATCAGGCAACCGATGTTGCGTGACGGGCTGGAAAAGAACGTGACCGGACCGACGTCGTGCGGCAACTGCTTCGGAGGGCGATCGTCGGGCTTGTCGGCCGGCGGCGTGGTCGGTGGCGTCGGCGCCGTCTTGGGTGCGCTCGTCGGTGACGTGGGTGCGCTCGTCGGTGACGTGGTGCGCGAGGTCGACGCGGTCTGATTGCGGTCGTCGGTGCCCGGCCCAGATCCGGCCAGGTCCGCCGCGGTGCCGCACGAGCTCAACGATGCGACAGCCACCAGACACAGCGCCACCCGGCGCACACTCATGCCGACCCTCTCCTCGCGGTTTGCGGCGACCGGCACACGATACTGGCGAACGGTTCCACCGCCCCACCGCCAGGTTCCCGCGGAACGACTCCAGGCCCCCCGATGCAACAAGCGGTAAAAACTGACTACGTTCCGTGATGTTTATCTTGACTCATTGGCCCAAATCGGGCGAGCCTGCTCTCGGGTCTCGGGATGGCCTACGACCGAGAGCTAGGGAGCAACCATGGCCACGTTCGGAGTATGTGTCTGTCGACCGAATCGTCTCAGCCGGTCGGACGGTCGTATCTGAGGCGGCCACGATGGTGACACTCCTGGCAGATCTCACTCCTCTCGTTCTCGGTGCGCTCTTCGTCTGGTGGGGTGGCGGCGGCCTGCTCAGCCGTCTCGACGAGCGCCGCGTCGCCGACTCCGCGCTCAATCACCTCATCCGCGACGTCCGACTGACGTCGATCGCGCTGCGCACCGCCGCCATCGTGACGTGGGTCGTCGGCGTCGGGCTGCTGGCCGCTCCGACCGCACGACAGCCGGCGCTCGGGAGCGCGCTTATCGGTATCGGCCTGGTGACCTACGTCGGGTACGCGATGGTGACCGAGCTCGAGCCGACGCCGTGGCGTACGTACGTCCGTGCCGGCCTCGTCGGCGCCGGCGGGTTGCTCGCGACCGAGGCCGCCAGCCCTTGGTGGGCCACGATGGCCGACCGCCCGATCGCGTCGATCTCGGCCCTGATGGTCGCCGTCGCCGCGTTGGCGACGCTGTCGGTCTATCGGCGGCCTGGGCCCGTCCTGCGGTTGGCATCGACGTCGACGGCCGACAACGATCGGCTTCATCGCATCGCCGGGTAGCGGGCCACACGGATAGCCGCATGGCCAGGTAGCCGGCCGCGCCGTTTCGAGCATCCGATCGGGCCTGTGGACAACCCGTTTCGGTGGGTTCGGCGGACCTACTGTCCTGGGCATGGACGACGAAATACCGCCCTTGCTCCCCCCGGACCAGATGCCGCCGATCCACAGTCCGCAAGACATGCATCGCCACTGGCGAGCGCTCATGGGCGAGCTCGGCTTCTCCCAACGCCTGCTGTGGTTTGGCTTCGTGACGGCCGACGGTTGGATGGCGCCGCAGCTGCACCAGGTCGACGACCTGCCGCCCGAGCCGATTGCGCCGCTCGCTGACAACCTGATCGCGATCTGTCGCCGCGTGCTCGACGAGGTGTTCGACCCGGCGGGTTCGGTGGCGTTCTTGCTCTCGCGCCCAGGCTCCGCCCACTTGACCGAGAGCGACCGTGCCTGGGCGCGAGCACTGGCGACCGCGGCGACGCAGGGCGAGGTACGGCTGCAGCCGATCCACCTCGCGACCGACCAAGCGGTGCGAGTCTTCGCCGCCGACGACCTCATCATGCCCCGGAGCGCCTGATCACAACGGCGCCGCGATCCATCGACGGCACGGCCGCGTCGACCCCTTGCGGACGCCACAGCACGCGGGCGGGTCGGCATCGGGGTCGGCGTCGGGGTCGTCGCCGAGCCACTCAGGTCGGGCATAGACGTTCATCAACACCTCGCAATCGCAAAACCCGCCCTGCGACTGCAGTCGCCGCTCCAACGCGGTGGCCCGAGGCGCCCGCTGATCGCGCCAGAGGGACGCCCACGTCAGTCGGTCGGAGCAGCCGTGCGCCCGGATCATGCGGTCGACGAAACATGCCACGCACTCCGACGGATGTGGCATGGCCACCGGGCCTGAGATGTCGTCGTCGGTCACCAGTCGCAGCTTGACCATGGGTTCCTCGCTCTCTCGGGCCGCGGCGCCCCGACGGCGCACGGGATACGACCCGCTCTCGATCCGCAAGATTGGCAAGCCGGACGCCAGCAGATCGGTCTATCGCCGCGATCTGTGGATAAGCCAGCGGCCGAACCGCCTGTGGATCGTGGCCCGGCCTCACGCATGGGCACGTGCCGTCGCCGCCAGTTCGGAGGAGATCCGTCGCGGCTCGCCCTCGAGGTAGGTCGCGAGCGCCTCCCAGCCGTCCGCGATCTCGTGCCCGGTGAGGTGCTCACGCACGACCGCCATGGCCGCCTCCGACGGGAGGATCCGCTCGACGGCCCCGACCGCCTCCCGCATCACGGCGGGGCTGTCTGGCAGCTCGGGGAGCGCGGCCTCGAGCACCTGCACCCAGCCGACGAGCTCGGCGTCGAGGCCGCTCGCTGCCAGCTCGACATACCGCTGATCCGGCGGCGGCTCCCAATCGACGTCGGGGAGCTCTCCAACGGCTACATCCGCGATGATCGGAGTGCGCAATCCCGCCCCAGGCATCCGCGGCAGTCGACCCTGGTCGATCGCTCGCGTCAGCAGGTGCGCCCACGGCAATGGGTCACCGCTATGCGCCGAGCAAGCGGTAGCGATGTCGACGGCAGTCTGCTCATCGAGCGGAAGCGGTAGACACTCGAAGAACGAAAGCTCGCCGCCCGCGGGAACCAGCCGACCCAGCACATAGGCCCCCGCTGGATCGACCGATCCGTCGCTGAGGTCGACGACGTCGTAGCCGAATCCGGTGGTGAGCTCGGTGGCCGTTAGGCAGTCGCCGTCGGTGGGACCCAGCAGATGGGCCTGGAGGGGCATCCGTGTCCAAGAGCGCACGCTGCCGCCGCGGTCGACCAGCTGCTTGTCGGCGACCTGGTCGAGGAAGTCGTCGAGTGCCCGGTAGCCATAGAGCGCGACCTCGCGGGTGACCCAGTCGTCGGCGAGGGCCTGAGCGTACGCGGGCGGCAGATCTGCCACGGCGAGGTCAGCCCGACACCAATACGTCCCTTGCAGACTCAGATAGAGGGAGCGCTCGTATCGTTCGTCGCCAGTCAGCCGCAGCCACCGCAGCGCCTGCCTCGTCAGCCAGCGAGCGATCAGCCATCGCGGCGCATGGTCGCCGACTCGAACGAGCGTGCCCAGGTCTTGGCGGTGCAGGTGATCATCGTCGACATCGCCATCGGACAGCAGCTCGAGTGCGGTCGCGGCGTCACCGTGCGCCTCGGCGCGAACGGCGCGCCACACGCGCGGGTCGACATCGGGCGGCCGGACCCGACCCTCGGCTTTGGCCTTGACCCGAAGGTGGTCGTGGGGACGACGGACACGGCGGTTGGTGCGAGATTTCGGCATGCCCATCAGCCTGGCGAGCGGCCAAGCGGTGCGAGACCCGTCTGTTCGGATCTGTGGATAACGGGCGGACGTGAGAGGCTGTGGATCCGTGGCCCGATTCACCCGCGCCGAGCTCGAGTCCTTTCGCGGCGCCGCCGTCCCGGACCTGCTCGGCCCCGACCCGCGGCTGCTCTTCGTCGGCATCAACCCGGGACTCTGGACGGCCGCGACCCAAACGCATTTCGCGCACCCGGTCAACCGGTTCTATCCGGCGCTGCTCCGGGCCGGGATTATCGACCGTCGCATCGACCCGTCGGCCGGGATGACCGACGACGATCGTGCCTATCTCCTGGCCCGGGGCATCGGGATCACCAACCTCGTCGAGCATGCGACCGCGCGCGCGTCCGAGCTGTCCAACGCCGACATCCGGGCCGGAGCGACGCGACTCGAGGCGCTGGTGGCGCGAGTACGGCCGCGCATCATCGCCGTCGCGGGCGTGACGGCGTACCGCGTCGCCTTCGCCCGCCCGAAGGCCACGCTCGGTCGCCAACCCGACTCGCTCGCCGACACCGAGCTGTGGGCCGTACCCAACCCGAGCGGGCTCAACGCCCACGAGACGGTCGACTCGCTCGCACTCGCCTACGCCGAACCAGCCCGTGCCGCCGGCATTCTCTGACGCAGCCCGCTCGGCCTTCGCGGGACATTCACTGTCGCGGTGCCGGCCCGTTACGACCCAGTCGTCCGGGATCGCGACGCTCATCGCGTAGGTGAGCCCCACGACGAAGGAGCGATCGATGGCTGACGCCAAGAACACCGCCGCCCGGCCCACCCCGAAGACGCCGTGGCCGAACTCATGAAGGGCTACGTCAAGACCGTGACGGCCGTGCTGCCGAATGCGGCGATCCGTCCGACCCAAGCCGTCGACGCGGTGTTCGACCTCGCCGAGCAGCTGCTCACGCTGACGCGGCAGACGGTCCGCGAGGCGGTGGCGCTGATGGAAACCGGCCCCGACGAGCTGGACAAGGCCGCCTGACGCTACGTCGAACTCGCGACCGTCCGCCAGGCAGCACGTACGCACGACGCCGCCTCGGCCGGACCGATCGCCAGCCGGGTCTGGCCGCCGAGCTGGAGCCGCCAGTCGGACTCGCTGGGCGCGTCGTCGAACAGCCAGCCGGCCGGCGGCGACCCGGTCGGGCCGTGCTTGACGTAGAGGTCTCGCGCCACCGCGTCGATCGCACCGCGCTCGGCCAGCGCCCACAGGTCGTAGAGGTCGCGGGGCAGCTGTCGATCCGCCCACGCGACGGTCTTCCACGCGACGAAGGCCGGCAGGGTCGGCACTCGCAGCCGGGCCGGAGGCGCGTCGGCATAGCGGTGCTCGAGATCGCGCAACTCGGTTGGCCACGGCTCGTAGCCCGTCCCGCTGAGAAGCTGGATCCGTACGGTGAGCCCGTCGGGCGACACCAGGACGGCCGGCTCGGCGCCGCGTACCTGGGTCAGCGGCGGCTCCCACCGCAGCTGGCCGTATTCGCGGCGGACGGCGGCGGCGAGGCGGCGCTCCAGCAGCTCAGCGACGTCGGACCGACGCGAGATCGCGATCAGGTCGAGGTCTTCGCTCAGCCTGACATCGGTGAGGTGGGTGCGACCCAAGGCTGTGCCGCCGAAGAAGATCACGCGTTCTGCGGCATGCCGCGATAGCGCCGCCA
>Ga0190270_10000208_pt1 | contig 25815 bp, 26 predicted proteins | sample Popmic320T_FD_133748 | JGI IMG/M metagenome (GOLD analysis project Ga0190270, IMG submission 133748) | Populus adjacent soil microbial communities from riparian zone of Weber River, Utah, USA - 320 T | ecosystem: Environmental > Terrestrial > Soil > Riparian zone | place: USA: Utah | collected...
TCGCTATAGCTCGGCCTATGTGTTTGTCCGTAGGCTGTAGAAGTTCTTGACTCACTAACCTCGCGACATTACAAAGGCGTCAGGAGCGACTGATGCGACGGAGGTACGGTGCACCGTCACGGCCACCACCACACCGACGGCCTCTGGGGCGCGGTCAAGCATGCGCTTGCGCCGCACGCCCACGACTCCAACGAAGCGATCCAGACCGCGGACGAGTCCAGCGGGCAGGGGATCCGGGCCGCCTGGATCGGACTGGCGGGAATGGCCGCGACGGCGATCCTTCAGATCATCATCGTGGCCGTCTCGAGCTCGATCGCGCTGCTGGCCGACACGTTGCACAACGTCAGTCACGCCGTCACGACTATCCCGTTGATCATCGCGTTCCGCATCGGCCGGCGGGCGGCGACCGAGCGCTACAGCTATGGCTACCGGCGGGCCGAGGACCTCGTGGGGGTCTTCATCTCGCTCATCATCGCCGTGTCCGCCGGGCTCATCATCTGGGAGTCAGTCGACGCCCTGATCAACCCGCGTCCGTTGTCGAACCTGTGGTGGGTCTTCGCCGCCGGCATCGTTGGGGCCGCCGGCAACGAGTTGGTCGCGATCTACCGCATCCGCACCGGCAACCGGATCGGCTCGGCCGCGCTGATCGCCGAGGGCCAGCACGCCCGTGCCGACGGACTCACGTCGATCGCCGTTGTCGTGGGGGTCTTGGGTGTCTGGCTGGGTTTTGAGCGAGCCGACGCTATCGTCGGGTTCGGCATCGCGCTCGTGATCATCGGGATCCTCATCAGCTCCCTTCGGGTTACCTTGCGACGCCTGATGGACGGAGTCGAGCCGGGGGTTATCGACCGGATGCGGGCCATCGCGGCCGGCGTCCCGGGTGTCGTGGACGTCGGCCAAATCCGGGCGCGATGGAGCGGCCATCGACTCGAGGCGGACGCCGACATCACGGTCGGCTACACGATGACGGTGCTCGAAGGTCACGAGGTGGCCGAGACTCTCGAGCACGAGTTGCTGCATCAGATTCCGCACCTCGAGTCGGTCGTCGTCCATCTCAATCCCGCCGTCGATGGAGACGAGCCGGTCGACATCCACGAGCTCACCGGACACCACAAGAGCAAGGAGGCTCGCGAGGCATACCGGGTTGTTCAGGCGAGGCGGCCTCGCGAGTAGTCCGGTCCGGACCGCTCACGCCAGGGCGGCGACCGCACCACGACCGCTGGGCCACTCGACGACGAGCTGACGCGTGCCGTTGAGCTCCGGGCCGATCAGGCGGGCGACCCGCAGCTCCATGCCGTCGGCCTCGACGACCGCAACGTCGGTCGCGGCAGGACCCGGTTGGGTGGGCTCCGGACGTAGTCGCACGGCAGAGTCGCGTCGCCCGAGGAGTGTGTCGCGGTCCCAGAGCTCCATCTCGGCCTGCTCCTGCTCGCCTCGCACGGCACGGACGAAACAGCCGACCGACACCGGGTCGCCCACGGCGTCGTAGATCCATCGCTTCCCCAAGACCGAGTGCTGCATCGTGCCGACGAGATGCGTCTCGCCGCCGGCCAGCGGAGCGCTGCGGTAGGTCATCGGCACCTGCAACAGGCGGTCGCCACGCCGCACCAAGATCGCCTCGACGCCGACCTCGCCCGCCGGGTCGTCGAACCGATAGCTCCCCAGCACCTCGACCGGTCCGTCGGCGCCCCATGGCTGTCCGTCGAGCCAGGCGGCAACCAGGTCGCGCTTGGTCGGGGTCACCGTCGCCGTCCTGTGAATGATCGCCATGGCCCGACCCTACGAGCCGCCCCGGACATTGGGCGGCGGGGTCTAGGTGCCCCGCAGTTGCTGTCGCTCGGCGCGGGGCAGCCGGTCGACGACGAGCGTGTAGGAGTGGTGGATCATCTCGCGGATCTCCTCGGCCCCGATGGAGTCGTCGAGGCCGACGGTGTTCCAGTGACGTTTGTTCTGGTGATAGCCCGGACGGACGGCGGCGTGGCGGGCCCGCAACTCCAGGGCGAGCGAAGGATCGCACTTGAGATTGATGCTGCCTGGGCTTTCGTCTAGCGGCACGAGGGCAAACATCCGTCCGCCGACCTTGAAGACCGCGACACCCTCGCCGAACGGGTAGTCCTCGACGGACCCTGGCAGTCCGGCGCACAGATCGAGTACGTCGTCACGGTTCACGTGCCAGGTCTACGACACCTTCGCCAAGAAGTCGAGTGTCCGCTCGGTCAGCAACGCCGCCGCCTCCGCGTCGTACGACGAAAGCGAGGAGTCGGCGAAGAGGTGCTCCTTGCCGGGGTAGAGAAACAGCTCCGCCTGCTCGACGGACTCGACCAGGGCTCGCGCCGCGTCGAGGTCGCCATCTTCTTCGGTGAAGAGCGGATCGGCGTCCATGCCGTGCACTTGGACGGGCACGCCCGCCGGCCACGCGTCGCCGAACGCGGACACCGGTGCGCAGCCGTGGAAGAAGAGGGCGCCCCTTGCGCCGGGCCGGGTCTGGGTGAGCTGCTGGGCGGGCATGACGCCGAGCGACAAGCCTGCGTAGACCAGCTCCGGGCCGAGTTGCTCGGCGGCGGCGACGCTGCGCTCCCGGAGTGTGCCGAATCCGACGTCCTTCGCGTAGTCGATGCCCTCATCGAGCGTGGCGAACGTGCGTCCGTCGAAGACGTCGGGCGTGTGGACGGTGTGGCCGGCACTGCGCAGCGTGTCGGCGAAGGTCGTTACCCCCTCGGTGAGTCCCTGGACATGGTGAAACAACACGAGCTCGGCCATCGATGCTCCCTGAGATTGATCCAAAAACTTCGAACGTTCGATGATGTTAGTCTAATCCAACCATGTCGATCAAGCCCTCGCCGCCGGACTACGACTTGCTCGACTCGCTCGAGCTCACGACTCCCGCGCAGGTACGGGCGGTCAGCGATCCGCTGCGGACGGCGATCCTCGGTCTGCTGCATGAGCGGGCGGCGACCGTGACGGAGCTGGCCGAGGCGGTCAAGCGGCCCAAGAGCACCGTCGCGCATCACGTCAAGGTGCTCACGGAGGCCGGGCTGCTGCGGGTCGTACGTACCCGGCGGGTGCGGGCCATCGACGAGCGCTTCTACGGCCGAACCGCGCGGATGTTCTATCACGGTGTCGGCCTGCCTGGCGGCGACGAGTTGCCTCAGGGGTTCAACGACTTCGAGGTGGCTGCGAAGGAGGCGGCCGCGGCGTACGACTCCCAGCAGCTCTGGGCGTTCATCCGGCACGCCCGGATCTCGTCGGACCGGGCGTCGGAGTTTTGGGCGCGGGCGATGGAGCTGGTGCATGAGTTCGACGAGCTCCCGCGGTCCGGCGACACCGTCTACGGGTTCGCCGTGGGCATCTATCCCACCGAATACCCGACGCTGCCTCCCCAGGACGACGACCGGTGACGGGCACCGTCAGAAGTCGACTGTGCAGCAGCGACCGCCCCGAGACGATGCACAAGACGGCGACCAGCAGCCCGGCCAACGGCACCGTGTACGCGTCGACGATCCAGGCGAGGCCGTGGCCCGAGGGCGCGAGGTCGTCGCCGATGGACGGGAGTGCGACGTTGACCACCGTGACGTCGAAACGCTTCGACACAGACCGAAACGAGGGGCGCCGCCGAGCCGTCAAGCTCTCGTGGCCGCCCGTACCCGGGACGTCGAGCGCCGACCGCCGGGCAGCATGAGGTCGAGCTCCAGCCAGCGCGCGAGGTCCTTGATCTCGCGATCGATCGCGGCGGCCATCGCCTTGCTGAAGGGCTCGTCCTCGTGGATGGCGTCGATCCGAAGGAGCCGGTCGTCGCGATCCGCGGTGGCGTCGAGCTTGCCGACCAGCCGATCGCCGTACAGGATCGGCATCGCCCAGTAGCCCCAGCGGCGTTTGGCGGCCGGTTTGTACATCTCCAACTTGTATTCGTAGTCGAAGATCTCGGCCAGGCGTTTGCGGTCGTAGACCAGCCGATCGAGCGGCGACAGCAAGGCCGCACGCCCGGAGAACGGCTGTCCGAGCTGCGCCGGGTCGACTCGCCACTGCCCCTTGACTCCTTCGACCACTGCCGGCTCGCCGACGCCACCGACGTCGACGCGGTCGGCCGGGTGCCACGCTCCGCGGGACCTGGCGATGCCGAGGGAGCAAAGCCGTCGCTGGTCGCGGATGCGGAGTGCCTCGCCGTGGGGCACCGGCGGTTCGTCGGGATAGATCCGCGACGCCAGGTCCCAGAGCCGGTCCCGCCCCTCGCGACCGGCGACCGCGACCTCGCCACGCTGGACGAGGAAGTCCAGCATCTTGATGACGTTGCGGTTGTTGGTCCAGCCCGACGACTTCCACGGCATCACACAGGTGTCCGGCAGCTCACTTGACGGCAGCGGCCCGTCACGGCGCAGCCGCTCGAGGATGTCGCGCCGGCAGCCCTCGTTGGTCTCCACCCAGTCGCGGAGGTATTCCTGCCAGTCGCGCAGCTCGCCACGACCAGGCCACTCGGCCATCTCGGCGCGATAGAGCACGAGGTCTTCGGCTGGACGCGCCATCCCTTCGAGGTCGATCATGCTCTGCTCGGCGATCGCGTCCTCGAGCTCGGTCGGTGAGTACGACGACCCCAGCCGACTCCAGGCGACCAGGTCAGCACTCGGCGCGACGGCTGACGTCGGATCGAGCTGGAGCATCGTCAGATGCCGCACCAGCGCGGCCAAGTCGGTCGGCCGCTTCTTGCCGAGCAGCTGAGCCCGGACGGCGATCCGACGCGCGTCGGTCTTGGTCAGCTCGTGCACCGTCACGACTCGACGATAGGCGACCCCGACGACAACCCCGCAGGCGCGATCTCGGTCTCAGCCCGGCACGTCTTCCCAGGTCGTCGGCCGGCGCCGGACGTAAATCTCGTACGCGGCGCTGTGCCCTACAGATGGCGTCAGGACACGCGGCTCTTTACGCTCCACGAGGTGGGCTGCACGGGGACGACGACCAGTCCGCCTCGCTTGGTGGATTGGCCGCAGCTCTCCCAGCCGTTCATGCTCATCAGCACGTCCGGGTCTTGGCCGGGCGCGAGACGCAGTCGCTTGACCGTTTCGGCGATGCCGGACGCGGATCCGCGGTCGGATTCGTCGGCGTCGCGATAGATGGTGATGGTGCCCATGGTGTTGGGTCCGCGTCCGATTGCCTGGCGGCGAATGATCGCGTGGAAGAACACGGTCACGCTTGGCTTCCCTCTCCCTCAAGAACGGCAGCGTCGCCTGATGTCGACGCCGTGCTGTGACCGTCCCGATCCGGTCGTCCCTTCGTGCGTGCAGCGTCGAGGAGTGGAAGTGACGCAAGGCCCCGTTGCGCTCCCGTTCGTCTCAGCCAGCTCTGCCGCCCGCGGCATTACTTCTACACCCAGGAATCCGGACGAGTCCATAGGCAACGCGTCGAATTGGACAGACTTCTGATTTGTCACCGTCTTTCAGGGACGCGAGCTGGCCCTGCACCTGACGGGAGCTGACTCAGGTCGCGGTGTCCGTCGGCTGCAGATCGGCGAGTACGCGGGACCCGGTCCGGATCTCCATCCGGTCGATCGCATCGCTCTCGATCGACGTGCTCGCCGGTACGTCGGCCTCGGCGGCATAGCCGGTCGTCCACCAGCCGGCCGTCTCGACGCGGCCGTCGGACCCGATGACGACGAGGCGACACCGCGCGTGAGCGGGCAGATCGTCCATGGTGAGCTCGATGTCGGTGCCCCAGCCGCGGTCGGCCAGCTGCGCGGTGGCATCGATGCCGGAGGCGTCGACCGGAGTCGACCACGTGGTGGCAGCCGTCGTGGATCCGTCGTCGACGACGACTCGACCGGCGAGGCCGACGCCGACCAGCAGCAGCGCCGACGCGGCGACCGTGGCGATGATCCGACGACGGTGTGGAGCCGGCTTCGCCGGTGGAGTCGCGTCGGCTGGCCGCATCGGCGGTTCTGGTGCGAGTACGTCGTCGAGCGACACCTGACCCAGCAGACCGGGCAACGGCGCCAGCCGTACCAGCTCGTCCCGGCACTGGGCGCAGTCGCGGAGGTGTTCCTCGGTCTCGAGCCGCTCTGAGGCGTCCAGCGCACCGAGTACGTAGGCGCCGAGCGAGACGGTCTGCATGCAGGTCATGAGCTCATCACCCCTTGCTCCTCGAGCACGATCCGGAGGGCTCGCAGCGCGTAGTAGGACCGGGACTTCACGGTCCCGACCGGCACGCCCAGGACGGTCGCGGCTTCGGATACGGTGCGGCGGCGAAAGAAGAGCTCGACAATCACCTGGCGATGGTTGTCGCTGAGGGTCCGGAGGGCCGACGCCACCTGCCACGACTGCAGGGCCCGGTCGATGTCATCGCCCGCCGCCTCGAAGTCACGCTCCCCGATCGGCACCTCGGGCGGCCGGGCGGCGCGTCGGCGGAATCCGGAGACGATCAGGTTGTGTGCGACTGTGAAGAGCCACGGCCCGGCCTCCTCCGGAGTCAGCGCGTCGGATCGCTGCCAGGCCCGGGTCATCGTTTCCTGGACGACGTCCTCGGCGTGCTGATAGTCGCCCCCGACCGTGCGGAGGACGTAGCCCATCAGCGGTCCGCGATGCCGGTCGTACATCGCTCGGACCGCCGCGTCGCCCCGACCCAGCGTTTCGTCCACACCATGAGTACGCGGCGAAAGCCCGAACGGTTCATTTGAACCATGCGGCGCCGCCGCGCGTATCGGTGGCATGAGGTATTCATCGACAACTTCCCGAACCATCGGCCCGCTCGGAGCCGCAGTCCTCGCCGTCATGCTGGCGGCATGTGGATCAAGTGACGGTAACTCCAGCGCCTCCGCGTCGAGCTCCGACTTGGTGCAGGCCAGCGACGTGTCCGGCGTAGGGCCCGTGCTCGTCGACAGCTCGGGCCGTACGCTCTACTTCGCCGACCAGGAGTCCGACGGCACCATCAAATGCGTCGACGCCTGTCTGGGCTTCTGGTCACCCGCCAAGGCGACCGGCGACCTGCCGTCGGACATCGACGGCTTGGGCACGGTGACGCGAGACGACACCGGAGCCAAGCAGCTGACCCTCGACGGTGCGCCGCTATACACGTTCAAGCTCGACAAGAGTCCGGGCCAGGCGACCGGCGACGACCTGACCGACAGCTTCGGCGGAGTTTCGTTCACGTGGCATGCGGCGGCGACCGACGCGAGCGCCGATGACACCGGCGATGACTCCGGTGGCAACGACGGCGGTTACGAGTACGGCGGCGGCTACTGACCCGGAACCACAGCGAGTTACATCGGACAGATCGCTGATCTGCCTTCTGGCTAAGGTGTAGTCCCACGATGACCGGCGACAGAGGCCCTGGGATGAAGCCGTTGCAGGACGTACGCATCGTCTCGATCGAACAGTACGGCGCCGGTCCGTTCGGGAGCCTGCATCTGGCCGACCTCGGTGCCGAAGTGATCAAGATCGAGGACCCTCGGGTCGGCGGCGACGGCCTGTCCCTGGTCGACTACTCCGGCGGCTACGTGGCGGCGGTCTCACTGCTCGCCGGCCTCCATGCCGCCCGCCGCGACGGGGTCGGGATGGACTGCGACGTCAGCCTCTACGACACCGCGATCACGCTGCTCGGCTATCCGGCGACCTGGCATATGACGGCGGGCTACGAGCCGACGCGGACGCGGCATTCGGCTCATCCGTCGCTCGTGCCGTTTCAGGCATTCGAGGCCAGTGACGGCTGGATCGTCGTCGGGTGCGCCAAGGAGAAGTTCTGGACCCGACTGGCCGACGTCGTGGGTCATCCGGAGTGGGCCGAGCAGGGGTCGCCCTACGCCACCTTCTCGAGCCGAGGTGACAACGCCGACGAGTTGCTCGACCAGTTGAAGGCGATCTTTCGCGAGCGGACAGTCGACGAGTGGTTGTCGAAGCTCTACCCGGCGAGCATCCCGTGTGGCCCGATCAACGACGTGCCGGCCGCGCTCCGCGAGGAACATACGCAGGCCCGTGAGTTGATCGCCGAGACCGGGCATCCGTGGTTCGGGACCGTGCGGCAGGTGGTGTCGCCGGTCCGGGTCGGGTCGGAGCGGCCGGAATACCGCCGGGCGCCGCTGCGGAACGAGCACTTCGACGAGGTCCTCCCGGGCACCCCCGAGGCGGAGGCTGCCACTCGATGACGCGAAGGGATAGCGATGGCCTTCGACTTCACTGAGGATCAGCGCGAGTTTCGCGCACTGCTGCGTACGTTCGTCGACCGCGAGATCATTCCGGTCGCCCGCGACTGGGAGCAGGCCGGCCGCTATCCGACCGAGATTGTGAAGGGCATGGCCGACATGGGCCTGTTCGGCATCACGGTGCCGGAGGAGTACGGCGGTCTGGACCTCGACCCGGTGTCGTTCGCGTTGGTCTTCGAAGAGCTCTCGCGTGGCTGGATGGGCATCGCCGGGATCTTGGGGAGTCACTCGCTGGCGTGCCGGATGATCGCGATGCACGCGACCGAGGAGCAGCGAGCGGCGTACCTGCCGGACCTCGCGACCGGCGCTCGACGGACCGGCATCGCTCTCACCGAGCCCGATGCTGGGACCGACCTGCAGGGCATCCGGACGGTCGCCCGACGCGACGGCGATCACTACGTCGTCAGCGGCAACAAGATGTGGATCACCAACGCCCGTTACGCCGATCCCTTGCCGGTGCTGGTCAAGACCGACCCGGATCAGTCGCCGGCACATCGCGGCATGAGTGTGCTGCTGGTCGACCCGGAGCTCGACGGCTTCGAGATCACCAAGGACATCCCGAAGCTCGGTTACAAGGGCACCGAGTCGTGCGAGATCGTGCTCGACGGAGTACGCGTTCCCGCCGACCAACTGCTCGGAGACGTCGAAGGACGCGGCATGCAACAAGTGCTGTCGGCGCTCGAATGGGGTCGGGTCAACATCGCCGCTCGCTCGGTGGGGATCGCGCAACGGGCGCACGACGAGGCGCTCGCGTACGCGAAGCAGCGCAAGGCCTTCGGACAGACCATCGCCGACTTCCAGGCGATCCAGCTCAAGCTCGCCGACCTCGCGATCCGAGTGCAGGCGGCGCGATTGATGGCGTACTGGTCGGCGGCCGCCGTCCGGGCCGGTCGGGCCGACGGCGAGACCGGGATGGCAAAGATCTTCTGCTCAGAGGTGGCGTTGGACGCCGCTATCGACGCGATGAAAGTCCATGGCGGCTACGGTTACTCGACCGAGTTCGAGGTCGAGCGCCTCTACCGGGACGCCATCTTGATGAGCATCGGCGAAGGCACCAACGAAGTCCTGCGTACGGTCGTCGCCAAGTCGTTGGTGCGCGGCGAGACCGTCGTCGGATGAGCGTCTCATGCTGCGGCCGCGTCAGATCGACCTTCGGGAGCCGGATCAGCCCTGGCAGACGGTCCCGATGCCCGGAGCGAGCCACGACCTCGACCTGGTGCCGCTGGAGTCCGACGGCGACGCGCTCACGATGCTGGGGCGCTTCCCGGCCGGATTCGGTCGCGCGGTGCCATGCGGCTATCTGGTGGCCGAGGACCTCGTCGTGCTCGACGGCCGACTCGAGTTGGAGGGACGGACGTACGGACCGGCAACGCTCGTGCACATTCCGGCTCGCTTCATCCGTACCTCGATGGCGACTCCCGACGGTTGTCTCGTGCTCGCGTGGTTCAGCGGTCCGGCGATCATTTGCTCCGTGGCCGAACTGCGACCGGTGGTCGCGACCGGCATCCGGTCGGTCGACCTGGCGGCGGTCGACGCCGAGACGGTGTTCGAGACCGGCGCCTCGCGGTGGAGAGTGGTCTCGGCGTCGGGGTGGCCGTCGGCCGCCGATGGTGTCGACCTCGACCTCACCGCGTGGGCTCGCGCCGGAGCCGACTGGTCCGGCGAGTTGCCCGAGCGCCTCTTCGCTCGCGTACCTCGCCTGAGTTTCGACTAGCCGACGGTGCGGAGCGTGGTCAGCCCGTGAGTTCGGCGACCGTCTTGTCGATGCGCCGCTTGCGCGTCTCGGGCTGCTTGGCGCCTTCGACCGACAGGACGTAGCGCCGTTGATGACTGTAGGACAGTTCGCCGAATCGGCGCTTCGCGTCCGCCTCGCGGTCGAGCGCTTCGGCCAGGTCGGTCGGGACATCGACCGTACGCGGCCTGGTGTCGACCACGAGCTGGACGTCCACCTCGTCACCGGCGGAGACGCCGGCGCAGGATCGGTTTTCCGCGCTCATCGGGAGCATGAACCGGCCGCCCATCGACGCGATCGTGCTCGGGTACGAGTGGCCGTTGATCGTCACCTGGACGGGCGGCCGCCGGCCGGCGCCGAGGCTCTCGACAACGGCGTCGGGCACGTGGATACCGGTGGCGGTCTTGCCGCCGAGCTCGAGGGTGGCACGAAAGCGTGCGGTCGGGTCCATGAGCGGTCCTCTCGTCGTCGCATGGTCCGTCACACAGAGAGACCCGCTGGGTCACGAAAACTCATCGGTCCGGGTCCGAGATGGCTGCTACCTTGCGCGGGTGGGCAGCGTTTTTGAACCCGATGAGCTCGAGTCGATGCCGAAGGCGTACTTCGCTTTTCCGGGGCCTCTGAGAGACACGCTGGTCGACGCGATCCTCGACGGACGCAAGGTCTCGACGACCGGTCTCGCGGATGCGTACGAGGCCGAGAGCGAGCCCCTGCCTCGGGTCGGCGAGCGCTCCGTCGTCGTGGACTCCGCGGACCGTCCAGTGGCCGTAATCGAGGTGACCGGTGTCGAGGTCGTGGCACTCGCGGATGTCGATCTCGCCCATGCGGTCGACGAGGGCGAGGGCCACACGACCGTCGAGGAGTGGCGGCGCGGCCACGAGGACTTCTGGCACAGCGCGGAGCTACGGGAAGCGGTCGGCGACCCCGCGTTCACCGTGGACGACTCGACCCGCGTCGTCCTGGAGCGGTTCCGGCTCGTCGAGCGGCTTGGCTGACTCGCCTTGACCGAGATCCGTTCGTTTCGTCCCGAGGACGAGGACGCCGTCGTCGCGCTGTGGCAAGCCTGCGGCCTGACCCGTCCGTGGAACGATCCGCGCCGCGACATCGCGCGCAAGCAGTCGGTCCAAGCCGACGGGTTCCTGGTCGCCACGAGCGGGCGGGACGTTGTGGGCACGGTGATGGCGGGCTACGACGGCCATCGGGGATGGGTCAACTATCTGGCGGTCGCGCCTAGCCGGCGGCGCGGTGGCCTCGGTCGACGCCTGATGGACGAAGCCGAGGCCCGGTTGCTGGCCTACGGTTGCCCCAAGCTCAATCTGCAGATTCGCGTGGACAACTCGACTGCGATCGGTTTCTACGAGGCGATCGGCTATCGGGTCGACGAGGTCGTCAGCATGGGCAAGCGACTCATCGCGGACGACGCGGCGAGCTGACTCCGATGGCTCACGGCACGTATCGCCGGTCGACCGTCGGCTCGGGCGTCGGGAGCGGTTGCTTCGGGAGGTGACCGACGTGGTGGGGTTTGCGGTCGTACTCCGGGTCCTTCTCGCCGTCTTCTTCGTCCTCGCTGTCCAGGGGCGGAGCCTCGACGACATTGCCGTACTGACCGGTGACGATGGCGGCGATGTTGGAGAGTCCCTCGGAGTTCCGGCCGTAGTAAGACGCGCTGTGGTTGTCGTCGGTGTCTTCCCGTTCGACGTGCTCGGCCCGGAACCGGTTGGCGCCGAAGTCCGAATCGGCCGGCTCGTTCCCGAGCGCGAACGCACTGCCCAATGACGCCTCGGAGTCGTGGCTGGCTCTGCCGACCCAGGTGTGACCGTCCTCGATTCCGAGGTCGCTGGCCTCGTCCGCGGGCACGCCCGGGCTACCGATCAGCACGAGGTCGTTCGGACGCATCCCGTACTCCTCCGCAGCGATCGCGGCGGTCGTGCTGCCGTAGGAGTGGCCGACCACGGTCAGGTGTGCGGGGTCGTCGCTTCGCGAGGCTTGGAGACCGGCGACGTCGGCCGCCAGCTGTTGGACGCCGGCGTCGGCCATCCACGTGTTGGAGACGCCGAAGGAGTCCGGCTGGTCGATGCCGGTCTCGGGGATGTCCCAGGCGGGGTGGTCCGGTGCTCCGGTGTTGGGCGCGTCGTAACCCATCCAGTCGAGTACGGCGACCGAGTCACCGCTGGCCCACCGCGACTGGTCGTACATGTTCTCCGTACGCGTGGCGGAGAGGCCCTGCGTGTTGGTGGCTCCGCGCACGTTGACGGCGACGTGGTCCGCTTCGTCGAGATTGCCGACGGCGATCGCGACCCGGCCGTCGCCGTCGAACGCGTACGGGTCATAGATGTAGAGCTGGACGGGAACCGGCTCGCCGGTGATCGGATCCTTGTGCGCCTCCCGCTCGGCGAGCTGGCCCAGGATCTTCTCCATGTTGGCCAGCGCCTTCATCTCGACGGAGGTCAGCTTGCCCGGGTCCTTTGCCTTGAGCGCGGCGTAGTCCTCGGCGAGGACGATCCGGTTGGCCTCGTCGCGTACCTCGGCGGGCAGGCCGTTGAGGTTGCCGAGCCGCCGTGGCGCGTACGCGATGAGCGCCGCCTGATGGGCGAGCGTCAGGCCTGCCCACCACGCCCGAATGTCCGCAGGGCTTCCCGTCGGGATGGCCGGCAGATCCTTCGGGTCGAGGGGCATCAGGTAGCCATGGCTTTTCAGGTATGCCAGGTCCTTGGCGTTCGGACCGCGCTCGAGCATCGCGGCGACCCGACCCGCCTCGTCGTCGAGGTCGCCTTCGAGGCGGGCCTGCTCGGCCTCGAGCACGTGCAGCGTCTCGGCCCGCCCGCCCGTCAACGTGTCGAACTCGCCCTCCGGAATCTGCTTGTTGAGCCGGTCGACTCCGGTGTTGTACGTCTTGACCGCCTCCGCGAAACGCATGATGGCGCCGCTCGCGAAGTACGCTCCGGCGGCGACATCCCTGCCGAGGTAGACCACCGGGTGGGACGATTGCTCCATCGGAAACGTGAGGTCCCCGTCGATGGCGTCGGTTGCCCGGTTCACGCCGTGTTGGACGTGGGTGATCGCGACATTTGCGCCCCGAGAATGGCGTACGAGCTCGCCGGCGATCCCGACGAGCTGGTCGGGTGAGCTGGGATAGTGCTCGAAGAAGTCGGCCATTCCGACCCCCCTTCCAGGTTTGACCCGTCCCGCCCGGGCCGCATCGCTCTCCAACGATTGCCGGTCGCCCTGGAGACGACCTGCAGGCAACCTGTAGCCGCCGCGGCAACGACGGAGGCGGCCACGCGTCGACGGTGCCCGACTAATTCGGTTGTGGTCGGACGGCCCCTCTGTTCCACTACAGACATCACGTAAGACGTCAAGGCGAGGAGCAAGCTCATGCGAGCAGCGTTCGTGTCCATCTCGAAGGGAGCTGTTGTCTCACTTAAGGACATGAACCTTGGCGACGCTGAACTTAGGAATCTTGGCCCATGTCGACGCCGGTAAGACGAGCCTGACCGAGCGGCTTCTCTACGCCGCCGGAGTCATCGACGACGTCGGTCGGGTCGACGCCGGCAACACCCATACCGACTCGCTCGCCCTGGAGCGTGCTCGCGGCATCACGATCAAGTCCGCGGTCGTCTCGTTTGTGCTCGACGACCTCACGGTCAACCTGATCGACACGCCCGGTCACCCGGACTTCATCGCCGAGGTAGAGCGGGTGCTCGGCGTGCTCGACGGCGTCGTGCTGGTGATCTCTGCCGTCGAGGGGGTACAGCCGCAGACCCACGTGCTGATGCGGACCCTCCGCCGGCTGCAGATTCCGACGTTGATCTTCGTGAACAAGATCGACCGAGGTGGTGCACGGCACGAGGCCGTCCTCGCCGCGATCGCCGAGCGGCTGACGCCCGCCGTCGTGTCGATGGGGTCGACGACCCGGTTGGGCACGCGAGACGCCGACTTCGTCCCGTACGGCTCGACCGACTCCGACTTCGTCGGCGCGCTCCTCGACCTGGTCGCCGTCCGCGACGATGCGCTGCTGGCCGCGTACGTCGACGACGAGACGACCGTGTCGTACGAACGGCTGCGTACGGCGCTGGCAGCGCAGACCGCGCGGACCCTCGTGCACCCGGTGTATTTCGGGTCCGCGATGACCGGCGCCGGCGTCGAGGCGCTCAGCGACGGCATCAAGGGCTTGCTGCCGACCGGCAGCGTCGACGTCGACGACTCGACCTCGGGTCGGGTCTTCAAGATCGAGCGCGGCCGGGCCGGTGAACGGATCGCCTACGTCCGCATGTTCAGCGGCGCCGTGAGCGTGCGGGATCGGCTCGCGACGCGCGGCGAACGCGAGGGAAAGGTCACCGCGATCCGGGTCTTCGACCGCGGCTCCGCCGTCCGACGCGCCTCGGTCGTCGCCGGCGAGATCGGGCAGGTCTGGGGGCTCGCCGACGTCCAGATCGGCGACCCGATCGGTCGGTCGCCGGCCGCCGCGAGCGACGCGCAGTTTGCGCCCCCGACGCTGGAGACGGTCGTCGTGCCGCGCCGCGACGTCGACAAGGGTGCCCTCCACGTGGCACTGACCGAGCTCGCAGAGCAGGACCCGTTGATCAACGTGCGGCACGACGACCTTCGGCACGAGATCTCCCTCTCGCTTTACGGCGAGGTACAGAAGGAGGTCATCGAGGCGACCCTGACTGCCGACTACGGCATCGAGGTCGCGTTTCGCGAGACGAGCACGATCTGCGTCGAGCGGCCGAAGGGGAGCGGTGACGCCGTCGAGATCCTCAACGCCGACACGAACCCGTTCAGCGCGACGGTCGGGCTCCGCGTCGAGCCCGGCGCGAGTGGCAGCGGCGTCGTCTTCCGACTGCGGGTCGAGCCGCGTCGGATGCCGCTGTACGTCTTCAAGAGTACCGGCAACTTCGAGGTCATGATGAAGCGCTACGTCGAGCGCGGCTTGCTGGAGGGCTTGTACGGCTGGCGGGTCACGGACTGCGTCGTGACGATGGTCGACTGCAACTACAGCTCGGCCGATGGTCCGCCGTCGACGAGGGGGCCGCTCAGCCAGCCGAGTGACTACCGCGACCTGACTCCGATCGTCGTGATGCAGGCGCTGGGTCAGGCCCGTACTCGCGTCTGTGAACCGCTGCATCGCTTCCGGCTGGAGCTGCCTCAGGACGCGATCGGCTCGGCGCTTCCGGCGTTGGCGCGACTCGGCGCGGTCCCCGAGGCCCCGGTCGTGCGGGGTTCGTCCAGCGTTGTCGAGGGTGTGATCCCGGCGGCGCGGGTCCATCGACTCCAGCAGCGGTTGCCGGCGTTGACCGGCGGCGAGGGCGTGTTGGAGTCGGCCTTCGATCGCTACGAGCCGGTTCGCGGCCCCGCGCCGACTCGTCGTCGGACCCGTCCGAACCCGCTCGACCGCAAGGACTACCTGCGCCACGTCCAGCCCCGGCCGGCGAACAGCCTTTAGGTGTGAGCTAAATCGGTTGCCGCCGCGTACGCCGACTGCTGCACTGTCAGCGTTATCCCCCGTCTTGACTGAGCCCAAGGAGAAAGCTCATGCGCCCTGCGTCGCTGTCCCTTCAGGAAGGAGTGTTTTTCGCACGTAAGGACAGGACGCTTGGAAACGCTGAACCTAGGGATTGTCGCGCATGTCGACGCCGGTAAGACGAGCCTGACCGAGCGGCTTCTCTACGCCGCTGGGGTCATCGACGAGTTCGGCCGAGTCGACGACGGCACCACCCAGACCGACACGATGGCGCTCGAGCGCGCCCGCGGCATCACGATCAAGTCTGCGGTTGCGTCGTTCGACATCGGCGACGTCACGGTCAACCTGATCGACACACCTGGCCACCCGGACTTCATCGCCGAGGTCGAGCGGGTGCTCGGCGTGCTTGACGGTGCTGTCCTGGTCGTGTCGGCAGTCGAGGGAGTGCAGCCGCAGACGCGCGTGCTGATGCGGACCCTGCGCCGGCTCGGCATCCCGACGCTGATCTTCGTGAACAAGATCGACCGCGTCGGGGCCCGGCACGAGGCCCTACTCGACGCGATCGCCGACAAGCTTGCTGTGACGCCGATCGCGATGGGTCGGCCGTCCGCGATCGGCGGCCGGGACAGCGACTTCATGGCGTACGAACAGTCCGACCCGAATTTCCGCTCGGACCTGGTCGAGCGGTTGACGCGGCAGGACGACACGCTGCTTGCCGCGTACGTCGACGACGAAGCGGCGGTCTCGTACGGCGAGCTCCGTGCGTCGCTCGCGGCGCAGACCGCGCGGGCGCTGGTGCACCCCGTGTACTTCGGGTCCGCGGTCACCGGCGCCGGCGTCGAGACGTTGACGCGCGGCATCGCCGAGCTGCTGCCGACATCGACCGGCGCCGTCGATGGACCGGTGTCCGGCACGGTGTTCAAGATCGAGCGCGGTCCGGCCGGAGAGAAGATCGCGTACGTCCGGATGTTCTCCGGCGCGCTGCGCATCCGTGACCGAGTTCGGTACGGATCGGACCGCGAGGGCAAGGTCACCGCGGTCAGCCCGTTCGCCGCACGTGACGACCAGGCGCTGTCCGCCGGCGAGATCGGCCGACTCTCGGGGCTCGGGGAGATCCGGATCGGCGACTCGATCGGCACGCCGCGCCCCGGCACCGGCGACGCCCACTTCGCGCCGCCGACTCTGGAGACGGTCGTGCTGCCGTGCCAGCCGGCCGACCGCGGTGCGCTGCACGCGGCACTGACCGAGTTGGCCGAGCAGGACCCGTTGATCAACGTGCGGCACGACGAGGTCCGGCGCGAGATCTCGGTGTCGCTGTATGGCGAGGTGCAGAAGGAGGTCGTCCAGGCGACGTTGGCAGCTGACTACGGCCTCGACGTCACGTTTCGGGAGACCACGACGATCTGCATCGAGCGTCCGGTGGGCACCGGCGACGCCGTCGAATACATGGGCGACGCGACGAACCAGTTCCGGGCCACCGTCGGCCTGCGGGTCGAGTCCGGCCCGGCGGGATCCGGCATACGGTTCCGCCGCGAGATCGAGCTGGGGTCGATGCCGTACGCGTTCTTCCGGGCGATCGAGGACACCGTCCACGAGACCCTGCGCCGCGGGCCGCGTGGCTGGCAGGTCACCGACTGCGTGGTCGCGCTGACGCACTCCGACTACACGCCGCCGCCTCCCTACGGATGGAGCTCCGTGTCGACCAACGGTGGTGACTTTAGGGGACTGACGCCGCTGGTGTTGATGAGGGCGCTGAAGCAGGCCGGAACGCGGGTCTACGAGCCGATGCATCGGTTCCGGCTCGAGATCCCGCTCGACACGGTCCGTACGGTACTGACGGCGTTGCCGCGAGTACGGGCGGTGCCGCTGACCCAGACGCCGGACGGCTCCTCGTACGTCGTCGAGGGTGAGATCCCGGCGGCGCGCGTACACGAGCTCGATCGGCGGTTGGCGGCCCTGTCCCACGGCGAGGGCGTCTTGCAGTCGGAGTTCGGCCGCTGGGTCTGACGTTATTGGCCGGTGCGTCCGTCGATGCGCTCACGGAGTAGGTCGGCATGGCCGCAGTGTCGGGCGTACTCGCGGATCAGGTGGACGACGACCTCGCGCAGAGAGTCCTCACCGGTGGGGTCGGTCACGCCGAGGTCGGGCGCGTTGGCGATCCACTCGTCGGTGAAGGCCATCTCGGCTCGCCAAGTACGCCAGGCGTCGTCGACCACGGCGGGGTCGGCAACCGCGCCATTGAAGTCCAGGTCGCGGTCGATCTCGGACCGATAGAGCCGCGGGATGTCTTGGCCGTCCATGACCCGGCGAAACCAGCTGTGCTCGACAGCGGCCAAGTGCCGAACGAGCCCGAGCAGTGACATGGTCGATGGCGGCACCGAGCGTCGTGCCATCTGCTCGGCGTCGAGGCCGTCGCACTTCATCTCGAAGGTCAGCCGCTGGTCGCGGAGGTACTCGAGCAGCGTGGTCCGCTCGTCGCCGAGCGTCGGGCCGCCCTCGCGGGGATCGTCGTCGGGGTCGACCCACATGTCGGGGTAGACCGTGGCCACGGAGTATCGCTCCGGCACCTCCGCCTGCCAGTCGACCCAGGGCTCGACCCGCACGACGGCGTCGACGGGGATCGGCCCGTAGACGTGCGGAAAGCGCTCGTCGCCGGGGGTCGGTGCCTCGTAGCGCACCGGTGCGGTCAGCCGGTCGCCGTCGATGATCAAGACGACGAGAGTCTCCGGATCGACGTCGTCGTAGAGAGCCTCGGCGACGGCCGGCAGTTGTCGGCGCGTCGAGCAGTGGACGAAGCCCTCGCCGGCAAGGGTTCGGCCCCGGGTCGACATGTCGTAGGTCCCACGCTCGCGCGCCGCGTCCCAGAGGCTGCGCTCGGTGATGTGAAGGATCTCGGTCACGGCTGGATCGTACGATGCGCGGCCGGTGCGCCAGAACATATGGGGGCGTAAGCAGTCGAGATGGCTCAAAGGGGTCCGTCATCGGTCTCGAAACGATAAAGAACGGCATCTCGTAGTCGCGGCGGATCGCGCCGGCCCGCCAAGCTATCGGCCAAATGTCTCGTCGCGGCACGCGACGACTCGGGGCGGTATCCGTATCGACGTCGAGGCGACCCCTCGACGTCTGCCTGACGTCCGGTCACCCCTGGGCGTGGAGAAGGAGCGGAATGTCTCATCCGACGATGTCACGACGGCGCGTGGTCGCAGCTGCCGTGCCAGCTGCCGTTTTAGTCGCGGCCGGCCTGGCCGCGGGAAACACGACCGCTGGGGCGGCTGCCGCCAATCCAGGCGACGGCTTCGTGTCGACCGATAGCTCCGGGCCGGAGCCCTGGATCAACTACGTCGAGCCACAGGTCCAGGACCAAAGCGTCACCTACGAGCCGAGGCTGCGGAACAACGTCCGTACTCCGGCCATGGACCTCGCTATCAAGACCGATCGCAAGTTCTCGCAGGGCAACCCCGTCGCCGCCCAGCAGTTGGCCAAGTCCGAGGCGAAGGCAGTGCGGACCGGCAACAACCCGAGCCAGTTCAAGATGACGCCACAGCAGCAGGAAGCGAAGCTGCTCACGATCCTGGTCGAGTTCAACGACCAGGCGAACGACGACTTCAGCAACACCATGGTCCCGTCCACGGTGTTCGAGGACCGTACGTGTGTGCCCGGGACCGTGCAGAACGGGCCGCTGCACAACAACATCCCGAACCCGGCCGACGCGTCGCATCTCGACAACAACAGCATGTGGGTCGACGACTTCTCGTCGGAGTTCTACAACAAGATGCTCTACACCAAGGAGGGCATCACCGAACGGGTGCGGCCCGATCTGACGGGCCCGGACGGCAAGCCCGGCATCGACATCTCTGGCAACACCATGCGGAACATGTACGAGGAGATGTCCAAGGGCGCGTACACGGTGACCGGTGAGGCGACGCCGTGGATCCAGGTGCCGCACTCCGAGGCGTGGTACGGCGCGAGCCGCTGCTTCCAGGACGAGAACGGCAACTGGGTCGCCGGTGCACCGCAGGATATGCAGGGTCACCCCGACAACCCGCTCGGTCCGGGCCAGCTGGCGATCGACGCTGTGGAGGCGCTCGCGGCCGCCAACCCGAACTTCCCCTGGGCCGATTACGACCAAGAGGACCAGGGCGACCGGGACGGCGACGGCGACAAGTTCGAGCCGGACGGCGTCGTCGACCACCTCGTGCTGGTGCACGCCGGTAAGGACAAGTCCGGCGGCGGCGGCGCCGAGGGCGTCTACTCGATCTGGGCCCACTCGTCCGACGTGGCAGGCGGCGAGCCAATCCCGGGCACGGATCTCGAGGTGTCCAACTACATCGTGCAGCCGGAGGACTCCGGTGTCGGCGTCTTCGCTCACGAATACGGACACGACCTGGGACTGCCCGACCTCTACGACACCTCCGGTGCGGCCGACTCCGACGTCGACTTCTGGGACCTGATGGCTTCGGGATCGCACACCGGGCCGATCTTCCAGTCGCTGCCGACCCACATGGGCATCTGGGACAAGTGGGTGCTCGGCTGGGCCGACCCGAAGGTTCTGGAGACCGGCGACGCCAGGCGCACCTTGAAGGTGGGCCAGACTTCCCGTACCCCGAAGGGCGCCGAGGACGGCGTGATCCTCAACCTCCCCGACAAGGTCGTGCAACTCGGCGAGCCACACAGCGGCAGCAACATGTGGTGGTCCGGCAATGACCAGGACTGGGCCGACGTCAAGATCTCGCGCTCCGTCGACGTGCCGGCCGGTTCGACAGACGCCAAGTTCTGGATGTGGAACGACTACATCATCGAGGAGGACTGGGACTACGGCTTCGTCGAGGTCTCGACCGACGGCGGTTCGACCTGGGAGGAGCAGAAGGTCTTCGACGAGGCCGGTGCCCAGGTCTCGACGCCGGACGACTACCCCGACCCGAACGGCCGGCTGGCTGACTTCGGCAACAAGAAGTACGGCCTGACCGGCAGTACGGGCGGCTGGGCGCACCACTATGTCGACCTCACGCCGTACGCCGGGCAGACGATCCAGATCCGGCTGCGGCAGGCGACCGACGCCGGGTTCCTGGAGCGCGGCTGGTTCGCCGACGACTTCGAGTTGACCAGCGACGGCACGTCCGTGTGGACCGACGACGTCGAGTCCGGCGCGAACGGCTGGACCGCCGAAACCGGCACGTGGACCGACACCAGCGGCGCCGGCTGGCGGATCTTCGACGGTGAGCAGATCAGCGAGCAGTTCTACCTCGCCGAGTGGCGTAACTACGACGGGTTCGACAACGGCCTGCGCTATGCGTACGACTCCACCTATCAGCGCGACGGCGCCTGGAAAGTGGAGCGGGTCAAGTACAACGCCCCCGGCATGCTCGTGTGGTTCCGTGACGTGGCGTACGGCGACGTCAACCACGTCACGGCCAACCTCACGGCGCTGCCGAGCTACGGCGCCAAGGGCGGGCTGCTGATCGTGGACAGCCACTTCGACCCGTTGCGCCGCACCGGTGAGGCAGCCGCGAAGGATCCGTCCACACTGAAGAACCTGCCGTCGCGGCCGAACTCGTCCGACGCCGCCTTCGGGTTGCAGGAGACGTACGCCTTCACCGAGTGCCTCGAGGCGGCCGGCGAGCCGTTCAGTGAGTACTGCACCGACTTCGGCCGACTGCCGCAGGTGCAGACGTTCACCGACAACCGCGGTTGGGTTCCGGGCATCGAGGTGCGTGACACCGGCCTGTTCTTCCGGTACGCGCAGGGATCAGTCGTGGTGCCTTCGGTCGGCCTACAGGCGTACACCACGCGCGTCGTCCACCCAGACGGCACGCCGGCCACGGAGCTCTACGGCGAGGACATCGGCGGCACCATCCTCGGCACGGGTAACCCGGCCGATGACGGCGTCGCCTTCGGCACGACGCTCAGGGTCGTGGATACCGGTGACCACAACAAGTGGGCGCTGATCCAGATCGTGCCACCAGCCGCCTAGCGGCTCTCACAGGAAATGACGCCGGCCCCGTCGCTGCTTCGGCAGTGACGGGGCCAGCGTATTGCTCGGCGCAACCTAGCGATCGACGCGATCGGCCCGGGGACTGTCACTCCGCGAGTCTGCGACGGCTGCGGCAGCGTCGCTCGGAACGCTGGCTGCTGCGGCCGCGGCTGCTGCTGCGGCATCGTCGTCGGCCTGCCGGGCCTGGACACCGGACAGCTGACGCAGCGGGAGATCGGGCAGGAACGCCACGACCACGACGCCGATCAGGATCAGCAGAGCCGCGAGGATGAACACCAGATCCATCGACTCGGAGAAGCCGACCTTGAACGGGTGCGCGATCGGCGCCGCCAGGTCGTTGATGAACGACGAGTCCTCCAGGGCGTTGGCGTTTTGCAGCGCCTGCAGCTGATCTGGGTTGGCTGCGACGGCCGCCTGGAAGTCGGCCGTGCCCTGCGCACGGTCCAGCGCGTCACTGATGTTGCCGCCGACGGTGCTGAACAACACCGACAAGAACACGGCGGCGCCGAGTGTGCCGCCCATCTGCCGGAAGAACGTCACGGACGACGTGGCGACCCCGATCTGTCGTGGGTTGACCGCGTTTTGGACCGCCAGGATCACCGGCTGCATGTTGAAGCCGAGCCCGACGCCGAACACCGGCATGATCAGCATCGTCTGCCAGAGCGGCGTGTCTGCGCCGATGTAGTGGAACAGCACGAGCCCCACGACCATCAGCGACGACCCGATGACTGGCCACTGCTTGTAGCGGCTGGTCCGAGAGATCGCGATGCCCGACGTCATCGAGCCGGCGAGGATGCCGATCACCAGCGGAATCGTCTGGAGCCCGGCCTCGGTCGGCGTCGAGCCCTGGACGATCTGCAGGTAGAGCGGCAGCACCACCATCGCGCCGAACATGCCGGATCCGACGATGAAACTGCTCGCGCTCGAGATCCCGAAGGATCGGTTGGTGAACAACCGCAGCGGCAGGATCGCCTCCTCCTTGTACGCCCGCTCCACCAGCAAGAAGCTGGCCAGGCCGATGGCGCCGATGGCATAACACGCCAACGAGCGACCCGAGCCCCAGCCCCAGTCGCGGCCCTGCTCGGCCACGGTCAGCAGCGGCCCGAGCGTGACCAGCAGCAACACCGCGCCCGGCCAGTCGATCCGGTGCGGCAGCCGCTTGTGCGGCAGGTGGAGGACTTTGGCGACGACGATCAGCGCCACGATTCCGACCGGCACGTTGAGGTAGAAGATCCATCGCCAGCCCGAGATGCCGAAGAGCGTGTCGGTGCCGGCGAGCGCACCGCCGACCAACGGTCCGAGCACGCTCGACGTGCCGAACACACCCATGAACATGGCCTGATACTTGGACCGGTCGCGGGGCGGCACGATGTCGCCGATGATCGCGAGCGCGAGTGACATCAGGCCGCCGGCGCCGATGCCTTGGACGGCGCGGAACATCGCGAGTTCGTACATCGAGCTGGCCATGCCGCACAGGATCGAGCCGCCGACGAAGATCGTGATCGCGAGCAGATAGAACGGCCGCCGCCCGTAGATGTCGGACAGCTTGCCGTACAACGGAGTCGAGATCGTCGACGTGATGAGGAACGCCGTGGTCGCCCAGACCTGAAGCTCGAAGCCCTGGAGCTCGTCGGCGATGGTCCGGATCGCGACGCTGACGACAGTCATGTCGAGTGCGGCGAGAAACATGCCGAGCATCAGGCCGGACAGGATGGTGAGGATCTGGCGGTGGGTGAAGCTGCCGTCCGCGCCCGCGGGCGCCCGAGAGGCCGCCTCCGAGGTCATGTGGTCACCTTTCGTGAGTCGTTGGTGTCAGGTGTGCTGCCGGGTACGTCAGAGTCCGCCTGCTCGTCGAGATCGCGGTTGAGTCGCTCGAGGAGGTCGGCGAGCTGTCGAATGTCGTCGGCGTTCCAGTCGCTCAGTGCCGCCGTGTAGAACGCGTCGCGCCTGCGGATCAGTTCCTGGATGGCCTGCTCGCCCTTGTCGGTGAGGGCGAGCAGTGATGCGCGTCCGTCGTGGGGATCGGCCTGCCGTTCGATCAGGCCGTCGGACACCAGCTCGGCGACCTGTCGGCTGGCTGTGGAGGCGTCGATGTAGCACGCCGTCGCGAGGTCGGCCAGGCGGATCGGTCCGCGGTGCCGGATCGTGAAGAGCAGCCCGTAGGCCGAGCGTTGTCGTCGCGCATCCGACGACTGGCCCCCGAGCCGATGGATCAGGCGCTTGAAGCCCACCATCTGGTTGATGAGGCGATCGATGTCAGAGATAACGGTGCTCCCGATAGGTCATGTGTGTAACAAGCAACTACATGTATCATACATCTATCTCTCACCGCTTCGCCACGGGGTTCCGGACCTGGAAGGATGGCGACGTGGCCAATGCCGTCGGCGAGCCCACGTCGGTCTATCTGCGCGAGCACCATGCAGGGGAGTGGACGCGGGCGATCGAGCACTCCCTCATCACCCAGACCGCGGACGGGACGATCGAGGACGCCGTGTTCGACCGTTGGATCGTCATGAACACCGAGTTTCTGCGTACGTACCGGCGCTTCTTCATCGTCATGGGTACGCTCGCGCCGGACACTCGCTCCAGCACGGTGATGGTCAAGGGCCTGCAGTCCACCGACTACGAGATCGAGGAGTCGGAGCAGTACGCCGAGCAGCAGGGGATCGACCTGGTCTACGAGCCGACGGCGCAGGAAATGGACTACTCGTCGTTCGTGATGGCGACCGCGGCGCAGGGGTGGTCCCGCGGCCTGATTGCGACCTTCGGGATCGAGGCGCTCTATTACGACACCTGGTCATGGGTGCGGCGGCAGGTCACGCCAGATCACCGCTACTGGCGGTTCATCGACCTGTGGAGCAACGACTACCAGCGCCGGTACGTGCGGGATCTCTGTGTGCTGGTCGACGCGGTTCCGCTGACGACCGAGCTGGAGCGGATCTTCCGCAGTGTGACGCGGCTCGAGCGGGCGAGCTGGGACGAGGCTCAGTGGCTCGACGGAGCGGTTTCGTAGCCAGCTCGCGGACGTCGGTTCGGACCACATCGACGGCGACGCACAATGGAGACATGTCGTTTCTCCTGCGCGTCGAGCTGCCCGACGTACCCGGATCGTTGGGCGCGCTAGCGACCGCGATCGGTGCGGCCGGAGCCGACATCCAAGCCATCGAGATCGTCGAGCATCTCCCCGGTGGGCTGGCGCTCGACGACGTACTCCTCGAGCTACCCCCGTCTGCCCTACCCGACAAGATCGTGTCGGCGTGCCAGCGACTCGACGGGGTCCGGGTCAAGTGGATCTCCCGCTACGCCGCTGGCGCCAGTCTCCGCATGGACCTCGAGGCGGTCGAGGTATTGACGGCGAGTCCGAAGCGGGCCTACGAGCGCCTCATCGACGTGGTCCCGGAGACGTTCCGCGGCGACTGGGCGATGGGGCTGCGCCGCGGCGATGACGGCCCGGTGCTTGTTCGCGCCACGGAGGCTGCACCCGACGTGCCCGAGCAGTCGCAGGAGTGGCTCGACATCGACCGGGCACAGCGACTCGACGCGGTGCCGGGGTGGAACAGCACGGTCCTCGCCGCGGCGCCGATCGACAGTACCGGTGAGATCGTCGTGTTCGGCCGGCGCGGCGGGCCCGAGGTGCTCGACTCCGAGCTGGCCCGACTCGGCCACCTCGCGGTGCTTGCCGCCTCCGTCCGCGGCGCCGCCGTCTAACCGTCGAACGGCGGTCAGCCGGACTCGTTGATCGTCTGATGCTTGCCGTAGGAGCGGCCGAGGGCCTCGGCGTCTTCTTCCATGCGCGGCACCATCCGGGCCAGCTGACGCCGCATCACTCGCTCGGCGATGCCCGATCCGGTCAGCGGTCGGGCGAGCATCGCGGCGACCACCGACTTCGGCACGTAGATCCGCCGGGCGCGTTGGGCGATGCCGTCGGCGATCATCTGGGCGCAGTCCTCGACCGAGGTCGTCGTGTTGGCCGGCCAGGGCAGCTTGCTCCGGGTCTCGCGGAAGCTCGGCAGGTCGGCCTCGGCGTCGCGGACGAGGTCGGTGTCGATCCACGACGGATGACAGACGCCGACGTCGACGCCGAGATGCAGCAGCTCCTGGCGCATCGACAGCGCGAACGCCTCGGCGCCGGCCTTCGACGCGTCGTAGGCGGCCATCCCGGCCAACGGTGAGAACGCCGCGAGCGATGCAACGACCAGAATGTACCCGCGTCGCTCCACCAGGTGTGGAAGAGCAGCATGCGCTGTCCTAAACATGCCGGTCAGGTTGATGTCGATCACCCGCTGGAACGCCGTCGGGTCGATCTGTCGGACCGTGCCGTAGGACGCGATCCCGGCGTTGGTCATCGCCACGTCGATGCCGCCGAACTCGTCGACCACCGCGGCGATGACCCGGTCGGTGGCCTCCTGGTCGGTGACGTCGAGCTCCCACCAGGCGTGTTCCGA
>Ga0190270_10000209_pt1 | contig 25748 bp, 21 predicted proteins | sample Popmic320T_FD_133748 | JGI IMG/M metagenome (GOLD analysis project Ga0190270, IMG submission 133748) | Populus adjacent soil microbial communities from riparian zone of Weber River, Utah, USA - 320 T | ecosystem: Environmental > Terrestrial > Soil > Riparian zone | place: USA: Utah | collected...
CCGCCTAGGCCGCCGTCGGTCTCGGGGATGGTGATGCCCATCAGCCCTTGCTTGTGCATCAGCTTGGCGACATCGAACGGATAGCGCGGATCGTGCGCGCGGCTGAGCGCGTCCTTCTCCAGACGCGCAACCGCAAACTTACGCACGGAGTCCGCGAACAGCTTTTGCTCTTCGGTGAAGTCGAAGTTCATTTTAGTCCCGCAGCTTGCCGCTCTTTACCTCTCCCCGCTTGCGGGGAGAGGTCGGCTTCCGAGCATAGCGAGGAAGCGGGGTGAGGGGGACTCTCTACGGACGCGACTCCTTGAGATTCCCCCTCACCCGGCTCGCTTCGCTCGCCACCCTCTCCCCGCAAGCGGGGGGAGGAAGCGCCCTACTGCGCCTTGGCCCCTGACGCCCGCACGATCGCCGACCACTTCTTCTCTTCCTTGTCGATGTCCGCGGCGTATTCTTCGGGCGTTGAGGGCAATGGCTCGGTGCCGTCGGCCGCCATGCGCATCTTGGTATCCGGAGAGGCGACCGCCTCGCGCAGCGCCACGCTGAGCTTGCGGATGATGGCGTCGGGCGTGCCGGCCGGCGCGATGATGCCGTAATGCAGCACCGCTTCGTAGCCGGGCAGCGTCTCGGCCACGGTGGGCAGGTCGGGGAACACCGCCGAGCGTGCGGCTCCCGTCACTGCGATCGGGCGCACCTTGCCCTCCTTGGCGATGGCGACCGCCGGCGGCAACGACGAGAAGAACATCTGCACGTGGCCGCCGATCAGGTCGGTCAGCGCCGGCGTGGTGCCGCGGTACGGCACATGGGTCAGCTTGACGCCCGCCATCTGCTCGAACAGCACAGCGCCAAGATGGATGCCGCTGCCGATGCCTGACGAGGCGTAGCTCAGCTTGCCGGTTTCCTTCTTGGCGAGCGCGATCAACTCCGGAATGGTCTTTACCGGCACGTTGGGATTGACCACCAGGATGAGCTGGCCTGTCCCGATCAGGCCGACCGGCGCAAAATCCTTGCGCGGATCGTAGCCGACGTTGTCGTAGAGCGTCGGATTGACGGCGAGGGTGCCGGTGCCGCCGAGGACGAGCGTGTAGCCGTCGGGCGCGGCGCGCGCGACCTGCCGTGTCGCGATCGAGCCGCCGGCGCCGGCGCGGTTCTCAACCACGATGGTCTGACCAAGCGTCTTGCTCATCTTCTCGGCCACGCTGCGGCCCATGACGTCGTTGCCGCCGCCGGGTGGATAGGGGATCACCAGCGTGATCGGACGGCTCGGATAGTCCTGCGCGGCCGCGCCCGTCAGCAACGCGGAAGCGGCGAGCAGCGCAGCGGCGAGCGATGACAGTTTCATTCCCAACCTCGATGTGAGTTGAAGCCCGTTCAATGCTTGGCGCTCATCGACCGGATGATGGCCGACCATTTGGTTTCCTCGTTGTCGATCACGGCGGCGTGCTCTTCAGGCGTTGTCGGCATCGCCTCGGCGCCCTCCTGGGTGAGCCGGCGCTTCACTTCGTCGGTGGCGAGCGCGGCGCGCAATTCCTTGTTGAGCCGCTCGACGATCGGACGTGGCGTGCCGGCGGGCGCGACGATGCCATAGGTCAACACGGCGTCGAAGCCGGGCAGGCCGGACTCCGCAATCGTGGGCAGGTCGGGGAACATGCTCGATCGCTTCATCGAGGTGGCGGCGAGCGCGCGGATCAGCTTGCCGTCGATTGCGGCGCGCGACACCGGGATCGGGTTGAAGCCGACCTTGACGTGGCCGCCGACCAGATCAGTGATCAGCGGCTGCGAGCCTTTGTATGGAATGTAGGAAGCTTTGACGCCAACCTGCTGCGCCAGCATCACGGCGGCGAGATGATTGACGGTGCTCACGCCGGGTGTGGCAAGCTGGAACGGCTCTTTGGAGGCGCGCATGTCCGCGATCAGATCGCCGACGTTGCGATAGCTCACGCTGGGATGCACCAGCAGCAGCGCCGGCGCCGAGCCGATCAATCCTATCGGTGTGATGTCCTTCCGCACATCGTAACCGACGTTGTCGAACATGTGCGGACCGGTGGCGAGCGTCGAGGTGTAGCCGAGCAGCAGCGTGTAGCCATCTGCCAGGCCCTTGGCGACCGTGCGCGTCGTGACGGTGCCGCTGCCGCCGCCGGCGCGGTTTTCCACCACCACCTGCTGGCCGAGCGCGGCGCCGAGCTTGTCGGCTACCGCGCGCGCCATGATGTCGACGGTGCCGCCCGGCGGCAGCGGAACGACAAGTGTGATCGGCCGGTTGGGATAGTCCTGCTGCGCCGCTACCGGGCCGGCGCCCGGCGTTGTCGCGGCGAGCGCGAACAGGACCGCTGTCAGATGTCTCATCATGGCTGCCCTCCTTTCGCGTCTTGCACGGCTCTTGCGGCCATCGCCGGGTTACTGTCGCGCATTCCGCGTGATAGATAAACGGCTCTTTCCGCCGGAACCCGCACGAATGGCTTGGTCACGTCGTGTGGCGCCGCGTTCAAATGGGGAGATGGAGCCATGAACCAGAGTCCTGCCGGCCGGCCGTTCGCTGCGCCCACGGTCGACCAACTTGCTGTCCGCGTCATCGTCGATTCCCGTTACGAGCGGTTCTTGCCGAAGATGACCCACCCGTTCGCGGGGATCGAAAACGTCGATACGGTGCCTGGGCGGCAAATGACGTCGCTGGCCTGCGAATGGGGTCTCTCGCTGCATCTGGAATCGCAGCGCGCCGGCTCCAAGGCGCAGTATCTCCTCGATTTCGGTTACACGCCGGAGATCATCCTGCGGAACGCCGACCTTCTCAGCATCGATCCTTCGAAGATCGACGGCCTGATTCTGAGCCATGCCCACCGCGACCATTTCGGCGGCATGATGGGCTTTGTCATGCAGCATCGCTCGCGGATGCGGCAGGACCTGCGGTTCTACAACGGCGGCGAAGAGGGCTATCGCGAGAAGTTCATCGGCGGGCCGGACAACCCGGTGTCATGGGGCTATGTCGACCGCCGCATGCTGGTCGCGCAGAAGGTGACGCCGGTGTGCTGCCACGAGCCACACGATCTCGCGCATTGTTTCACGACTGGCTATATCGAGCGGACGACGTTCGAGGAGGTGAGCGGCGGCTCGATGGTCTATGAGTACGACCATTTCACCGAAGCTGAGCGGCGCGGCAAGCTGCTCAAGGATACCCATCCGGATGAGCATGCCACCTGCTACATCGTGCAGGGCCGCGGGCTGGTCGTCATCAGCTCGTGCGGTCACGTCGGCCTGATCAATACGATCAAGCAGGCGATGGCGGTGTCGGGCGTCTCGAAGCTCCACGCCGTGCTCGGCGGCTTCCATCTGGTCACCGCGCCGCAGGACTACATCGATTAGACGGTGAATGAGCTAGAGGCGCTCAAGCCCGACGTCATCATTCCGATGCACTGCTCCGGCGCGGCCTTCATCGAAACCCTGCGCCGCCGCATGCCCGCGCAACTGGTGACGGGAAATGTCGGCGCGCGCTACACCTTCGGCGTGTGATGGAACGGTGTCCGGTCAGATCTTCGGAATATTCGCTTCGTTGATCACATCGATCCAGCGCTTGGTATCTTCCGCGATGAAGGCGCGGGTCTCTGCGACGTTGCCGCTACCGGGAGTGAGCAGGAGTTGCTTGAAGCGCTCCGTCAGGTCCGGCTCTTTCAGCACGTCATTCAGAGCGGTATTGAGTTTGTTGACGATGGGCGCTGGCGTGCCGGGCGGCGCCGTGATGGCGTTCCAGGTATCCGAGATGAGGCCGGGGAAGCCGAGCTCGACCATGGTCGGCGCATCGGGCACCTGCGGGATGCGCTTGTTCGTCGTGACCGCGAGGATGCGCGCCTTGCCGCCCTCGTGCAGCTTGATCGCCGATTCGAGCTGCATGAAGATGAAGTCGACGTGGCCCGCCACGATGTCGTTGAGCGCCGGCCCCGTGCCCTTGTAGGGAACGTGCGTCATCTTCGAGCCGGTCAGCTTGGAGTAGAGCTCGGCGGTGAGGTGCGACGTTGTTCCGGGACCCTGGGATGCGTAGTTCACCTTGCCGGGATTAGCCTTCACGTACTCCGTGAATTCCTTAGCGGTCTGGGCAGGGAAGTCGTTCTTCACCAGCAGCACGTTCGGGATCGTCGACATGATGCCGACGAACTGGAACTTGGCAGGGTCGTAGTTCAGCGATTTGTAGAGCGCCACGTTGGTGGTGATCGGCGAGGGCTGCGACGCCATGAGCTGATAGCCGTCGGGGTCGGCCTTGAAGACTTGCTCGGCGGCGAGGCTGCCGCCGGCGCCGCCCCTGTTTTCGACCACGAAGGTCTGACCGAGTTTTGCGGCCATGCGTCCGGTGACAAGCCGCGTCACGGTATCGACTCCGCCGCCGGGCGGCACGGTGACCAGAACGCGCACCGGCCTGTTGGGATAGTCCGTCGCGCTCTGAGCAGAGGCGGGAGAAGCCGCGAGCGCCAAGGCGGCTGCGATCAGCGGCAGATGCTTCGACATGTTCCAATCCTCGGGCTGATTTGCGCTTGATTGCCGCGCTGACGCCGAAAAGTCAATTTGCCGCGGTGTCGCGCGCGGCATGCCTGCCGCGCGGTTTCGCGTGTCAGCCCAAGGCCTTCAGATAGCGGATCGGACGGCCCGGGGCGATGCTTTCCGCCGCTGCGACAATGGCGTTGGCGTCAATGCCGTAGTGCCGGTACAGCTCGGCGAGCGATCCGGTCTGGCCGAAGTGCTCGACGCCGAGCCCGCGGACGCGGTGTCCGTACACCGAGCCGAGCCAGGCGAGCGTTGCCGGATGGCCGTCGAGCACGCTGACGATGCCGCAGTTCGCCGGCACGTCGGCAAGGAGCCGCTCGATGTGCGAGCGCGCATGAACGAGGCCGCGCTCGCGGGCACGATGCGCCGCGGTCCAACCGGCGTTGAGGCGGTCGGCAGAGGTAACGGCGAGCAATCCGACGTCGCGGCGGTCCTCGCCCATCAGGCCGATGGCCTGGATCGCCTCGGGCGCGACCGCGCCGGTGTAGGCGACGACGACCTGGCAGTTCGGTCCCGGCTCGCGCAGCCAATAGGCGCCGTCGACGATGCCTTGCCGAAGCTCCGGCGTCATCTCGCGCTTGATCTGCTCGACCGGTCGCGTCGAGAGTCGCAGATAAACCGAGCCGCCGGTCTCATCGCGCAGCCAGTTGCGCTCGGACGCCGCGCCGTCACCGTCTTTCTGGATGTAGTCGAGCGCGAACGCCATGATGGCGGCAAGCTCGTCGACGAAAGCGGGCTCGAACGCAGCAAGCCCGTCCTGCGCCATACCGATCAGCGGCTGCGCGATAGATTGATGCGCGCCACCCTCTGGCGCAAGCGTGATGCCGGACGGCGTCGCGACGAGAATAAAGCGTGCCTCCTGGTAGCACGCGTAGTTCAGCGCATCGAGGCCGCGCGCGATGAACGGGTCGTACAGTGTGCCGATCGGCAACAGCCGCACGCCATTGATCTGATGTGACAGCCCGAGCGCGGACAACAGGATGAACAGGTTCATCTCGGCGATGCCGAGTTCGATGTGCTGGCTTTTCGGCGAGAATTCCCAGTTGAAGGTCGACGGGATGCGCTCGCTCTTGAACGTGTCGGCCATCGCCTCACGCGCGAACAGGCCGCGGCGGTTCACCCACGGCCCGAGATTGGTTGAGACCGTGACGTCGGGTGAAGTCGTAACGATGCGCGCCGCCACCTCGGATTTCTCCCGCGCCAGCTCATTGAGCAGCGCGCCGAAGCCGAACTGCGTCGACATGGTGGGCTGGATCGCGACCGGGAGCACGTTTGGCACCTCGAGCTTCGGCGCCTTGAGGCGGCGGTCGCCGCCCTGCGCGAAAGGCACGCGGTCGAGGAACGCCTGCAGCCTGTCCTTGGGAGTGGCAAGGCCTTCGAACTTGTCCCACTCGTGGCCGGGCCGAATGTTCATCGCCGTGCGCACGCTTTCCATCTGCGTGGGCGTCATCAGGCCTGCGTGATTGTCCTTGTGGCCGGCCATCGGCAGGCCGAAGCCCTTCACGGTGTAGCAGATGAAGCACGTCGGCCGGTCGTGGTCGACGTTGCGGAAGGCTTCGAGCACCGACGGCAGATCGTGGCCGCCCAGATTGTTCATCAGTCGCGCCAACTCGTCGTCGCCGCGCTTTTCGATCAGCGCGGTGACGTCGCCCTGGTCGCCGATCTCGTCGTTGAGCCGCTTGCGCCACGCCGCGCCACCCTGGAACACCAGCGCCGAGTAGAGCGGGTTGGGGCAGGTATCGATCCATTGCTTGAGTTTTTCGCCGCCCGGCTCCCGGAAGGCCGCCTGCTGCAGCGAGCCGTACTTCAGGATCACCACGTCCCAGCCGAAATTCTTGAAGAGCTGCTCGTAGCGCTCCCACAAGCCTTCGCGCACCACGGCGTCGAGGCTCTGCCGGTTGTAGTCGATGATCCACCAGCAATTCCGCAGGCCCTGCTTCCAGCCTTCCAGCAGCGCCTCGAAGATATTGCCCTCGTCGAGCTCGGCGTCGCCAACCAGCGAGATCATGCGTCCTTCAGGACGATCCGTTCCCCAGCCGTGCGCGCGCACGTAATCCTGCGTCAGCGAGGAGAACAGCGTCTGCGCGACGCCGAGGCCGACTGAGCCGGTGGAGAAATCGACGTCGTCGGTGTCCTTGGTGCGCGAGGGATAGGACTGCGCGCCCTTGTAGCCGCGGAAGTTCTCGAGCTTTTCGCGCGTCTGCTTGCCGAGCAGGTACTGGATGGCGTGGAAGTTCGGCGAGGCGTGCGGCTTCACCGCGACGCGGTCCTGCGGCCGCAGCACGTTGAAATAGAGTGCCGTCATGATGGCGGCGAGCGAAGCGGACGACGCCTGATGGCCGCCGACCTTGATGCCGTCCTCGCTCTCGCGCAGGTGGTTGCCGTTGTGGATGGTCCAGCTCGCCAGCCAGAGAACCTTGAGTTCGAGTTCGCTCAGGATGGCGAGGTCGGCGGGGGAAATGGGTTGCTGGCTCATGGCAGGCCTCGATTCCACGCCATTAACGCGCAAACCGCAGGGCATTGGCTGCCAATTCACACCAGTATTTCTATTTGATCTGGTGTATTCTGCCAATATCTGATGAATTTGGGGTGATTTATGCCAAAAATGGACCTGGACGCGACCGACCGAAAAATCCTGGTGCTGCTCCAGGCCGACGGCCGCATGAGCCTTGCTGAGCTTGCCGAGAAAGTCGGGCTGTCGCCGTCACCATGCCTTCGCCGGGTGCGGATGCTCGAGGCCGGCGTGATCTCGCGCTACGTCGCGGTGCTCGACCAGCGCGCCGTGGGGCTGCCCGTCAGCGTGTTCGTCTCCATCAAGCTGGAGAAGCAGCGCCAGGAATCGCTCGACCGTTTCGCCAAGGCGATCGAGCGCTGGCCCGAGGTGCTGGAGTGCTACCTGATGACCGGCTCGCGCGACTACTGGATGCGCGTGGTGGTGCCAGACCTCGACGCCTATGAGCGCTTCGTGAAGCAAAAGCTCACGCGAGTGGAAGGCATCGCGTCAATTGAATCAAGTTTTGCGTTGGAGCAGGTGAAATACACCAACGTGCTGCCGGTGGCGTGAGCGCCCTTAGCCGTGTTTCTCGATTTTGGCGATCACGTCGAGGTTTCCCGTCCAGTGGTGCGCCGAGCGCGACCAGATCTGCAGCTTCGGCGTTAGTGCACCGCGCTGGCGCAGCGTGCCGACGCGGATGCCATAGAACGGCGGACGATCGCCGGTGTGGGCGCCGTAGATCGGGCTTCCGCAATCGCCACAGAAAGCCATGACCAGCTTGTTGCCGCTGTCGGCCTGCTTGACATACCGCTTTGGCTCTCCCGATAGGAGCTTGAAGGCGTTTTCCGGGACGCGAACAACCGTGCGGAAAGCAGAGCCGGACAGCGACTGGCAATCGGTGCAGTGGCAGATCAGAACCTTTTCGGGATCGATTTCCGCCTCGTAGGTGATGCGGCCACAGTGGCAGCCTCCGTCCACTTTCATCGCGCGGCTCCCTTGCGGTCCGGGTTCCCTTTTTTCGACATTAGCTGATGACGGGACGGCGCGACTATGCCGAAATAGCGCTGAGAGGATTCAGCCATGAACGATGCAAGCGGCGTGAAGCAGACGTTCCGTCTCGAAGAAGCGACCATCGACGACCTGCACCGCGCGATCCAGGCTGGCGAGACGACCGTGGTCGATGTGGTGAAGCGCTATATCGAGCGGGTGCGCGCCTTCAACGGCGTCGCCAGCATGCTGGTGACAAAGGACGGCGCGGCCGTGGCGGAGGCGAAAGGGACGCCGCGCGCGGGCGCGCCGCTCAAGTTCCCGACGCAGACGGTGAAGGCGTCCATCATCCTGCCCGATCTCGACAAATACAAAGGCCCGCCGATCGAATACGGGCGGATGGAGCCAACTGCCTCCGATCCGAGCGTGCAGCAGCAGTTCGGCATGATCGTCGGGATTGCCAACGCCGGGCAGGTCAACGCCATCGGGACGCTCAACATCCGCGGCGAGCGCTCCGTCACCTGCAAGGGCGAGTTCGACAAGCATCCATCGCTTGGGGGCCTGCCGCCCGGCGCGCCGCCGGTCTGCGAATACTTCCGCCAGCAGCCGGACGCACTGGAGCGCGCCGCCGAGCTCGACGCGCAATACGGCCGCAACCCCGATCTCAAAAAAATGCCGATGTACGGCGTGGTGTTTTCGTTCAAGGACCCGTTCGACACCAAGGACATGCGCTCGACCGGTGGCGGCGACGCCCGCTACGATATGGACTTTCCCGCGCGCGACCACGTTCTGGTCGAGCAGCTTCGCAACAAGGGCGCGATCATCTTCGCCAAGGCGGTGAACACCGAATACAACGGCCGCGCCGGCGATCCCGGCGGCCGCAATCAGCCGGACAAGGTGCTGCCCTCGACGCTCGGCTATCAGCGCAGCACCTGGGCGGGCAATCCGTCGAACCCCTACGACACCACGCGCTCGGCCTCGCTGGGCTCGAGCTCCGGCTCGGCGCTGTCGGTCAGCGTCAACATGGTGATGGCGAGCCTCGGTGAGGAGACGCGCGCGTCGTGCCGCGGCCCGTCGAACCACAATGCGGTGGCGCTGATCCTGCCGCACAAGTCGATGATCGGCTTCGACGGCGGGGCGATCGGCGCCGACATCTATTGCGACCGCACCGGCATCCATGCGCGCCAGATCAAGGACTGCGCGAAAATCCTTGACGCACTTGAGGACGATGACGCGGGCTACTACGACCCGCGCGACGTGTTCTCGACGGTGCCGCGTTCGTCGGTGTTGAGCTCGTCCTATGAGATGCACGCCAAAATGCCTTGCGTGCCGAACGCGCTCGGCGGCGTGCGGCTCGGCGTCATTCGCGAGTCGATGGTCTATCCGAAGGGCAGCAAGACCGAGCAGGCGATCGTCGATGCGGCGAAGAAGGAAATCAAAGAGGTGCTCGGCAGCCGGCTCGGTGCGACGCTGGTGGAATCGTCCGATCCTCTTTGGCCGCGCGATCCGGACGTGGAGCAGATGAAGGTCGATTATCGCGTCGCGCTGGCGCGGCTGGTGCCGGTTTTCATGCCGGACCTGCTGTTCCGGCTGCGGCGCGATGGCGCCCCCTTGTTCAAGGAATTCGCCGACGCGATCACGCCAACCGAGTTCCTGCCGGGCAAGGTGTTCGGTTCGGGAAAGATGTCGCCGATCGACTATTGCATCGCACTGGCGGAGGGCCGCATCGAGCCTCCGGTCAATCTCGACCTCGGCACCATCCAGAATCAGGAATTGTCGAACACGTTCCGCTTCCACATCTCGCAGTATCTGATGCGGCGCGCCGAGGACTGGAAGGCCAAGGGCTTCAAGGAAACGCTCGCCGATTGGGCGGCGCTCAACGCGCGCTCCAAATTCTGGGGCGACGACCAGCGCGCCGCATTCAAGAACTGGGAGGAGGTCACCGACCCGCGCAATCCGCTCGACGGACGCCAGGGCGTCAACGAGCGCATCATGTTGCGCGAATTGCTGCGTCGCGCGGACATGATGGTGATCCTGGAGAACAAGCTCGACGCGCTGGTGCGGCTGCACACGCCGTGGCCGCCGGGGCTGATCGGCCATGCCTATCAGTACGACATCGCCAGCAACCTGCGGCCTGAGTCGCTGTCGGGTCCGAACGCCGGGCTGACCGAAGTGCTGATCCCGGCGGGCTATGTCACCACCGCGTACGATCCGGTCTACAAGCTGACGCCGGACGGCAAGAAGTACGTGTCGCAGGCGTCCGATAAGCCGACCCAACTCGCGGAGCCGGGCTTGCCGTTCTCGCTGGTGTTCCGCTGCGAGCCGGGCAAGGAGGACATCGTGCTGCGGATCGCGTCGGCTTATGAGGCGGCGAGCAAGCGGCGAATTCCGCCGCCGGCGTTTGGGGCGTTGGCTTAATCCCGCCCCGCCACCTTCTTCATCAGCGCCTCGGCGTCAGCCGGCGCGGCATCGCCGGTCCAGACCACATGCTGGTCCGGCCGCACCAGAATCATGCGCGCCTCGTAGGCCTCGCGGCCGCCGCTCCAGGTGTCCTGCACCGTCTTCAGCGGCACCCCGAGCGATGTCGCCGCCCGCTCGATCGCCGCAACGCTGGTTTCGTCCGCGCCGAACGCCAGCAGCGTGAAGCCCAATCCCAGCTCGTCGAACGTGCTGCGGCCGGATGACAATGGCAGCGGCGTCAGATGATGCCCCGGACGCGCCAGAACCAGATGATCGCCATGCGCGCTGCACACGCCTCCGGGCGGTCCCAGCACAACCGACGAGCCTTCGTAGTTCGGCTCGTAGTTCTGCACGCGCCAGCCGATGTCGGTGCCGAACTGCCGCCAGATTTCCTCGAATGCGGCCTTGTTGCTTTCCGGGCTGTGGCGGTTGAGCAGCTTGCCCTCCCGTTTGATGCGCGCCGCGATGAAGTCCTCGGCGGTTTCCTCGAACACCGGGCGGCGCTCCTCGCCATAGGAGCGCAGCAGGCCGTCGCCGCTCCAGCCCTGGATGCGCGCCGCCAGCTTCCAGCCAAGATTGGTCGCATCCTCGAGGCCGTTGTTGAGGCCGAAGCCGCCGTACGGCGGATGGCTGTGCGCAGCGTCGCCTGCGATGAACACGCGGCCGACGCGGTAGCGCTTCGCCACCGAGACGCGCAAATCCCAGAAGCCGACGTGATCGTACTCGCACCTGACCTTAAAGCCGCAGACCTTCTCGAGCAGACCGTGGAAGTCGAAATTCTCCCGCGTGCTGTCGCCGGGCACCGGCGAATGGAAAAACCAGCCCTCGCCGACGTCGATCCTCCCGAAGAACTGCCAGTAACCGTGCAGGTCGGGATGCATCACGCGATAGGTCGAGCGTGGCGGAAATTTTTCCAGCGCCTTGTGCAGGTCGCGCGAGCGGAACACCAGCAGCACCATGAGCTGATCGAAATCGGTGCCGCTGCGCTCGATGCCGATCTGGTCGCGCACCAGCGAGTGCGGCCCGTCGCAGCCGACCGCGTAATCGGCCTCCAGCACGTCCTGGCCCGGGCCGTTGTGCTCTTCGATCGCGATGCTTACGCCATTGTCGTCCTGCTCGACTGACTTCGCGGTCCAGCCGAAATAGGAGGTAACGCTCGGCAGCTTGTCCATTTTGGCGCGCAGCACCTTCTCGGTCCGGTACTGCGGCAGCCGCTCGTTGGCCTGTGAATAGAAGGCGCGGACCATCTCGCGGCCCGGCGGAGCGTGCCAGTAGTCGCTGCTCAGGCTTCTGAAGAAGGTCACTTCGCCGATCGGGAAGCCTTCCGGCGCGGTGCGGGCGGCGCGGATTTCGTCGACCACGCCCCAGAACTGGAAGTGCTCCATCGTGCGCTGGGTGAGGTTCTGCCCTTTCGGAATTTGCGATAGGCCCTCGCGCGTCTCGACCACCGCGCAGGAGATGCCACGGATGCCAAGGTCTACGGCAAGCGCCACGCCCACCGGTCCTCCGCCCACGACAATGACTTGATAGCGCTTCGCCACGTTAGCTCCCGCCAGCAATGAAACAAATCCGGGAACGCGGTGACTTTGTCAATGAACGCAATGGCATGCCCGATCTGTGTCGGGTTTGAAATCGATCAATGCGGCCGCAACAATTTCGGCGGGTCCCAAACCATGGTCTGCTTGCCGTTCTTGAATGCGGCGAGCGGCTGCGCGATTTCGGCAATCGCCTGTTCGGGCGTCTGTGCGTTGATGATGACCACGTCGCCGGGGTTGCCCACCTTGAATCCGTAGTCCTTGAGGTTGAGCAGCCGCGCCGAGCGCTCGGTCAGCATGTTGAAGCACTCGCGAATCTGGTGCGGCCGGTCGATCTGGACGACGTTGGCATAGAGGTTGGCGATGCGGATCAGCGAGCAGTCGCCATAGGGTGTTGCCGGGTTGAGGATGTTGTTGGAGGAGAGCGAGCAGTTGACGCCATGCTCGCAGAGGTGGTTGGCGTCGGCGACGCCGCGCACCACCGCGTGATCGCGGTCGCGGCCCATCAGGAACATATCGGTGGTGGGCAGCACGGTCACCGCGACGCCGGTGTCGGCAAGGCTCTTCGCCAGCGTCGCAACCTCCGCAGGCGGCATCAGCGAGAGCTTCGCCATGTGGCCAACCGTGACGCGGCCGCCGCGCTTGTATTTCTCCGTCAGCTCGCGGACCAGATAGACGTTCAAGTTGTCCGGCGTGTTGCCGACGTCGAGATGCATGTCGATGTCGACGTCGAACTCGCGGGCGATCTCGAAAATACGCCTGATCTGGCCGTGCTCGTCCTTGTCGTAGCGCGGCGCGCCACCGATCAGCTTGGCGCCGCGCTGGAGGCCCTCGATCACCAATTCCTCGGTGCCGGGATAGCTGGCGAGGCCTTCCTGCGGGAACACGCAGATCTCGATGTCGATCGCCCATTTGTAGTCGTCGATCAGCGATTGAACGCCGTCGAAGCCGCGCATGCCGATGCCGGGATCGACCTCAAGCTGCGTGCGCATGCGGGTTGTGCCGTGCTTGATGCATTCTTCGAGTGTTTTCTTTGCGCGCTCGTGTACATCCTCCACCGTCATCGCCGGCTTGATCGGCGTCACGCCGAACACCGGGCTGAGCTTGCTGCGCTCCTGCGGCGCGCAGCGGTTGATGATGCGCGACTTGTCGAGATGGATGTGGGTTTCGATCAGGCCGGGGCAGGCGAGGTTGCCCTGCGCGTCATAGACCTTGCCGTCCGCGGCGAGGTTTTTCCCGATCGCAACGATGCGACCCTTGTCGAGGCCGATGTCGAAAGGCTCCCCGTCCTTGCGGTCGGAGAGCCTGGCATTGCGGACGATCAGGTCCATTTCACTCCACCTTGATGCCGGCTTCCTTGATCAGCGCATGCCACTTGTCGATCTCGGCCTTCTGATAGGCGGCGAGCGCCGCCGCGGTCTGCTGCGCCGCCGGCGGGATCTGCTGGCCGAGGTCGATCAGGCGCTTGCGCACGGCGGGATCGGCCAGCGCCGCGCGGGCGGCATTGCCGATCTTCTCGATCGCTTCTTTCGGCGAACCCTTCGGCAGCCAGATGCCGTACCAGGTGGAGATGTAGATGCCAGGCGCTCCGGCTTCGTCCACGGTCGGAATATCGGGCGCGGCGTCGAGCCGCGCATCCGAGGTGACTGCATAGGCCTTTACATTGCCGCCGCGCACATGCGGCAGCGCGGTGATCGCCTGATCGAATGTCAGGTCGATATGCCCTGCCACGATGTCGCGCATGATCTCGGCGGAGCCGGTCTTGTAGGGCACGAACTGGAACTTGGTGCCGGTGATCTTCTGGAAATAGACGCCGCTGATGTGCTGTCCGGAGCCGACCCCGGCGGTGCCTTGGGATGCCTTGTCGGGATTGGCCTTGAGCCAGGCGATCAGCTCCTTGAAGTCCTTGGCGGGCAGATCCTTGCGCGCGACCGCGACGTAAGGATTGTAGGACAGGCGCGCGACCGGCTCGAAGTCCCGCTGGATGTCGTAGCTCAGGTTGTAGATCGCGCCATTGGTGATGTGCGACGGCCAGTTGCCGATGCTCACGGTGTAGCCGTCCGGCGCCGCGCGCACCGCCTTGCCGACCCCGATGGTGCCGTTCGCGCCGGTGACGTTCTCGATCACGATCGGCTGGCCGAGCGCCTGGCGCATCGGCTCGATCAGCAGCCGCGCCAGCACGTCGACCGGGCCGCCCGCGCCATAGGGCACGATCATGGTGATGGGGCGCGTCGGATAGCTTTGTGCCGAGGCGGCGCCCGCGAAGGCCAGGGTGGCGAGCGCCACGCAAACCGAGAGTTTTTTCATCACGCTTCTCCATGTCAGCGAGGCCGGCGGATCGACGATACCGGCATTGGGTGTCGCTCGGAAGCCGAGACCTTGGTCGTTGCGTGCATGAGTCTTGGGCAAAATGGACGCACCTCGATGCCGCAGAAAACTGTTCACAACTGTACCGGGCACCAAGCCTTCGCGTGCCTGTGCACCCCGCGTGGCTATCTTGCCGCAAGTGAGTCGCCGTTCGGGGGATATGGCGAATGCGAAGCCTCCTTATCGGAGTCGCGCTTGCGCTTATGTACGGCGCAGCCGCGGCGGAGCCGAGGTGTCCGGGCAATCCGGACGCATTGGGCGTCAGCCGCGAACTCGTGGTCAGCCCGTCCGAATATTTCCTGCTTGGCCGGATGCAGTACCGGCAGACCCTGCCGCTCAACGATCGCGAGGTGGTACTGACCTTCGACGACGGGCCGCTGCCGCCATATTCCGGCCGCGTGCTCGATATCCTGGCGAAGGAGTGCGTCAAGGCGACGTTCTTCCTGGTTGGACGGATGGCGCGGGCCAATCCGGCCACGGTGCGCCGTATCTACAATGCCGGCCATACGGTCGGCACGCACAGCCAGAACCATCCGATCCGGTTCGACCGCATTTCCGGTGCGCGGATCGGGGATGAGATCGACGACGGCATCGCCTCCGTCATCGCCGCGCTGGGCGACGCCAAGGCATTGGCGCCGTACTTCCGCATTCCGGGATTGGGGCGCACGCCGGCCGTCGAGGCGCACCTTCGGTCGCGATCGCTGGTGGTGTGGAGCTCGGACACGCTGGCCGACGACTGGCGCAAGATCAGCGCCAGCCAGGTGCTGCGTCTCGCGCTGTCGCGGCTGGAGCGGAAGGGCAAGGGCGTCCTGCTGCTGCACGATATCCAGCCGCGCATGGTGCTGGCGCTGCCGGCGCTGCTGACGGAACTGAAGCAACGCGGCTTCAAGATCGTGCATGTCGTTCCGGAGGGCGAGCGGCCGGTGTTGCCGAAGGCAACAATGGTGGCATCCGCATCCAACGAGGCTTGGCCGCGCGTGCTCGCGCCGCCGGCGCTTCGCGTGACGACGGGATCGTCGGTGGAGCCGCTGCTGCCGGCAGCCGAGCCTGCCGCCGAAGCGGCGCCCGCGTCTGACGCGATCTTGAGCGAGGAAATTCCCTTGCCGCTGCCCCGTCCGGTTCGGCGCGCGGCCGTGAAGCCTGCGACCAAGCTGCAGACGATTGCCGCGGCGCGCGACATTCACGCCGCGCAATAGGGTCAGCTTTTGCGGTTTGCGAGCTGTGCGACGGCGCGGCGGTCCGCCTTGCCGGTTGGACCGGCGGGCAGGGCGTCGCAAAAATAAAACACATCCGGAATTTTGAAACGCTCCGTGCGCGCGAGCAGAAATGCTCGCAGTTCTTCCTCGTCCAATTTTGTGCCGGTGCGCCGCACGATAGCGGCGTGAATGGTTTCGCCCAATCGTTCGTCGGGTACGCCGGCGCACAGCGCCGCGGCAACGGCGGGATGCTCGCAGAGCAGGTTGTCGATCTCCAGCGGCGCGATCTTGATGCCGCCGCGCGACACGATGTCCTTCGCCCGTCCGACCAGTTCGACGCGGCCATCCGGGCGCACGCGGGCGAGATCGCCGGTCTTGAAATAAACGCCGTGGAACGATTCCGCTGTCAGCGCCGGATTGTCGAGATAGCCGAGCATCCCGAATGGCGTCCGGATTTGCAACTCGCCATCGTCACCAATGCGATATGACACGTGGTCGGTCGGGCTGCCGATGGTGCCGAGCCCGTCCGGCTGGTTGGCCGGCTTCAGCACGAAGTCGCACGATCCGGTTTCCGTCAGGCCATAGAGATCGAAAATCTCCGCGCGTGGTGACATCATCTGCATCGCGGCCGCCAGCGGCTTTGGCAGCACCTCGCCGCCGGTCAGGATCATGCGCAGGTCCGGCGCGCTGAACGATGGATCGGCCAATATCGTGCGATACATCGACGGCACGCCGCCGAGGATGGTCGCGCCCGCATCGAGCCCGCGCTTGAGCGCATCGATCGTGAAGCGCGGCACCAGCACCGGCTTCGCCCCTGCTTGTAGCGCAAGCATTACCACCCATAAGCCGAAGATGAAGGTCAGTTGCAGCGGCACCAGCACCACATCATCCGGCTTGAATTGCAAAAGCCGATTCAGCACCCCGAGCTTGTCGGCGAGCCGTTGGTGGCCGATGACGACGCCCTTGGGGACGCCCGTGCTTCCCGAGGTGAACATGACCAGTGCGGCGTTGCGCAGAAGCGGTCGATCCGAGGGCGCCGCCCCGCCACATGTCTCCAATCGGTCGACGTCGATCAGATAACGTGCGCCGGTGGCCTTCAGCAGGGATGCACGGGTCGAGGGCGCAGCGTTGACATGAAGCGGCACCGCGACGGCGCCCGCTTGCCATACACCGAGCAACGAGCCGAGATCGGCCGGCCGGTTGCCGATACGGACGATGACAGGTTCGCTCGGCGCGACGCCGCGCGTGCGCAACGCCTGCTCGACATGTTGTCCGATTGAAGAAACGTCGGCGGGAGCGAGGCCCGGCTCGCTGACGCTGCCAATATCCCAGCGCAACCCGGGCAATGCTTCTGCAAGAATGCTCGCGAGCGCGCCGTTCATGCCGGCCGTTTCGGGAACCGCGCGTCGCGCCAGGCCAACGCGGCCTTCAACCCGTCACGGCGCGCGATCTCCATGAACTGCATCTTGTCCGGCGAGCCCGCGCCCTCGATGGCGAGATCGATGGCGAGCGCTTCCTCCAGCGCCTGCAGCATGTTCTGCGCTTCGAGCGAGCGGTTGATGGCGCGTTTGGTTTCCTTGACCAGATGGGGATCGATTGCCGCGATGTGCCGCGCCAGCGACAGCGCAGCATCGTCCAACTCCGATGCTGGCACGATCCGGTTGATCATGCCGATCTCTCGGGCGCGCCCCGCTGGAATGCGATCCTCGCCGGTCAGGATGATCTCCTTCGCCACCTTCGGTCCGACGATCCAGGGAAGGATCATCGCAACGATGCCGGCGCCGAATTTCAGCTCCGGCTCGCCGAAGAACGCGTCGTCCGCCGCTATGGTGATGTCGCAGGCCAGCGCCAGTTCGCATGCGCCGGCGAGGCACGGTCCGCGCACCGCCGCTATGGTCGGCAGCGGGCAATGCCAGAACCGCATGACGGTGTCGAAGTCCTTGCGCAGGATCGGCCGCCATTGCTCGACACCCTGCGGCCGGCGCTCCATCTGCTCCTTGAGATCGAAACCGGATGAGAACGCGGCGCCGGCGCCCCGCACGATCACGGCGCGCATGTTCGGGTCGCGCTCGATGTCGTCGAGCGCTTCGCCGATCTCTCCGAGCATCGTCTGATTGAGCGCGTTGGCGCGCTCCGGACGGTTGAGCGTAATCCGCGCCACGCGCTCGATCGTTTCGACGATGATGGTCGAAAACATCATGAGCTGCGCGCCCTTTTTTCGTTGCGCATTCGCTTTCCGGAAAGCCGGTGCCCACTTTTCCGGATCATGCGCTAGTCGCGATACGTCCGGCCCACGCCCAGACACCAGTTCTGCCAGGCGCGATTGAGCCACAGGTCGTTGGTCGCGGCGATCACCTTGCTCACCTCGCCCTTGGAGAGGAATTTCACCTTGCCCATCGATTCGGCCTGCATCTGCAGCTTGGCGTTCAGCTCGAGATAGACGGCGGTGAACACCGTCGCCCGCAGGCTCGGGCCGACCACCACGCAGCCGTGGCCGCGCATCAGCGAGGTGCGGCCCTTGCCGAGCGCCTTGGCGAGATCGCGCCCCATGGCCATGCTGGTGACCAGCATGTCGGTGTCGCCGAATTTCTTGCGCTGGTCCCAGATCGGCACTTCGTGGCCGATGGTCGCGCAGGTGTGCATGATCGGCTTCAGCTTCTTGCCCGTGGTGCCGAACGGAATGACGCCGGGGCTGTGATTGTGAATGACCGACATGACGTCAGGCCGCGCCTCATACGCGGCACCGTGGATGAAACGCTCGGCATACGGCTTGCGGCCCCTGCCATCCACCGCTTCGCCTTCGAGTGTGAACTCCATGATGTCTTCGGCTTGGACGCGGGCGGGCGCGCGCGAGCACGACAACAGGTAGCGCTTGGGATTGGCCGGATGCCGGATGCTGACGTGGCCGAACGTGTCCACGATACCTTCGTTGGCGAGGATGCGATTGGCGGTGACAAGGTCTTCAGTCAGCTCGGCGAGCGTGGCCATGGCGGCGTTTCCTCTGGTGATCTTGAGTTTCTCATCAGAACGGCAGCGACTGCTTCGGCACCGCGACGGTCTCGACGCGCGGCAGGCCAGGCTGATGCCCGTAGAGCCATTCCATGTCGACGCCGCCTTTGGCAGTCCAGTCGCCGAGAACCTGGTTGCGCAGCTCGCGGTTGACGCCCGAGGCGTGATAGATCTCGCCGAACACGCGCGCCATGAGCTGCACACGCGCGGTGCGCAGATAACGCACGTCCTGATATTTTTGGAACGCCGTGGCGTAGTCGTCGCCGTTCGCCACGATCTGCTCGGCGAGACACACCGCGTCCTCCAGCGCCATGTTGGCCCCTTGGGCGAGGTACTGCAGCATCGGGTGCGCGGCGTCGCCCAGCAGCGTGCTCCTGCCCTTGGTCCATTGCTTGATCGCCGGGCGGACGCACAGCACCCACATCTTCCAGGCGTTGACCTTCTTCAGCAGTGTGCGCACCGGCTCACACTTCTCGGCAAAGCGCGCGTGCAGCTCGTCCGGGTCGCCATAGGTGTCCCAGCCTTCCTCGTAGCGGTCGGAGTGGAACACGGCGACCAGGTTGAACAGCTCGCCGCGGCGCAGCGGGTAGTGAACCAGATGGGTCTTTTCGCCGCCCCACAGGATCATCTTGTTGATGCGGTATTCCTTGGGCCATTCCTCGGTCGGCACCACCGCGCGGTAGGCAATGTGTCCGGACACCACGGGCTTGCCGTCGCCGACCAGGATTTGCCGGATCGTCGACCACAGCCCGTCGCAGCCGACCAGGGCGGCGCCGGTGAACGTCTGGCCGCTCTCGGTGCGCGCGCTGACGCCGCCGGCCGTCTCGTCGAAGCCAATCACCTTCTGCGACGTGGTCAGCGTGATCAGGTTCGACTTCTGACACGTCCGGTGGATCACATCGAGCATGTCGGCGCGGTGAATCACCGCGTAGGGCGCGTGGTACTTGTCGAAGAAGCGGTGGTCGACCGGTAGCTCGACAAAGATTTTGCCGGTGATGGAATCGCGCATTTCCAGGCCCTGCGGGAACACCGCGAGCTTGTTCATCTCCCCGGTGAGGCCGAGGAGCTCGAACATGCGGAACACATTGGGGCCGAGCTGGATGCCGGCGCCGATCTCTTTGAACTCGTCCGCCTGTTCGATGACGTGACTGGGGATGCCCTTGCGCGACAGGGCGAGCGCGGTGCCAAGCCCGCCGATGCCGCCGCCGACGATCAGTACCGGCATTTTTTGTCCGTCGGCGCTCATTCACGCAACTCCCGGCAACTCACAAAGACGCTCCGGCGCCACTCTAGGGTCGCGGCCGCCGCGCGATCAAGCGAGCCGGGCGTAGGCAGCCGCGCGGAAATGCATGATACTCGGCGGAAACAACAAGCCTTGCGGTGGAGGGAGGCGCGGCATGATGAAAACGCTCAGTGCGCTGCTTGCGTTCGGCCTGATGGGTGCGATCCCGGCCGCGGCGCAGAGCTATCCTTCCAAGACCATCACCATCGTCGTGCCGGCCTCGCCCGGCGGCGTGACGGACACGCTGGCGCGCCAGCTGGCACAGCGGTTCAACGAGAAGTGGGGCCAGCAGGCGGTGGTCGAGAACCGGCCCGGGGCCAACAATTCGATCGCGGCGGAGTACGTCTCGAAGTCCGCGCCGGACGGCCACACATTGTTCATCGGGCCGGACGGCACGTTCGTCGCCAACCCGAGCCTGTATCCCAAGCTGCCTTACGATCCGGACAAGAGCTTCACACCGATCACCGGGCTGGTCGTCATCAACCACGCGCTGATCGCCAACCCTGCGGTGCAGGCCGGCAGCGTCAAGGACCTGCTCGCGATGGCGAAGGAGAAGCCGGGCACGATCAACTACGGCACGTTCGGGATCGGCTCAAGCGGCCACATGAATATGGAGCTGCTGCAGAACATGTCGGGCGCCCGATTTCAGGCGGTGCACTACAAGGGCGCCACGCCAGCACTGACCGACACCATCGCCGGCCACATCCAGATGATGTTTGTCAGCGTCGGCACCGCGGTGCCGCAGTGGCGGGCCGACAAGGTGAAATTCATCGCGGTGAGCTCGGCGAAGCGGATGCCGCAACTGCCGGACGTCCCGACGGTTTCGGAGAGCGGCGTGCCCGGCTACGAGGCGGTGTCGTGGTTTGGCCTGTTCGGCCCGGCCGGCATCCCGGCGGATGTGACCGCCAAGATCAACGGCGAAATCCGCGTCATGCATGCTGAGGCGGAATTCCGCAAGACCTTCCTCGACAAGTTCTATTTCCAGTCCATCGCCGGGCCGCCGGAGCAGCTCGCCAAGTTCATCAAGGACGAGGAGCCGAAGTGGCGCAAGATCATCACCGACGCCAAGATCAAGGTGGAGTGATGAGCAAGAAGAAACTGCCGGACGATCTCAAGACATTCCGCGACAGCTACGTGGAGCTGTTCGGCGCGCTGCCGCCGCTGCCGGCCGGCCGCTTCGAGTTCTCCGGCGAAGTCGATCCGCAGGCGCTGCGGCTGTGGGAGCGGATGCGTGCCCGCGCTTTCTACAACGATGTATTCGATCTCAAGACCACGCAGCTCATCCTGTTCGGCATGCTGCTGGTCGAGCACAATCAGATCGCGGCGCAGGCCCACGCCGCAGCGGCGCGCCGCGCCGGTGCGAGCTGGCAGGAGCTGCACAAGATCGTCGAGCTGGCGTCGGCCACCGGAGCGCTCTATCCGGCGAACCAGGGCAGCGCGCTGCTCAACGGGCTGCGCGACAAGGAAGCCGGCGGAAAGTAGCTCAGGAGGTTGTCATGAAAATAGGGTCAAGCGCGCTCAGCGCTGTTCTATCGATCATCGCCCTTTCGGCTGTTGCCCAGGATTATCCCGCGCCGAAGGAAGGCGCCTTCATTGCCAAGAACTTCAAGTTCCACACCGGCGATGTGATGCCGGAGCTGCGGCTGCACTACCGGACGATCGGTGAACCGACGGGGCAGCCCGTGCTGATCCTGCACGGTACCTCGGGGTCCGGAGCCGGCTTTCTGACGCCGGCGTTTGCCGGCGAGCTGTTCGGGCCCGGCCAGCCGCTAGATGCGACCAAATATTTCATCATCCTGCCGGACAACGCCGGCGCCGGTAAATCGTCGAAACCGTCGGACGGCATGCGGACCAAGTTCCCGCGTTACAACTACGACGACATCATCAGCGCGCACCACCGGCTGGTGACTGAAGGCCTTGGCGTCAAGCGTCTGCGGCTTGTCATGGGAAACTCCATGGGCGGCATGCACACCTGGCTGTGGGGCGTGAAATATCCCGATTTCATGGATGCGCTGGTGCCAATGGCGGCGCAGCCGACCGAGGTGTCGGGCCGCAACTGGATGACGCGACGCATGATGATCGAACTGATCCGCAGTGATCCAGACTACAACGAGGGTAACTACACCGCACAGCCGCGGTCGCTGAAGCTTGCCAATGCGTACTTCAGCGTCGCCACCAACGGCGGGACACTGCGGCTTCAGAAGCGCGCGCCGACCCGCGAGACCGCCGACAAGCTGATCGACGAAATGCTGGCGGCGCGCGGCCCCGCCGATGCTAACGATTTTCTCTACCAATATGACTCGTCGCGCGACTACAACGCGTCGCCGGGCCTCGAGCGCATCACCGCTGCGCTGCTCGCGATCGTTTCGATGGATGACGAACGCAATCCATCGGAGACCGGAATTATGGAGCGCGAGATCAAGCGCGTGAAGAACGGCAAGCTGTACACGATCCCGGCGAGCGACGACACCCGCGGTCACGGCACCACGGCGAACGCCAGGTTCTATAAGCAGCAACTGCAGGAGCTGCTGGAGAAAGCGCCACGGCGGACGATGTAGCTAAGTTCCAAGTCGCGGCATCAGCTTCAGCGCGTTGCCCCGCTCGATTGCCGCGAGATCGGTGGGCGACAGCTTCAGGCCGGCGAGGCCGAGGATCGTCTCCTCCGGCTTCCAGAACGGAAAGTCCGTGCCGAACAGCAGTTGCGACATCGGCACGATGTCGAGAATAGCCGCGAGCGCCCCCGGCGTGGTGACGCCGACGACGTCGAGATAGAGCTTGCCTAATTCGGCTTTCACGCCGTTGGGCACGCGTGCGGCCAACTCCGGCCGGTTCTTGGCGAGGCCGGCGAGCCGGTTCGCCACCATGCCGAGCGCACCGCCGCCGTGCGAGAAGATCCATCGGATGTTGGGGCAGCGCGAGAATGTGCCGCTGAACAGCAGGCTGGTGATGGTCCGCGTGGTGTCGAAAGGGAATTCGATGGTCGGCGGCGGAATATTCTTGACGCGGTTGAAGGCAAAGCTTGCGGCGGTCGGATGGAAATACACTACGGCGTTGCGGCGATTGAGCTCGTCGAACACTGGCGCGAAGGCATCCTCGCCGGGATACTTGTCGTCATAGTTGGTTGTGAGCGCGATGCCGTCGGCGCCGAGCGTGCCGTAGAGATATTCGATCTCGCGCAGCGAGCCGTCCACGTCCGGCAGCGGAAGGGTCGCGAAATGCCCGAACCGGCCCTTGTAGTCGGTTTGCATCTTGGCGGCGTAATCGTTGCATTCGCGGGCCAGCCTGCGCGAGGCCGCGGCGTTTCCAAGCCAGACGCTCGGTGTCGCTATCGACAACACGGAAACAGCGATGCCGTCCTTGTCCATCGTTTCGATGGCCTGGCTCGGCTGCCATTTGGTGAGCCGCTCATAGAAGGCGTGGGTTGTGTGCTTGAGGATGTCCCCGGTCGCGGCGATGTAGGCCGGGGGATAGGGATGGTGGTGCGTGTCGATGCGGTGCGGAGCCATCTGCCCACTCGTTCAGGGGGATTGAGCTAACGTAGCCCGGAGCATATCAATTCGGGCGGCGGATGTAGCGGGCGGAATGGCCGCCGGGAGACATGAGCATGATCATCGACGGACCGGATTCGGTCACCAAGGCGGTACTGAGCGAGATCGAGAATGCGCCCGATCCGCGCTTCCGCGAGGTGATGTCGGCGCTGGTGCGGCACCTGCACGCCTTTATCCGCGAGGTGAAGCTCTCCGAGGTCGAATTCCAGCAGGCCGCGGCATACGTCAACGCGATCGGGCAGAACACCAACGCCTTCCACAACGAAGCGGTGCTGATGTCCGGCTCGCTCGGCGTCTCGACGCTGGTGTGCCTCCTCAACAACGGCAACAACGGACAGACCGAGACCACGGCGAACCTGCTCGGCCCGTTCTGGCGGCTCGATTCGCCCGCTACCCCGAACGGCGGCTCGATCGTGCGCTCGCCGACGCCCGGACCGGAGCTGTTTGTCACCGCGCACGTGAAGGACCCGGACGGCAAGCCGGTTGCCACCGCCGTGGTCGATATCTGGCAGTCCTCGACCGAAGGGCTCTACGAAAACCAGGACCCGACCCAGGCCGACATGAACCTGCGCGGCAAGTTCACCACCGACGCGCAGGGCAACTTCTCGTTCCGCAGCATCCTGCCGGCCGGCTACCCGATCCCGGTCAACGGGCCGGTCGGCGATCTGCTGCGCGCGCAGGGCCGCCACAACATGCGGCCGGCGCACCTGCACTTCCTCATTTTCCAGGAAGGGCTGAAGACCCACATCTCACAGGTGTACGTGCCGCAGGACCCGCACATCGACACCGACGTTCAGTTCGGCGTCACCAAGGCCCTGCTCGGCGATTACGTTCGCCATGAGCAGGGAGCGCCCCCGGCTCCGGGTGTAACGGCGCCGTGGTACACGCTTGACTACACGTTCCACATGGAGCGCGGCAAAGCCGCGCTGCCGCGCGCGCCGATCCAGGACAAGGCGAAGTCGATGGAGATGCGGCCTGAGTTCCTCGCCAGCAGCCGTGCGCCCGCAATGGCGAAATAGCGCACGGGTGATCTCCAAAAAATGGAACCGGTTTCCCGCCTGCGCGAAGCCCTGGCGCGGAATATCATTTTGGGTTGATGCTTCGGCGGGCGAAGGCAGTCGAAATAAGATCGCGCGCAAGAATAGTCCGCTGCATTAACGGAAAATTTCTCTGGCGAAATCGTTTCCGATTCGGAGAACGATTCGCGCAACCAGAACGAAGCGAGACGTTTAGCAGAACAGAACGAGCGTTCCGGCTTAACGTCGCGCGTGCGATTGCAGCGATCGCGTTAACAGAAAATTGTCCGCTGAGAATCAGTTTCGATTCGGAAGCGATTCGTTCTTTGCGAACGAAGCGGGACGTTAGTGGGAACGCTTTGTGTCTCCGGCGCCTTCATCAGACGCCGGAGACATCATATCAGTGCTACTTTTTCCGCGCGTCGGCGTAGGGATAGATGATGTCGCCGCTCTTGTACTCAGGCGGCCACAGCACCGGCGTCTTCGAGCCGTCGCGGAACTGGTCGAGATTGTTCGGGGCGGCGTTCTGCACCTGGGTGGTGAACTGTCTCGGTTTGGTCCATTCGCCGTCCTTGGCGAAAGCGACGTCGCCCACCACGGTCTTGAACGTCGCCTTGTGCATGTGCTCGGCGAGCTTCGCGTGATCCAGGCTCTTGGTCGCCTCGACCGCCTGTGCCAGCGTCTGACCGGCGGCGTAGCCGATCGGCACGAACGCATATCCCAGCGGGTCGGTCTTCAGTTCGGGCGCCTTCGCCATGTAGCGCTTCATGACGTCGTCCAGGCCGGGGAATTGCAACTTCGGCGACGGCAGAAACGTCTCGACGATCACCAGGCCATTGGCGACGGGCCCAAGCTGCACGCGGATCGGCGTGATCAGCATGCCGATCATGGCGCCGCCGAACATTTTGGGTTGGAGGTTGATTTCGTTTGCGGCGCGGATGATGCCGACATTGTCCGGTGGATAGGCGGCCACATAGAAGATGTCAGGATTGACCGCCTGCACGGCGCGCACCATCGGCGTGAAGTCGGTGGTGGCCGGCGGATAGCTCTGGTCGTAGATGATCTTGAAACCGCGCTTCTTGGCCTCTTCGCGGGCGCCGTCCGAGGCGCTGCGCGCGAACTCGGCGTCGGCCGCCAGGATTGCCACCGTCTGCGGCTTCGGCTTCTGCTGTGACGCCAATTCGAAGAACCCGATCGAGAACGAGTTCACGCCCTCGGGACCGACCGGCACCATCGAGAAGTATTTGTCGTAGTTGAAGTGCCGGTTGATGCCGATTGCCGTAAGGCTGATCGTCATCTTGTTGTGCTGCATGATGGTCGGCATCGCCGG
>Ga0190270_10000210_pt1 | contig 25744 bp, 24 predicted proteins | sample Popmic320T_FD_133748 | JGI IMG/M metagenome (GOLD analysis project Ga0190270, IMG submission 133748) | Populus adjacent soil microbial communities from riparian zone of Weber River, Utah, USA - 320 T | ecosystem: Environmental > Terrestrial > Soil > Riparian zone | place: USA: Utah | collected...
AGACGGCGGAGCGCGGTGAGCCCGAGGGCGAGCGCGTCGACCGGCGGGACGGGACGGTCGTAGACGTCCCCCGAGACGATGATCAGGTCCACCGCCTCGTCGCGGGCTATCCCCGCGACCTCCTCGAGCACCGCCCGGTACTCGTCGGTGCGGTCGTGGCGGCCCAGACGGCGTCCGACGTGCCAGTCCGAGGTGTGGAGGATGCGCATCCGGGTCAGGTGAGGCCGGCGAACGGGTCGTCACCCGGATCGTCGGCGGCCTCCTCCTTACGGGTCGCCCACGGCGGGAACGGGAAGGTGACCACGAGCGGCACCGGGAGGGCCGGCTGGGCGACCACCATGGTGCCCGGTTTCAGGAGTCGGGCGCGCTCCCGCGTGGACGGGAGCATCCAGCCGTATTCGGCGCGCTCGGCCTCGGCGGCGTCGAGCCGGCCGCTCACGCGGATGGCCGCGTTCTCGAGGACCTCGGACGCCACCTTGCTGGCGGTCTGCTGCGCGCCGACGAGCAGGACGCCGAGCGAGCGCCCGCGCTGGGCGATGTCCACGAGCATGTCCTTCAGCGGGCCGGTCCCCTCGCGCGGCGCGTACTTGTTCATCTCGTCGAGCACGACCACCGACAGAGGGAGCCGCTGGCCCGTGTCTTCCTTCTCGCCGAAGGTCTCGTTCAGCAAGGCGCCGACGACGAAACGCTGCGCCTGGTCGTGCAGCGACTGGATCGCGACGACCGTGACGGTGGCGGCGGCGCGATCGATCCGGCGGCTCGGACCCGAACGCACGAGGTGCCCGAGCCGCGCCGACGCCGCGTGCAGCCGCCGCATGAACGCGGCGACCGTCCCGGCCTGCACCCGGCCCGTCCACGCCACGTCGGGCTCGTCGCGGTCCTCCGGCTCGAGGAACCGCTCGAGCGCCGTGACGAGCGTCGGGAGGTCGTGGATCACGACCTCGGCCTGGGCCGCCGGCACGGTGTCCCCGCGCTTCCAGCGTCCCTCCGGCGCCTGCGAGGGGTCACGCAACGCCACCGCGCCGGGCATCCCGTCGACGTCGACGGCCCAGCGGCGCAGCTGCAGCTGCACACGTTCGCGGATGAACGGCAGCTGGTTGCGCGTATCGGTCGCGTCGGTGAAGCAGAACGCGAGGAGGTCCTCGTCGATGAACTCCCGGGGCGTCCACGTGAACACGTCGACGCCCTCGAGCCGTCCACCGGTGTCGGGGACGAGCGCGTCGTCGGCCCCGCGGCGCCGTGGCGGCGCCCAGAACCGCACGCTCGGGAACGGGGCCGGATCCACCCCGAGCGCGGCCCAGCCGGCCCGGGCGTCCTCGTCGAACAGCCGGTTGGGCCGGTCGAGCCACAGCAGGTCCTCGCCCTTGACGTTGAAGACCAGCACCCGCAGGTTCGCGGCGCCTTCGCCGACGACCTGCGGCGAGGCCGTGAGCACGCGCAGGAAGAACAGCGCGAACGAGGTCTTCGTGGCCACGCCGCTGATCCCGCTCACCGACATGTGGCCGCCTTTGCGTCCGTCGAAGAAGTCGAGGTCGACGTGCACCGGCTGGCCGTCGCGCCCGAGACCCACCGGCAACGGGCGTCCCATCTCGTCGGCGTACAGGGCCTTGGCGCGCGCCTCGCCGGTGGCGCGGTCCACCCGCTGGCCGGGGTCGGGCGAGACCCAGACCTCGGGGTCCACGCGCGTGACCGCGACGCGCGCGGACCGGACCGTGGCCGCGGGCATGATCCCGAGCTCCGCGATGCGGTGGGTGTCGGACTCGAGCGCGGCGCCTTCGTAGACCGCCTCGGCCTCGGTGACCATCCCGTACGTCCGCACCTCGCCCGCATCGGGCACGAGCGTGCGGACCACGACGAGGTCGTCGAGCTGCAGGTACCGATCGTCGTCGAGCACGACCCGGAACGCGGAGGTGGTCGTGTGCTCCGAGCCCAGGACCCGGCCGACGCGGTCCTCCGTCACGACGCGATCCGCTCGTGGACGGCTTCGCGGAGGCGGCGGTGCACGAGGACGGGGTCGCCCATGCGGTGGCGCAGCGTCCGTTCGAGACCGGCGACCGGCACCAGGTTCTGCGGGGCCCGGGGGTCGGCGTGGGGCTCGCTCGCGACGACCGGGAGCAGTGCGGCGGTGCGATCCGCGATCGTCACGACCTGGGCGAGCGGCAGGCTGTTCGCGGCCTCGCAGCGCACGATCCCCGACCACGAGTGCCCGAACGCGATCGCCGCCAGCCGCACGTACCAGGAGTACCGGGCGTAGCCGCCCAACGTGAACAGCGGCGTGCGCTGCCCGGGGGCGAGCGCCCCGATCACCGCGTTGCGCTCGGGCGGCAGGTACGCGACGCGGTGCGACTTCACGTACCCGACGACCGGCAGCGCGGCGAGCTCGCTGAGCGGCCCGTCGGCGATCACGAAACCGTCGGCCGCGAGCTCGGTCGCCAGCGCGCCCTCGGCTTTGCGCATCTCGGTGTGGAGCACGCGCAGCGGGGCCGCGGGATCGGGGTCGGTCGTCGTGAGCGTGCCGTACGCAGGTTCGACGTCGACCGTCGGGAAGACCTCCGTGCGTCCGGCCGCCAGCACCGCCCACCGGCCCACTCGTTCGTGCGCGACGACAGACCGCGGCACGGTCCGGTCCCAGGTGACCGCGCCGACCGCGTACGTCCCGCACAGCCCGGCCACCGGCCCGGCGACCGGGTCGTCCAGCGTCAGCCGCGCGTCCACGCGCCGGACGCCGTCGACGAACGTGACCCGCTCGACGCCGTCGTCGTGGCCCTCGCGCGGCGTCCAGTCCACGCCCTCCACGGTGTCGTCCACGGAGCCCTCGGCCGGCGCGAACGCGTCGTCGGTGTCGAGCGGGGAGCCGTAGCCGGGGGCCCACTGCTCGACGAAGATCCGCGCCATGGCGCGGATACTAGCGGCGGCCGCGGACGCGCTCGTCAGAGGTCGGTGAGCGTCTCGGAGGTGACGACCCAGTCCCGTCCGCCCGCGTAGGCGAGCTCGGTCGTGCGCAGCTGGCTGGGGCAGCAGTGGGCGTCGCCCGGCGCGTAGACCGCCTCGGTGAGCACCATCCCGGGTGCGCCCGGCGCGACCGTCGCGTCGCACAGGCCGTCGCGGACGAAGACGAGCGCGCCGCTCGCGGGATCGACCCCCCGGACGTCGAGGCACGCGCCGGACCCTCCGCGGCCCAGCGACAGCAGCACGTCGGGCGACCCGTCGCCGGTCAGGTCGGCGATCTCGCCCGCGACCCCGAGGACCGCGTCGCGTGTCTTCCACGACTCGCCCCACACCGGGCGCCAGGGGCTCCCGCCGTCGTCGAACCGGCGCCAGGCGGCGACGCCGCCCGGCGCGGCGAACGGATCTCCGCTGGGCATCGTCCACGCCACGACGATCGCCGGACCGGCGGCCGTGTCGGCGACCCACGACCCGCTCACCCGACCCCGGAGCGGGATCAGCGCCGCGACGGGCACGTCGCCCGGGTCGACGTCGTCCTCGAAGCCGGGCGGGATCCCCGCCGGGAGCGACGGCAGAGCGGTGGGGGAGACGGGCGGCGCGGTCGTGGTCGTCGGACCTGCCGGAGCGGGCGACGTGGTGGTCCCGGCGGTCGCCGGCGACGTGGTCCCGCCGGTGCAGGCCGACACGGCCATGATCATGAGCGGGGCGAGGAGGTGGCGCGGGCGCACGGGTGGATGGTAGAGGGCAACGGGAGAACGTCGGGGCGCGTCCCCCGTGCTCGGCTGGGAGGGCACCGGGAGGGTTCAGAAGGGGTTCCCCGGTGGAGCGGAGGACGCGCCCAAACGTTTCGGCAACGCTAGCACACGCACCGGCGGCGCAGGCTGCAGGCAGCCCCGGCTACGATGCGCCCGTGCCCGATCCCCGCCCGGCCTCGGCCTCCCAGGTGACGCTCACGCAGCTCATGGAGGTCACCGACGCCAACATCCTCGGCAACGTGCACGGCGGCGTGCTGATGCGCCTCGCGGACACGGCGGCAGGGCTCGCGGCGTTCCGGCACGCCCAGGGGCCCTGCGTCACCGTCGCGATGGACGAGATGGTCTTCCTCGAGCCCGTCCACGTGGGCGACGTGGTCACCGTGCGGGCGGCCGTGAACGACGTCGGCACCACCTCGCTCGAATGCGGCGTGCGCGTGGACGCCGAGGATCCGATCTCGGGCCGCCAGGTGCACGCCTCGAGCGCGTACTTCGTGTTCGTCGCGCTCGGCGAGGACGGCACACCCCGGCCGGTGGCGCCGCTCGAAGCCGTGAGCGACGACGAACGGCGCCGTCAGAAGGAGGCCCGGATCCGCCGGGCCTCGCGCATGCGCCACAAGGCCGAGCTCCAGGCGCACCGCGCCGCGTCGCCGTCCCCCTGATGCCTCCGCACCGGCGCGTGGGAGGATGGCGGGAGCGACCCACGGGAGGATCCACGCCGAGATGACCGCTCCGCTCGCCGCCGCTTGCCGCGACCGTTTCGACACGCCCGACGGCCCGGTGGAGCTGTACCGCCTCTCCCGGCTCGCGGACCACGGTGTGGCCGACGCCGCGCGGGCCCCGCACACCGTGCGGATCCTGCTCGAGAACCTGCTCCGCCGCGCGGGCTCGCGCGACGTGACGGACGAGGACGTGGCCGCGCTGGCCGCATGGCCGGGGCCCGCCCGGAGCCTGGCGTTCATGCCCGCGCGCGTCCTCATGCAGGATTTCACCGGCGTCCCCGCCGTCGTCGACCTCGCCGCCTTGCGGAGCGCGGTCGCCCGCGACGGCGGCGACCCCGCGAGCGTGAACCCGCTCGTCCCGGTCGACCTCGTGATCGACCACTCGGTCCAGGTCGACCTGTTCCGCACGCCCGAGGCGTACGCCGCGAACGTCAGCCGCGAGTACGAGCGCAACGGCGAGCGCTACGCCCTGCTCCGCTGGGCGCAGCAGGCGTTCGATGGCCTCCGCGTGGTGCCGCCGGGGGCGGGGATCTGCCACCAGGTGAACCTGGAGCACCTCGGTCGGGTCGTGCAGGTCCGCGACGGCGTGGCGTTCCCGGACACGCTCGTGGGGACCGACTCTCACACGACGATGATCAACGGCCTCGGCGTCCTGGGCTGGGGCGTCGGCGGCATCGAGGCCGAGGCGGCGATGCTCGGGCAGCCTCTCGCGATGCCGCATCCGGTCGTGATCGGCGTGCGGGTCACGGGATCCCTTCCGACCGGCACGACGGCGACGGACCTGGTCCTGACGCTCACGCAGATGCTCCGCGCCCGCGGCGTCGTCGGGCGGTTCGTGGAGTTCACGGGCGACGGGTTGTCCTCGCTCCCGGTCGCCGACCGCGCGACGCTGGCGAACATGTGCCCGGAGTACGGGGCCACCGCGGCGTACTTCCCGGTCGATGACGAGACGCTCGCGTACCTGCGGTTCACCGACCGTGGGTCGCTCGTGCCGCTCGTCGAGGCGTACACGAAGGAGCAGGGGCTGTTCCGGCGCGACGGCGACGAGCCGCCGACGTTCGACGAGACGCTCCACCTCGACCTGTCGAGTATCGAGCCCTCGCTCGCGGGGCCCACCCGGCCGCAGGACAAGGTGGCGCTCGCCGGCGCCTGGCCGAGCTTCACGGACCGCTTCGGCGACCGCCGGGGGACGCAGACCGGGGACGTGCGCGACGGCTCCGTCGTGATCGCGGCGATCACCTCGTGCACGAACACCTCGAACCCGAGCGTGATGCTGGCCGCGGGGATGCTCGCTAAGCGCGCCGTCGAGGCGGGTCTCGAGGTCGCGCCGTGGGTGAAGACCTCGCTCGCGCCCGGTTCGAAGGTCGTCACCGACTACCTGGACCGTGCGGAGCTCACGCCGTACCTCGACAAGCTGGGGTTCGGGCTCGTCGGCTACGGCTGCACGACGTGCATCGGCAACTCCGGTCCGCTGCCCGACGATGTGGCCGCCGCGGTCGACGAGGGCGGCCTCAACGTCGTCGCGGTCCTGTCGGGCAACCGCAACTTCGAGGGGCGGATCCACCCGCAGGTACGCGCGTCGTACCTGGCGTCGCCGCCGCTCGTCGTCGCGTACGCGCTGGCGGGTCGGTTCGATCTCGACCTCGCGACCGACCCGCTCGGCGAGGGCGCCGAGGGCCCCGTGTACCTGCGGGACCTCTGGCCCACGCCCGACGAGATCGGGGCGGCCGTCCGCCACGCGGTCACGCCCGAGCAGTTCCAACGCGAGTACGCCCGCATCTGGGACGGCGACGAGCGGTGGCGGGCGCTGCCGACGCCGCACGGCCCCGTCTACGACTGGGAGCCGGCCTCGACCTACGTCCAGGAGCCGCCGTTCTTCGCCGACCTGTCGGTGCGGACGATCACCGACATCGAGGGTGCGAACATCCTGGTGAAGGTCGGCAACTCGATCACCACCGACCATATCTCGCCGGCCGGATCGATCAAGGTGGACTCACCCGCCGGGCGCTACCTCGTCGAGCGGGGCGTCCAGCCGCGCGACTTCAACTCGTACGGGACGCGCCGCGGGAACCACGAGGTGATGATGCGCGGGACCTTCGCCAACGTGCGACTCCGCAACGACCTCGCGCCCGGGACCGAGGGTCCGTGGACGACCCACCTGCCGAGCGGTGAGGTGATGTGGATCTTCGACGCGGCCGAGCGGTACGGCGCCGCGGGCACGCCGCTCGCGGTGATCGCCGGGACCGAATACGGCAGCGGGTCGAGCCGCGACTGGGCCGCGAAGGGGCCGCTCCTGCTGGGCGTCCGGTTCGTCATCGCCGAGAGCTACGAGCGCATCCACCGTTCGAACCTGGTGGGGATGGGCGTCCTCCCGCTGCAGTTCACCGACGGCGCCACGTCGGCATCGCTCGCGCTGGACGGCACCGAGACGTTCGCCGTCCGCGGCCTGTCCGAGGGGATCACGCCCGGCATGCGCGTGACGGTCGAGGCCACGCGCGCCGACGCCGACGTGGTGACGTTCCCCGCCGTCCTCCGCGTGGACGGTGACGCCGAGGTCGCGTACCTGCACGCCGGCGGGGTCCTGCACCTCGTGCTCCGCTCGCTGCTGTCACGCACTGGGTAGCCGAGCGGACGGGAGGGGTGCTCCCGCCCGCTCGGTGCTGCTGCGGTCAGCCGTCGTCCTCGGGGTGGTCGCGGCCGGAGTTGTCGTCGTCCCCGTCGTCGTGGCTCCCGGGACCGGAGTCGTCGTCGTCCCCGTCGTCGTGGCTCCCGGGACCGGAGTCGTCGTCGTCCCCGTCGTCGTCGTGCCCGGTGGGGTCGTCGGACGGACTGGACGTGCCGGTCGGCGTGGGGTCGTCGGACGGACTGGCCGTGCTCGTCGGCGTCGGGTCATCCGACGGCGTGGGCGCCGCGCTCGGCACGGCCGTCGCGCTGGGCGCGACCGTCGGGGTCGACGTGGCGTCGTCGTCGCCGCCGGCGAACGCGGCCGCGGCCATCAGCACCAGGGCCGCGGCGGCGATGGTGGCCATCAAGGTCTTCTTCATCGTGGGCTCCTCCTCGTGATCGGGGCGTACCCCGCACGCTAGGAGGTGGTCCGCTACGGCCAGGGCAGATCGCGGTTAAGGGGCAGCTAAGGTCCTCACACCAGCGGAGCGGTGAAGATGGGGTCGGTCGTGGGCTGTTCGGGACACGACGACGACTCGACGGTGACCGCCATCACCTCGGCGTCGCTCACGTCGGCGTCGAGGAAGGCGGCCACCCGGCCGTCGGCGGGCACGACGCACGCCCCGCGCACGGCGGTGCCGTCCTGGATCATCCAGATCTCGAGCGCCTCGTCGGTGCCCGGCTGCGGCAGCCCCTCGCCCCAGAAGACGGCCCCGCTCTGCCCGGGGACGTACGCCATCGTGAACTCGCCGCTCGTCCCGTCGAACGCCACCACGCGCTGGGCCCAGTTGACCGAGGCGTCGGGGCCGCGATCGCGGAGCACGGCCAGGGACCCGACGACCAGCACGAGCACCGCCGCCACGGCGACGATCGCCATCCACCCGCGGCCGCCACGCCGCGCATCCCCATCCGGGTCCCCCCGCGCCCGTCCGGACGTCGCCACGATCCGGTCGGCCATCGCCGGGTCGACATCCACGGGGTCGAGCGAGGCGGCGAGCATCGCGGCCGTGTCGGCGTACGCCGCCTGCAGCGTTCGGCACTCCTCGCAGTCGCCGTGCTCGGCGAGCATCCGGTCGAGCGCCTGGACGTCGTCGCCGTCCAGGGCGTCGAGCGCTCGGACCGTCAGGAGTTCCTCGATCGCCGCGTGGTCGCGCGTCATCGCTCGAGCTCCTCGAGGGCGGCGCGGAGCTTGCGCATCCCGAGCAGGGTCCGCGACTTCACGGTCCCGAGCGGCAGCCCGGTCGCGGCCGCGATCTGCCTCTGCGACTCACCGCCGAAGTACATGCGCTCCACGATCGCGCGCTGTTCGTCCGGGAGATCGGCCAGGGCGGCGCGCACGGCCCGGCGCTCGCGCGGGAGCTCGACCGCGGCGACGACCTCCTCGGCGTGATCGCTCACCTCGTCCCGCAGCCCGACGGAGGCCGCCTGGTCGGCCCGGCGGCGCTGGGACTCCTCGCGGCGCACGGTGTCGACGGCACGGTGATGCACCATGGCCATGAGCCACGACCGGACCGACCCGCGGTCCGGCTCGTAGCCGTCGGGGTGTCGCCATACCGATAGGAACGCTTCCTGCACGATCTCCTCCGCCATCTGTGGTTGCCGGACGACGCGGAGCGCCAGGGCTTTGGCCATGGGGGCGTAGCGACCGAACAGACCGCGGAACGCGTCCTCGTCACCCGTCGCCACGGCCGCCACCCAGCGGCGGTCGCGTGCCTCGGAGAGGTCAGTCGTCTCCATCGCGCTCCGGGGCATCGCGGACCGGTCCCGGCGCACCGTCGGTCCACGTGTTGCCACCGGTGTATCCGCAGCACGGGGCCCGTCGGATGACCGCGGGGCCCACGTTCATCCCCTCGCGGCGAGGCCACGGAAGGCCGAGGACAAGATGTCCCCGAGGCCGCCCGAGGAGCCGGGTTCGTAGCGGGCGGTGCCCACCGACAGGGTGAGGCTCCGCGGATCGGGCCGGGCGGCGTCGTGGACCGCCATCGCCTCCACCAGGCGGGAGAGCACGAGCGACTCCGAGCCGTCGGTGGCGCCGGCCAGCAGCACCACGATCGTGTCGGGAGCGACGCGTGCGGGGACGTCCGCGTCGCGCACCGCCTCGAGGACCACGCCCGCGGCGTCGCGGGCGAGTGCATCGGCGGCGTCGGCGTCGGCGGCGTGCGCCGTGTCGAACCCGTCCAGCCGCACGAACACGAAGATGACCGGCTGTTCGGTGCGGTCGGCCATCCGGAGGTGGTGCTCGGCGATCGGCGCGAACCCGCGCAGGTTGGGCAGCTCGGTCACCTCGTCGACCGTCGAGAGGTCGCGTCGCACCTCGCGCAGGGCGACCGCGTAACGGACCGCTCGGGGGAGCAGCATCGTGAACACCCCGTCGCGGACGAGGTGGTCCTCGGCGCCGGCGTGCAGCGCGATGGCGCCGTCGGCCTCCCGGGCCGGGTCGGTGACGACGACCACGGCCGCCGCCGGCGCCTTCGTGCGCGCATCGGTCAACCGTTCGATCGGCCCGTCGCCCTCGAGCCGGACGACCACGGCGTCCTCGGTGATCGGCCCGGCGTCGTCGAGGCTGGTGGCACGGCGCACGTCGAAGCCGTCGTCGATCGTGAGTTCGCTCGCGTCGGACTCCTCGAGCCCCACGACGAGCACGCGGACCGGACCCGTGCGTACCAGCGGTGCCTCCTCCGACGTCGGCGCGCCGACACGCGCCGACGGAGGTCCAGGCTAGCCTCGGTCGCCACATCCCCGCAACGACATCGCCACAGGGCGGCCGGACACCCGCGGGAGGGCGCCCGCTAGGCTGGGTCGATGGGTTCACCCTCTCCCCGGACGGGCCGGCTCGCCCGGAGCCTGGTCGCCGTCAGCGCCAGCCTCGCCCTCATCATCGGCCTCGCCACCGTCGCCGTCGCCTACCGCTGGTACGACCTCCGCGACACCGGGGTCGTCGACGACGACGGGTTCGGCACCGGGGTCCAGTCCCAGGAGGACATCGACGAGCCGATCGACACCGGTCCGTGCTCGCGGCGGGCCTGCAACTACCTGATCCTCGGAAGCGATTCCCGTGCGGGGTTGTCGGAGGAAGATCAGGAGCACTTCGGCACGAATCAGGACATCGGCGGCGAGCAGCGCGCGGACACGATCATGCTCATCCACACCGATCCCGACCTGCAGAAGGCGATCATCCTCTCGTTCCCGCGCGACCTGTGGGTGACCGTCCCGGCATATGGCGACAACCCGGCGCACCAGGACAAGATCAACGCCGCCTTCGAGGGCGGCATCGGCGGGGGTGGCGCCGGACTGATGGCGAAGACGGTGGCGGATCTCACGGGCCTGCGCATCGACCACTTCCTCTACGTCGATCTCGCGGGCTTCCAGGGGGTCGTCGACACGCTGGGCGGCGTCGAGATGTGCCCGCCGTCCTACCTCGCCGATCCGACGTCGGGACGTATCCAGGACATCCTGACCGGCCTCGACATCGAGCCGGGGTGCCAGACGATGGACGGGGCGACCGCGCTCGCGTTCGTCCGTACGCGTCATCTCCCGTGCGACAACATCCCCGACTTCTCGCGGATCGGACGCCAGCAGCAGTTCCTCCGTGCCCTCTTCACCCAGATGCTCCGTCCGACGAAGTTCGCCCAGGCTCCCACCCTCGTCACGCCCGTCCTGGAGAACCTGCGCCGCGACGGCGGTCTTCTGCCGGGCGACCTCGTCTACCTGGTCGGGCAGATGAAGGGCCTCACCACGGGAGCGGCGGAGTTCCGCGCCGTGCCGGGCACGGCCGGCTGGGAGGGGTCGCTCTCTGTCGTTCACATGGACCCCGCCGCGGAGCAGATCTTCACCGCGATCGATGAGGGACGTCCGATCTCCGACGTCGGTCTCGACCTGGCAGGTGTGCCGATATCGCCGGCGAACATCCCCGTGGCGGTGATCGACGCCAACTCGGGCGGCACGGCGACCGACGTCCAGACCGACCTCGGGAACGCCGGGTTCGACGTGTCGCCGGGGATCTGGGCGGCGGACACGACCCCGGCGGGCGTGAAGGGCACGCGGATCGTGTACGCGCCGGGCCACGACGAAGAGGTCTCGGTGCTGGCGGCGTACCTCCCCGGGGTGAAGGTCGTCGAGTCGAGCGCGCTCCGTGACGTCGGCGTCGCGGTGGTGATCACCGGCGCCTACGAGCCGCCCGCGCCCGGCGACGGTGGCGGCGTCACGGCCGAGTGCCCCGCCGCGGCCACGTAGACTCCGCCGCATGCGCGCGCTCGTGCTCTCCGGCGGTGAGGGCTCGCGCCTCCGCCCGATCACGCACACGAACGCGAAGCAGCTGATCCCGGTCGCGGGCACCCCCATCCTGTTCCGCGCGATCGGGGCGATCGCGGACGCGGGGATCGACGAGGTCGGCATCGTCACCGGCGCCACCGGCGCCGAGGTGCGGGCCGCCGTGGGGGACGGGTCCCGGTGGGGCGTGCACGTCACCTACATCCCGCAGGAGGCGCCGCTCGGGCTCGCGCACGCGGTGCTCACGGCGGCCGATTTCGTCCGTGGCGAGCCGTTCCTGATGTACCTGGGCGACAACATCCTGGTGGAGGGCGTCAGCCGGTTCGTGCGCGAGTTCGACGCGGCGCGACCCGACGCGCAGATCCTCCTGACCCGCGTGGAGGAGCCCGAGCACTTCGGCGTGGCGGTGCTCGAGGGGGACGCCGTCGTCCGGCTCGTCGAGAAGCCGCGGACGTTCATCTCCGACGTCGCGCTCGTAGGTGTGTACCTGTTCGACGATGCGATCCTCGAGGCGTGCGCGACGCTCGAGCCCTCGTGGCGCGGGGAGCTCGAGATCACCGAGGCGATCCAGTGGCTCATCGACCAGGGGCGCACCGTGCGGGCGTCGATGGTCGACGGGTGGTGGAAGGACACCGGCCGGCCCGAGGACCTGCTCGAGGCCAACCGCGTCCTGCTGGGGGTGACGCCGGCACGGATGGAAGGGGAGATCGACGAGGCCTCGGAGGTCGAGGGGATCGCGATCGTCGAGGCGGAGGCCCGCGTCACCGGCTCCCGGCTGCGCGGCCCGGTGTACATCGGCCGCGGCTGTGACGTGTCCGGGTCGACGATCGGCCCCGACGTGTCGCTCGAGCCCGGGTGCGTGATCCGCGACAGCGTGATCAGCGATTCGATCGTGATGAGCGGCGCCACGGTGGAGGGCGTGCACGCCCTGACCGGGTCGATCCTCGGGCGCAACGTGCACGTCCGCCACGCCGCCGCCGGCGGTGGGCACCGCCTCGTCGTCGGCGATCAGAGCGACGTCGAGGTCGACTGAGTGCGCGCGCTGATCGACGCGCGCCCGGCGCTCGACCCGCGACGGACCGGCGTCGGCGTGGTCACGGACCGGCTCATCCGCCACCTCCCGGCCGACGCCGAGGGTCGCTACGGCGCCTGGTACCTGCACGCGCGCGGGCTCATCCACCCGCGTCGCTTCTACGGCGACGTCCCCGGCCTGCGCGAGTTCCCCTCGCGGATCCCCGCGCGGGTGTTCGGGCCGCTCAGCTCGCGCGTCGGGTGGCCGCGGGTCGGTGTCCGGGCGGACGTGTTCCTGGCCACGAACTTCCTCGCGCCGCCCCTCCCGGGCGGGACGGCGGCCGTCCTGCTCGTGCACGATCTCGCGTTCCTGCGGCATCCCGAGACGGCGCCGCACATGCACGTCCGCTGGCGCCGGGCGTTCCGTCGCCAGCTCGGTGCGGCGGCCGCCGTGATCGTGCCGTCGTCCGCCACGCGCGAGGACCTCGTCGCGACCGGGGAGGTCGACGCGGCGCGGGTCCACGTCGTGCCACTGGCGACGGACCCCGCGGTGGCGACGTCGGCCGACGAGGTCGACGCCGTGCGTCGTCGGTACGCGATCGGAGGGCCGTACGCGTTGTTCGTCGGCGGGCTCGAGCCGCGCAAGAACCTGGTCGCGCTCGTCGAGGCGTTCGCCGCGCTCGAGGACGGATGGCTCGTGATCGTGGGCGGCGGGGTGCCGTGGTTCCCCGACGGCGAGGCGCGGGTCGACGCCGCGATCGCGGGCGCGCCCGCCGGCGCCCGGGCCAGGATCGTCCGGACCGGGTACGTCGGCGACGCCGAGCGGCGGGCGCTCCTGGCCGGCGCCGCGTTCCTCGCGTACCCCTCGCTCGCCGAGGGCTTCGGCCTGCCGGTGCTCGAGGCGTTCGCGGCCGGGATCCCGGTCCTCACCTCGGACGTCTCGTCGCTGCCCGAGGTCGCGGGGGATGCCGCCCTGCTCGTGCACCCCGACCCGGGGTCGATCGCGGACGGGCTGGCCGAGCTCTTCGCCGACCCCGCGCGGCGGGAGGCGCTCGCGGCCGCGGGCCGCGAGCGCGTGCGGGGGTTCACCTGGGACCGCACCGCGGCCGGGACGGCCGCGGTGCTCCACGGGGCCGCCGGGACGCGAGGCTAGACTCGCCCCGACGTCCCGGGAGGCTCCGATGCCGTACGACCACATCCTCGTCACCGGCGGCGCCGGGTTCATCGGATCCCACCTCGTGGATCTGCTGCGCGCGGAGGGCCGCAGGGTGACCGTGCTCGACCGCTTGTCGCACGGCGGCTCGCGCCGCAACCTCGAGCGGCACGACGGCGACGACGGCGTGCGCCTCGTGGTGGGCGACGTGAACGATGCCGCGCTCGTGCGCGAGCTCGTGGCCGGCGTCGACGCCGTCGTCCACGCGGCCGCCGAGTCCCACGTCGACCGCTCGATCGACGACCCGCGACCGTTCTTCGAGACGAACACGATGGGCACGCAGACCGTCCTCGAGGCCGCGCGCCGGCACGACCGCCGCCTCCTGATGGTCTCGACGGACGAGGTCTACGGTCCCGGCGACCCCGCCGGCGGGCTGTTCGACGAAGATGCCCCGCTGCGCCCGCGGTCGCCGTACGCGGCGTCGAAGGCCGCCGCCGACCTCACCTGCCAGGCCTACGTCGCGACGTTCGGGTGCGACGTCACGGTGGTCCGGGCGACGAACGCGTTCGGCCCGCGTCAGATCGAGCGGGTGATCCCCACGTACGCGATCAACGCGCTGGAGGGGACGCCCGTGCCCGTCTACGCCGAGGGACGGCAGCGCCGAGAGTTCCTCTTCGTGGCCGACTGGGTCGCCGCCGCGGCGGCGGTGCTGGAGCGAGGCGACGCCGGGGTCCTGTACAACATCGGCGCCGGTCACGAGCTCGCGAACCTCGAGCTCGCGCAGACGATCGTCCGGCTGGCGGAGGCGGACCCCGCGCTCATCACGATGGTGGGTGACCGGCCCGGCCACGACTTCCGCTACGGCGTGACGGCCGATCGCGTCCTCGCCCTCGGGTGGCGGCCCGCGACGGCGTTCGAGGACGGCTTGGCCGAGACCGTCGCCTGGTACGCCGAGCACCTGACCTGGCTCCGCGAGGCCCACGACGTCGACGTGATCACGGCGCCGCGGCCGGTGGCGTCGTGAAGATCCTGCTCACCGGCGCGGGCGGCGGCCTGGCCCGCGCCGTCCTCGAGGTCACCCCGCCGCACCACGAGGTGGTCGCCGTCACGCACGCGGAGTTCGACATCGGCGATCACCAGGACGTCCTCGCGACCGTCGCCGAGGTCGCGCCGGACCTGATCGTGAACGCGGCCGGGTTCACGAAGGTGGACGCGAACGAGGCCGACCCGACGCGCGCGTTCCGCGACAACGCGCAGGGACCGCAGTCCCTCGCCATCGCCGCGCGCGCGGCCGGGGCGATCCTCGTCCATATCTCGACCGACTACGTCTTCGACGGCGAGAAGGGCTCGCCGTACGACGAGGCCGACCACCCGCACCCGATCAGCGTGTACGGCCGGTCGAAGCTGCTGGGGGAGCGGCTCGTCCGCGAGGCGCTGCCCGACCACGTCATCGTCCGCACCTCGTGGGTGTTCGGTGGCGGCGACGATCACCTGTCGCGACAGCTCGCGCGGCTCCGCGCCGGCGAGGATGCCGCGGGGGTGAACGATCGCGTCGGGTCGCCGACCTACGTCCGCCACCTCGCCGAACGGATCGTCCCGCTCGCGTTGACCCGCCGGTTCGGCACCTACCACCTGGCGGGGCCCGAGCCCACGAGCTGGTACGACCTCGTGGTGCGGTGCCGGGACGTCGGCGGCTTCGGCGGCGCCGTCGCAGCCCAGTCCGCGGCCGACCTCCAGATGGCGGCCCCCCGCCCCGCGAACAGCGCCCTCACCAGCGTGCTCGTGGAGAACCTGTCGATCTCGCGCATGCCCGGCCTCGACGACGCCCTGGCGGATCTGCTGGCTCGGTAGGCTCCGCCTCGATGCGACGTGCCCGCCGCCGGATCCCGTCCACCCTCGTGTCCGCGCTCGCGCTCGGACTGCTCGCCGCGGCGTGCACGATGGTCGCGACGGCCCAGGAAGACCCGAGCGCGTCGCCGCCCGTCGTGACCGACGGCGCACCGGGGACTGTCGACCCGGAGACGGGGCAGGGCCTGTTCGCACCCCCCGATCCGGTGTCGGCGCCCCTGCCGCCGGCGGTGGACGCCGCCGACTTCGAGACCGCCACCCCGATCAAGCACGTCGTGTTCCTGATCATGGAGAACCGGAGCTACGACAACATCTACGGGGCGTACCCCGAGGGCGACGGCGCGTCGTTCGGGATGGACGGGGACACCCGGCGTCCCCTCACGCGATCCGAGCTGCAGCGCGCCCACGACCTGCCCCACTGCTACAACTGCAACCTCGCGTCGATCAACGACGGCGAGATGGACGGCTTCAACCAGTCCGACGCCGCCGACGAGTACGCGTACACGCGGTTCGACGGGTCGCAGGTGCGGGCGTACTGGAACTGGGCCCGCCGCTACGCGATGGCCGACCGGTTCTTCGCCTCGGCCGTCGGCCCCTCATTCCCGAACCACCTGTACACGATCGCCGCCACGTCGGGCGGGGCGCTGGACAACGCGTGGCAGCCGAACCCGAACCTGTCCGCGATGCAGGAGCTCGGCTACGCGAAGTCGTGGGGCTGTGACATCGCCGAGGGCGGCTACGTCGAGGTCGTCGACCCCGAGGGCTACCTGGTGAAGGTCCACCCGTGCTTCGACTTCCAGACCGAGGGCGACCTGCTGAACGCGGCGGGCGTCCCGTGGGCGTACTACGCGGCCACCAACACCCAGCTCGGCTACATCTGGTCCGCGTACGCCGCCGTCGGCCGGTACCGCAACGACCCGGAGCTCTGGGGCGCGCACATCCGTCCGATCGACGACGTGATCCGCGATGTGCGCAAGGACCGGCTGCCGCCGGTGACGTGGGTCACCCCTCGCTTCGAGCTGTCCCAGCATCCCGAGTACAACTTCTGCTGGGGCCAGAACTGGAACATCGAGCTGGTGAACGCGATCATGGCGTCGGACGCCTGGGAGGACTCCCTCATCGTCGTCACGTGGGACGACTTCGGCGGCTTCTACGACCACGTGCCGCCGGTGCCGCTCGACGACTTCGGGCTCGGGGTGCGCGTGCCCGCGCTCCTGATCAGCCCGTACGCGAGGGAGGGGTTCGTCGACTCCACGATGTACGAGTTCTCGAGCGTGCTGCGGTTCATCGAGGACAACTGGGGCCTGACCCAGCTGACCCGACGGGACCGCATCGCCGACAACCTGACCGACGCCTTGGACTTCGACCAGGCGCCGCTGGCGCCGGCTCCGCAACCGCTCCGCACCGACTGCCGCGGTGCGATCTGGGATCCCCCGGAGGGGTCGGGGAGCTGATGGCGCACCTGCGCGTCGTCGCCGCCGGTCTCGTGGTCCTCGCCATCGTCGCCGCGGCGTGCACGGACGCGACGCCGACCACGTCGCCGCCGTCCACACGGTTCACGCCCGACATCTCGGCGACGCCGACCGTGGCCCCCTCGGCGGCGGCCGAGGTGCACGGCGACGACTACGAGACCACGACGCCGATCAAACACGTCGTGTTCCTGATCAAGGAGAACCGGACGTTCGACAACCTGTTCGGGACGTTCCCCGGCGTGGACGGCGTGTCGGTCGGGATGGACGGCGGCGTGCGCCGGGTCCTGCGGCGCGGGACCGACGGCGCCACGCCCGGCGACATCCCGCACTGCTACTGGTGCTCGATCCTCGCCTGGAACGGCGGCCGGATGGACGACTTCGACCAGGGCGATCACGGCGACTGGGCGTACACGCAGCTGCGCGCGAAGCAGCTCCCGAACTACTGGCACTGGGCCGAGGAGAACGTCCTGTTCGACAACTTCTTCGCGTCGGCCTGGGGACCCTCGTTCCCGAACCACCTCTACACGATCGCGGCGCAGTCGGGCGGCGCGCGCGACAACCCTCGCCGGCGCGGCTTCTTCTCGAACACGTTCGGCTGCGACGCGCCGGAGGAACAGGTGGCCGAGGTGTACGACGCTGAGGGCAACGTGGTCGAGGTGCCGCCGTGCTTCGACTTCACGACGGAGGGCGACCTGCTGAACGAGGCGGGGATCCCGTGGGCGTACTACGCGGCGACCGAGCAGCAGCGCGGCTACATCTGGAACGCCTACTCGTCGATCCGCCGCTACCGCGAAAGGCCGGCGAACTGGGCACGCCACATCCGGCCCGTCGACGACGTCGTGGCCGACATCGAGGCGGGGGCCCTGCCCCCCGTCACGTGGATCACGCCCCGGTTCGAGCTCTCCGAGCATCCCGAGTATTCGTTCTGCCACGGCGAGAACTGGTCGACCGAGGTGATCAACGCGCTCATGGAGGCGCCGACGTGGGAGTCGACGGCGATCTTCCTGACGTGGGACGACTACGGAGGCTTCTACGACCACGTGCCGCCGCCCGACATCGACCGCATGGGCTTCGGCTTCCGGGTGCCGATGATCGTGCTCAGCCCGTATGCCAAGCAGGGCAAGGTATCGAGCGAGCTCGGGGAGTTCTCGAGCGTGTTGCGGTTCATCGAGGACAACTGGCGGCTGCGGCCCTTCCTCACCCACCGCGACCGCGACGCCACCCCGCTCGGGTCGGCCTTCGACTTCGACCAGACCCCCCGCCCGGCCGATCCGCTCCCGCTGCGGACCGACTGCGAAGGGCCGAAGTTCCCGCAGGACTGACGCGATGCCGGGCGGCGCGAGGGCTACGCTAGGTGGACCCATGGCCTTCCCGCGAGACGACGCGCTCGATGCGCTCCGGCGCAGCCTGTACTGGTCCCAGGGCGCCGGCATGCACGAGCCGGCGACGACCCAGCAGGTGCGCAACAAGCTGCTCGAGTCCATCGCGCACCTGCGCGACGACGAACGCCGGTACATCCCCTACGACGAGCCGATGCTGTCGGGGAGCACCACGTTCCGGCGGCGGGTGAAGCGCTACCTGTTCAAGACCTTCCGCTACGCCACGTGGCGCTACGACCGGCTCCTGCGCGAGCAGGCCGCGCTGACGGTCTCGCTCGCCGATCGCGTGATCGCGCTCGAGGCAGAGCTCGCCGCGCTGCGCGATCGCGTCGATCCCCCCGAGGACCCGGCGTGAGGATCGCCGTCCTCCACCCCCAGACCTCGTTCGTCCGCGGCGGGGCCGAGACACACACCGAAGGGGTCGTGCGCGCCCTGCGGGACGCAGGCCACGAGGCAGAGCTCGTCTCGATCGCCGGCAAGTGGTACCCGGCCGACGAGCTCGCGCACCAGATGGCCGTGTGGCGCAGCTTCGACATCAGCGAGTCGAACGGGCTCGTCGTCGACGCGGTGATCGCCCTGAAGTTCCCCGCGTACCTCGCCCCGCACGAGCGCAAGATCGTGTGGCTGATCCACCAGCATCGGACCGCTTACGAGCTGTACGACCACCCCGAGTTCGGCGATCTGGTCCGCCAGGACGAGGGTCCGGGCGTCCGCGACCTGATCCACCGATCGGACCGCATCGGTTTGGGCGAGGCGAAGCGGATCTTCACGAACTCGCGCAACGTGAAGGATCGGCTGTGGCGGTCGCTGCGGATCCCCTCCGAGGTGCTGTACCCACCGTCCCCGGTCGCCGAGGCGCTCCTCACGCAGGAGCCCGCCGGGTACGGCGACCACATCTTGTTCCCGAGCCGGTTCGAATCGCTGAAGCGACAGTCGCTCGCCATCGAGGCGATGCGCCACGTCGGCACCGACGTGCGCCTCGTGCTCGTGGGCAAGGGCCCGGACGAGGAGCAGCTCCGCGAGCAGGTGCGCGATCTGGGCCTGGAGGCGAAGGTCCGGTTCGAGATCGCCGCGCCCGACGCCCGTCTGTTCGAGCTGTACCGCACCGCGCTGGGCGTGTTCTACGGGCCCTTCGACGAGGACTACGGCTACGTCACGATCGAGGGCATGGCCGCCGAGCGTCCCGTGGTCACGGTGAGCGACGCCGGCGGACCGCTGGAGTTCGTCGACGACGGCGAGACCGGGTTCGTCGCCGATCCCAAGCCACGCGCGATCGCCGAGGCGTTCGACCGGCTGTGGGCCGACCGCGACCGCGCGGCGAGGATGGGGCGCGCCGGGCACGCCCTGGTCCGCGAGACGGTCCCGACCTGGCCCGAGGTCGCGGCCAGGCTCCTGGACTGATGCGCCGTCGCCGTCGCCCGCGCGATCCGCAGCGAAGGCGCGCCGTCGCGTCGGTCGGACCCGTCGACGGCAGCGCCATCGGGTCGGTCCACGCCGCGTTGACCGCGGGCCTCGGTGGGCGCGCGGCGGACATGCCCGTCGAGGTGGCGTGGCCGCTGCTCGAGAACGACATCCCGACGATGCGCTACCGGTGGTGGGGCGGGATCTACCACCTCGGCGGCGACGTGGCCGACGGCCAGCCGGTCTACCGGGCGGCGTGGGGGCTCCCGGGGTTGCTCGTGCTGCACGCGTTCGTGCTCGACGAGGTCGTCCGATCGCTGGCCACCGTGGATCAGCCGATCGCGTGGTCGACCCAACGCGAGATGGTGGAGACGCGCCTCGCCCTCGGCCGCGACCCCGTGACGCGGTTCATCCCCTCGGTCTCCCCGTCGGTCGCGGCGATCGTGCGGCGCGCACGGGGGGTCGTCGTCTTCGCCGATGCGGCGCGCGCCTACCTGGAGGCCCTCGGGTGCCGGACGCCCATCCACGTCATCGCGCCGCCCGTCGTCGATGCGCCCGCGGACGTGGTCGCGGCGGCGGCACGCGCCCCGTCGCTCCGCGCCGGCCTGCCCGGCTGCCGGCGGCTCATCGTGGCGCCCACCGACCGCGCGGAGGCCGAGGACATCGAGGGCGTGCTGGCGGCCGCCGGGTCGATGTCGTCCGACGTGCACGTGGCGCTCGTCGGGATGGCCGACCCGGGGCGCGACGCGCTCGGGCTCGGCGCCGGGTCGGGGCTCGGGGACCGGCTCCACGTCCAGCACGACCTGCCGCTCGGCGAGCTGCTCGCGTGGTTCGCCGGCGCCGACATCGTCGTGGACCTGCGACGCCCGCACCACGTCGAGGTGGGCCTCGGCGCGTTGCGCGCGATGCAGGCCGGGGCCGCGATCGTGACGATCGCCGACGCCCGCATCCCCGGATCGCCCGCGTCGGCATCGGTGACGCTCGAGGATCGCGACGCAGGGGCGATCGCCCTCCTCTTGGCGGATCTGCTCGGCGATCCGGAGCGCCGCGGCGCGCTCGGGACCGAGGCCGCCAGGTTCGTGGCCGAGGAGCGACGGCGCGGGCCGAGCGGCTTCGCCGTCGCGGTGGAGGACGCGCTCCGCGTGGCGCTGGACCCCGCCCGCCCGGCGATGGACCGGTGGGCGTCGGCCGTGGCCGACCTGGGGGCCGACGAGCGCTACCTCGAGGCCGGCTACTTCCTGCGGTACGCGGAGGCCCTCACGAGCTTCAGCGGATCGCCACAGGAACCTGACCGGGCCGCGGCGGAGCCGTTGCTAGACTCCGGCTGACCTGCGGGTTCCTGGTCCGATGACCCGCGAAGGAGCACCGCGATCGCCACCTCTCACCTCATCGAGCGCACGTCCGAGCCCGAGCGCCTGCGCGTGCGTGCGCGGCTGCGGGAGCTCGCCGCCTACCGCGAGATCCTGATCAACCTCGTCCGCAAGGAACTCAAGGTCAAATACACGGCCTCGGTCCTGGGGACGATCTGGTCGCTCCTGAACCCGGTCGTGTTCCTCGCCGTGTTCTGGTTCGTGTCGAAGATCCTGCGCGGAGGCGTGCAGGACTACCCCGTCTTCCTGCTGTCGGGTCTGCTCGCATGGAACCTGTTCTCGGTCGCGATCTCTTCCGGCGCACAGTCCGTGATCGTCAACGCCAACCTCGTCAAGAAGGTGTACTTCCCTCGCGAGATCCTGCCCCTCGCCGCCGTGGGGGTCGCGTTGGTCGACTTCGTGCTCCAGAGCGCCGTGTTCTTCGCGCTGCTGCTGGTGTTCACCTACGGCTTCGCCCTCGACTTCCTGTGGCTCTACCCGCTCGCGTTCGTCGCGCTGATCGTGCTCGGCACGGGCATCGCTTTCCTGGTGTCCGCGCTGAACGTCCGCTACCGCGACGTCCAGCACCTGATCGGGCTCGGGCTGATCGTCTGGTTCTGGCTGACCCCGATCGTGTACGCGCCCGGGACGGTGGCCGACGTCCTGGTCGAGCGTTCCCAGGTCTACTGGAACCTGTACCTGCTGAACCCGGTGGCGTGGGTGGTCATGGGGTTCCAGGGCGCCCTGTACCACTCGCCCGACGCGGCCGAGGTGCTCGCGCCGATCTCCGATCGGGGCCTCGCGGCCGGCCTGGGAACCGTGATCCTGCTCGGGATGCTGTTCCTCTACCTGACGTGGCGGCTGTACTTCACGCGGTCCGGCGACTTCGCCGAGGAACTCTGATGACGGGCAGTCTGCACGTCGAAGGCGTCTCGAAGGTCTTCCGGATCTACCGCGAGAAGCCGTCGTCGATCAAGCAGCGTCTCCTGTCGAGCCGCACGCGCGCGGAGGACTTCTGGGCCCTGCGGGATGTCTCGTTCGCCGCCGAGGGCGGGGAGGCGCTCGGCCTGATCGGCCACAACGGCTCGGGCAAGTCCACGATGCTGAAGATCGTCGCCGGGATCCTGCGCCCCTCGGCGGGCGTCGTGCGTCAGCGCGGGCGCCTGGCGGGACTGCTCGAGCTCGGCGCCGGGTTCCACCCCGAGCTGACCGGCAAGGAGAACGTCTACCTCAACGCCTCGTTCCTGGGGCTGTCGCGGCGCGACACCGAGAAGGTCTACGACGACATCGTCGCGTTCGCCGAGCTCGAGGACTTCATGGGCACCGCGGTGAAGTTCTACTCCTCGGGCATGCTCGTGCGCCTGGGCTTCGCGTGTGCGGTCCACGTCGACCCCGAGGTGATCCTCATCGACGAGGTGCTCGCCGTCGGCGACGAGGCGTTCCAGGCCCGCTGCCTCGACCGGATCCGCGCCTTCCAGCGCGAAGGGCGCACGATCGTCCTCGTCACCCACGCCCTCGACCTGGTGCGGCAGTTCTGCACGAAGGCCGTCATGCTGGATCACGGCCTCGTCCACGCGACCGGCGACCCCGACGACGTGGTCCGCGAGATGCGCATGACGATCCTGAAGCAGCACCTGGAGTTCGCGCACGAGGAAGGCTCCAAGGAGATCGAGATCACGGGCACGCGGCTGCTCAACGCCCTGGGGCCGGTGACGGGACCGCTCGGCCCGGGCGACCGGCTGACGCTGGAGGTCGACCTCGCCGTCCACGCCGCGGTGGAGGACCCCGTCGTGTCGATCGCGCTGCACGACGGCACGAACAACTTCGTCTTCGGCGCCGACACGGCCCAGGAGGGCATGTCCCTCGGCACGCTCACGGCGCCCACCACCCTGCGGTTCGCGCTGGGCCCGCTGCCGTTCACCAGCGGCAAGTACTGGATCACCGTCGGCGTGCACTCGCGGGATAACCAGCGCACGTACCACGTGCAGGAACAGCGTTGCTCGTTCGAGGTCCGTCGCGTCGAGGACCGCCGCGAGCAGTTCTACATGCCCGTCACGATCGAGGTGGCCGCCCCGTGAGCGAGCCGCAGCCCACGACCACGAAGGAGACGAGTCTCGCCATGCTCATCGGCCTGATCCTGATCTCGGTGTGCCTCGCCGCGATCGCCCAGATCACCCTGAAGGAAGGGGTGAACCAGGTGACCGAGGCCTCCGGCGTCGTGACGCTCTCGGGCACGTCGCTCAGGTCCATCGTCACGAACCCCGTCGTCTGGCTGGGGCTGATCCTGTTCGCGGGGTCCGCGCTCGCCTGGCTGTTCGTCCTCTCCCGCGCCTCGCTCTCGTTCGCCTACCCGTTCGCGTCGCTGTCGTACCTGCTGATCGTGCTCGCCGACCGGTTCGTGTTCCACGAGGTCGTCCCGCCGGCTCGCTGGGCGGGCGTGGCGCTCATCATGAGCGGGATCGTGCTGGTGGCCCGGACCGGGGCATGACCGAGACCGGGCCGCCCGACCTGGCGGTCGTGATCGTGAACTACGAGTCCGGCGCGTGGCTCGCTCGCTGTCTGGACAGCCTCGCCGCGCACCGCGGGGACCTCGCCGTCGAGACCGTGGTGATCGACAACGCGTCGACGGACGGCTCGGCCGACGCCGCCGAGGGCAGGGCCGGCGTCCGGCTCATCCGCAACCCCGCGAACGTCTACCTGTCGCCGGCCTGGAACGAGGGCGCGCGCCGGACGACGGCCCCGTGGCTGCTGTTCCTGAACCCCGACACGGAATGGTGGCGGGGGACGCTCGCGGACCTGGTGGCCGAGGCCGCCGCGGTCCCCGACGCCGGGATCGTCGGGCCGAAGGTGCGCAACGTCGACGGGTCCGTCTACGCGAGCGGGCGGACGTTCCCCGACGTGGGGGACGCGCTCGGCCACGCCTTCGCGTCGCCCTTCACGCGCGACAACCGGTTCACGCGGCGGCTCGAGATGGACGGGTGGGATCGGACCACGGCCCGCGACGTGGACTGGGTGAGCGGGTGTTGCATGCTGATGCCGCGCGCCGCGTACGACGCGGTCGAGGGGTTCGACGAGGCCTTCCCTCTCTTCGGCGAGGAGCTCGACACGGCGGCCCGCCTGCGCGAGCGCGGCTGGCGCGTCCGGTTCACGCCCGCGGTCGAGATCATCCACGAGGTGGGCGTGTCGGCGGGCGGAACGCGCCGGCGCCGCGAGTCGATCGTGATGCAATCGGCGAGCATGTACCGCTACTACGCGAAGCACCGCGCGGCGGGCTGGCGCCGGCTCACGCTCCCGTTCGCCTGGATGACGCTGCGCGCCCGCGCCGAGCTCGCGTGGGCGGTCGAACGGGTGCGGGCGCGATGAAGGCGGTCGTCCTGGTCGGCGGTGAAGGGACCCGGATGCGTCCGCTGACCACGACCACGCCCAAGCCGCTCCTGCCGCTCGTAGACCGACCGATCCTCGATCACGTCCTCGACCACGTCGCCCGGCACGGCGTGCACGAGGTGGTGCTCTCCTCGCCGTACCTGGAGGCCACCTTCGCGCCGTTCATCGGGGGCAGGCGAGGCGATCCCGCGATCACGTGGATCACCGAGACGACCCCGCTGGGGACCGGGGGCGCGATCGTGCACGCGCTCGACGCCCTCGGGGACGAGCCGTTCTTCGCCCTGAACGGCGACATCCTCACCGACCTCGATCTCACCGCGATGCGGCGCGCGCACGCCGAGCGCCGGGCGGCGGTCTCGATCGCGCTGCACCGCGTGCCCGACGCGCGCGCCTTCGGGCTCGTCGAGACCGACGCGTCCGGCCGCGTCGGCGCGTTCCGGGAGAAGCCGGCGGACGAGGTTCCCGGCGACATCAACGCCGGGACGTACCTGATCGATCCGGCCGTGCTCGGCGGATGGACCGCCGACGCGGCCATCTCGATCGAGCGCGAGATCTTCCCCGCCCTGATCGAGGGCGGTCACCAGGTCCACGGGTTCACCTCGTCCGCGTACTGGATCGACCTCGGGACCCCCGCGCAGTACCTGCAGGCGCACGCCGACCTGCTCGCCGGCCGGGTGGAGGGATCGTCGTACCCGGCGCCGTGGGTCCACCCCTCGGCGTCGGTGTCGGACGAGGCGGCCCTGTCCGCCGACGTCGCGGTCGGGCCCCAGGTGGTCGTCGGACGCGGCGCGTCCCTGCATGGGTCGGTGGTGCTCGGCGGCGCCCGCATCGGCCAGGGCGCGCGGATCGCGACCTCGGTCGTCGGACCCGGCGCCGAGGTCGGCGTGGGGGCGTCGCTGGAGGGGTGCGTGGTCGGCCCGGACGCGGCTGTCGCGGCGGGGAGCGTGCTCAGCGAGGCCCGTATCGTCGCGGCGGACCGGGTCTGACCGGGACGATGCTCGCCCTCAATGGCCTCGGACCGGTGCCGATGGAGGGAGGGTGATGGGGTGTCGTGACCGGGGGACACGTGTGCGCGCCCGCCCTCGAGCGCTAGCGGGTGTGGTCGTCCTCGCGCTGCTCGCGTCGCTCGGCGCCGCGCCGGCCGCCCGCGCCGCCGACACCTTCCGCTTCCACGGCTCGGGCAACGGCCACGGGCTCGGCATGTCGCAGTGGGGCGCGTACGGGCTGGCGCAGATGGGGTGGAGCGACCGCCGGATCCTCGAGCACTTCTACCGGGGGGCCGAGGTGCGATCGCCGTCGCTCCCCGCGCGCGCGCGGGTCGGGCTCACCACGGGCGAGCGCGACCTCCACCTGACCGCCGCGGGCGGGCGGGTCGAGATCCGGCTCGACGACGC
>Ga0190270_10000211_pt1 | contig 25709 bp, 15 predicted proteins | sample Popmic320T_FD_133748 | JGI IMG/M metagenome (GOLD analysis project Ga0190270, IMG submission 133748) | Populus adjacent soil microbial communities from riparian zone of Weber River, Utah, USA - 320 T | ecosystem: Environmental > Terrestrial > Soil > Riparian zone | place: USA: Utah | collected...
CTTCAGAAGTGACGCTGCGCGGAGACTGGATGGAGACGACTGCGCCCGTTAAGCTTGAAAAGAACGATCAAGGCGTGTGGTCCGTCACCGTCGGACCGCTCACGCCCGATTTTTACAGCTACTCTTTCAACGTTGACGGCGTCCGCACCTTGGACCCGAAGAACCCCACGATAAAGCAGGGAGTCAACAGCGTTGACAACATGGTCTTACTCGCCGGCGCGGAAGCCGACTTCCAGGACAACAAATCGGTCTCGCACGGAGAGATTCGAAAGGTCTGGTATCAATCCACAACGCTCGGAATGCAGCGCCGCATGCATATCTACTTCCCGCCGGGCTACGATAGTGGGAAGGAACGTTACCCCGTCTTTTATTTGCTGCACGGCGGCGGCGATGAAGATTCGGGCTGGAGCACGATCGGCCGCGCGGGCTTCATTCTCGACAACCTGATCGCAGAAAAGAAGGCGAGGCCAATGATCGTCGTGATGCCCAACGGCAGTCTGCCTCGTCCGGCGAACCTGCCCCCGCCAACACCGGGAGCGCCGCCAGACCCGGCGGTGGCGGCTGCGCAACAGGATCGATTCACCAACGAATTGCTGAAAGACGTCATGCCCTACGTCGAGAAGAATTACCGCGCGCTGCCCGGCGCCGCGAACCGCGCCATCGCTGGGCTTTCGATGGGCGGCGGCCAGACGACCCGCGTCGTCACTACCAACCCGGATCAGTTCGCCTACGTCGCCGTCTGGAGCGCGGGCGTCAACCCGCAGACCTCCGCCGATTTCGAAAAGCGGGCGGCGACGTTTCTCGACAATCCCGACAAGGTCAATAAACAGATCAAGCTCTTGTCGGTCAGCGTCGGGGACAAAGACTTCTTGTTCGCCTCCTCGAAAAACCTGGCGGAGATTTTGGAAAAGCGCAGGATCAAACACGAATTGCACATCAGCGGCGGCGGCCATACCTGGATCAACTGGCGCAACTACTTGCGCGACTACGCGCAGGTCCTGTTCAAATCTAACGGCCCTTGAAAGAATGGAAATCAGTTCGTAGTCCCGCCTTTAGGCGGAATCGTTTGGCGTCGCGGAATGGGTTTCCATCTGACGCTTCCGCCTAAAGGCGGGACTACGAACTGATTTTCTGAAGAGAATCACAATCAAAATGAAATCTATTGCGGAGCCTTCGATGATGACCGCGTTCAGCTTCGCCCTCTGTCTCACACTAGTCGCGGTCGTCGCTTGCATGTTCATCCCGATGGCGACCGGACAAACGAAGCAGGGAACGGTGGAACGTATCAAGGTCCACGGCAAATCGCTCGAAGGCAATCTGGACGGCGATTCGCCGGATCGCGACGTCTCGGTCTATCTGCCGCCGAGTTACAAGACCGAAAAGGGCAGGCGCTATCCGGTAGTTTACATGCTGCACGGCTTCACCGACGATGACGCCAAGTGGTTCGGGATGGTAAAGCACTGGATCAACTTCCCCGAGGTGATCAACAAGGCGTTGGCCGACGGGAAGACGCGCGAGATGATCGTGGTCATGCCGAACGCCTTCACCCGATTCAAAGGCAGTATGTACTCAAGCTCCGTCACGATCGGCGACTGGGAAACCTTCATCACGAAGGAATTGGTCGGTCACATCGACTCCAATTACCGCACGCTGGCGCAGATGGAGAGTCGCGCGCTTGCGGGCCACTCGATGGGCGGTTACGGGACGATGCGCCTGGGGATGAAATATCCCGACGCCTTTTCAAGCATCTATGCGCTCAGCCCCTGTTGCATGGACGCGGGCCGCGCCAATCCGGCGATGAAGGAGATGATGAAAAATGTCGAGGCGGTCAAGACCGATGAAGAAGTAAAATCGCAATCCTTCTTCGTCCTTGCGACGCTGGCTTCGGCGGCCGCGTGGTCGCCGAACCCCAAGAACCCGCCGTTCTACATCGACCTGCCTTTCCGCGACGGCGAACCGGCCCCCGAAGTCCAGGCGAGGCAGAGCGCCAACGCGACGCTCGTCATGATTCACCAGTACATTTCGAATTTGAAGCGATTGAAATTCATCGGGATGGATGCGGGAACGAAAGACGGCGGCATTTCCGCCGCGACGAAGGAGCTGGATAAAGTATTGACCGATTACGGCGTCGCGCATTTTTACGAGAGTTATGACGGCGATCATCTGAACCGAATCGCCGAACGGCTGCAAACAAAGACGCTGCCGTTCTTTTCTGAGCATCTGTCTTTTGAAAAAGCCAGGCGCTGAGTATAGGGAGAAAACACAAAATATGAAGCTTCGTCTAGTCATCACGCTGCTTGCCTGCGCAGGCTTAAGCCTGGCGCCAAGCCGGGGGGCGGACCTGGGAATCAACGGTCCTATCATTATCCCCGAAGCGTCGCTTGCTTCCGCGCCTGGGGCGTCACTCCCTCGAAGCAGCCCGGAAGCGCAGGGCGTCTCGTCCGCCGCCATCCTTTCGTTCATCGAAGCGGCGGACAAGAGCATCGACTCGTTGCACAGCTTTATGCTGTTGCGTCATGGCCAGGTGGTCGCCGAAGGGTGGTGGTCGCCTTATAACGCCCAATCGCCTCACGTCTTATTCTCTCTGAGCAAGAGCTTCACCTCCACGGCAATCGGGCTGGCTATTTCGGAAGGGAAGTTGAACGTTGACGACGAGGTCCTGAAGTTTTTTCCCGAAGACGCGCCGGCCGAGCCGGGCGCCAATCTGAAGGCGATGCGCGTCCGCGACCTGCTGCGCATGAACACCGGCCACGAAACCGAACCGCCTCGTCCGCCTAATCAGTCCTGGAAGAAAGCATTCCTGAACCATCCGGTCCGCTTTAAGCCGGGGACGCATTTCCTCTACAATACGTCGGCGACTTATATGCTCGCGGCCATCGTCGAAAAGACGACGGGCATGTCGCTGTTGGATTATCTGCGGCCGCGACTCTTCGAACCTCTCAGCATCGAAAATCCCACATGGGAGAAGAGCCCCGAAGGAATCACAGTCGGCGGCTATGGTCTGAGCGTTCGCACCGAGGACATCGCGCGTTTCGGACAGCTTTACTTGCAGAAAGGCGATTGGCGAGGGAAGCGACTCATTCCGGCGGCCTGGGTCGAAGAGGCGACTTCATTTCAGACCTCGAATGGAAGTAGCCCCAGGAGCGACTGGGATCAGGGCTATGGTTATCAATTCTGGCGCAGCCGCAACGGCGCCTATCGCGGCGACGGCGCGTTCGGCCAATATTGTGTCGTGCTGCCGCAGCAGGACGCGGTCGTCGCCATCACGAGCGGTCTGCGTGATATGCAGGCGGTTTTGAATCTCGTATGGGAAAAACTCCTGCCGGGACTCGCCGCCACGGCGGGGCCGCCGGACAAGGCCGCTCAGGAAAAACTCGGACAGGCCCTGAAGAATCTGTCGCTACGGACCCCGGAAGGCTCAGCGTCTACTCCGGCGTCTCTCGGCAAGGCGCCTGGCCAAAGATACCTGTTCCCGGCTAACGCCAGAGGGCTGGAAAGCGTCGCGCTAGAGGACAAGCAGCCCGGCTCGACGACGATCATCGCCCGATTCAACGGAGTCGAAACGCGCATTGAGTGCGGCCATAGCGCCTGGAAAAAAGGACAGGCTGCCTGGGGTTCTCAAAGACTTCAGCCGGTGGCGGCCAGCGGAGCCTGGAGCGCGGACGACACTTTCACGGCGAAGCTGGCCTTTTATGAAACGCCGTTCGTTTACACGGTCAGTCTGAAGTTCGCCGGAGACGAGTTGCGCTACAAAAACGAATCGAATGTGGGGTTCGGCCCCGCCAGAGAGCCGGAATTGGTTGGAAAAGCGGCGCCGGCCGAGAACAAGCATTGAGCAATCTTGGAGCTGTTTTCATAAGGATGAATAGCCACCGCAGCACACAGAGAACACAGAGAAATCATCCATTCCCTCTGTGCCCTGCGGTGTGCTGCGGTGGCTAACAATCTTCGCCAATTAGAGTATGTTTTGAAGTAAGGAGCTTATGGGAGAGATCGTAGCCGCGATGGCCACCTGCCACGCGCCGCAATTATTCACTTATCCGCCGGACGAAGACCCGGCGCAGCTCGACGCCTCCATCGCCGGGATGCGTGAACTCGGTAAGATTCTCGACGAGACGAAGCCTGACGTGATCGTCTTTATCGGCAGCGATCATCTGGAGACTTTCTCCATCGATTGTGTGCCGACGTTCGCGATTCTCGCCGGCAGCCGGGCGATAGCGGAATTCGCCGGGCGGAGGTATGATCTGCCGATTCACCGCGAGATGGCGGAGGACTTTCTATGCAAGCTGGTCGAGGCGGAATTCGACATCGCTTATTCCGAAGACGCCCTGCTCGGCCACACATTCGCCGTGCCCTTCGAGTTCGTGATCGCCGGACGCGACATCCCGGTCATCCCGGTCCACATCAACGTCTATATGCCGCCATTGCCGCGTCTGAAACGCTGCGCCGCGCTCGGACGCAAGATCGCGGACGTGATCGCGTCGCGCCACGAACGCGTGGCGATCATCGCCAGCGGCGGGATGTCGCACTACCCAGGCACGTGGAAGTATCCGCACCCCGAATTCGATTTCGACAAATGGATGATCGCCGAATTGGAGCGGGGGAACGCCGGCGCGCTGTTCGATCTGACCACCGAGCAACTCGACGAGGTCGGCAACACCGAGTTGTTACCCTGGGCTGTTATGTTCGGCGCCATAGGAGATGTCCCTGGTGAGCTCATACAATACACGCCGACATGGCATCACGGCCATGCGATGATGCGGTTTCTACCCGCGAGGCCGAAAGCCGCCGCGACCGAAACGCCGCCGAAGTACCAGTTCAAAAATCAGGGCTTCGAGTTTTACAAACACCCGCCCGCCTCCGCTTACAAGCTGAACAAGATGCTGTTCGAGGTACGAACCGATTCCAATATGCGGCGTCGCCTGTTGAATAGCCTCGATGAGGTTGCGGCGGAGTGGGGGCTGAGCGAGCAGGAGAAAGAGGCGACCCAGGCGATCGCCACGGTGGGACAGGCGAAGAAGATCAGCGACAACGCCGCGGTGTTGATCGCGGCGGGCGCTCACCCGCTCCAGGCGCTGATGACCCTGCACGCGGTTCATGGGGAGTTCCGAAAACATCAACGAGAGAAATACGCCACAGAGCCACAGAGCCACAGAGAGGATGGAGAGAAAAAATGAGTCGTTTGAAAGATCGTATCGCGGTCGTTTCGGGCGCCGCCGCGGGGATCGGCCGGGCGGCGGCGATTCGACTGGCCGCCGAAGGCGCGAAGATAGAAATTCTGGACATTAAGAACGCTTCCGAAGTTTGCGAAGAGATTCGCGCCGCGGACGGAGTCGCAAATTCATCCATTTGCGACGTGACGAATGAGGCGCAGATCGCCGAAGCCGTCAAAGTTATAGAACAGCGTCATGGCCACGTGGACATTCTGGTCAACAACGCGGGCATACTGTCGGGCCGCACGCCCTGGCATCAACTTACTTACGACGAGATCAACCGCTTCGTGCAGATCAACTACATCGGTTACTTCCTCGTCTCGAAGGCCGTCTATCCGCTGCTCAAAAAGAGCCAGTGCGGGCGCGTAATCAACGTGGCTTCGCGGACTTACTTTCTGGCCAATCCGGGGCAAATGGCCTACGTCGCGGCGAAGGGCGCGGTTATGGGCTTCACGCGCGTGCTGGCCAAGGAACTGGGCGACGACAACATTACGGTTAACGCCGTCGCCCCCGGAATGATCGCCACCGAAGGCACGATGGCCCATTCCAACGACGAGGCCTTCAACCGCGTTATGCAGAATCAGGCTATCAAGAAGCGGGGCAAGCCGGAGCACCTGGCCGCGCTGATCGCGTTTCTCGCCAGCGACGACGCCGAGTTGATCACCGGGCAGATGATTCTTTGTGACGGCGGAGGATACTTGCATTGAAACGATGAAGGCCCCACCTGTCTGATTTATGCGAACGCTTTATTTATACCAAGGCCTCAAATCCATCCTGAAAGGAGCACCGATTATGATCAAAAGAAAAGGTTTATTACTTGCGGCTCTGACGGCGCTGATTGTGAGCGCGGTCGCGTTGGGGCAGACCACCACCGCGACGCTTTCCGGCGTAGTCAAAGACGCATCAGGCGCTCTCGTTCCCGACGTGAAGATTACCGCGAGGAATGCGGCCACGGGGGCGACGCGCGACACCAGGACCGACAGCGAAGGGCGCTACAGTCTGACCAATCTGGGCCCGGGGCAATATGAGGTTCGCGCCGAGCGCGCCGGGTTCAAGACGGCGGCGCAAAGCGGCGTTGTCCTGACCGTCGGCGGCGCGACGGTGTTGGACATGACCGTTCAGATCGGGGAAGTGACCGAGATTGTCGAGGTCAAACAGGAAGAGCCTCTGATCGAGCCTACCAAGGCGGAGTTAAGCCGCGTGGTCACCGAGCGATCAATCGAATCGCTCCCGATCATCGGGCGTAACTTCGTGGACTTCGCGAAGCTTTCTAGCGGCGTGGCGCCGGGACGCGAGAACACCGGCGGAGGCGCCTTCAAGGAGCCGGACACCGGCGTCGGTTCGGCCGCGGCGCCGCGGCTGACTTTCGGCGGCCAATCCGAACTGAGCACGCTGATTCTGGTGGACGGCGCCGATAACATCCAGAATGCCACCGGGCTGCCGCGCGTGACTCCGTCGCAGGAAGCCGTGCGGGAATTTCGCGTACTTAACTCCACGTTCCTGGCCGAATACGGTCGCGCGCTAGGCGGCTTCGTCAATATCGTCACGAAGTCGGGCACGAATCGCCACAACGGCTCGGTCTATTACTTCGGCATGAACGATGAGCTCAACGCGCAGCCTCTTTTGACCGGGAATAACCCTGCGCTGCGGCAGAACCAGTACGGCGCGACGATAGGCGGGCCGCTCAGGACAGACAAGACCTTCTTCTTCGGGAGCTATGAAGGGCAGCGCCGCGCCGAATCCAATAAGTTCTCGTCGGTCATTTTCAACAATCTCGATGCGATCAACGTCACAAAGAGGTTCTTCGGTTTGACTCCAGAGACCACCGACGTGCTGCGCGCGAACGACTACGACGGCTTCCTCACCAAGCTCGATCACAAGATCACTAACAACAACGATTTTTCTGTCCGCTACAACCTGCTCGATTCAACCACCGAGAATTTTCTGGGAGGCGGCGGGCGCGCCTCAGCGGCTTCGACGACGAGGAGGAATAACGACGTTCTCGATCAGTCTCTGGTAGCCAGCGACACCGCGCTGCTGGCAAGTAATGTGGTCAATGAAGCCCGCGTCCAGTGGGCTCGCCGAACCTTTGATTTCACGCCGGTGATAAATGAGCCTGACCTGGAGGTCTCCAACCTGCTCATCACCGGCAAGACCACCTCGGACATGGACTTCTATCGCGAATCAAGGCTGCAGTTGTCAGACAACCTCAGCGTCGTTTCCGGTGGACATGCGCTGAAATTCGGAGCGGACTTCAATAATATCCGCAATACGAGCCGGTTGGATCTCTTCTTCCCGGCGCGGGTGATCTTCGCGAACCTGGGCGGGCCGGGCGTGGCCGGGCCTACTTTCTTGAACCAGACTCCGGTGGTCTTCTGGTGGGGATTGGCCAACGGGTCGACGACGCGCGCGGCGGTTCCCGTGAACCCATTCACGCAAGCTGTCCCGAGCGATATCGCGTCCCTTACCACAACCAGGGTAAACCACAATTCATATGGTTTCTATGGTCAGGATGAGTGGAAGGCGACTTCCAATTTGACGCTCACCTACGGGCTCCGCTACGACTTTGAGACTTACTCCGAGCTTTTTGTGACGCGCAAGGACCTGAACAATTTTCAGCCGCGCGTGGGCCTGGCTTACTCCTTCAGCCCCCGCACCGTCGTGCGCGCCGGATTCGGGATTTTCAATGACCGCCAATTCGCCAGCATCGGGCAACAGATCAGCGTCGTTCAGTTGGGCAGCGCTGGCGATCTGCCGAACGCAAACGTAGTTTTTCCCGGGGTGTCGCCCGTGAGAGGACTGTTCATTCAACCGACCGTTGGTGGCCCAGTGGCGCCCACGACCACCACCTGCAGTCGCGGAGGTCCGACGATCACGACGACGAGCGCGGCGCAACTCGCCACATGTATTTTCACTACTACAGGTGTGGTTCCGGCTGCGCCGATGGTCGGCGGCCTTATCAATCCCGGCTTCAGGGACAATAAGAGTGGATTCCTGCGCACTCCTTACTCCGAACAGGCCAGCCTCGAAATCTCGCATGAGCTGGGAGGGGGCGTCGCGATAACCGTGGGCTATCTCTATGTGCATGCTCTGAAGCTCGCGGCGCACACCGGATTACTCAACGGCGTGCAGACGGATACCTTGATCAATGGAGTGAGGGTCCCAGGCGTAGTCCCAGGCGGCAAGCCCGTCTTCGCCCGACCTGCCGGACGGATATTCCCTGAACTCGGCGATTTCTATGTCACCGACGACATCGGATTTTCCATCCACCACGGCGGGACGTTCGAGGTCGAGAAGCGGTTCTCGCGCGGGTTCAGTTTTCACGGCAGCTATACTTTCTCGAAGACCATCAACAACGCGGAATCGGTGGCCAACCTGGCCGACCTGCCTGAAGGGCCGAGCATCGGGACGGAGCGCGCCGTCTCGCGCCAGACTGTGCCTCACCGATTCACGCTGGCCTTCGTCAGCCAGATTCCCGAGAGCGCGGGCTTCCTGGGCAAGTTCAAGTTCAGCTCGCTGCTGTCGGCCCAATCCGGCAGGCGCTTCAACATCTTCGCCGGCTCGGACGCGAACGCGGACGGCAACCCGCTCTCCGACCGCCCGGACAAGCTGGGGCGGAACACGCTCGAAGGGCCTGGCTTCGCCAGCTTCGACATGCGCGTCGCGCGCGAATTCCGCTTGAACGAACGCGTCACCGCCGAATTCAGCGGCGACTTCTTCAACCTATTCAATCGCACCAACATCACCGACCTGAACACTGTTTACGGACAGACAACCCTCAGCGTGCCGACGAATTCGGTCCTCGGATTCAACACGCCGCGTGACGCTTCGAATCCGTTCCAGTTTCAGTACGGCCTGAAGCTCAAATTCTGAAGATAGGCAGTTAGGTAATGGGCCATATTTCATACGCCATATGTCATATGGCGTATGAAATATGGCATATGGCTATGAACGACGAGATAAGGATCGGCTTTATCGGCTTCGGCGAGGCGGGGTTCCATATCGCGCGTGGGTTGCGCGGCGCGGGCGTCTCCGGCGTCTGCGCCTACGACATCAACGCGCGCGCGCCGGGGCTGGGCGAGAAGATTCGGCGGCGGGCCGGCGACGCCGAAGTCCCGCTCCTCGAATCGAACGCGGAATTGGCCGCGGCGAGCGACGTTCTGCTTTCGACTGTGACCGCGAACCGCAGCCTGGAGGCTGCGGAACAGACCGCTCCGTTTCTCAACTCGCGGCACATTTACGCCGATTTGAATTCGGTTTCGCCGGCGCTCAAACAAACCATCGGGCTGATGGTCGAGTCTCGCGGCGCGCGTTTTGTCGAGGCAGCGGTCATGTCGCCCGTGCCGCGCCACGGGGCCGCCGTCCCGATGTTTTTGTGCGGCGCCTATGCGCGGGAGTTCGCCGATCTGCTCTCGCCTTACGGCATGAATCTCGAAGTAATCTCCGAGAGGATCGGCGCCGCCTCCGCCGTCAAGATGTGTCGGAGCGTGATTGTCAAAGGACTCGAAGCATTGATGCTCGAATGCGTGTTGGGCAGCGTTCCTTACGGGGCCGACGAGCGCGTCTTCGCCACGCTCGACGAGACGTTTCCGGGAATGGATTGGAAGAAGCTCGCGAGCTACATGATCGGGCGCGTCGTCGAGCACGGAGAGCGCCGGGCTCGGGAGATGGAAGAGGTCGCCGAGACGCTGCGCTCCGTTGGCGTCGAACCGGTCATGGCCGAGGCGACGGCGCGCCGCCAGGACTGGCTCGCCGGCCTCGGACTGCTCGAACATTTCGGCGGCAAGGCGCCGGACGATTACCGCGCTGTCGCGCAGGCAGTAGATTTCAAGCAAAAGAAATTTGGCCACGAATGAACGCGAATATTCACGAATGTCAGTAAGAAGATGGAAAACAATAAGGTCCCCGGGCCAGGAAAAAGATCCGTGTTCATTCGTGTTCATTCGTGTTCATTCGTGGCGGCCCCTACTTTTGTTGAAGAGGATTTGATGTACACCGCAGGCACGGCATTGATAGAGGCGTTGCGCGAAGGGGGCGTCTCGTTCATCTTCGCCAACCTGGGCAGCGATCACCCGGCGATCGTCGAGAGTCTGGCCGAAGCGCGCGCGACGGGCCAGCCGGCGCCGAGGCTCATCACCTGTCCGAACGAGATGGTCGCGCTGAGCGCGGCGCACGGCTTCGCTCAGGTCACGGGCCGCGCGCAGGCAGTCCTCGTCCATGTCGAATGCGGCACGCAGGCGCTCGCCGGCGCCTTGCACAACGCCGCCAAAGGTCGCGTCCCGGTTCTGATCTTCGCAGGCGCGTCGCCTTTCACACAGGAAGGGGAGATGCGCGGCAGCCGCAACGAATTCATTCAATGGATTCAGGACGTCTTCGACCAACGCGGCCTGGTTCGAGGCTACGTCAAGTACGACAACGAAATTCGCACCGGCAGGAACATCAAACAGATGATTTTTCGCGCGCTGCAATTCGCGCACAGCGACCCGAAAGGCCCGGTCTACCTGATGGCCGCGCGGGAGGTATTGGAAGAAGAGGTTCCGCCGGTCGCCGCGAGTCCCGAAAACTGGCCTCCGATCGCGCCTTGCGCCCTGCCGCCTTCTGGCGTCGAGGCGATTGTCGGCGACCTGTCGAAGGCGCAACGGCCGTTGGTCGTCACGTCATACCTCGGGCGGAATCCGGACGCCGTGATGGAACTGATTCGACTGTGCGGACGACTGGCCGTCGGCGTTCTTGAGTCCGTGCCCTGTAGCGTCAATTATCCGGCTGACTCCGTCCTGTATCTGGGAAATCAGTGGAACGAACCGGAACAAAACCGCGCGCTCGATGAAGCCGATTTCGTTTTGGTGATTGACAGCGACGTGCCCTGGATTCCGACCGTCAACAAACCGCGCGGCGATGCGGTGATTTATCAAATTGACGTCGACCCGCTGAAAGAACAAACGCCGCTATGGCAGATTCCGGCGCGGCGCGTCTTCCGCGCGGACGCCGCCACTGCTTTGAGCCAGATCAACGAGCGTCTCGACGCCGCCGGCATCGACGAAGAGTTGGTCAAAACCCGCAGGGTGGGTTACGCCCGCTCGAGCGAGGCGCGCCGCCAGAAGCTTCTCCCGGCCGAACGGCTTGAAGGAGACGTCATTACGCCGGAATATCTCACGGCCTGCGTCAGAGAACACATAGATGAGAACACGATTGTGTTGAACGAGGGGATCACGAACTACGGGACGATCATCGACCACCTGGGGGCGATCCGCCCGGGTCAGATGCTCGCCAGCGGGGGCGGCTCGCTCGGCTGGAACGGCGGCGCGGCCATCGGCGTCAAACTGGCCTGCCCTGAGAAAACAGTGGTCTGTTTGACTGGCGACGGGTCGTATATGTTCTCCGTCCCGTCTTCGGTCCATTGGATCGCGCGTCGCTATCGAACGCCGTTCCTGCAGATCATATACAACAATCGCGGGTGGAAGGCCCCGAAGTTATCGACGCTGGCGATTCACCCGGACGGCCACGCCAGCAGGGATGAGGACATCGGCGTCAGCTTCGACCCGCCGCCGGATTATTCGGGAATCGCGGCCGCCGGCGGCGGAGCCTTCGCGCGAATCGTTCGCCGGCCTGAAGAGTTGAATCCCGCCTTGGCCGAAGCCATGAACGCGGTTCGACACGAGCGGCGGTGTGCGGTAGTGGATGTTTGGCTGGCGCATTTGTAATTGAGAATGGGTTGTGTCTCCTTGCCGCGATGCGGCGCCTGAATTTAGCCGTGGGCGTGATTTTCATTCCCCGTCGCGTCAGCGGCGATTGAATTCAGCCGTCGCTGACGCGACGAGGAAATATTCTCCAACCGCCCCGTGGATTGATGCTCTTTGAGAAATAAATGCAACAACCGTCTTCCCGGTCGCGGAGCGACCACGTGAGCTTAGCCCGGCTTTTCAAAGCCGGGTCGACTAACGCATATCCTTTCTCAGTCGCGGAGCGACGGTTGATTTTGCAGATCGGTGTCAACCGTCGCTCCGCGACTAAAACCACTATGTGACTGCTCCCCCGGCTTTGAAAAGCCGGGCTAGGATCAACCGTCGCTCCGCGACGAGGAGGTGTTGTTGCATTTATTTTTCAAACATCATAAACCCACGGCTAAATTCAGGCGCCGCGATGCGGCGGGGAAAATGGAACTATTTGTCCGTTTCGCAATACATTTTGGGAGGGCATATCAATGTACAGAAGCGATGTGGTCGGAAGCCTGTTGCGACCGGCCTATTTGAAAGATGCTCGCGAGCGTCATGAGACTGGGGAGCTTTCGGACGCGGCGTTCAAACTGATCGAAGACCGCGCCGTGGCCGAAGCCGTCGAGTTGCAGGACCGCGCCGGCCTCGAAGTAGTCACAGACGGCGAGATGCGGCGCTACGCCTTTTACGGCCACCTGGTTGACGCCGTCGAGGGCTACGACAAATACGGCGGGTGGGCGATCCCTTTCCGCGACGAAAAGGGCGATGAAGTGATTCAGAAGCGCCCGGTCGTGGTCTCCAAGTTGCGGCGCAAGCGGCACATGTGCGCTGAGGAATACACGTGGCTGCGCGCGCAAACGACGCGACCGGCCAAGACCACGCTCGTCAGCGCGCAGCAGGCCGCCGCCTATTACGACGCCGAAAAGTCTTCGGGCGCTTACGCGACTGTAGACGCTTATCTGGCAGACCTCGTCGACATCCTGCGCGGCGAGATCGAAGAGCTGATCCGGCTGGGCTGCGTTTACATTCAGATCGATTCGCCGCAATACACGGCGTTGCTCGACCCCGACCTGCGCGAAGGCTACCGCAAGCGCGGCAACGACCCGGACCGTCTGCTCGATCTCTCGATCGAAATGGACAACGCCATCATCGGCGCTCATCCGGGAATAACCTTCGGCCTACACCTGTGTCGTGGCAACAATCAGAGCAAGTTTTACGCGCGGGGTGATTACGGCCCGATTACGAAAGTCTTTCGCAAGACGCGCTTCGGCCGCTTCCTGCTCGAATTCGACGACGCGCGCTCGGGCGGTTTCGAGCCGCTGGCCCAGATGCCCGAAGACCGCGCCATAGTGCTCGGACTGATCAGCACGAAGACGCCCGGACTCGAAAGCAAGGACGAGTTGAAGCGCCGCATCGAGGAAGCCTCCGTTTATGCGCCGTTGGAGCGGCTCGCGTTGAGCCCGCAGTGCGGGTTCGCGTCGACGATGGAAGGTAATTTGCTAACCGAAGCGGATCAGGAAGCTAAGCTGCGGCTGGTTTCTGAGACCGCGCGCGAAGTGTGGGGTTAAGCATGTCCATGCCAATTACAAAGGCCGATCAAGAATCAGTGTCGGCGCCACAAACAACCGAATCCAACCTGAAGTACGCATGGTATGTCGTCTTCGTGTTGATGATTTGTTATACGCTCTCGTTCATTGACCGGCAGATTCTCAGTATGCTGGTGGGCCCGATCAAACGAGACTTCGAAATCAGCGACACGGGCGTCGGGTTGTTACAGGGGCTGGCGTTCGTGGCCTTTTACACATTCATGGGATTGCCGGTGGGATGGCTGGTGGACAGATACAGCCGTCGCACGATCATCGCCGTGGGCGTCTTTTTCTGGAGCCTGATGACCGCGCTGTGCGCCGCGGCGGGTAATTTCTGGGCGCTTTTCGCCGCGCGAATGGGCGTAGGCGTGGGCGAAGCGACGCTCGCGCCGTCGGCGATGTCGATGACCTCGGACTACTTTCCAAAAGAGAAGCTGGGCGGGGCGCTCAGCGTTTATGCGATGGGCATCTTCATCGGTTCGGGAATAGCGCTTATCGTCGGCGGCGCGGTGACGCAGCAGGTGACCGGAATGCCGGCGGTCACGCTCCCCGTCCTTGGCGAAATAGCTTCGTGGCGGCTTACCTTTCTGATCGTTGGATTGCCGGGTTTGCCTGTCGGATTGCTGGTTTACACAATCCGCGAACCGTTGCGACGCAATCTGTTGCGGACGACCGACGGGCAGTCTTCGCGACTGAGCCGCCGCGAAGTGTTGCGCGAATTCAGACTGCGCTGGCGTTCAGTGGCCGGCATATGTTTGGCGCTGTCGGCGCAGGCCGCATGCAACTACGCGGTCTTGGCCTGGGCCCCGGCCTACTTTGAGCGCGTTCACAATTGGGAACGGGCCAGGATAGGTCTGACGCTGGGCATAATGACTCTGACGGTGGGGATTTTGGGAATGTATGCGGGCGGCAAGCTTTGCGACCACTGGATCAGGCGGGGAATTCGCGAAGCGCCGCTCAAAGTCGGCTTCGTCGGCGCCGTCTGGGCGGGCGTCTTTTTCGGACTGGCGATGAGCATGCCCGACCTGACGTGGCTGCTCGTGTTACTGGTTCCCGCGCAATTCTTTCTGGCGCTGCCAGTCGGCAGTTCCTATGCTTCGTTGCAGTTGATCTTCCCAAATCAGCTGCGAGGACAGGTCGCCGCGCTGATGGTTTTCACCATCAGCCTCGGTGGGCAATCATTGGGACCACTGCTGCCTGGCGTTTTAAACGACTATTTGTTCCGCGACGGAAATATGGTCGGCTGGTCGCTGGCGATTACGGTAGTCTTGGCTTCCGCCGTTTCGGCGGCGCTTTGCAGAGCGACCTATCGACCATATCGAACGCACTATGAATGGATGAGGAAGCTGACGCCGGACGCAGAATGAATCGGGCATGCCAGATGAACAATGAAAATAGACAGGATTTCCAGGATTTCTCAGGATTTTGTGAGTTGAGTTGAATCCTGAGAAATCCTGTAAATCCTGTCTATTTTCGGAGGAGCCATGCGGACACAGGTTGGCATTGTCGGAGCGGGCCCGGCTGGATTGCTGCTCGGTCGTCTGCTGTGGTTGCAGGGCATCGAATCCATAGTGATCGAAACCCGCAGCCGCGAGTATGTCGAGAGCCGCGTCAGGGCGGGCGTGCTGGAGCAGGGCACTGTGGACATCCTCAACGAAGCGGGCGTCGGCGAGCGGATGCGGCGACAGGGACTCGTCCACCACGGCATCGAGCTGAGTTTTCGCGGGCGCCGCCATCGCGTCAATATGCATGAATTGACAGGCGGGCGCGCCATCACGGTCTACGGCCAGACCGAGGTCGTCAAGGATTTGATCGGCGCGCGGCTCGACGCCGGCGCCGAGATATTTTTCGAGGTCGATGATGTGAGCGTTCATGGCTTCGACGGCGAGTCGCCGAAGATTCGCTTTCGATGGGCGGGCGAGGAGCGGGAGATCACCTGCGACTTCATCGCGGGCTGCGACGGCTCTCACGGCGTCTGCCGCGAGTCAATTCCCGAAGGCGCGCTGACCGTCTACGAGCGGACTTATCCTTTCGGCTGGCTCGGCGTTCTGGCCGAATCCAAACCACCGTCGGAAGAGCTGATCTACTGCCATCACGAACGCGGCTTTGCGCTCTTCAGCATGCGCTCGCCGCAGATCACACGACTCTACGTCCAATGCGACCCACACGAAGAGATCTCCACCTGGCCCGATGACCGCATCTGGGGGGAATTGGAGACGCGGCTGGACGCTGGCGGCGACCTCGCCTTGAAAGAGGGCCCGATCATTCAGAAGGGCGTCACGCCGATGCGCAGCTTCGTCGTCGAGCCGATGCAATACGGCCGGATGTTCCTCGCCGGAGACGCCGCGCACATCGTGCCGCCGACCGGCGCGAAGGGGCTCAACCTGGCCGCCGCCGACGTTCGATCGCTCTCGCGGGCGTTCGGAGATTATTACCGGGCGGGAAAGACCGAGATGCTTGAACGCTATTCGCAGATCTGCCTGCGCCGCGTCTGGCGCGCCGAGCATTTTTCGTGGTGGATGACTTCGCTGCTCCACCGCTTCCCGGACGCCACTCCATTTCAACGGCGGATCCAACTGGCCGAGTTGGAATACGTGGCCAACTCGCGCGCGGCCGCTACGGCGCTGGCGGAAAATTACGTGGGATTGCCTTTTACGGAATAGTTATTGAAAACTGCTCTAAACCAGACCACGTAAGATTAGTACAGATAGTCAAACCGCCGCAGGACGCAGAGGGACGCAGAGAAAGATCAAGGCTGGGCTTTCTCTGCGTCCTGCGGCGGTTTGATGTCCCAATCCGCGGTTCCTGCCGTCTCAATGTTTAGAGGCTCCAGCCTTTGCGGTATTCGCGTTGCAAATACTGGTTGGCGTTGGAGTCGTTCGTGATCTGGCCCTTCTCGCCGTCGTAGTAGATGCGCTTGCCCTGTCCGGCTTTCATGGCCACGACGCCGAGGAGCATCGTTTCGGTCAGCCGGCTGGCGTATTCGAAGGGGCAGGTGGCCTTCTCCTTGCCTTTGATGGCGTTGACCCAGTTCATCCGATGCTTCGCCTCCGCGTTCGGGCCGTCGTTGTTCTTCTCGACGCGGAAGTAGGTCTTCGGAACTTTCGCCGCCACGTCCATCAACGACTCCGGGTAGAGCTTCGGGCGCGAGGCGTATGTGCCGTGAACGAGGATGCCTTTTTCGCCGATGAAGATGACGCCACCGCCCGGATCGAGCGGGACGTTGTCCGGCAGCAGGTCGGGACGTCCGGGCATCAATCCGCCGTCCATCCAGGTGAGTTTGACCGGCGGTTGGGCGCCGCGCGCCGGGAATTTGTAGACGACGTGTGTTCCCATCGGATAGCTGACCTTGTTGTTCTTGATGTCCACTCCCCACGGCGTGAAAGTGGCTTCGACGCTGGTCGGATAGGTCAACCCCAAAGCCCAGTACGGGTGATCGATCAGGTGAGCGGCCATGTCGCCGATGGCGCCTGTGCCCCAATCCAGCCACCCGCGCCAGTTGAACGGATGGTAGATCGGATGGTACGCCACTTCGGGCGCCGGGCCGAGAAAGAGATCCCACTCCAACCCGGCGGGCGTTGGGTATTCGCCGTCCATCGCCGCGGCCAGCGCTTTGTTAACCAGACGGGCGTCCCAATCGGTTCCGAACATACCGCCGGCTGGGACCGATTGGGCGGGGATGGCGGCTGGCCCGCCGCTTGCGCCGTTCGCCGGGGCCGCCGCCGCCTCGGCAGGCGCCGGAAGTTTCCCCGGACGCGGGACGCCCTGTGGCCAGAAACCGAGGGGACGATTCGTCCAGACGTAGACTTCACGCACAGGCCCGATCACTCCGGCCTGCACCCATTCGTTGACGAGCGCCGCGCCGTCGCTCGAATGTCCCATGTTGCCCATCTGCGTGACGACCTTCTTGCGCGCGGCTGTCTCGCGCAGGACGCGGGCTTCATGCACCGACCAGGTGAGCGGTTTCTCGACGTATGCGTGCTTGCCCAACTCCATCGCGGTCTTGGCGATGACGGCGTGCAGGTGGTCGGGCGTGGCGACGATGATCGCGTCGATGTCTTTCTGCTGTTCTAGCATCTTGCGGAAGTCGGAGTGGCGTTTGGCCGTCTTATACGCATCCTGCAATTTGGCCATCCGCGTCCTGCGCTCTTCCATCGCCCGCTGCTGCTCCTCGCTCATCTGAGAAGCGCCGGGACGAGGTCCACGGTCTCTGGTGACGCGGGCGATTTCGCGGTCGACGTAACCGAAGTCCACGTCGCAGAGCGCCACCAGGTTCTGGCCCCCGGCCACGAGTTCTCCGGAGTCGGTCTTGCCCTGGCCGCCGCAGCCGATTAGCGCGAAGTTGACTGTGTCGCTTGGCGCGTTGTAGCCGACGCCGCCTAGCACGTGACGCGGGACGATCATCGCGCTGAGCGCAGCGCCGGTCGTGCCCGCAACGAATTTTCGTCGTGTGATTTTGTCTCGTTTCATCTCAATCAATTCTCCAATGAGGTGGGTTGGTGGTCCTCAGTCATTTACGCGAGCGAGTCCTTGATATATTGAAAGCATTTTCCGACTTCGACCACGGCGTCTTCGCCCTGGTATTCGTATTCGATATTGGCGGGAATGTCATACTTCTTCTCTTTCAGGAGTTGGAGGACCTGTTTGATAGGCGTATCGCCCTGCCCCCAAGGAGTGTTCGGCCCATTCTCCTTCTTGCGATCTTTGATGTGCAAGTTGGTGATGCGAGCGTGATTGGCTTCAAGATATGAGACCGGATCGAACCCTGCGGCGAAGAAATGGCCGATGTCGAGATTGATCGCAAAGTATTTCGACATCGCCAGCGCCGCCGCGAAGCTTTCAGGCTTGGCGAACTGATTCGGGTCGGTCAGATTGGAATGACCGTGCATGGCGACGGTGATCTTATATTTCTCGGCGAAGGGCGCAACCCGCTTGGCCGCGCTCAACGTCGAGGATGCGGTGATGAGCGCGACTCCGAGCGCCTCGGCCATTTGGAAACCACGGTCAATCTCCTCGTCAGTGAAATTGTCATTGAAGCTGAGATTATAGGCTTGCAGTTTGATCCCGGCGGCGTCGAACTTTTTGCGGACGTCTTTGAAATGATCAAGCGGGACCGACAACCGCCACTTGCGCGTCTCCTCCTGCCGTTTCTTCGCCGCCTCGCGCATCGCCTCGCGCATTTCCGGCGTCATCTCGCCACTGCCTGTTCCTGTCGGGCTTTGCGGCGGTCGCGCCCCGGGCGGTGGCCCAATGCGCGGCTCGACGTGGCCTGAGAACAATTCGCATTCGCCGATGCCGATCCCGGCCATCGCCTTGATGGCGTCGTCCAGTGGAAGACTGCGGAAACTGTACGACTGCACTCCGATCCGCACGCCGTTGAAGCTACTGTTGATCTTTGAAGAACCCTGCGCGAACGCCACCGTCATTGGCAAGCCAGCCAGCGCAAGTCTTCCGAACTCTCTTCTCGAATACATATTTGTGTTCCTCCGTATAAATACTCCAATTCCTACTAACCCGTTTCGGAAAGCTGGAACCGATCAAGAGCTTCGTAGCGGGCGCCATAGTTCCTCATTGTGTCGAATCGGTTGTGGGCCTTGAGCGAATGCCCTCGTGATGCGCAAGGGCGCGCCACACACAGATCACCGAACGTGTTTGGGGAACATCCCAGCAATTGATGGTTGAATGGTCAAATGTTCTCCCATGCCCGGCCGCCTGACAAGAGAATTGGGGCCGCTGGCGCATTTTTCTGGCGCTCATTTTTCTTTGCCGTCGCGGTGGGCGCACGCTCCTCTCTGACGCCGGTTCATATGCCATATGCCGTATGCCATATTTCATGTAGCATATGGAATATGGCATTTGGCATATCCGATTTACTCTATTTCATCTTTCTTTCTCCACTCCTGGTGGCCTCCGCCGGAGGCTTCGTCTATTACCTGCTGGCCATAGTGGCCGCGCGAAAACTATACAAGGCGCGAGACGCGGCTGAGCCTGAAGTCGCCGCCGCGCCAGCGATTTCACTGCTCAAACCGCTTCGTGGCGCCGACCCCGACCTGGAGCGACACCTGGAGAGTTTCTTCCTGCAGGGCTATTCCTCATTCGAGATTCTCTTCGCCGTCAGACGCGCGGACGATCCGGCGGTCGCGGTCGCCGAGCGGCTGATGGCGCGCTACCCGCACGTCCCGGCGCGCCTGATCCTGACTGGCGAGCCGCCCTATGCGAACGCCAAGGTCTACAGCATGGAAAAAATGGCCGAGGTGTCGAGCGCCGACATCCTGGTGATCACCGACAGCGACACGTCGGTCAGCAAGGATTACCTGCAGCGCGTCGCCGCCGCCTTCGCGCCGGAGCGGGTCGGCGCGGCGACCAACCTTTATCGCGGGGCGCCTGGAGCGGACTTGTGGTCGAAGCTGGAGGCGCTGGGGATGAGCACGGAGTTCATGGCCGGCGTGGTGGTGGCCAATCATCTGGAGGGAATGAAGTTCACGCTCGGCCCTTCGATGGCCGTGCGTCGCGATTGTCTGCGGGCGATCGGCGGATTCGCGGCGATGGCCGACTATGTGGCCGACGATTTCGTGCTCGGCCAGTGGGTCTCTGAGGCCGGGTACGAGGTCGCGCTCCTGCCGCATCCGGTCAACCACCATGCGACGGCGCTGGGCTTCACGAGCAGCTTCAAACACCGCCTACGATGGAACCGCAGTTCGCGCTTCTCGCGCCCGGCCGGTTACGTCGGACAGGGTTTTACCTACGGCCTTCCCTGGGCCTTGCTGCTGTTCCTGGCCGCGCCATTATGGTGGAGCGGGTCTTTATTGCTCGCTGTAGCGGCGGCGCGGTTCTGGTTGGCGTATGAGTTGGGATTGCGCCTGCTCGACGACCGTGGAGCGCTGCGGCGGTTCTGGTTGATTCCGCTGCAGGACATGCTCAGCTTCGCCACTTGGATAGGAGGCTTTATGGGGCGCGAGGTCGTCTGGCGCAATGAGCGCTATCACTTGCTGGAAGGCGGAAGATTCGAGCCTGTCATCCCGCGCCGCTCAAATAAATCAGAACCTGAGTACAGATAGTCTAACCGCAGAGGACGCCGCAGGTACGCAGAGAAAGATCAAGACTAATCTTTCTCTGCGTACCTGCGGCGTCCTCTGCGGTTGAATGTCCCTGTACCGGTTGTCATGGCCTGTTGCTGTAAATCGATTTTTCGCCCGCGGCGGCGACCTGAAACATCTCGCCCTGGATTACTCTCCTGACTTTTTCAAAATCCCCATCGTGCGTGAAGAGGAAGACGCGGCGTTCCCCACTCCACAATTGCGCGATCTCGCCGTCGCCGATGAAGACCGGCGGCGCGTCCGGATAGTAAGAGCCGAACTCGAGTCCGGTCATTCGTCCGTTGAGGAGCAGGACCTTCTGCGGCAGATAGAATCCGATGCTCGATCCACCCTGGTATTCGCCGTTGATGACCACCATGTCGCCCGGCGCGAGCCGCCGCTTGATCGCCATCGCCAAAGGCTGCGAAGAGAGATAAGGATTGAAGACGCCGAGAGCCATGTGCGCAAAATAAATGAAGCATGCGACGGCCACGGCGGTGAGCAATCCGGCCTGCGTCGCCCGGCGCTTCCGGCGCAGAATGAAGGCGGCGAGGAAACCGACGGAAAGCGAGAGCGCCGCGCCCGCGGCCGGGACGCGCAAGACGGCGAAGGCTTCGACGGTCAGGTCGGACATGTGGCCCAACGCCAACTTGTAATTCTCCGGGTTCTGCGTGAGCGTCTGCGAGATGTCAGCCGCCGGCGCGGCGTTCCGCGAGAGCCATAACAGACAACCTAGCGCGGCGCCCACGACGACGCCCACAATAGCGAGCAGCCCCTGTCCCGCCCATACCCAGCGCGATTTCTCTTTCTCGCCGCGCGCCAGGCCCACGCCGGCCAATAGAGCCAGCGCCGGAAACGCGGGGAAGGTGTAATACTCCTGGCGGGTGGAGAAGGAGAAGAAGCCGATCACCACCATCGCCCACAACAAGACAAAGAGCCGCAACTGATCTTCGCGCTCCGTGGGCCGCCACAGGTCGCGCAGCCGCCCCAGGGCCAGGGGCAGAAAGACGCTGAACGGGAAGAGCCAGACCAGATGCAGCAGCCAGAACGAGGCGATCGGAACCGTGTCGTAATCGGCCGGGAGGCGCTTGCCCAGGTAGCGCAGGACATGTTCGTTGATGAAGTAGAACCAGAAGAATTTTTCGTTGCTCCAGATGGCCAGCGCATGCCAGGGGACGGCGATGGCCAGGAACAGGAGCGAGCCTTTGATCGGGCGCATCTTCCACAACTGCCTCCAGCCATTGGTCATGAGCACGAAAACGAACAACGCCCCGCACGGGAAGACCAACCCGATCAATCCCTTGGTCAACACCGCCGCCGCCATACAGGCGTAAAATACGTAAACCCATCGCGTGTCGAGTTCGCCGAGATAAACCTTCAGGAAGAAATAGAACGCGACTGTCAGGAAGAACGCAATTATGACTTCCGGGATCATGACGCGGGTGAACAGGTAAACTCCCAGCCCCGTAGACATCGCCAGCCCCGAATAGAAACCCGCACGCGCGCCGCCCATCCAGCGCCCGAAATAATAGACAGCCGCGACCAGCAGCATCGCTCCGATCGCCAGCGGCAATCGCGTCGCGAATTCGTTGAATCCGAAAACCTTGTATGACAACGCCACCGCCCAGTACATCAGCGGCGCCTTCTCCAGGTAGCGGACGCCGTTGATGTGCAGCGTAACCCAATCGCCGCGCTCGACGATCTCTCGCGCGGCCTCGGCGTGCGCGGCGTCGGCGTCATCCTGCAGCGAGGGATTCCATGCGCTGCCCACGTAAATCAATGCGGTCAGCAGCAGCAATATCAGCAGGTGAGTTCGCGGGGAGAGTTGGTCGAAAGCGGGGCGGGAAGCGGAGGCGGAGGCGTCCTCCACCAGCTCAGGAAAGTCGTGTTTAAACAAGGTTTCGCTCCATAAAACTTATAGAACTCATAGGACTTATAGGACCTAAGACTTACAAGTCCTGTGAGTCCTATAAATCTTATACTCCTATCTAGAAAATCAAGTCAAAGTCCACGCGGAAGCGCCGCTGGTTCTGGCCGAAGAACAAACCGAACTGCGGATCGACGACGTTCGCGCGGACGGACGTGGGGTTGAAGTGGTTGGTCAGGTTGTAGAAACTGACCGAGACGCGCACGGAGGTCGGGTCTTTGAGCTTGCGCTTGAACAGGTTCTTGACCACCTCGTTGATCTGGAACTCGCGGATGAAGCGCGCGTCGAGCGAGAAGAATTTCGGGAAGCGCGTCTTGTCGGAGAAGGGCTGGCCGACGTAATTCTGGCCCTCGTCGAAGACCGCGTAGGGCAAGCCCGTGCGCCATTCCACGAGCGGCGAGACGCGCGCCTTCCACGGCAACTTAACCGTGCCCCATGCGAGGAAGCGGTGCGGCAGGTCGGCCGGCAGATTGACGAATTGATCCGGACGCACCAGCGGGAACGGGAAATTGCCCAGGTAGTTGTTGAGCTCATTCAGATTGCCGCGAATGCGGCTGCGCACGTAAGAGAAGACCAGGTTCTGGTTTTCTCGCATGGAGAGCTTTGACACCACCTCGAACTGGCGATAGCGCGATTGGCCGCCACCGCCGAGCACGAGCGCGTCCTGTCCGTTGAAAACCCTGGGCGTGACCGTCATCAGCCCATATGAATTGCTGGCCTGATAATTGGCGCGCACGCGGAGATTCCTCGTGACCGGATGTTCGACCTCGACCGTCCATGTGCCGGAGTAGGGCGCGAAATTGCCTTTCACGTCGTCGCGCACGACGAATGGCGTGTCGCCGGGCGAGACCCTGTCAATGACGTTGGCGAACCGGCGCGGGCCGTCTGTGACCACGCCGCCAGGGCCGTAAGTCGTCATCACCTGCTCCGGGATTTTCTCGAAGGAGTAAATGTTGAGCGGGACGCGGTCGTAGAAGAAGCCGTAGCCGCCGCGCAGCACCGTGCGCTGATTGCCGAACGGGGTCCAGGCCAGTCCCGCGCGCGGCGCGATGCGGAAGGTTTCGGTCACCCCCTGCCGTTCGACGCGCGCGCCCAGGTCGAACGCGAGCTTGGGCGTGATCAGCCAGTGATCCTGGGCGAAGGCCGAGAACTCTAAATCATTGCGCCGATATTCGCTGCCGCCAATGAATTCGATCCGCCGGAGCAGTTCGCCCTGCGCGTTCGTTATGTTGACCGGCCGCGCCTGGTATAGCCCGTCGATGTGCGAGCGCATGATGTTGGCGCCGAACTTCAGGTTGTGCGAGCCGGCGTAGTTGATCGGTTTGAGAGAGAGCGTCTCGATCAATTCGTAGCGGGACGAGTGGCGATCCTGCGAGTTGAAGTAATTGCCGAGATTTCCGAGCGGCGTCAACGTCATTTCTCGCTCGCCCTGCGCCCAGACGTCGATCCCGGCCTTTTTGATCGAAACCGCGCTCTCTAGCAAGTTCTGGCCCAGCGTCCAACGGTCGATGAGCACGCCCGTGTAATCGCGCGCCCGGTAGTTGGGAGTGACCGGCCGCTGGTTGAAGAAATCGAGGTTGAAGAACTTCGCTTGCCGTGGAGAGACGTGCATTGTGCCGGTGATGGAATGCGTCGCGTTGGGAACGTAATCGACCTGCGTGAAGGAGTTGACCGACTCGGTGACCGTCTCGTTGTTCGGAAAGGTGAGCGCAAACACGCGCCGCTTGTCTATGCGGTATTCGGCGCCTTGCGAGAACCAGAGCTTGTTGGCGATGAGCGGTCCGTTGAAAGTGACTCGCGGCGTGAATGTGCGCAATCCGCGCAGACCGCCGTTCATGTATCGCATCTCCGGGAAGGGGTCGTTTAATTCGAAATTCCATTTGTCTCCGCCGCGCCGGGTTTCGACCGAGACCACGCCCGCTGTGAATCGCCCGTACTGCGACAGGTAAGGCGTCTTGAAGACGCTGATCGTGTTGACGACGTCCACCGGCACGGTCATCCCGAATTGACCCGTCGCCGGGTCGGTCACGTCAGCGGAGTTGACGAGCATCGCGCTGCGGTTCTCGCTCGTCCCGGAGATTCTGAGCTCCCCCTGGTCGGTGCGGATGATGCCGGGCACGAGCGGAAGCGTGTCGGCCACGTTGGTCGCGCGCACGGCGGAATCTTTCACCTGCTGGCGCTGGAGATCGGTCGAAGGTGAGGCCCCTTGTTCAAGGGGCGCCGCCGAGGCCGCGCTGGCCGTCACGTCAATCTTTTCGCCGATCTTGATCTTGGGAACCATGAGGAACCGGACTTCTAGCGGCGCGCCGGCGGCGACCGTCAGATCGGGTTGCGTCAACGTTTCAAACTCTTCTTTGGCCGCCGTGATCTCATAACCGCCCGGCGCCGGAAGTGGAAATTCCGCCTCGCCCTTCTCATTTGTGACGGCGCTGGCGACCACCGCGCCCGCGCGCCTGAGTTCCAACCGCACGGCCGCCGCCGGCCGGTTCGATTCGTCGAGCGTTATGACGCGGATCATCGGCGTTTGCGCCCCCGGGTACGCGCCGCTTCCAGCGCGCATGCGTGAATCGTTGGGCATTGGGGCGCCGGAGGGCGCTTGGATCCGGCCACGCGTCTTTGAAAGCGGTGATTGCTCAAAGCAGGCAATATGGCCCCATGGCGTCATGTTCCAATTAATGCGCTTTTCCCCGAGACTGCTCGCTGGAAGCGACGCATACCCGGGATTATGGATCGACGCCAGAAGGATAATGACCACGGGAATGAGGGCGAATCGCGAATGAGACAGGTAAGCGAGACACATAAAATAAACCACCACTGCAAATTTAACGATCGGGGACGAAGGGATTATACATCATCGTAACTGTTGACTCGCCATGCGATGCCGTCTACAATCCGCCCGAGTTGCCCGCGAACCGATTAGGCGCTTCGCAAGCTCCCTTCACCCCCCCCAAGGGTCATTTGGGATCATTACGCTCTCGACGTCACTGTTTATAGAGTCGGATCAATTGGCGTAAATCGAAATTATTATGAAACCTCCGGCGGCCTTTGGCGTGGAAGGTTCAGGCTCTAATAGACAGCAAGCGCATAAAAGGCGAGCGCGTTGTCAACACACGGAGTCCTCAATCCAAATTGTGATTGCCCCCGTATGATTTAGTCGATTCGATTCAGGCCGCCATTGAGCTTTGAGTCCTGCC